>JGI12269J14319_10001920_pt1 | contig 20376 bp, 20 predicted proteins | sample PeaSoiSIISIP2007_FD_14319 | JGI IMG/M metagenome (IMG submission 14319)
CCCGCCACCGCCCACCACGTCCGGGGCGCGGGCCGCCATCGCCGCCGCGGCGGGGGCGCTGCTCGACGAGCACCGCCTCCTCGAGATCGACGAATTGGTGGGCCTCGCGGTGGTGCCCGACGAGTCGGTGACAGGACTGGCGTCGTTGGCGCACGAGGTACGGCTGGCCTGGTGCGGCCCCACCGTCGAGGTGGAGGGCATCTTGTCGGCCAAGACGGGCGGGTGTCCCGAGGACTGCCACTTCTGCTCGCAGTCGTCGCGCTTCGACACGCCGGTCAAGGCCACCCCCTTCCTCGACACCGACGAGGTCCTGGCGGCCGCGGCCGAAACCGCCGACCTGGGGGCATCGGAGTTCTGCATCGTCCTCGCCGTGCGCGGGCCCGACGAGCGCATCATGGGGCGCCTGCTCGAGCTCGTGCCCCTGGTCCGGGAGCGGACCGGCCTCAACGTGGCCGTGTCGGCCGGCATCCTCACCGACGACCAGGCCCGGCGCCTGGCCGCGGGCGGGGTGCACCGCTACAACCACAACCTCGAAACGGCACGCTCGCATTTCGGCAGCGTGGTCACCACCCACGGCTGGGACGAGCGGGCCGAGACCTGTCGGCGGGTGCGGGCGCACGGCATGGAATTGTGCTGCGGGGCCCTCCTGGGCATGGGCGAGAGCGACGCCCAACGCATCGAGCTCCTCCTCCAGCTGCGCGACCTCGATCCCACCGAGGTGCCCGTCAACTTCCTGAACCCGCGCCCGGGCACGCCCCTCGGTGACCGGCCGGTGGTGGCCGCCTGGGAGGCGATCCGGTGGATCGCGCTGTTCAGGCTGGCGCTGCCGGGCGTGATCCTGCGCTACGCCGGGGGACGCGAGGTGACCCTCCGGGACCTCCAGGCCATGGGGATGACGTCGGGGATCAACGCGCTCATCGTCGGCAACTACCTGACGACCCTGGGCCGCTCGCCCGACGAGGACCTCCGCATGCTCGAGGACCTCCGCATGCCCCTCGGGGCGCTCACCGCCGCCCTGTAGGACGACAAGGCGCGCCGGCCCCTCAGTCCAGGCGCCAGCCCACCCGGCGGGCCCAGGACTCGGCCCGCTCCATGATGTCGGTGACGACCGGGGACTTGGCCTCGGCGTAGTCGTTCATGTCGCGCCAGCGCCGACCGGCGAGATGGCGCTTGGTGTCCTCGTACAGGCTGCGATCGTCCTCGTCGACACGCAGCCAGTCCCGGAACAGCACGTGCCGGCGCTCGTCGTCGGACCCCGCCGCCCACACATGCACCTGCACGTCCCGGGCTGGGGTGCGGAACATCCGGTGGCGGGGCTCTCGCACCCGCGCCTCGTAGCCCGCCTCCTCCAGGGCGGGCCCGAAGGCGGCCTCGTCGTCGGGGTCGTCCACGGTCACCTGGATGTCGATGATCGGCTTGGCGGCCAGCCCGGGCACCGACGTCGACCCCACGTGGTCGATCCGGCGGGCCCGGTCTCCCAGGGCCCGCTCCAGCACGGCCCGGTGGCGCGCGTAGACGGCAGGCCACCCCGGGTCGGGCTCGGCGATGACGATGTCCCGTTGTTCGCGCCCACCCACCAGCACGGCGTCGAGGCCCGTGTCGAGATGGTCGTCTCCCACCCGACCATCTTCGCCCACTCCTCATACCTCGGGTTCTATCCTCGGGCCCTATCGTCGGGGCCCGCGGCGGGGACGGCCTCTGTCGGGGTCGGGAGACGCCATCGAGACGCCCGGCTCCCCCTGGCGCGTCCCGGTCGGCGTCGACGCCCAGATGGTGCTCGGGGCCCGGGGCGCCATGGACGACGCCGCCTTCGAACAGGCCATGCGCGAGGTGCTCAACCCCGACTGGTGAGGACGACGCCCTCCCACGGGCCCAGCCCGAGCACGTTGCCGATCGACGATCCCTCCCGGTCGCGACGCGTGGCCGCGGCGACGGCGTGAGGGCCGGCGGGCACCGCCACCTCGTGATCGTCGGCCGACAGGTTGAGCGCCACCGTCGTCGCCGCGCCGCGTCGGAACACCCACGTCCCTTCGGGCGCGGGGAGGCGGTCGTAGTCACCGGCGAGCAGGTCGGGCGAGCCCCGGCGCAGCACGACGACGTCGCGCACGAGATGCAGCACCGACCCGGGCTCGGCGCGCTGGTCGGCGACGTTCGCGGGCGTGTCGGCCAGGGGCAGCCACGGCGTCACCCCCGCCGCGGTGAACCCGGCGTTGGGCCCGGCGTCCCAGGGCATGGGCGTGCGTTCGGGGTCGCGTCCGGGGTAGGCGGGCCAGAACCGGAGCCCCACGGGGTCGAGCAGCTCGTCCTTCTGGAAGACGCGGTCGGTGAGCCCGATCTCGTCGCCCTGGTAGAGCACGGGCGTGCCCCGCAGGGTGAGCAGCATGAGCAGGGCCAGCCGCACCTTGACGGGGTCGCCGTCGCACCACCGTGTGGCCAGTCGCGACACGTCGTGGTTCGAGCCCGTCCACACCGGCCAAGCACCCGAGGGGAGGAGGGCGAGAGTCCGCTCCACGATGTCGGACAGCGGGCCCGCTTCGAACGGAGCCTCGATGTAGGGGAAGTTGAACCCCATGTGCAGCTCGTCGTCACCCGACCCGTAGTAGGAGGCGAGGTTCTCCAGGGTGTCGACGTTGGTCTCTCCGAGCAGGAGCCGAGGTGGGGAGTAGCTGTCGGAGATCCGTCGCCACCGCCGCAGCACGTCGTGACCCTCGGGCCGGTTGCCGTTGTAGAGGGGACGCTGGCCGAACATCTGCATGATGAAGGGGTCGTCCTCGGTGGCGGGCGGGTTGTCGCGCAACGCCGCGTCCTTCACCATCATGTTGCACACGTCGATGCGGAAGCCGGCCACGCCCCGGTCCCACCAGAAGCGCAGGATGTCGTCGAAGGCGTCGCGCACTTGGTCGCACCACCAGTTGAGGTCGGGCTGCTCGGGTAGGAAGTTGTGCAGGTAGTACTGCTCGGTGACGGGGTCGAGTGTCCACGCCGGTCCGCCGAAAGAGCCCACCCAGTTGTTGGGGGCGGAGCCGTCGGGCTTGGGCTCGGCCCACACGTACCAGTCGCGGTGCCGGGAGTCCCGGGCCGAGCGCGACTCGACGAACCAGACGTGGCGGTCGCTGGTGTGGTTGGGGACGAGATCGAGCAGGACCCGGATGCCGACCCGTCCCGCCGCCGCGACGACCTCGTCGAGATCGTCCACGGTGCCGTACTCGGCCAGCACGGCGCAGTAGTCGGCGACGTCGTAGCCCCAGTCGGCGTTGGGCGAGGGCATGGTCGGGCTCAGCCACAGCGCGTCGACGCCCAGCCAGGCGAGATGGTCCAGTTTGCCCAGCAGACCGCGCAGGTCCCCCACCCCGTCGCCGTCGCTGTCTGCGAAGGACCGCACGTACACCTGGTAGAGGACCGAGGGACGCCACCACTGGGTGTCGTCGGGCTGCGGCGCGGTCATCGGGTCATCGGGCTGGGGACCTCCCCGGGCTGCTCGGCGGCACGCCAGCAGTACCAGGCCACCACGGAACGATAGGGCCGGAAGCCGTCACCGAGGGGTTGCAGCTCGCGGGGGCTGGGCATGGGGACGGCCCAGGCCACGCCGTAGCCGCGCCGCACCCCCAGGTCCCCCGTGGGCCACACGTCGAGCCGGCGCAGTTGGAACAAGAGGAACATCTCCGCCGTCCAGCGCCCGATGCCGCGCACCGTCGTCAGGCGCTCGATGACCTCGTCGTCGCCTTCGCGCGCCAGGCCACGGGGGTCGAGGACCACCGTGCCGTCGAGCACCTTGGCGGCCAGGTCGCACACCGATGCCGCCTTGTTCCCCGACATCCCCGCGGCGCGTAGCTGCTCGGGTGTCAGGGCGAGCATCGCCTCGGGGGTGACCTCTCCCCCCAGCGCCTCGGTGAGCCGACGGTGGATGGTGGAGGCGGCGGCCCCTGCCAACTGCTGGAACACGATCGATTGCACCAGGGCGGCGAAATGGGTTCCGACCGGCCGGCGCGGCCGGGGGAGGCCGAAGGCGGCCACGAGTCCGGCCACGGTCGGGTCGCGCCCGGCCAGCAGGCGCGCCGCGCCCGAGAGCGTGCGGGGCCGCCCCGGCACGCTGTGGGCGTTCTCACCCCTCGGGACGTCACGTGCCATCGGGGCTCCGGTCCAGTTGCCGGCGCACGTCGGCGACGTGATGTCGCACTTCGTGCACGGTGTGGAGCGCGACCCAGCGCAGCGATCGCTCCAGGCGCCGGGGGTAGTTGTAGGTGGCGCGGCGTTCCCAATCCCGGGCTTCGAGCCGGGCGAGGACGTTGGCGAACAGGGCGGCGCCGTCGGCGACCTGGCGGGCGACGTCGATGGGGTCCTGGTGCGCGTAGCCGTCGTGCCCGACGCGCTCGTCGCGGCCCATGGGGTCGAACGACGGGCAATCGGTCCGGCGGGCGGCCAGCACACGCTCGCGCTGCACGAGGAGCACGTCTCGCACGTGGCAGCCGTACTCCAGGGGCGACCACACCTCGGCCTGCCTCCGGTGGCGCAGATCGGTCCGGGCGTCGCGCAGGATGACGGCGAGCTGGGAGACGCCCTCGACGATGGCCGGGCCGGCGCCCGGCGCGGCGCCGAGGTCGTACTCGAAGCCGCACTCGGCACATCGCTCCACTTCCACGCCCTATCGGAGCGACTGGGCCTCGAACTCGACGCTGACGTCGTCGAGGGGGAGCACCACGTGGGGGTGCAGGTACTGGTGGGACTCGGCCTCCAGGCGCACGGCCGTCCCCCAAGCCGTGAACCCGATGGCGTGGTGGGCGAACCACATCGGGCCCTCGGCGACCCGGACGGCCACGATGCCCTGGGCGCCCATGTCGAGCGCGGAGCGTTGCATGTGCTCCATGCCCGCCTCGCGCGCCGAGTACATGGCCTCGGTGAAATTGGTGAGCTCGACGTTCTGGGAGGACTGGCGCATGGTCGTCCCCACCGAGCGGCGGGGGGCGTAGACGAAGCTCGCCCCGAAGGCCAGCCCGATCGGGCCCCAGCCGGCGTTGTGCAGCAACGTGAAGTCACGCGCCGAGAGGTCCGAGACGAAGACGCGGTTCGGTTCCTTTCCCTTCACCGGTCGGACCGCGGTCCCGGTCAGCTCGACGTCGACGTGATGACGCTGCACCTCCACCTCGACGCGCACACCCACCACGCCGTGGCCGTGCACGGCTGAGCACTGGTCGCCGAGGTGGGCCGCCGCGGACCGCACCGCCAGGTTGTGCGCCTCCGAGGCTGCGCCGATCTCGCCCGATCCCCAGCTCCACACACCGGGGGGGATCGACACGAGGGACGATCCGAAGACCAGCTCGACGGCTTCCCATCCGATGCTGTGCAGGAGCAGCGACTCGTCGACCGAGAGGTCGGAGGTGACCGCCCGGGCCCGCTGGTCGTGCGCCGGCGCCGCCAGCGACTGTGCCGCCCGCCGCATCTCGGCGCGCAGGTCGCTCCCGTCCGGGGCCGGCGATGCCCAGAGCCTCTCGCTCACGACAGCCGGACCGTGGGACGAGGGGCGGGCAGGGGGTCGAAGTCCTTGAAGCGGCGGACCCGGGTGCCGCGCAGGGTGCACTCGATGACCTCGTCGCCCTGGCTCAGCCTCTGGGTGTTGGCGACGATCTGGGCGCCCTGGAGGTTGTCGTTGCCGAGCTGGCCGCGCACGTGCTCACGGGCCAGCGAGCGGGCCGCCATGTGGGCCCGCGACAGCTGCTCGACCTCCGCCACGGGCATGTAGCCCGAACCCCCCCACGCCGTGAGCGTGCCCTCCATGAGGATCTCGGTCACGCAGTAGGCCCACACCCGCACCGATGCCAGGGCCGCCACCACCGACACGGGCATGTAGCCGGCCTCGACGAGCTTGGCCAGGCGCTGGCCTGCTAGGTACGTGGTCCACGGCGTGCCACCGGGCGGCGGGCCACCACCTTCGACGACCACGGCGGTGCCCAGGATGTGGAATTCGGTGACGTTCATGTCGGCGAGGTGGCGCGTGCTGTCGACGACGCCGATGACGCCGTGCGCTCCGACCTCCTGGGCCTCTTCGACCAGGCGCGTGTAGGCGGAGCCGAAGCCCTGTCCCCACGCCGACTCGACCCAGGGCTGCTGGTAGTTCTGCCCCCAGATGCGGTGCTCGTTGGAGTACGCGAACCCGCCGTGGGGGCAGCGGTAGCTCTCGGAGTAGACCCCGCGGGGGGCCGACCCGCCGAAGGAGTACGGCGTCATCCCCCGCAGGTAGGGCGAACCGGCCCCGTACCAGCCCCACTGCATGACGCAGAACCCCTGCACCAGGCCGACCGGCCGCAGGCCCATCTGCAGGCAGGCGGCGAAGTCGGGCACGGTCAGGCCCGAGGAGAACGACCCGCCGCCCAGACGCCGGCCGGCGGCTTCGGGAAGGTCCCCGTCGGCCCCGGCACCGCCGGCTTCGCCCGGCGCGGGCGAGACCTCGTCGTCGGGGCGCCCCGCTGCGTCCATCAGTTGTCGAGGGAGATGATGGTGGTGGGCCGGGGCAGCGTCACGTCGCCGCCCGCCTGCTTCACCGCCGTGCCCAATGACAAGAACTCGATGGTGTGCGAGCCCCACTGGTGGGACTTCTCCTCGAGCCGGACGCCCACGATCCCGGTCGCCCCGAGGGTGTTGGCCTCGTCCTGCATGCGCGTCATGGCGAGCTCACGTGCCTCGTAGAGCGCCTGGGTGAAGTTCGGGAGCTCGACGTTCTGGCCGACGGTGCCCAGGGCCTGGCCGATGCCACGGTGCGCGATGTGGAAGACGCACGTGCCCATCACCAGTCCCTGGGGGACGTAGCCGGTTTGCATGATGGTCCAGAAGTCCTGGCCCGACAGGTCCGAGGTGAAGGGCTTGCCGAGCGCATTGCGGTGCGACGTGCCGTCCTCGGCTTTCACCGCCGTTCCCACCGCGATGAATTCGGCGGCGTCACGGCCCCACTCGTAGTAGTTGACGTCCAGGCGAACACCCACGACACCGTCCGCCCCCAATTCGTCGGCCTCTTCCTCCATCCGGGTCATGGCCAGCTCGCGGGCGTTGTACATGGCCTCGGTCAGCTTGGTGAGCTCCTGGCTCTTGTTCCAGCGCCGGGCCTGGATGCCAGTGTGGTAGATCGACGAGCCCATGACGAAGCCCAGCGGGTGGAAGCCCGCCTCCTTGATGAGCAGGAATTCGTTGACCGAGAGGTCGGAGGTGAACAGACCGTGCTCGAGTTGTTCGAGCCGATGGCCCGCCTCCTTGGGGAGGTCGGTGGGTTGGGTCATGAAGAGCCTCCGATGACGATTCTCTCGAGGGCCTGACGAGCACCCTCACTGTGGGCCGCCTCTTGCTGGAGCGCGGCCAGAAGCCTTTTGAGCCAGGTGTCGAGGTCGACGGACTCGCTGCGGATCCGGATCCCTCCCGAGGAGTGGGCCACCGAGCATCGCACCGAAGCCCCCTCGACCTGGGCCCGTAGCACGTCGTCGCCGAGGGTCACCTCGAGCGCCTTCACGTCGTTGGACTTGCGCAGGATCCCCCCGGCGCGCTCGACGACGACTCTGGGCCCGAGCACCTCGGCGAGCTGGCCGGCGAGGACCTTCAACATGATGTGCACGTCCGTGGCGTTGGACTGCACCGTGGCGGCCGCCATGTCGAGGTCAAAGGCGTCGTCCGTCTCTCCCATGCCGACCTCCTCCCGTCACCGCCGGCCCACGGCTGTCGACGGCCCGCCCCACACTAGGAGGGATCCGCGATTCGCTCCGCGCCGCCCGGAGTCGGCGGGTCGACGGTTCTCGGCTCCCGTCGTCGCGGTGACGCGGCGGGACCCGGTGGGATCAGGGCGATCCGGGATCCTGGGGACCCGGCTCAGGAAGCGAGGGCCTCCGCCGGGACGCGGTCGGCCCATCCCGGGACCAGGCGCAGGACGTCGTAGCACCGGCTGCTCACGCCCAGGTCGGTCGTCGCCGCGATGCGCTCCCGACCCATGTCGGAGACGGCCTGCGTGGCTTCGAGCCCCTCTCCGTCCCACAGGGTGATGACGACGATCTCCTTACGGAGACCGTCGTGCTCGAGACAGACCAGCCCTCGGAAGTCGGGGTGGCCGGCGAACTGGTCGCCGACGGAATCGAGAGCTTCGAACAACCCGGGGAGCTCGTGGGTGTCGAGGTGGAAAGTCATGGACCGGGCTCTGGTCACCCTGGCATTGTCCGGTTCGGCGGTTCGTCCCCCCAGGGTCCTTCGGCCCTTCTGGGAGGACCGTCGGTCCCCCACCTCCCGATCGGGGCCGGACGTGAATCGAGAGGGCCGGAGCCCTCTCGTTTCACCGGTCAACCGTTTGCCCCCCAGGTTTCACTGAAGTGTGAGCGCGCCGAGCCCCGGCGTCCAGTACCAGGCAGTAACCACGGTCGGCGACCCGGAAGGGCTCGCTCGGCTTGGCCCCGGCCGGGCCGCGGTGATCCGGTCCGGGTCGGTGGTGTCGATGCCAGGATCCGGCCCGGCGCCGGCCAGGATGACGGCCGGGGAACTGATTCGGCTTCAGTCGCCACAGCTCTCTGCCGACATCTCTTGGGGTCCAAGAAGCCGACCGCGCCCCGGGGGAACGCCATGGACGTCCATGTCCACCTGAATGTTCCGCCCGCGACGCGCACCGCTCGCCTCCTTCGGCGCAATCGGCGCTGGGGTCTCTACTTCCGAGCGCGACCCGGCGACGCCGAGAACCGGGTCGAGTTCCGCCAGATCGACCCGGGCCTGCTCCGACTCGATGACGTCGACCCCACCGACGTCGATGCCGTGATCGCCCACGTCGAGGACCGGCTCAAGGCGGCCGGGTACGACACCACGCGCCTCCCCGACGAAGGTGAGCCCGTCGCGGCGGGCTGGGAGATCGAACAGCGCGGCGACGCCTGACGCCAGCCTGGCCCGGTTGCCGAAGCCCGCTCGGTCAGACGGCACCGGGGAGCGACCTACAGGCCTCGAACCGCCCGACCGACGTCGGAGCGGGTCGATGCCGGTCAGGATCCTTGGCTCGCGCCTCGGCGACCCGCGCCATCCCTGCCTGGTACTGGTCCTCACTGTCCCAGACCATGACCGTGACGCGTCGACCTGCGTCGCGGTCGACGAGCCACCAGCCGTGCTGACCCCGCCGCAAGTGGTTCACGGTCCTCACCGATGATGGCGAACAGGCGTTGCGTGCCGCCCGCCACACTCACAACGACGTGCTCCGGCGAACCATTCTCGCCGTCACATCACCAGCCGAGCAGCGCACGCTGCAGCGCCTCTGGGGGCGACTGTCCCAAGAACCGTCTGACGTCGAATGATGCGTTCGATTGGTCAGCGGACGGTGATCTCATACCGTCCCACCACGCACTAGACCTCGGAGTCGTCGTCAGAAGCTGAGTCGACGTCGGTGTCGGCATCTGACTCCGAGTCGTCTGTGAACTCGATGAAGGGGCTGGGCGGCAGGTAGTCGACAGGCACATCGCCGGGGTGGGTGTAGTGCTGGACCAGGATCACGTTCGACGCCGCCTGTTCCGCCGCGAAGACACCACACAGCGAGATGTCGCGCGCGTCGGAGAACACGTCGGCACCGGCCAGATCACCCTCCTCGAGATCTGCGTACTGCCCCAGTGAGATGCGCGCCACCAGGCAGTAGGTGCACCCGTCCGAAGCGTGCCCCACGAGACGACCGACCATGCAGTGGTCGATTCCGTCGTCGATGACGTAGAGGGCGTCGTCGCCGGTTCCCAGGCAGCGCAGGATGTAACCATCCTCCCCTGGCTCGAGGTGCCGACGGGAGTGCATGCGGGTCCTCATGGCCCAGAGAAGGGCCGCTGGGATCTCGTCCTCGCCGTCGGTCGCACCGTCGGGGGTTCCGACAAGCTCGCCGTTGTCACCCTCGGCCACGCCGACACCTCCCTGAGCTCCTCTTCGGTGGTTCGTCGCCGGGAGAGGACGGTAGCCAACGGCGCCAAGGCCACCAGCATCGCGACCTGGGGCGCGCACTGCGGCTCGAGCAAGCCTGCCATTCGAGCCAAGGATCGACTCGGGCGTCACGGGCCTAGCCTCGGGGAGATGAGCACGGTCGGAGGCCCAGGGTTCTGCCCCGCGTGCGGTCGGCCCCCAGACCAGTGCGGGGGCTGCGGTCGGGAGCTCGATCCACCCCGGTTCTGTACGAAGTGCGGGCGCCGCATGGCCGTCACGGTCACCCCGACCGGGTACGTGGCGCGCTGCCGGGACCACGGCGTGGAGGGTGCGGGCTGAGGCGGGCTGAAGACAGGCCCGCGTCGTGGGAGAATCGGGCATGGACCGCATCGGCGTCGTCGACACCATGTTCGCCCGCTACGACATGGGCGCAGAGGCTGTCGACGAGCTCAAGCAGTGCCCGGGCTTCGGCGAGCGCTTCGAGGTCCTGCGGCGGACCGTGCCGGGGTTCAAGGACCTCGGCGTGGCGTGCAAGAAGCTCGTCCAGGAAGAGGGCTGTTCGATCGTCGTCGCGCTGGGCATGCCCGGCAAGGCCGCCATCGACCAGGTGTGTGCCCACGAGGCGTCGCAGGGCATCATGCTCGCCCAGCTGCTCACCAACACCCACGTGCTCGAGGTCTTCGTCCACGAGAACGAGGAAGAGGACCCGGCGCGTCTCGCCGCGGTGTGCGTCGACCGGGCCCGCAAGCATGCCCGCAACGCGTACTGGATGTTGTACGAGCCCGATCAGCTTTCGCACCGGGCCGGACAGGGCGTCCGCCAGGGCTACGGCGACGCCGGGCCCATCCTGCCCACCCGCCCCTGATCAGCCGAGCCCGAAGCCGAGGTCCGCGCTCCGCCCACGGGCGACACCTCTGTCGGGGTCCATGATCTGCATGCCGCGCGCCGCGAGGAGCCGTTCGAGCTCGCCGCGCCCGGGGATGAGCTCCCTGCCGCCCACCATGTGACGCCGCTCCCCCACGCCGCATCGCTCGACCCGGCCGGCATGGGCCGCCATCACGGGCATCGACTCGAGGAGCCGGTCGGCGGCCTCCTCCACTGCCGCGGCAGGGGCTCCTTCGCCGAGCGCACCGCACCATGCCCGCACCACGTCACGGCGGGCGGCGGTGGGCCCGCGTCGTCCCAGTTCCTCGGCGACCGTCTCCCCGAGCTCGGGATCGGGCCCCGGCGCGGGACGGCGCGGCACCCGGTCGAGCACGGCGCCGAGATGGTCGGGCCCCAATCCCATTGCCCGGGCGCGCGTCTCCCACAACGGCCGGAGGTCGTCGGCGGAAAGGTTCGTGTCGCGCGCCGGACGGGTGGCATGGCCGGCGATGGTGTGGGCCCTGGCACCGCCGAGCCCTCGGGCCGAGAGGTGTTCGGCGATGGCCGCGGCCCGTTGCGAGAAGGCGCGGCGGGCCTCGGGGCCGATGCCGGCGATATCGGCGCGTCCGTGTCGCAGCGGCTCGAACGCCACGCCGAGGCGCGTGGTGAGCTCATGGCGCAGGTGCGCGTGGTAGAGCGCTCCGGCCGCGGGCCCGTGCGCGTACACTCCGCGCCCGTCGAGCGCGGAGAAACGGCCTTCGGGGCCGCGCCCCAAGTTGGCCATGACCACGTGGCTGTGCAGGTGTGGATCGAGGGCGCGACTGACCCGGTGGATGAACCCCGCGGCCGCGACCGCGTCGGCCGGGACCGGTACGAGCGCCCCGGCGGCCCGCCGCCGGACGGCGACGGCGCGGCGTTCCACGTAGTCGAGGGCGGCGTCGACGGCGCGCTCGTGGGCGGCCAGCACGTCACCGGCCACCTCGGGCGGGCCCAAGGCGTGGAGCATGCTCACCGACTTCGGGGCGCAGAAGCTGAGGTCGAAGGCGGCCACGGTGACCCGGTGGTGGGATGGGCCCAGGCGCTGCAGCGTGAGGGGATCGTCGCCCTGGAGCACCGCCCCCAGCGCGTCGCCGTCTACCTCCCCGCGCAGGCCGAGCGCACCCGCCCCCGTGCCCAGCCACCGGCCCGGGGCCTCGATGCCGGTGCCGGTCCCGTTCCCCGCCACGTCGAGGTAATAGGCATGCCCGCCCCTGCGCACCTTGGCCACCCGCAGCACCCGACCTCCGGGGGCGCCGGGCTCCGGGCCGGTGCCGGAGGTGCCCCCGACAACGTTGGGCGAGCTGCCTTGACGACAACTTCGCCCACGACCTCGCGCGCCGGCGACGTTCGAGCGGCATGTGCCGGGAGTGGGCCCCGCGCGGGGCAAAGGGGCGAACCGCTCAGCTGGTGGCGCCGGAGCGATAGCGCTCGAGCAGCTGACGCGCCGCGAGGCGCCCGGTGTCGGCGAGCTCGGGCGGGTCGAGCACCTCGGCGTGCGGGCCCAGCCGAAGGAGGAGCCGGCCGAACCACACCGTGCTCGCCACCGCCAGGGTGACCACGGTGCGCCCGTCGGGCCGAGCGTCGGGTGGCGAGGTGAGCAGGGGCTCCACGATCCACACGGCGTCGTCGTCCACGGCCAGGTGCACGACGGTGGCCTCGGGCCCGGGGACGAACGCTTCGGTGTGCTGCGAGGCGCCGCGGTCGTCGTCGGGTGGCGCGTTCTCGGCCTGGTGACAAACCGGTTCGCCCGTGGGGCGCGCCGCGGAGACGCGGTCGACGCGGAAGCGTCGCATGCCCTGAGCGTTGTGGCAGTACCCGTCGAGGTACCAATGACCTTCGATCAGCCGCACCGAGACCGGGTCCACGATGCGCGTCGACTCCCGGTCGCTCGAGGCCGAGTAGTAGTGCAGCTCGATCTGGCGCCCCGCCTCACACGCGTCGCGGATCGCGGCCAGGTGCGCCGGCTCGCGCAGGTCGACGCGCAGCATGCCGCGTCCGCCGAGCACCGCCTCGAGCTTCCCGAGGGCGCGCCCGAGAGCTCCGTCGGGATCGGCGCCGGGCACGGCCAGGATGGCGCGGGCCGACGCGGCCAGGGCAAAGCCCTCCGCCGCCGTGAGCCGTCGGGGCCGTCCGAGCTCGGCCCCGAGGTTGGTGACCACCTCCTGGTCGTCGACGATGATCTCCATCAGCTGGTCGGGCGAGTACGGAGGCAGGCCGCAGCACGCCGCGAGCTCGAGATCGGCGATGAGCTCGTCGGGCTCGAGCCCGAAGCGCTCGGAGAGCTCCGACACCGGGGCCCGCCCCTGGCGCGCCAGCCAGGTGAGCACCGCCAGCAGGCGCAACAGCCGCGAACCGGCGTCGGCGCGCACCGTCATGAGGACCCCTCGGGCGTGGACGGAACCCCGGCCATCTCCTCGAGCCACGACAGGATCCCGGCACGGACCTCTTCGGGCCCGAGGACCTCGGCGTGGTCTCCCAATTCGAACAGCCACGAGCGCAGGGCACCGATGTTGGTGACCTCGAGGTGTATCACCACCGACCCGTCCTCGTCGCGACCGGCCAGCGCGGAGTCCCCCACCTCGTCGAGCACGAGGGCGGCCAGGGCCGCGTCCACCCGCACCGCCACGGTGACCAGAGCACCCTCCCCGACTTGCCACGGCACGTCGGGGAGCGCGGCGTCGGGGTCGAAACCGTCGGGAAGGACCGCCGAGCCCGGGTCCGCCGCGGACACCTCGCCCTCCATGCGGTCCACCCGGAAGGTGCGGGGCGCGCCCCGGTCGAGGTCGTGGCCCACCAGATACCACCATCCGCCGTGGAACCGGAGCAGCGCGGGATCCACCCGTCGCCTCCCGCCGCGGTAGTCGAAACTCACCGTGGCTCGGACCCGCAGTGCGCCGTGGAGCGCGGGCAGGGCCCGAAGGGCCGGGAGCTCGGCCACCGGACGCGCCCCGGCGGTGGCGGGCAGGCCCAGGCGCCACAACGCATCCCGACCACTAGGCTCGCCGAGGTGGACCCCGGCGACCGCGAGGTTCAGGGCCGCTTGCTCGTCCGGCGCCAGGTTGAGGTCGGGCAGGTAGTAGTCCTCGGGACGGATGACGTACCCCACCTGCTCGGGGCCGTCGATGGGCAACGCCGTGACCTCGATACCGCCGTCGCGCAAGGTGCGTTTGTCGCGCTCGAAGGCCTGTCGCCGCGCCTCGCCCTCCTGGACCGGGTACCCGGGCACCTCCGACGCGATCTCGCGCAGCGATTTCGGACGCTGGTCGCGCAGGAGCACGAGCACCAGGTCGGTCAGCCGCTCGAGCCTGTCCACCATGGGCGAGAGCGTAGGCGGCCCCACGCGCGCCTCCGACGCCCACGTTCCGCCCCCGGCAGGTCCAGATCATGAGCGCGTCGCCCGTCGCGGCGGGCCCGCCCACCGCCGCCCGGGCCGCGGTGGGCGACCCCTTTGCATTTCACCTCCACCCTGTGGCGTGGCTCGCCATCGCCACCTTGGCGCTGGCCTATGCCCTGGCCGTGCGGCACCTGGGGACGCGGTCGGGGTCCCACACCCTCCCCACCCGCCGCCAGCTCCGGTACCTGGCGGGCGCGCTCGTCGCCCTGGCGCTGGCTCTCACCTGGCCGCTGGCGGACCTCGCCGCGCACTGGTCGCTCACGGCCCTCGTCGTGCAGCGCCTCCTGCTCACGCTGGGCGCGGCCCCGCTCCTGCTGCTCGCCATGCCGGCCCCGCTCCTGGCGGCGCTCACCCGGCCCGCGCCGCTCGACGCCTGCCTCGAGATGTTCACCCGTCCGGTGGTGGCGGTCGTGACCTTCAGCGCAGTGGCGGTGGGCACGCTGCTGACGCCGGCCGTGGCCGCGCAGGCGTCGTCGACGGGATGGCGCGCGCTGACCGACGTGGCGCTGCTCCTGGCCGGGGCCGTGCTGTGGGGCCCGGTGCTGCGCCACATCCCGGGCACCCATCGCACCGTTCCCGTGGGGATCGCCGCCTACCTCTTCATCCAGTCGGTCATTCCCACCTTCCCGGCCATCATCTACGTCTTCGCCCGTCACCCCCTCTACGACGCATTCACCCACGTGCGCGTGGCCTTCGGGATCTCCCGTCTCGTGGACCAGCAGCTGGCCGGGGTGGTGGCCAAGGTGGCGACGCTCCCGGTCTTGTGGAGCGCAGCGTGGGTGGCCTTGATGCGAGCCCAGCGGGTCGAGAACGCGGTCGCCGACGGCGACGACGGCGAGCCTCTTACCTGGGCCGAGGTCGAGCGCCAGCTGGAGCGCGCGGCGCGGGCCGAGCGCAACGGGACATCGCGGGCGCCGCGGCGGCGCCACACGTGGGCGATCCCCCGCCCGGTCGCGCCGTGGGCCGATCCCCTCGACCGGGCCGAGCCGGGCGGACGAGGGGATTCGGCCGAGCCCAAGAGCCCGACCGACGGCCCCGGGTCACCCGACGCCTGAGGTGCCCTCGGGGACGTGCTCGTGCAGCACACCGAGGGCGAGATGGCGGAAGCGCACCGGCTCCTTCTCGAGCACGAACGTGGCCAACAGGACGTTCTGCGGCGTCGAGACCACGACGATGGCGAAGTGTCCCTCGCCCGACGGGGGCACGCGCCCCGCCGGGCGCTTGACCTGGGAGGGGCGGAACGTGCCGCGGTAGGCCATCACGCACACGTTGTGGAGCCGCGTGGACGAACGCTGCGAGAGCACGTCGTCGACACGCGGGATCTTCTTGAGCGTCGAGGCCGACACCAGACGAACGCCGGCGAACACCCCCCGATCGTGCACCGCGTCGGCGGACAGGGCGAGGGCCCTGAAACAGGGGCTCGAGTTCGTCCCCAGCGTGTCGCGCGCCGAGGTGCACCCTGCCACCGACAGCGAGCCCAGTGCGACTGCTCCGATGGCGGCCACGCGCCGGAACCCTCCCACGCGCCCCCTCGCCGTGCTGCCGCGCTTCGCCCCATCCCACCTCGACGTGTCACCCCACCTCACCGTGCCGCCTCCTCGATGACGCCCTCAGGGAGTTGTGCCGTCAGCGTCGCGGGCCGACCTGACCACACCAGGACGCCCCACGTGGCCCAACCCACGGGCAGCTCGGCCCAGAAGCTCAGGATCCTGTACAGGAGGACCGCCGCCACCGTCGAGGTCTCGGCGCCCCCGAATTGGACCAGCGCGATGGTGAGGCTGCCCTCCACCACGCCCAGCCCCCCGGGGGTGATGGGCAGGTTGGCAGCGAGCTGGCCGGCCCCGTAGGCGAGAAGCAGACCCCTCCAGGGGATCCCCGCGCCGATGGCCAGAAAGGAAATTGCCAGGCACGCGCAGTCGAGGACCCAGTTGGCCACCCCCCAACCGACGACGGAGAGCACCTGGCGGACATCGAGGGTGACCACGGTGAGCCGGGCGATGATGGCGTCGACCTGGGCGGCGAGCTCGCCCCGGGGCCAGCGCACTACGCGCTGCGTCACGCGCACCGACCCCGAGACCAACCACACCAGGGCACGGCGCTGGAGGAAGACCGCCCCCAGGGCGAGCGCCCCCACGAGGACACCCACCGTCACACCCACCAGGTCGAGCCCGGCTCCCTCGGCGCCGGCCACCGTCACGCCGACCGCGGCCACCAACGCGAGCGTCACCGACGCGGCCACGAACACTGCCGCCAGCGTCCACCCCGCCAGCGCCTCGTCGGCACCCTGGCGCCGGTACTGGCGGAACGCGAACACGGCGGACACCACCGGGCCGGCGGGCATCGAGTTGGCGATGGCCGTCGAGGCCACGGTCACCGCCGTGAGCCAGGCGGTCGACGGATGGACGTGGCCCGCTTCGAGAAGGCGCTTCTGGATCAAGGCGAAGGCCACGAGCGACCCCGCCTCGGCCGCCAGGGCGAGGACGAGCCACCACCAACGGAGGTGGGCGAGATATCCCGACGTCCCCGAGAGCTCGCCCGTGCGACCGGCCAGGGCCCACAGGGCCAGGGCGGCGAGCCCCAGGCCCGCGACGTACTTCAACCACGGCCAGGCGCTCCGGAACCACGAACCCCTCGCCGCCGTCGAGCTCACGTCGCCGCGGGCTCCACGAGGATCTTCACGTGCTCGTCGGGCCGGGCCAGCGCCTCGAAGGCGCCGGGCACACCGTCGAGATCGACGGTACCGGTGATCATGGGTGAGGCNTCGATGTCGCCTTCGGCCAGGGCGCGCAGAGCGCNGGCGAACTCGTCGACCCCGTAGGCCATGGCGAAGTGCAGCGACAGCTCCTTGGCGATGGCGAAGAACGGGAGGATCTGGTCCGGCTCCATGCACACTCCCACCACCGTGACCCGGGTGCGGGGGGGCAGGTCGTGCAGCAGCTGTTGGAGCATGCCCGGCACCCCCACCGCCTCGAAGGCGACGAGGGGACCGTGCCCCTCGATGCGATGCCAGGCGTCCACCACGCCTTCCTCGGCGGGATCCACCGCCGCCACCGCCCCCATCGTGAGCGCCATGGCCCGCCGTGTCGGTGACAGGTCGGCGGCCACGATCGACTCGACGCCCACGGCGCGCAACGCCGCCATCACGGCCAGCCCGACGGGCCCGCACCCCACCACGAGCGCACCGTCGCGCGCCGTGGCACCGGAGCGGGCCACGGCGTGGATGCCTACGGCCAGCGGCTCGGTGAGCGCGGCCTGTCGGGTGTCGAGGCCGTTGGGGACCTCGAGCGCGAGCGGAGCGGACAACACCATGTACTGGGCGTAGCCGCCGGGATAGGCGTTGTTGTACGCCAACTGGTGCATTCCCGTGGCAGAAAGCAGGACCGGCACCGACACCACGCGTGTGCCGGGCTTGGGCCCCGAGGTGTCGGGCCCCAGCTCGACGACCTCGGCACAGAACTCGTGGCCCATGACGATGTCGCGCGCCAGGTCGATCGGTGCCATCCCCATGGCCTGGGCCCCCATGGAGGGGAGCATCTCGTCGGTCATCGACACCATCGTCTCGCCGTGGCGCAGGAAGTGGAGGTCAGAACCACAGATCCCGCACGCCAGGGTCCGCACCAGCATCTGGCCCGTCTCGGGTCGGGGGTCGGGGGTGTCGTCGACCACGAGCCGGCCCTGTCGCATCACGCACGCACGCATCGCCTCACTCCTCGTCGTCCTCGAGGCCCGACAACTCAACCAGTCCTGGCCCTCGTCGCTCGACACCTCGGGCCCGGCCCCGGAGAGATCGTGGCACAGGGCCCTCGGTCCGCCGTCGCATGGCTCCGATGTCGGCCTCCTAACATGGCCCTCAGTGGCGACCGCGTCCCCGGCTCCCCCGTCCCCGGCGTCCCTGTCGCCGGCCCCGGCGCCGGTCACGGGGTCACACGTCCCACTGCGCACCCGCGTCACGGGCACCGTCCGCGCCGGGGTCGAGGCCGTGGGCGGCCGCAGGGTGGTCGAGGTGCGCTCGGTCTCGGGTCACCATCGCGGCGCGCTCACACGGGCCGACGGGGACACCATCGCTGAGGCGGCCCGGGTCGCGCTCGACGAGCGCCTGCCCCTGGTGATGGTGCTGTCGTCGTCGGGATCCGAGGTCTCCGAGGGCATCGACGCCCTGCACGGATGGGGGCGGGCGGCCGCGGCGGTCGTCGCCTGCTCGGGCTCGGTGCCGGTGCTGGCGGCAGTGAGGGGCGCGGCCATCTCCGGTCCGTCCCTCCTTCTCGGCCTGGCCGACGTCACGGTCATGACCCCCGACGCCTTCGCCTTCGTGTCCGGACCCGACGCGGTGGAAGGGTTCACCGGGATGCGGGTGAGCCTGCACGACCTCGGGGGCGCCGCCATGCACGCCAGCGCCAGCGGGCTGTGCGCACTGCTGGCCGCGGACGAGGGCGCCGTGGACGAGGTGCTCTCGTCCGTGCTCGGCTACCTTCCCGACCACACCGACGCCGAGGCGCCCTGGGTTCCCTCCGACGACCCCACGAGTCGCAGCGCCCCACAGCTCCGAGACCTCGTCCCCGCGGCCGCGTCCGCCTCCTACGACGTGCGCGACGTGGTGCGCGCCGTCGTCGACGACAGCGAGCTCCTGGAGCTGCGACCCGGGTGGGCGTCACACCTCGTCACCGCGCTGGCGTCGGTCGGGGGCAGGCCCCTCGGCGTGGTCGCCAATCAACCGCGCTCCCTGGCGGGCACCCTCGATATCCCCGCCTCGCAGAAGGGCGCCCGCTTCGTACGGTTCTGCGACGCGTTCAACCTCCCGATCGTCACCTTCGTCGACACCCCGGGATTCCTCCCCGGCAAGGACCTCGAGTGGAGGGGGATGATCCGCCACGGCGCCGAGCTCGCCTTCGCCTACGCCGAGGCCACCGTGCCCCGTGTCTGCGTCGTGCTGCGCAAGGCCTACGGAGGGGCCTACATCGTCATGGACTCCAAAGGCATCGGCAACGACCTGTGCCTGGCGTGGCCGTCGGCGGAGATCGCCGTCATGGGGGCACCGGGCGCGGTCCAGATCCTCAACCGCCACGCCGGTGAGGATGAGCGCCGTGTCCTCGAGGAGCGATACGACGCCGAGCTCCTCACGCCGTGGGTGGCGGCGGAGCGGGGATTCGTGGACGAGGTCGTGGACCCGGCCCAGACCCGGCCCGCCCTGTACCAGGCGCTCGAGGTCCTGGCCTCCCGGCGCGAGCTGCTGAGGGGCCGGAAGCACGACGCCGGCCCCATGTGAGGTGGCGAGTCCAGGCCCGCAATGAGAACAGTCTCCTTTCGAGGGAGTGCAGGAGGGTCGCACGGACCGGATCGCAGGGGACCGGAGGTATTTGGGGACGAGTTGATCCTTCGTTGGGGGGAGGGTTAGAAGAAACACGGAGAGTGGTGTCGGTGCGCCGCAGCCCGGGGTCGAAACGGGCTGCACACGAAGCGCCGGGGGGCAAGGGTGAGTCCATGAGCAGGCAGGGAAGCCGGGGGGACCGCCGTCGATTCCCGATGCGAGCCGCTCCGTCCGACGCGGCCGGTACGCCCGTGGACACCGCCTCCGTGGACACCGCCTCCGTGGACACAGCGCCCGCCGATGCCACCGACGCGGCAGTCGCCCTGCGGTCCCTCGGCCAATCCGGGGTCATAGGGGTCACCACCGCCGACGTCGGCGCTCACCGTGAGCGCGTCCGCCAGGGGAAGATGCGCCGGCTCGCCCTGTTGCTCGTCCCCATCGCCGTGTGGCTCGTGGTGCGGGCCACGGTGCTGCACCGGGGTGCTCTCGGGCTCCCCCACTTCCCGTCGGGGCTCACGCCGTACCTGCCGGCGTTCATCCTCATCGCCGTCTTCCTGTGCGTGATGATCGTTCCGCTCCTCGGGGCGGGCCGGTCCCCGCACATCCTCTACCGCCCCAACGAGATCGACGTCCGCTTCGACGACGTGCGCGGCGCGCCCGTGGTGGTCGACGAAGTCATCAAGACCCTCAATCTCTTCCTTGCCCACCGCACCTTCGCCGAGCACATGGGGGGATCGGCGCGTCGGGCCATCTTGTTCGAGGGCCCGCCGGGTACGGGCAAGACCTACATGGCCAAGGCCATGGCGGCCGAGGCCGGCGTGCCCTTCCTGTTCGTGTCGTCGTCCGCGTTCCAGTCCATGTTCTACGGACAGAC
>JGI12269J14319_10001921_pt1 | contig 20375 bp, 18 predicted proteins | sample PeaSoiSIISIP2007_FD_14319 | JGI IMG/M metagenome (IMG submission 14319)
TGTCGCTCGAGTCACGCCCGCCCAACATCGAAGGCCGGGGCGAGGTCACGATCCGCGACCTCATGCGCAACTCGCTGCGCATGCGCCCGGACCGGATCATCGTCGGCGAGTGCCGCGGGGGCGAGGCCCTCGACATGCTCCAGGCCATGAACACCGGTCACGACGGCTCGCTCACCACCATCCACTCCAACAGCCCCCGCGACACCCTGTCGCGCATCGAGACCATGACGCTCATGGCCGGCTTCGACCTGCCCATCCGGGTCATCCGGGAGCAGATGTCCTCGGCCATCGACGTCATCGTCCACCTCACGCGCATGCGGGACGGAACCAGGCGCGTCACCCATGTGTCGGAGGTCCAGCACATGGAGGGGGACGTGGTCATCACCCAGGACCTGTTCATGTTCGACTTCTCCATGGGCATGGACGAGGACGGCAAGTACCGGGGCAGCCTCAAGTCGATGGGCATCCGTCCCCACTTCGCCGACAAGCTCGAGGACGCCGGGGTCAAGCTCGACCCCGAGCTGTTCGAGATCGAGGAGTTCACGCGCATGCGGATGGCGCGACGGTGAAGTACCTGATCCCCATCCTCGTCCTCCCCGCGGCCGGGTTGCTGGCGTGGGGACTGGTCTCCATCGCGCTGCGCGAGCGGCCGCGCCGGCTGCACGAGGCGCTCACGCCGTACTCGGTGGGCGGCCTGACCGAGCCCCGGGTCACCGCGGCCGGGGGCGGGGCGGGGGGCAAGTCCGAGCTCGTCGAGACGCCGTTCCTCCAGCGCGCCGTGGCCGCGGTCGCCGAAGTGGCGTCGCGCCGAGGTGTGCTCCAGATCGTGAAGCGCCTGCTCGACCAGGCCGACCTGCCCGTGCGCCCCGCCGAGGCCCTGTTCGTCTACCTGGTGGGCGCGGTGGTGGGCGGGTCGCTCGGGCTGCTGCTGGGCAACGCCTTCTGGGGCCTGGCCGCGCTGGTCGCGTTGGCGGTCCTCCCGTGGATGGCGCTCATGGGCGTGGCCAAGCACCGCACCGCCACCTTCACCGCCCAGCTGCCCGACATGCTGCAGCTGCTGGGCACCACGCTGCGCTCGGGGTTCTCGATCCTCCAGGGCCTCACCACCGTCTCCCAGCAGCTGGCCGACCCCATCGGCAAGGAGATGCGCCACGTCGTGGCCGAGGCCCGTCTGGGCCGGCCCCTGGTCGACGCGCTCAACGAGGTGGCCCAGCGGGTGCGCAGCGAGGACTTCGAGTGGGTGGTCACCGCCATCGGGATCCAGCGCGAGGTCGGGGGCAACCTGGCCGAGCTGCTCGACATCGTGGCCGACACGATGATCGCCCGGGCCCGGATCCGGCGCGAGGCGCGCACGCTCACCGCCGAAGGCCGCATCGGCGCCGTGATCATCTCGGTGCTGCCCATCGCCATCGGCCTCTTCGTCTACGCCGTGAACCCGGGCTACATCCACCCCCTGCTCCACCAGGCGTTCGGCGAGATCCTCTTCTACGGTTCCATCGTGCTCGGGGTGATCGGCATCTTCTGGGTGCGCAAGCTCGTGGACATCGAGGTCTGACATGTTGCCCTTGGCCGCCATCTCCATCTTCATCACCACCACCGCGCTGGCCTATGCCGCCGTCATCAAGGCGGAGGAGCGCCTCAGCGTGCGCGCCGCGCGCGTCCGGCTGGGCGACTACGAGTCGCCCGCCGTCAAGCGCGAGGAAGACCAGCGCGAGCCCTTCTCCGACCGGGTCCTGAAGCCGACCGCCGTCTTCCTGGTGGACCTGCTCAAGAGGCTGCTGCCCACCGAGTACCTCGACAAGCTGCGCCACAAGCTGGTGCTGGCCGGGCGGGGCACGCCCGAGGAGATCGACCAATTCTTCATGCTTCGGATGCTGTCGGTGGTGGCCGTCCCCGTCCTGTGGCTGGTGGTGTGGACGATGACGTCGCTGACGGGGAAGACCCTGGTGGCCGTGATCGTGTTCGTCGGCGTGGCCGGGATCCTCGGGCCCGACGCCTGGCTCAACCGGGTGGTGGCCGAGCGCCAGCTGTCGATGCGCAGGAAGCTCCCCGACGTGCTCGACCTCCTGACCATCAGCGTCGAGGCCGGGCTGGGTTTCGAGCAGGCCCTGGCCCGCACCGTCACCATGGTGCCCGGCCCCCTGTCCGAGGAGTTCTCTCGCATGCTGGGCGAGATGCGGGCCGGGTCCAGCCGGGCCGACGCCCTGTACGCGCTGGACGCCCGCACCGGGCTGCCCGAGCTGCGCTCGTTCATCCTGGCCCTCATCCAGGCCGACGCCTTCGGCGTCTCGGTGGGATCGATCCTGCGGAGCCAGGCCGCCGAGATGCGCGTGCGGCGCCACCAGTTCGCCCAGGAGATGGCCCAGAAGGCGCCGGTCAAGATGCTTTTCCCTATGGTGTTCTGCATCATGCCTGCACTCTTCGTCATCATCGCCGGACCCGCCGTCCTCGGGATCTTCCAGGCCTTCCGCGGCTGACGGCCCGCTCCCCCGCGCCGTGCGCTCGCCACGGGTCTCGACCGTCGCCGGCGGTGCCTTCGCCCTGTGGGGCCTCGGCGTCGGGCTCGAGCGCCTCCACGACAACTCGTACCTGACCCACGTCGCCACGGGCCGGTTCATCCTCGACCACGGCGTCCCCACCACCGACCCCTACACCTTCACCGCCGACGGCCGTCCCTGGGTGGTGGAGTCGTGGCTGGCCTCGGTCCTGTACCGGGTGGTCGAGCTGGCCTGGGGAGCTCACGGGCTGCAGGTGCTCCACGGGCTGCTGTGCCTGGCACTGGGCGCCCTGGGGTGGGTGCTCACCCGCCCGGCGCGCCAGCTCCCGGGGCGCATCATCGCCACCGCCGGGCTCCTGGCCGTGGGCACGGGGTACTGGTCGTCGCGGCCCCTGTTGATCGCGCTGGCCCTCTTCGTCGTCCTCATCGTCATGGTCGAGAACGACACCGGCCCGCCCTGGGCGGTGGTGCCGCTCATGTGGGTGTGGGTCAACGTGCACGGCAGCTGGCCGTTCGCAATCGCCTATCTCGTGCTGCGGTGGGCGGGCCGGCGCGCCGACGGCACGCCGGTGGGCCGCCTGCCGCGACTGCTCGGATCGGCGGTGCTGGGCGCCGTCCTGGGCGCGCTCAACCCCATCGGGCCGCGCCTCGTCCTCTATCCCCTCACCGTGCTCACCCACCGGCAGGCCTTCAGCCACATCGTCGAGTGGCAGTCGCCGAGTTTCTCCAACGCGGTGAACGTGGCGCTCCTGGGCATGGTGCTGCTGGCCGTCATCCTGCTCGTGGCCCGGCGCGGCACCGTCGAGGACGCGCTGGTGCTCACCCTGTTCACCGGCGCCGCGCTCGCCGCGTCGCGCAACGTGCCCGTGGCCGCCCTCGTCGTCACCCCCGTCCTGGCCCGGGGCATGGCCGGCCTGGGGACCATCGACGGCACCGGGCGCGGCGTGGTGGCCGGTGCCGCCCTGGTGGCGCTGGCCGCGCTCGGCGTCGCCCTCGTGGGCGGCGCGCTGAAGCACCCCGCCTACAACCTCTCGACCTATCCGGTGACCGAGGTCACCTGGATGCAGGACCACGGCCTCGTGCCGGGCCGGGTGGCGGCCCCCGACTACGTCGGCAACTACCTGGAATGGCGCTACGGGACGCGCGCCAACGCCTTCATCGACGACCGCGCGGACGTCTTCCCCGATGCCGTGAACCGGGACTACGACGTCCTGCTCGACGGGGCCCAGGGGTGGCAGACGGTGCTGGCCCGCTACGGCTTCCACGCCGTGCTGTGGCCCCGCAGCGAACCGCTGGCCTCGCTCGTGGCCGAGGACCCGCGCTGGTCGGTGCGGCTGGTGGACCGCCACTGGATCGTGGCCGTCCCCGCCCACCGGGCCGACCCTGCCGCGGCCTCTTCCCGCGCCGGCTGAGGCCGGCCGGGGGCGCCCGGGCGCGGGGACAATCCCCAGGTCACAGGCCACATTCCGGCTCCCGGCAGGGTCGGTGTGGGGCCGCGGGCCCACTCCGGTCGTCGTGAATTGGGGGGAAAAATGTCGTCCCCCTCTCAGGATCGTGAGTGGAAATCACGATATGTGAGTGGCCTCTGAGAATCAGGAGCCGACCCGCCCAGGACGCAATCCGGAGTCAAGGGGACGACAGCAGTGGTGCTCGAACCACTTTCCGACAAGGTGGCGCCCCCGGCGCGGTCTTGGCGATCCCCCTTCGGGTGGCGCAACCTCCGGCCCGCCTCGGCCGAGCACGTGGCGGAATTCGGGCCCATCCTCAGCGCCGTGCGCTGGGCGTCGTTGTCCCTGGCGCTCGCCCTCGGGCTCATCCAACATCGGGGCCCCCGGGCTGCGGTGGCGGGAGGCGTGCTCGTCGTCTACACCCTGTGGCGGACGCTTCGACCCATCGGGGGCGAGCACAGCCAGTGGCAGACCACCGCCGCCCTGCTCCTCGAGGTCGCCCTGGGCGTGGCCGTGGTGGAGGCCACGGGCCTGGCCGGCTCCCCCTTCCTGATCACCCTGGGCGTGGCCACGATCATCGCCGGGTTCGCGGGCGGCCTGCGCGTCGTCACCGGCATGGCGGTCATCGCCGGGTTGGCGGTGGCCCTGCCGAGCCTGTTGCTGTCGGGCCAGCAGGGCAACGCCAACGAGAGCGTGCAGTTCGCCATCGTGCTCGTCCTCGTCGGCGTGGCGGGCGGATTCAGCCGCTATCTCGTGGAGGACGCCCACCAGGCCCGGGAGGGCCTGGCCCAGCGCGTCGAGCACCTCTCCGAGCTCAACGAGATCCTCCTCGACCTCTACCGGGCCACCGAGCGCGAAGTGGCGCCCCTGCACGTGGAAGGCGCCTCCCGGTGGATCGTCGACAGGCTCGAAGAGATGTTCTCCCCCGACATCGCGGCGGTGGTGCTCCTCGATCCCACCAGCCGCGCCTGGCACGTGGCCGCGGGCAGCGGGGTGCGCACCGGCCCTCCCGACCGCCCCGTGGAGCTGCCCCCCGCCCTGTACGCGGTGGCCCAGGGCTCCGACGCGGTCACCCTCGACGACCTCGAGCAGGGCCTCAACTTCCGGTCGCGCTGGGGCATGTACGCCCCCATGCTCGCCCGGGACGAGGTCATGGGCGTGCTGTGCGTGGAGGGATACGACCGGCACCCGGCCGGGTCCCGCGACCGGCGCCGCATCGGTGACCTGGCCCGGGCGGCCGCCCTGGCCATCGACAACGCCCGCTGGCTCGAGCGCATCCACACCTTGGGCATGGAGCAGGAGCGGACGCGCCTGGCCCGTGAGCTCCACGACCACATCGGGCAGTCGGTGGTGTACCTCGGCTTCGAGATCGACCGCCTCGTCGAGCTCAACCACGGGCGCGCCGTGCAGGCCGACCTCCTCGACCTGCGCGGTGACCTGCGCGACCTGGTCGAGGAGCTGCGCGACATGCTCGTGGACCTGCGCGTCGACGTCTCGGAGTCCCAGGACGTGGAATGGGTCCTGCGGTCGTTCCTCGACCGGGTGAACAAGCGCAAGCGCGTGGAGGTCACCCTCGTCGCCGACGCCGAGTCCCGCATGTCGCTGCCCGTGGAGCGCGAGGTGTGGCGGGTGGCGCGCGAGGCGGTCATGAACGCCGAGCGCCACGCCCGCGCCTCGCACGTCTCGATCCTGTGGCTGTGCAACGACGAAGGTGCGCTGCTGGAGGTGGCCGACAACGGCGTGGGGCTCCCCGCCGGCAAGACGTCGGGGGAATCGGGCTACGGCCTGGTGGGCATGCGCGAACGCGCCGACTCGATCGGCGCCCAATTGGAGATCACCTCCGGGCCCGGCAAGGGCACGTTGGTGCGGATGAAGATGAAGGCGGCTTGATGGCACGAGTGTTGATTGCAGACGACCACACCATGGTGCGCGAGGGCCTGCGTTGGGCCCTGGAGCACGCCGGGCTCGACGTCGTGGGCGAGGCGTCCGACGGCGAGGAAGCCGTCGAGATGGCCGAGCGACTGCGTCCCGACGTGGTCCTCATGGACCTGTCGCTCCCCGTCCTGTCGGGGGTGGCGGCCACCAAGCGCATCAGGACATTGGTCCGGGGCACGTCTGTGCTCGTGTTGTCGATGCTCTCGGACGAGACGGCGGTGTCCTCGGCCCTCGACGCCGGCGCGGCGGGGTACCTGGTGAAGGACTGCACCACCACCGAGATCGTCGACGCCGTGAAGCGCGTGGCCAGCGGCGAGCGGGTGCTGGCCCCCTCGGTGGCGGACGTGGCCGGCGCGGCGCGGCCGGGCACCGCCTCCTCGACACGACCGGCACCGAGCTCGACCCGCCCGCTCATCTCCAAGCGCGAGGAGGAGGTCCTGCGCCTGATGGCCACGGGGGTGTCGATCCCCGACGCCGCCAGCCGACTCTTCATCAGCGTCAAGACGGTGAAGAACCACCTGTCGTCGATCTACCAGAAGCTCGACTCCCACGACCGCGCCCAGGCGGTGTTGAAGGCGATGCGCATGGGGCTCATCCGCATGGACTAGGTCGGATGGACACCCATGCCGATGTGCTCCCGGCACGGGGTGTGCTTGACGCAATCGAGCCTCCTCTATAGGTTTTTGCCCAGCTCAAGGCGGGTGAGCACCTTTGGCGGGGAGGTTGGCAATGCTCCATTGCTGGCGCGGCAGTGGAAGGCGCGTCCACACGACGACTCGGGAGAGTTCCACCTCGGCACGGCGCGATCCCAATATGTCGAGCACCGGTGTCGCTCCACGGAGGGTCGCACTGCGGGGTCTGCTTGCCGTGGCCATCGTGGCCGGAGCCGGTGTCGCCACCGTGCCCTTTGCCACCTCCGCATACGCCACCGGTGGCTGGTCGCCTCCCGCCAGCGTCGCCGCCAACATCGGGGGCCTGTACTCGGTGTCCTGCCCGACGGCCACATTCTGTGTCGCCGCCGGGGGCTCAACGGACGGCTACGTGCAAACCTACAACGGCGCGACATGGTCGGCGCCCGACGACATCGACGCCGGCAGCGGCGGTTTCGACTCGGTGTCTTGTCCCACGGCCAGCTTCTGCATGGCCGTGGACGCCAACGGGGATGCCTTCACCGACAGCAGCGGCACGTGGACGGGCGCTGACGGCGTCAACCCTGGCACGGCGCTGAACGCAGTGGCCTGCACCTCCTCCACCTTCTGTGTCGCTGACGACGGCGCCGGGAACGCCTTCACCTACACGAGCGGAACCTGGTCCTCGGCCACCCCCCTCGACGGCGCCGGTTTGAATGCGATCTCGTGTCCGGCGACTCCATCCGTTTCGTTCGTGTGCATGATCGTGGCCAACGGTGGGGAGGCGTTCATATACGACGGCACGAGCTGGTCGCCGGCCGTCGACGCCGACGGCGCCAATAACCTCTACAGCTTGTCGTGCCCGACGACGGGCTTTTGCGTGGCCGGCGATTGGAACGGCAACGAGGTCACCTACAACGGCAGCACGTGGACGCCTTTCGTCATCGTCGATCCGACCGGGAACATTCCGCTGAACGGAGTGTCGTGCCCTACGACGACGTTCTGTGCCGCCGTCGGCAGTACCGGCAACGGATTCCTCTACAACGGCAGCACGTGGTCCAGTCCCTACAGCATCGACGCCAGCTCGGCTCCGAACTTCTACATGTCCGGCGTGTCGTGCCCGACCACAGCCTTCTGTGCCGCCGTGGACGACTACGGCAACGCACTCACCTACAGCACCAAGACCCTGCAGATCACGACGGCGAACACGTTGCCCAACGCCGTGCCCGTCACCTCGTATTCGACCACTCTGTCCGCAAAAGGTGGGAATGCTCCTTACACCTGGAAACTGGTTCCGGGATCAGGGAAGCTCCCCAAGGGGCTCAAACTCAACAAGCACACGGGAATGATCTCGGGAAAGCCGAAGAAGACGGACAAGGGAACGTACACGTTCACGGTGCAGGTCCTCGACAAGAAGGTCAAGGTCAAGGGCCATCACCCCACCCAGAACATGGACACCAGGGTCTTTTCGATCACGATCTCGTGACGCCGGCCCGGTCGGCGATCCCGGCTCCACCAGGATCGGGCCATCCCCTCATCGAGGCGAGGGCCTAAGTCGACCCGATGCACGTGGCGGCGAGCCCAACGGGGGGGGGGGGGGGGGGGGGGGGCCCCCGGGGTGGCGGTGGTAGGCCCCCTGACCCACGTTTTGGCTGCACAGAGTGACTTTTGGGCCTCCTGACCTATGGCGGACAGGGGCCAATTCCCCGATAGTGGGACCCAGGTTGGAATGCAAAAACGAGGGGGGACCGTGAACATTTTCACTCTGGTGCTGCGCGCCATCGACCCGATCCGGGCCACGTGGAACCGCAGGGACGAACTGGGCGCCAGCCTGGTCGAGTACGCACTGCTGCTTGCGCTCATCGCCGTGGTGGCGCTGGTGGCGCTGCACTTCCTGGGTGGCGCTGTGTCCAACACGCTCAGCAGCGTCGGCCAGTCCATGAACGCTTCGTAATCACGAACAAGCTCATTAGCCGCTGTCCGCTCTAGACACGTCGAAGGGAGGGAAACCGTGAACATCGTCTCGCTCGTGATGTGCGTGATCGACCCGATCCGCGCCGCGTGGAACCGGAGGGACGAGGTCGGAGCCAGTCTCGTCGAGTACGCACTGCTTCTCGCCCTCATCGCTGTCGTTGCACTCGTGGCACTGCACTTCCTCGGTGGCGCTGTGTCCAACACGCTCAGCAGCGTTGGCCAGTCCATCAACGCCCCGAACGGCTGATCGCCGTACGGGAACAGTCGGACAGCAACGGCTCAGCTCGGTGATGCGAGCTGAGCCGTTTGCGCGTCCCGGGCGGCGTGGAACACCACCGCCGTGCCCGATCGCCACACCACGTGCCAGCGCGCGTCGTGCTCGAGGTACAGGGACAAGGACGTGCCCGGCGGCCACAGCACGTAGTCGACGTGATGCGAGCGCAGGAGGGTGTCCGGGTCGGTGGTGAGGTTCTCGATGGCCAGGAACTGCGCCAGCACCCCGTTGTCGGTGTAGAGCTCGGTGCGGCCGTCGACGAACACGGGACGGCCCACCCAGTCCAGGTAGTCGCTCCACAGGTAGGTCGAGAAGATCCGGCCCCGATGGTGCTCCAGGTACGCCACGGCCCGGACCGGGACGCTCGGCGCGGGTGTGCCGGCCGGGTACCACGGGCCGTGCAGCAAGGACACCCCCAGCACGGCCACCAGGGGCCACACCAGCAGGCTCGGGCGCAGGCTCTCCTCCTCGAGAGGAGGGCAGCTCGCCGCCAGGGCGCACCATGCGATGGCGAAGTACGGGATGAAGCGTGCCGCCTCGAGGCTCGACACGAGCAGGAACACGGCCAGGGCGAGCTCGACGGCGGGGACGTCGCGCTTGGAGACGGCCAGGAAGGCGACGGTGATCGCCACCGGGATCGCCACCACGGCCAGCGTCGCCGGGTCATGGAAGTCCGGGGACTGCCACTCCACCACCAGGGCCCGCACCTGCTGGTTGAACGTGATGCCCAGCGCGCTCGTGTACACCCCGAGCCCGAACGGGTTGAGGACGGTGGCGGCCCCCGAGGCCACGAACGTCGCCACGATCGGCCCTCTCGGCAAGGGGTCACGCACCGACACCCGGCCCCACCGGGGCCGGAGCAGCGCGGCCATGACCTCGAGAAGGAGGATGGCCAACCCCAGGGGGAAGCTCCCGTGCAGGTTGGCCCACAGCACGAACATCACCGGCACGGGACACAACCACCACCACCGGCGTCGGGCCAGGGTGAGCAGCAACAGGAGCAGGGCGACGAAGAGGTAGCTGAACATCTGCGGCCGGTCGTCGAGATACAACGTGATGGCCGCACCCACCTCGATGCACAACAGGCCCGTCCAGGTCCACCCCGCTCCGACCAACCGGCTCCGGAGCGCGAGGACCAGGATGGTGAGCACGGCCAACCCCGCCGACAAGAGCCAGAAGGCCACCGGGCCCAGGCTCCGCACCGCCTGGGCGAGCACGACGTCGTATCCCCACTCCGGTGTCGTCCAGCGCTCTCCGAGCACGGTGTAGGAGAACACGTCGTGGGTCATGACGTGGTGGTGGTCGAGCATCCACACGCCCGCGGCGCGGTGCCAGAATGTGTCGTCCACCACGCCGCTGCGCAGTGCGGCCCGCCACGGGATCAGGCATGCCATCACCATGCCGACGACTCCGACGGGGAGGGCGGCGACGCGCCACCGGCTCTTGCGTCGGCGACGGTGCCGGGCCGGCCGGGGTGCCGCAGGCCGGGGTCGCGACGGCGCGCCGGGAGGGGGGTCCGGGGCCGCCGTCACCGCGGCCAGGTCGAGGGGCGAGGCGTGTGGCGGTTGGCCTGACGGCACGCATCCTCCCTGCGACGGTGGGTGTCTTCGCCGGGTATCCGGTCACAGGGAACCGCGACGGCGGACCGTCCGACCCTCGACCGGGTGCGACCATGATCGCGTGCCGGGCACGGCGAGCCGCGCATGCACGCAGCATCAGGTGAGTCGGCGCAGGCTCAGTCGGTGCACACCGTGCCGGGGGCGGGAAGGGTGCCCGCCACGAAGTAGGCCTGGTCGAGGGCCCGGACACAGGGGCTGTAGTAATAGGCCACGTGGTTCTCGCCCTGCCACGTCACGAGCTCCCCGCGCTGGAGCTCGGAGGCCAGCCGCTGTGCCCACACGTACGGCGTGGCCGGGTCCTTGGTGGCTCCCACCACCAGGATGGGCGGCGACCCCACGGCCGTGGTCGCCTGCGGTGTGCGGGTGGCGGGCACGGGCCACACCGCGCAGGTGGCCTCGCCCCACGCCAACAGGGGGCCGAATACCGGTGCCTGTACCGCCGCCTGGGCGGCGAGGGTACGGAGACCCGACACGCCTCCCGACACGGGGTGGTCGAGGCAGTCGATGGCGGTCTCGGCGTCCACGGCGTTGGTGGAGCCGCTCGTGGTGTAGGTCGTCTCCATGCCCACCACTCGGGCGCCGTTGCCCGCCGACGCTCCGGCCAGGGCGTCGGCCAGGGTCGGCCAGTCCGAGCGGGCGTAGAGACCGTCCAAGAGCGCGTAGTAGAGCTCGCCGGGCCCGGCGCTGCGCCCCGCCCCGGCGGGGATGCGCGCCTGGCGGCTCTGGTCGATCAAGGCGAGCAGGGCGGTGGCCGACGGGCCCCCGGCCGGTCGCCACGCGCACCCCGACGACGCGCACCACGCGAAGAAGTCGTCGAGCACGGCCTCGAAGCTCTCGCTCTGCTCGTTGACCATCTGCTCGGTGCTCATGGCCGGGTCGATCGCTCCGTCGAGCACCATGGCCCGCACGTGGGTGGGGTACATCTCCGCGTAGGTGGCTCCGAGGAGGGTGCCGTAGGAGTGCCCGAAGAAGGTCAGCTGCGCGTCACCGAGGGCCTGGCGGATCCGGTCGAGGTCGCGCGCCGTGTCCACCGTCCCGACGAAGGGGAGCACCTTGCCGCTCATGGCCTTGCACTGCGCGGCGTAGTCCTCGTCGTTGGTGACGAGGGCCAGCTGGGCGGCGGGGGTGCTCGGCACGGGGTCGGGAAGCGGTCCCGGTGCCGACGAGGTCGACGAGCTCGTCGATCCCGAGCTCGCCGCGCTGCACAGCACCGGGCTGCTGCGCTCCACCCCCCGGGGGTCGAATTCCACGATGTCGAAGCGCGCCAGCAGCTCGGGGGTGAGCACACCCAGCTCGGCGGGGAGGTCGTTCACCCCGGACCCTCCCGGACCGCCGGGGTTGATCACGAGCGACCCGATGCGCTGGGCGGGGTCGGTGGCGCGGTGCATGGCCAGCGCGATCTGGATGGTGCCCTGTCGGGGTTGGGCGTAGTCGAGGGGCACGGCCACCGTGCCGCACAGCACGGCGCCGCACGAGGTCCACTGCACCGGGGTCACCGGCGGTTCGGGGGGCAAGGTGGTGGAGGTCGTCGTGGTGGCCGCGCTCCTTGTCCTCGCCGTGGTGGATGTGGGGGGGCTCGACGTCCTCGACGACCCGGTCGCGCCCCTCGCGCTCCGGCCACCGGCGGCGGGACCGCACGCGCCCAGCACCAGGGCCGAGACGAGGATCAGCACCACGGCGCCGTACCGGCGGCACGGACGGCGATCTCCTCCACCACCGACCGGGCGCACGTCTTCACTGTGACACGACGGGTCGTGGTTTCGGGGCTCGCCCACCCGTGGGAGGATCAGGACATGCCCGAGCTGCCCGAGGTGGAGGCTCTGACCCGCTTCCTCACCCAACGCGTCTCGGGTCTCGAGGTGCAGCGATGCGAGCTCGGCGCCATCGCCGCGCTCAAGACCGTGGACCCCCCGCTGTCGTCTCTGGTGGGGCGCACGGCCACGTCGGTGACGCGACGGGGGAAGTACCTGTGCATGGACCTCGACCGGCGGTGGCTCGTGATGCACCTGGCCCGGGGCGGCTGGGTGAGATGGAAGGACACGCTTCCCTCCGAACGGGTGCGCCCGAGCCGGAGCCCCCTGGCCCTGCGGATGGGGTTCGAGGGGGGATCGGGGTTCGACGTCACCGAGATGGGAACCGAGAAGCGCCTGGCCCTGTGGGTGGTGGGCGATCCCGAGGAGGTGGAGGGCCTGGCCACGCTCGGCGTCGACCCCCTCGACGCCTCCTTCGACGTGGAGCGCCTCGCCCGGCTCCTGGCCGACGCGTCGGGCAACGTGAAGACGGTACTGGCCGCGCAGTCGATCATCGCCGGCATCGGCAACGCCTACTCGGACGAGATCCTCCACGTCGCGCACCTGTCGCCGTTCAAGCCGGCTCGCAATCTCGACCGCGACGAGGTCGAGCACCTCCATGCCGCCATCGTGGCGGTGCTCGCCCAAGCGGTGGCCCGCGCCGTGAGCCAGGAGGCGTCGGAGCTCAAGGGCGACAAGAAACGCGCCATGCGCGTGCACGGCCGGACGGGCGAGGCCTGTCCAGAATGCGGCGACGTCGTACGCGAGGTGTCATTTGCCACCAAGTCCCTGCAGTACTGCGCCACGTGCCAGACGGGGGGGAAGCCCCTGGCCGACCGGCGCCTGTCCAAGCTGCTGCGGTAAGCCCTGTCCAAGCCGCTGCGCTACCAAGCCACAAACCGGCCACAGAACAAGGAGTCGACATGGACGACACGGAGATCGTGAAGGAGATCAACCGCCTGTCCGAGGAGGAGCACCGCCTCGAGGAGGCCCACGTGGGCGAGGAGCTCAGCCCCGACGAGTCCGAAAAGCTCCGCACCATCGAGGTCGCCCTGGACCAGTGCTGGGACCTGCTGCGCCAGCGCCGGGCCCGGCGCCACGCCGGCCAGGACCCCGACGCTGCCGAGGCCCGTCCCGCCCCCGTGGTCGAGAACTACCAGCAGTGACAGGCGGTCGACCCCCGACGTCGGGGGTCGACCGCGGGCGGCACAGCGTCAGCGCTCGTCCTCGTCGTCGAAGGGCTCGGCGACGGACTGCTCGAGCCAATCGGCCTCGGGCACGTCCCCCCGCTCGGAGGGCACGGCCACGGTCCTCTCCGGCACGACCGGCTCCTCCTGCTCGAGCGCGTCGGCCTCCGGCACATCCTCGTCACGGTCCATGGCACCATCTTGACCGATAACATGCGCCCGTCCTGCGGCCGGGGTGCCGTCGTGACAGACGACCCGCCCACCTGGGCCGTCGACGGGGAGGGGGGTCAGTGAGCGACGAGCGGTTCAACCTGGGGCAGGTCTTCGAGACGGTGGCCGCCACCATCCCCGACCGCGAGGCCATCGTGTGGGGTGACCGGCGCTACAGCTACGCGCAGCTGCGCGACCGTTCGCGGCGACTGGCCATGTTCCTCCACGAACGGGGGCTGGGCGCGCACGGGGGGTCACGCGACACCCTCGCCGGGCACGAGTCGGGCCAGGACCATCTCGGGCTCTATCTCCACAACGGCAACGAGTACATCGAGGGGATGATCGGCTCGTACCTGGCCCGGGTGGCCCCCTTCAACGTCAACTACCGCTACGTCGAGGAGGAATTGCGTTACCTCCTCATCGACTCCGGCGCCCGGGCCCTCGTGTACCACGCCACCTTCGCGCCGGTGCTGGCCAACGTGCTGCCCTCGCTGCCCAAGCTCGAGCTCCTCCTGCAGGTCGCCGACGAGTCGGGCCACGAACTGCTCCCCGGGGCGATCGACTACGAGGCGGCCCTGGCCTCCGCCGCGCCGGAGCTGCCGCCGGTGCCGGGATCGCCCGACGACCTCTACATCCTCTACACGGGGGGCACCACCGGCATGCCCAAGGGCGTGCTGTGGCGCCAGCACGACATCTTCCGGGCCGCCATGGGAGGCCGCACCTACGGCACCTGGGAGCTGGTGGAGAGCTACGAGCACCTGGCGGCCCGGGTACTTCCCACCGCCGACATCAGGGTGATGTCGATTCCGCCGCTCATGCACGGGGCGGCCCAGTGGGGGTGCTTCTACTACATGGCCATGGGGGCCACCATGGTGTTCCCCACCAACACGCGCTCGGTCGACCCCGTCGACGTGTGGGACACCGTGGCCCGGGAGCGTGTCATGGGCATCTCGGTGGTGGGCGACGCCATGGCCCGTCCCGTCGTCGAGGAGCTCGAGCGCGGCGGCCACGACGCCAGCACGCTCATGGCCTTCGGCAGCGGGGGCGCGACGTTGAGCGTGGGCATCAAGGAGCGCCTGCTGAAGGTGCTCCCCAACATCATGATCACCGACGTCGCCGGCGCGTCGGAGACCGGCGTCCAGATGGGCGTGGCGTCGACGACGGGATCGGTGTCGACGGGGACCTTCGTCCCCGGTCCCGGCACGGTGGTGGTGAGCGCAGACCTGACGCGCGTCCTCGAGCCCGGTGACGAGGAGGTGGGCTGGCTGGCCCAGCGCGGGTCGGTGCCCCTCGGGTACCTGGGCGACGCCGAGAAGACGGCGCGCACCTTCCCGGTGATCGACGGCGAGCACTACTCGGTCCCCGGCGACCGGGCCCGCGCCCTGGCCGACGGGGAGATCGAGCTGCTCGGCCGGGACTCGGTCACCATCAACTCCGGCGGGGAGAAGATCTACGCCGAGGAGGTCGAGCAGGCCCTCATCGCCCATCCCGCCGTCGCCGACGTGGTCGTGGCCGGGCGCCCCAGCGAACGCTGGGGACAGGAGGTCGTGGCCCTGGTGCAGGTGGCCGACGGGCAGGAGGTGAGCGCCGAGGAGCTCCTGGCCGAGGCGGGCAAGCACGTGGCCCGCTTCAAGCTCCCCAAGGCCATCGCCTTCCTGCCCCACATCGTGCGCTCCCCCGCCGGCAAGGCCGACTACCGCTGGGCCAGGGAGCGCGCCCTGGAGGCCTGAGTGGAGGACCGCATCACCACCGGCCTCTACCTCGAGCTCGGCGACGTCGACCCCGACCACTACGCCACGCGCCGCGCCCGGGAGCTGCTGGACCGGCCCGGGGTCGACCGGGTGACGTGGTGGGCCAACAACGTCCCGGGCCGAGACGAGTTGCCCATGCTCGTCACCGACGGCACGCTGCTCGGTGTGGCCGAGGTGGACGCGAGCTTCGAGGCCCCCGACCCCCTCCCCGGCACCACGGCCCACCTCTTCCGCCGCTACCCGCGCCCGGGCCAGGGCATCCTCACCGGCGCGCCCACCACCGGCCTGCTGGTGGTGTGGATCAGCCCGCGCTCTTCCGAGGACACCCAGGCACTGCGCGACTGGGGCGACTTCGTCCACATCCGCCACATCGCAGCGGCATCGCTGCCGGGATTCACCCACATCACCCCGTACCAGAACACCGTCGACGGCGATCCGCACTTCATGCACTTCTACGAGCTCGACGCCGAGGACCCCGAAGCGGCGTACATGGCGATGGCCCGGCACATGGCCAAGTACTTCGGGGGGTCGCGCACCGAGGCGTTCGCGGTGTGGGCCGACTGGAAGGCCGCCTGGGGGACAGGTGGTGTACTGCAACACCTTCCGCCTGCTCGGAGCCACTCCCCTGCGCCCCGCCCGGGCCGGCACCGGGGGCTGACCGGGCCGTGGAGTACGTCCTGGTCGACAAGCCCCGCCCGCACGTCACGCTGATCACGCTGAACCGGCCCGAGCGCATGAACGCCATGGCCTTCGACGTGATGATCCCCTTCCGCCACGCCCTCGAGGAGGCCAGCGCCGACAACGACACCCGCGTGGTGGTGCTCACCGGCGCGGGAGGGGCGTTCTGCTCGGGTGCGGATCTCGAGGACGCGGGCGTCATCCCCAACATCGCCGGGCTCACCCGCACGACCATCGCCCAGCGCTCCATGGAGCTGCTCGACGACGTCATCCGGGCCATCCGCAAGATGCACCAACCGGTCATCGGCGCCGTCAACGGGCCCGCCATCGGCGGCGGCTTCTGCCTGAGCGTCGCCACCGACATCCGCGTCGCCTCGCACGAGGCCTACTTCCGGGCCGCGGGGGTCAACAACGGCCTCACCTCGAGCGAGCTCGGGCTCAGCTACCTGCTGCCGCGCGCCGTGGGCTCGTCGCGCGCCTTCGACATCATGCTGACCGGGCGCGACGTGGACGCGGCCGAGGCCGAGCGCATCGGGCTGGTGTCGCGCGTAGTGGCGACGGGCGAGCTCCTCGACACCGCCTACGGCATCGCCGAGCGCATCATCGGCTTCTCGCGGGTGGGCATCGAGCTCACCAAGCGCCTGCTGTGGGCGAGCCTCGAGGCCGGGAGCCTGCAGGGCCACATGGACCACGAGGGCACCACCCAGCTGTACGTGCGCCTCACCACCGAGAATTTCGAGGAGGCGGTGCGGGCCCGGCGCGAGCGGCGGGCGCCGTACTTCCGCGACTGACCTGGCCACGCACGGTCACACGCCTCGGCAGATCTCGCGGCGGTACCCGACTCGAACGACGAGCACCAGGAGCACCAGGAGCACCAGGAGCACATCGTCTCGGACCTCGTACACAACTCTGTAGTCACGCACCCGGACGTGCAGGAAGTCAGAATCACGCATCGACCTTGGCCGACTGATCCCGTCCCCTGACGGGAGACCTTCAGAGCATCCGTTCGATCCTGCGCTCGATCGCCACCAGGCCGTGGTTCTCGGCCAAGGCACGTGCCGCGTCGATATTGCGGAGGGCCCGGGTGCGGTCCCCTGGTTCGTCGCTGCGCAACAGCGACCGGGCCCATGCACAGTGGGTCAAGGCGAGCGGGAACGGGGCACGCAGTCGGGTGCAGACCTCCACGCCATGGGAGAAGGCCTCGTCGGCGGCAGACACGTGACCGAGCACCGACTGCAACTGCCCGATGGCCGTGGCAGCCGCGCCGGACGTGATCACCGAAGCCGTGCCGATCTCGTCGGTGTGCGGGAGCAGGTAGGGCAGAAGCATCTCGGCAGCGCGGACATCGTCGAGGTCGCTGACGGTGTGGCTCCACATGACGACCGTGTTGAGCGGGTAGGGGTCGTCCTTGCAACGCGCGAACTCGGCGGCGACCTCGCCGTCGAGGACGCGCCGGGCCTCCTCGAAGCGCCCGTTCTCGCAGTACATCATGGCCAGACCGGCACGAAGCCCGGGCAGCTCGACCTGGTCGTCGAGGAACTGCGAGAGCATGGGTTCGATCTCGTCGGATCGGCCCTGAGGCCAACGCAGGAACATGAGCTGGATCCCCGGCACCAAGACGGCATCGGGCTGGCCCGACTCGAAGCCGATGGACATCGCATCGGTGACGTGACCTTCGGACGCGTCGAGCTCCCCGTCCAGCCAGCTGCGCAGCCCGAGCTGCCACCTCGCCACCCACCGAAGCGTGGGCTGGCCGACCTCGTCGGCCAGGCGGACGGCAAGGTCGGCGACCCGGTCCAGCTCGTCGCGGTCTCCGGCGTCGAACGCGGCGAAGGCCCGGAAGATGGCGGCAAAGTAGAGGCCCACAGGATCTCGCAGGTGCTCGGCGAGGGGCAGGGCCTCGGCCGTCACCGCCAGGCGTTCGGCCAGGGTGTCGAGACCCAGCAACGCGTTGGAGCGAAGGTTGAGGACGTCGAGCAGCGCGCCGGGATCGTCGAGCCCCCGGGCGATGCCGACGGCTTCGTCGCTCAACTTCCGGCGCCGGGCGAGGTTGCCGGTGGGAACCAGCTCCTGGGCCAGCAGGGCGAGCAACCGGGCTCGCTGGGGCGAAGGACGGTCGCCGACCCCTCGTACCGATTGTTCGAGCAGCGCGATGCGCTCGTGGTCGGCCGCACCCACGGTGCTGAAGAAGCCCCGGCTGTTGGCCAGCGCGGCGGCCACCAGCCGGTCGGTGCCGCCGAGCGCCTGGGCCCGGTGGGCGGCATCGAGCAGGGTCTCCCGGTAGGCACCCACCCCGGCCTGGCGCTGGGCGGTGCCCAACCCGATGGAAAGGTCGACGCCCAGGAGCGGATCGGGGTCCGGCAACTGGCGGTGGAGCTGCAGCGCCTGGGTGTAGTACCGGAGGGCCTCGTCCGGTGCCAGGCCCGCCAGCGCCGCTTCGGCGGCCTGACGGGAGTAGTCGATGGCCTTGTCGAGGTCGACCGGCTGCGTGGCACTGAACCAGTGGTAGGCGAGGTCCCCGACGCGTGCCCCCGGACTCCCACCGCACATCGCCTCCAGGGCCTCGGCCATGGCGCGATGGGCCCGAGACCGGCGCGTGGCCCCGAGGTCCTCGTACACGGTGTGCTGGACGATGGCGTGGGAAGTAGAGGGCAAGGAGGTGGCGTGATGACCAGGGCAGCCGTGTACTGCAGGATTAGCCAGGACAAAGAAGGTCGGCGCCTCGGGGTCGAGCGCCAGGAAGAGGACTGCCGGGCGCTGGCCACCCGCAACGGGTGGGACGTGGTCGACGTGTTTACCGACAACGACATCACCGCCGCCAAGGTCAAGGGCGGCAAGGTGAAGGTTCGCCCAGAGTACGACCGCATGGTGGCGGCCATCAAGGCTGGGAAGGTCGACGCCATCGTGGCCTACAGCCAGTCGAGGCTGACCCGCACCGGCACCATCGAAGGGTTCATCGACCTGTGCGAAGCCGCCGGGATCGAGTCCGTCGCCATCGTGACCGGCGCCGCCATCAACCCCGGTGGCAACCTGGTCACTGCCCGCGTACAAGCCGCTGTGGATGCCGAGTACGTCCGCAAGCTCTCCGAAGACGGCAAGCGCGCCAAGAGGCAGATTCTGGAAGCAGGGCAGTGGCTCGGCGGTCGTCGGCCCTACGGGTACCAGATCCACAAGCCATCACCGAAGGTCCCGAGCGTGCTGGTGGTCGATGAGGCCGAGGCCGCGCGCGTCAGGGGATGGGCGCGGGACGTGCTCGGTGGCCGTTCCCTCAACGCCCTCGCCGATGCCTGCATCGCCGAAGGTGTGCCGACCTCGACCGGTCGAGGAACGTGGGCACCGCAGACCATCCGCCGAATCTTGTTGAACCGGGTCTACCTGGCCGAGCCCCCGGCGCAGTGGGAGGCCATCCTCGACGTCGAGACGTTCACCGCTGTCGGCGCCATCCTCGGCGACAAGAAGCGTAGGCCCAAGAAGATCGGCGCCCGCTACCCCCTCGTCGGTGTGCTGCGCTGCTACTGCGGAGAGCGAATGGTCTCCCGCCCGACCAACAAGCACGGTGCCAGCATCCGCCGCTACGGGTGCCGGGCACATGGCACCGTGAGCGCCGAGCAGGCCGAGGAGGACGTGTTCAACACCGTCGCTCGCCTCGCCGACCTGCCACGCGTTGGCCAGATCATCCGTGACGCCGAAGGTCACGAGGACGAGGAAGCGCAGGCCCTGCGCGTCGCCAACGCCGAAGACAGCGCCGCCATCGCCGACCTGCTTGGTGCTGTCGGCAACGGAGTCACCATGGCCCAGGTGCGCCCGCAGGTGGCTGCGCTCAATGCACGCATTGCCGAGCGCGAGGCCCAGCTGGTCGAGCGGGCCGGACGTAGCGCCCTGGACCGCTTCGCTGGCCGTGTTGTTTCCCAATGGGACACACTCGACGTCGAGGACCAGCGCGCCATCCTGCTCTCGCTGGTACGTAATGTGGTCGTCGGGCCGAAGGTCAACGGGTACGGGTGGCACTCCGAGCGCCTGCAGCCGGTGTGGCGATTCTCGGCCCTGGCTGCGATCAAGTGGCCAGAGCCGACTGCGGCCGACGAGGCCGAGCAGCAGCGCTTGTCGGACGAGTACCGGGAGGAAGAGGATCTGGCCCAGCTGCGCGCCGACAACGCCGAGGCTGACGCCGAGACGCGCGCCGCTGGTTGACCACGGCGACACTTAGCTCCCACAAATCGGATCCGATGGAGAGCAGCCGGGGTGCTGCGTGGTGATGGCGATGATGATGCCGATCACAGCGACGACCACCGCCAGCATCACGACAGACAGGATCAGGTAACCGATACTCGTCCAGAGGATGTGCCGACGACTCTCCTTCGGCCCGACGAGCCAGGCGACGAG
>JGI12269J14319_10001939_pt1 | contig 20286 bp, 14 predicted proteins | sample PeaSoiSIISIP2007_FD_14319 | JGI IMG/M metagenome (IMG submission 14319)
CGGCTCTGCGCCGCGGTTCTTTCCCGATCCGAAGCGTAACCCGCGCTTTGCGAATCGGGAGCCGGTCGTTCCATTGTGACTAAGTCGAGTATCCAGCAAGCGGTTATTCCTGGCGCCCGACGTGGTCCACGGGCTGGCACGAATTGGAGCTGTATTCCGCTGAGCAGTCAGAGCAATTCAAGTCGCTAAGTCTGGAAATGCTCAAACTCCAAGTCACGCTGCGAGAGGTCGCGCAGGCGCGGGCACGCGGTGATTTCCCCGCCGAGCAGCGGCTTTTGAGTTATTGCACAAACGGAACCGTATCCCCCTTGCCAACAACCGCAGATGGCCGCGGCGGAATGGATGTTCCGGCCATTAGCAAAGCATGGGCCGATTATGCGACAGAAAAAACCGCGGGCCTGCCTCGCCCGACATGGAGAGCAAAGCGAGACAAAGTCGCTCGTTTGCCGGCGAACCGCTGCAAACGCTACCCAGGAAAAACAGTTGCTGAACTCCTGGATATGCAGATCACTGCTGACGAGCTTCCATCCGCTCGCACCGTGCACGAAAAACTCGTGCGGATCGGGGCATTTCTGCAATGGTGCCGCGAGACGAAGGGTTATCCGACCTCTGACCCGCTCGCTGGAGTCCACGTCGATTCGGAGAGTCAGAGTTACGCCGCATTTACCCAAAATGATCTCAAACGGCTCTTTAACAGCGAAACATATGAACGAGGGCAGCACTCAAAGTCATGGCAAAAACCCGAGCGGGAGTCCGCAAAGCACCCATCAGCTCCAAACTCGTTGGATTGGGGCACGTAGTTCGACGCAAATGCTTTCTGTCCCGTTCGCCTTAGGCATTTGCGGCTCGCGCATGCTCTCCCTCAGCCGCCAGGAGAGCGTCGTCGAACACGAGTTGCGCCTCATTGGGATTCTTGAGCGAATTGGAGCGTTCCAAGGCAGCAAATGCATTTTGCTTACTGCTCATATCTAGCCACCTACTGAAACGTGCGGCGCGCGAGAGCATGCGTTCTAAAGGGACTCGTTCCGAGTTCGCGATCGCCTTCAACGCGGATATGTAATCTTCGCGATAGACTGTGGGGATGATGATACGTGTCAGCCCAGACTGCGAAAGAAACAAATTTGTGGCAAGACGTGCCGTGCGACCATTACCGTCCGCGAAGGGGTGCACCTCGGCGACCACGAACATTGCAAGCGCCGCGCGGTTCTCTGATATTGCCGCACTCATGATCATTTCGTAGCCCTTTTCGAGGGTACCCAGTACAAGCTCAGGTGTCACAAATATTGTGGCGCCAGCCCGATTGTTTTGCGTCTTGAATTCGCCGGGATTCTTTGACTGACGTGACTGGATTACTTGCCGATTCCAGTCCCTAAGCTGCGAAGCAAATGCCTCGAAGCTTTGAGGGATTTCAGGATGCGCTTTTGATTGCAGGATCGCCGCGTAGGTACCCAGAATGTCGCGCGAGTCGTCCTCTCGGTACTTCAGCGGTTGGCCCTTAATGACGATGTCATGTGCCTCTTCGAGCTCGAACTCCGTCCCTTCAATGTAGTTGGAAAAGTAACTCTCAATGAACGCCTGCAGCAAAGAGTCGGCGCGCGGATCCGCGAGAGGCACTTGAAGTGGATCGCGATTCAGGTGCGCCGCCAAAGCCTGAAAAAGACTGACTCGTGCTTCATCGTATGGTCTACCAACGGCGCGAGCGATTGCGGTCGGCGCTGTTAACCGCGTTGCTCGGGTACCAAGCAGCGCACCGATTGTCTTGTCGAGAATATTGAACTCCCGCTCGAGCTTCAGTGGTGCTGAGATCGCTCGCGCAGCATCTCGAATGCGGTTTGTAGCGTTGCTAATATCGCGACTAATTAAGCGTTCCAGCCAAGCTTCGAGCCCTTCGGGACCTATTGTGCGTCGTTCTTCGGGCTTACCGCGGCTAGCGGTAAGATTTTCTAGCAACGCACGGGCCTGGCTTGAGATGAAGACATCTCCGCCAAAAGTAGGTATGCGGGTGTCCGAGGCGAGGGGGCCATGTCCTTGTACTACGCGCAGCTTGACGCCTGGCAGAACAAAATCTCGTCGATAGGGTCCCGTAAGAAATAGGCTCCCGGCAGGAGTTGGTATTCCTCCCTCCAGCGCCGACCGGTGAGAAATGATGGTGCCAGGTGCGACTAGCGAGCACAGCGCGAGAATCTCGCGGCGCACAATTGATTCCAAAGGCTGGACTAGGTCGTCGGTGTAGATCCCGGGGTAGATGCGGCGCAGTTTCGCTTGCTTAGCGAGCCTTTGTAGGCGCCGAGCCTCCGTTTTGTCGTGTGGGGCGGTTATTAGAGGCATGTCGCTAATCTCCGCATATAGGGGGATAGGGTCGGGACATTTTGTCGCTATTGTACTCCTAAATTACTAGTTTTGTCGCTTATAATCGCATAACTTTGGAATCATCTCTAGCCTTGTCGCAAACCGCAGCATAATTGGGCCAGAACGATGACTCTGTCGCCAACTTCTACCGAATTACCCCTATTTGTCGCAAGTCTCCCCGCACGCTCCATCGGCCAGCGCAGCCATCCTCACGCCCCAAAGAGACGGCCAGGCCGCCATCAGCCTCATGCGGGCGCCATTCACCCTAAATCCCCCCGCGTCCGGTACCGCTGCCGGGGCGTGCCGGCGCACACTGCCGTTGCATGCCGATAGACTGTGAGCCCTCAGATGGACAGTAACGCAACTCAATCGGCGTGGAGCCGCGAGCAATTCGAAACCCAGCTGCGCGCTAAGGGCAGCGGTTACCACATCCGCCACCCCATGAACGTGCTGCTGAACACGGGCGGCGCATCGCGCGAGCAGATACAAGGGTGGGTCGCCAACCGGTTCTACTATCAGATATCGATACCGGTGAAGGATGCGGCGATCATCGCCAACTGCCCGGACCGCGAAGTCCGGCGCGGCTGGGTCCAACGTATCCTGGACCACGACGGCTTCGATATCGGCGGCTTGCACGACGATGGCGGCATCGAGGCGTGGATCCGCCTGGGACTGGCGACCGGACTTACGCGCGAGGAGATCATCGACCTGCGGCATCTGGTTCCAGGCGTGCGCTTTGCAGTGGATGCCTACGTCAACTTTGCACGCCGCGCTCCGTGGCAAGAGGCCGTGTGCTCCTCGCTCACGGAGTTGTTTGCGCCGGAGATCCACCAGCAGCGTCTCGCCAACTGGCCGCAGCATTACGCCTGGATCGACTCCGGCGGGCTGCAGTACTTTCGCAATCGCACCACCCAGGCGCCGCGCGACGTCATGCAGGGCTTGAAGATCACGCTCGATTATTTCAACACGCGGGCACAGCAGGAGCGCGCGCTCGAGATCCTGCAGTTCAAGCTGCATGTGTTGTGGTCGATGAACGACGCGATGGCGCTTCGCTACGGCGTCAAGATTTAAGCGCATAGACTGCGCTGGACATAATCGCCCAGCGACGGCGCACAGAAGCTTCCAGGCCGTCGTCTTCGACCTCGAAGTCCCTTTGACGTAATGCCGGGCGCATTCAATGCGTAAACCCTTCCGACGTTGGGACGCTGTTAGCGGACAACAGCCGAGGTTTGCGATTCAAATGCCGCGCCGTAGCCAACGTCATGGAGGGATCCCTATGAAAAGCACTGCAAGTAAATTTCTGTGTGTCGGCGCGATTGCCGTTGCACTCGCAGGCACTGCGGCGGTCGCGTCCGCCGACACGACCTGGCAGCAGAACCATCCGCGTCGTGAACAGGTAAACAATCGTCTCGCCAACCAGAACCGGCGTATCAATCAAGACGTCAAGAACGGTACCTTAACCAAGCGTCAGGCACACGCGCTGCACCAGGACGATCATCTGATTCGTCAGGAAGAGCGCGATATGGCCAGCCAGAATGGCAGCCATATCACCAAGCGCGAGCAGGCGGTACTAAACCAGCAGGAAAACGGCATCAGCGGTCAGATACCGCCGAAGTAAGCTTGCCAGTCCTCGTTCGTTCGGATCGCGCCGGACAGCGGCTGCGCGGCGCACTTCATGTGCGCAGGTCCTGAATACGGCCCTTCCAGGCGCCTCCGCGGCGCAAGCTGTATTGCAGCGCCGAGTGCACGGTCGCCGCCGCATAAAAGAGCGCAATCGCGGGCAGGCACAAACTCCAAAGCGGCGACAGACGGTAGAAGCGCACCATCGGCGCATAGCAGCCACTCATGAGGGCCCACGATGCGGCGGCGAGCGCCATGGGCAGCGGCCGGTCGGCGAACAGCAGCAGCGGCGGCAACATGTAGGTGACGCTCAGCGCCAGGACCGTGGCGGCCAGGAGCAGGTAGGAATGGCGCAGCTGATTGAAGGCCGAGCGCGATATCATGCGACCGATTTCTGCGAATGAGCCGTAGGGGCGCAGGCTGCGCGCGGTTCGAGTCGTCTGCAGCCAGACCGAGCCGCCCGCGGCCTTGGTGGCCCGCGCCAGCGCACAATCGTCGATCAGCTGCGAGCGAATGGCCTCCAAGCCACCGATTCGAGCGAGCATCTTCCGGCGCAGCAGCATGCAGCCCCCGGCGGCCGCGGCAGTCGTGGCATGAGGCGATGCGATCCATTTCGGCGGATAGAGCTGAAAGAAGAAAAAGACGAAGGCTGGAATGAGCAGCTTCTCGGCGAGCGTCGCTACGCGCAATTCCACCATATAGGACACCAGATCGCGGCGGTGAGTTTCGGCATTGGCGACCAGACTCTCGACGTTGGTCGCCTGGTGGTAAATGTCCGCATCGGTCAATAGCAGGAAGTCAGGCTCGAGCGCGACCGCAGCGGCCACGCCCTGCGACATCGCCCAAAGCTTTCCGGTCCAACCCGGCCGGAGCGGCACACCCGCGACGACCGTCAGGCGCGCCGCGGCGCCGATACGCTCGGCGGCTTCCAGCGCTGCGCTGGCCGTGCCGTCGGTACTACCGTCGTCGACGACGATCACATGCAACAAGCCGCCATACGACTGCTGCAGCAGGGAGCCGACCGCCTTGCCGATGACCGCGGCCTCGTCACGCGCAGGGATGATCGCGACGACGCGGCGTGTCAGATTCAGCGCCGGTGTCGCGCCTGCCGAATCGGACGCGACGCGCCAGAAGCCGCCGCGTGCCAGCAGCAGATACAGCCAGATGAGCAGCGACAGAGCAGCGATCGTCGGAACCACGCCGCTACCTTAGATAGCCGCGGCGCAAAAGAGAAGCCGACGCGCAGCCGCGCAGCGTTCACCGAGCCTTAGCAGCGCAGCTGGACTCGCTCGATCAGCAGGCGTGCTCTATCGGCGCACGGACCCACGAGTATCTCGACTTCCCCAGGCTCGAACACCGGCCGCAGGTCCTGCCCCAAGAAACGCAGCTGCGATGCCGGCAACGCCATCGCCACGCCGCCGGTTTCGCCGGGGCGCAGCGCAATTTTGGCGACCGATTTGAGCTCGAGCAGCGGGCGCGCAACGCTTGCAATCAGGTCATGCGTGAACAGAAACACGGTCTCCTCCGCTGCATAAGCGCCCGCGTTGCTGACCTCGACCCGGATCTCGATCGTGTCGGTTTCGGTCACGCTGGCAGGCGTCACGCGCAGATTGGCCAGGTGGAAGCGCGTGTACGTCAGTCCGTGGCCGAATGGGTACAGCGGCTCGTTCGGCAGGTCGAGATACTTGCTGGTGAAATGATCCTTGGGGTCGAAAGGTCTGCCGCCTGGACGCTGACCGAAGAATATCGGCACCTGTCCGACGGCGCGCGGCCAGGTGACCGCCGTGCGGCCACTCGGTGATACGCGACCCGTCAGGACGTCGGTGATGGCGTTGCCTGCCTCACTGCCCAGAAACCAGGCCGCCAGCACCGCATCCGCCTGTGCGGCCAGCCATGAGACCGTCAGCGGCCTGCCGGAGAACAGGATGGCGATGATTGGCACCGGGCGGCCGCGAGTGCGCTCGAACACGGCCTGCGCCAGCGCGCGCTGGCCGCCGGGAAGATCGGGATCGGCGCGGCTGGCCGCCTCGCCGCTCATCGTGGCGGCCTCGCCGAGGCATAGCAGGACCGCGTCCGCCGCATCGCAGAGCGCCAGGGCCTGCGCCATGCCCGTGTCATCCTCGCCATCGATCGGCACACCGGGCGCATAGCGGATGTCGCACTGAGTTAGACCCTGGCGCAGACCCGCGACGAGGCTGACCTGCTGCTCCGCCACACCGGCGGCCCACCAGGGCCCGCGCATTTCACCTGCGGCGTCGGCCAGCGGACCGATCACGGCCAAGCGGCCAATGCCGGCTCGCAGCGGCAGTGCATCCCGATCATTCTTCAGCAGCACGATGGCGCGCGCGGCGATGCTGCGCGCCAAGCGCCGGCGCTCGGTCAGGACGGCCGGCGTCTCGGCCGCGGAGCCTCGCCGATACGGATCGTCGAACAGGCCGAGCCGCTGCTTGAGGCGCAGCACGCGCCAGACCGATTCATTAATGTCCTGCAGAGCTACGAGGCCGCGTTGCAGAGCGATCGGCAGACCTCGGCGATAGGCACCCGCCATCATGTCGATATCCACGCCCGCCTTGAGCGCCAGCGTCGCGGCCTCGGCCAGATCGGCGGCGACACCGTGGCGAACCAGCTCGGCGACGGCGTTATAGTCGCTCACCACAACGCCCTCGAATCCCAGCTCTTGGCGCAGGCATTGGCGCAATAGCGGTACGTGCGCGGTCATCGGAATGCCGGCCAGGTCAGTGAAGGCGGGCATGACCGCGACCACGCCGGCCTCGATCGCCGCGACAAATGGCGGTAGATGCACCTCGCGCAGCGTGCGCTCGGAGATGTCGACCGAGGCGTATTCACGCCCTGCCAGCACCGGAGCATAAGCGCAGAAGTGTTTGGCGACGGCCGCGAGGGAGTCCGCGGCAGAAAGATCAGCGCCCTGAAAGCCGCGGACTTTGGCTTCGGCGATGCGCATCGCCAGCCATGGGTCTTCTCCCGGGCCTTCGGCGATGCGTCCCCAGCGGGGATCGCGCGCGACGTCCAACATCGGCGCGAATGTCATGGCAAGCCCATCCGCGGCCGCTTCCCGGGCCGCTTCACGCGCACTCAGTGCCCAAGCTTCGTGATCGAACAAGCCGGCCTCGGCCAGGGGAATCGGAAACAGCGTCCGATGTCCGTGGATAATATCGAGCGCAATCAGCAGCGGAATACCGAGGCGAGAGTGCTCGACTGCCAGACGCTGCATCTCATGCACCGGACCGGAACCGAGCATATTGAGCAGGTTGCCGATAGTCCCGGCCTTGATGGCCTCGGTCGAATCGCCGGCGATGACCGGGCCGGTCACGGTGTAGCCGGCCGCTGTCATGGTCAGCTGTCCGAGCTTCTCCTCGAGCGTCATGGCGTCAATCAGCGTCTCGATTCGGCGCATCGCCTGCAGTCCTCGTGCGCTAATGCGCTGCCATCATGACAGAGCCCATCGCAGAATTCGCCGGGTCGGCGGCGGCCCGGAATCGGGCCCGCGGTGCGCTGGAATCGTTACGAGTTGAACTCAAGTCCTGTTCCGCCGTGCGCGCTTCGGATTAAATGCCGCCATGGCCAATCACAGCGTAGCTTGGAACTTGCTAGGAGGGATCATGACGCTCAAGCCGTGTGCCGGGGGACTCGCCCGTGCGTAGACCCGACAAGGAACATGAGCTCGAGGCGACAGACCCCAGCCCGGCGTCGCTGGCCTCCCTGCCTGATGAGGAGCTCATTGAGCTCGTGCAACGGCAGACATTTCGTCTCTTCTGGGAGGACTCACATTCCCGCAGCGGCCTGGCGCCCGATGGTAGTCCGACGCGCAACCATCATGTGGACGATCTGGTTGCCGTCGGCGGGTCCGGTTTCGGTGTCATGGCACTCATCGTTGCCGCGGAGCGGGGCTGGGTTACGCGCGAAGCGGCGCTGGATCGCCTGGGACGCATGCTCGATTCGTTGATTCGCGCGACCTGCTACCACGGCGCCTACCCGCATTTCATGCACGGCCTCACCGGCGCGACTATTCCCTTCACGCGCAAGGACGACGGCGGCGATCTGGTGGAGACGTCCTTTCTATGCATGGGTTTGCTGTGCGCGCGCCAATATTTTCAGCGTGACGACGTTNTCGAAAAGGCCGTGCGTGATCGCATCACCTGGATATGGGAAGAGGTTGAGTGGAGTTGGTACACGCGCGACGGCCGCGAGCTGCTCTACTGGCATTGGAGTCCCAACAATGGCTGGGCCATGAATCTCGAGATCAGGGGATGGAACGAGTGCCTGATCACGTACGTGCTGGCGGCAGCCTCGCGACGCTATCCCATAGAGCCGATCGTCTATCATCACGGTTTTGCGGCTGGCCGCAACTTTCTCAATGGCAGACGGTACTACGACATCGAGCTGCCGCTCGGTCCGGACTTCGGCGGGCCGCTGTTCTTCGCGCACTACTCGTTTTGCGGCCTCGATCCTCGCGGCCTGAAGGATCGCTACGCCGACTATTGGCAGCAGAACGTCCGGCACGTGCAAATCAATCGCGCCCACTGCATTGCGAACCCCAATGCCCATAAGGGCTACGGCGCGTCCTGTTGGGGCTTGACCGCGAGCGATGACCCTGACGGCTATGCGGCGCACGCTCCGGCGCTCGACAACGGCACCATCTCGCCCACCGCGGCCTTGTCGAGCCTGCCTTACGCGCCACGGGAGGTCATGCAGACCTTGCGTCATTTCCTGAGTGAATACCGCACGCGCGTTTGGGGCCGTTATGGATTCTTCGACGCCTTCTGTGAAGGGCGGGATTGGTACGCCCGGAGCTACCTGTCCATCGACCAGGGTCCGATCATCGTGATGATGGAGAATCATCGCACCGGGCTGTTGTGGAAGCTGTTCATGAATGTGCCGGAGGTGCAGGCCGGGCTGCGCAGACTCGGCTTCACGAGTCCCTACCTGGATGGGACGAATTGATGGACACGCTCGGGCAGTGGCTCGAAAAACAATATCGTCGTGCGGCCATTGCGATGCTGAGGAGTATCTCGCCGGTCGGGATCATTAAGACACGTCCGGGCTTCGGCCAGACCGTGCGCCCGTGCAAAGGCTCCGTCGTCGCCTCCCCGGTCCTGGCCGGTTACGACCCCGATCCGGACTATTTCTTTCATTGGTACCGGGATTCTGCGGTGGTCATGGATGCGCTGCGCCTGCTGTTCGAAGAGGGCGCAGTCGGCGCCGCGGCGCTCGAGCACGTCGCGGATTTCGTGCGCTTCAGTGGCTCACTGGCGCAGCTCGATGGTCGCCGCCTCACGGCCACGACGGCGTGGCGCGCGCAGGTGGCCGCGGATTTCCTCAAGTTCTTGCGCACCGACGCCGATCTGCAAGCGGTCCACGGCGCTGCCATCACGGCCGAAACCCGCGTCAATCCCGATGGCACGCTCGACATCTCCAGCTGGCCCCGTCCGCAACACGACGGGCCGGCGTTGCGCGCGCTGACCTTGATGCGCTGGGCGCGCTCGGCCCCGCTCGAGGCGCCACTGCGTGCCGATCTTTCGGCACTGATCCGCGCGGATCTGGAGTTCATCGCCCGATATTGGCGCGAGCCGTCGTTCGACATCTGGGAAGAGGAGAAGGGGCTGCACTATTACACGCTGTGCGTAGCTGCCGCGGCGCTGCAGGAGGGAGCCGGTTGGCTCGAGCTGGGCGAGGACGGACAGAAAGCTGCGGCCTACCGATCGCAGGCGAACCTCATTCGGCTCATGCTTGATGGTTTCTGGCTTCCCGACGCGGGCTATTACCGCTCGCGCCTGCTCGATTCCGGCGACCCATCGACCAAGGAGCTCGACATTGCGGTCATTCTTGCCGCCATTCATGCCGAGCAGAGCGGTGCGCACTCGGTGCATGATCTGCGCATGCACGCCACGCTCTCCAAGCTAGAGTCGCTGTTCGACGACGCTTATCCGATCAATCGAGCGCGTGCCGCGCAGACGCGGCCGGCCATGGGACGCTACGCTGGAGACGTCTACTATTCGGGCGGCGCTTACTACTTTTCGACTTTGGGCGCGGCCGAATTCTGCTTCCGCGCGGCCCGCGGCGCCCGCGACCAGCAGCAGTGGTTCGAGCGTGGCGATGCATTTCTGCAAACGGTCCGCAGATACACACCGCCGGATGGTGCCATGTCGGAACAGTTCGATCAGCGCACCGGTGCACAGACCTCGGCGAAGGAACTTGCCTGGAGCTATGCGAGTTTCATCTCCTGTGTCAGCGCGCGGCGCGCGCTGGTGGGCCGGGCATGCTAGGGGGCGCAATGGGTCGAAGTTGCAACGCGGATAGTTCAATATCGCAGGCCTGCGGGGCGGCGCCGAGCTGCGATTCGAGGCAAGCCCGAACACGATGACAGACCGATCTCCAGCTGACGCGGGCGCCGAAACNGAGCTCGACGAGTACACCAATGCGGGCCTGGTGCCGCAACTGCGCATGATATTGCGCGCGCTCGGCAACTCACCGGTTGGCCGAGCGCTGCTGGTGCTGGCGGGCGCGATATTCCTGATCGTGCTCGCCACGGCTTACGCACAGATCCGCCTCAACCTGTGGAATAAGCCGTTTTTTGATGCGCTGTCACGCCGTGACGTCCGCGACTTCCTGTTCCAGCTCGGCGTGTTCTTTTTGATTGCCGGTGCGCTGATGGTGCTCAACGTGGTGCAGCGCTGGCTGGTCGAGACCCTGAAAGTGAAGTTGCGCGAGGGGCTGGTCCACGATCTATTGAAGGATTGGTTGATGCCGCGCCGGGCCTTCTGGCTCGCCAACGCCGGACCCATGGGGGTCAATCCCGATCAGCGCATCCATGAGGATGCGCGCAAGCTGTGCGAACTTTCGGCTGATCTCGGCAGCGGGCTGCTGCAGGCCGCAATCCTGTTCACGAGCTTCGCAGGCGTGCTATGGGTGCTTTCGAGCAGCTTCACTTTCCGGATTGCGCATCGCGACTATGCGATGCCGGGTTTCATGCTGTGGGCCGCGGTACTGTATGCCGGCGCCGGTTCGCTGCTGAGCTACTGGGTCGGCGGTAATCTCATCAATCGCAATGCGGAGCGCTACGCGCGCGAGGCTGATCTGCGCTTCTCGCTGGTGCGCATCAACGAGCATCTCGACGGCATTTCTCTGGCCGGAGGCGAGGAGGACGAGCGGCGACGGGTCGAGATGCATTTGACAAGCGTGCTTGCCGCGACGCGCCGGCTCGTGACCGGTCTGACCAATCTGACTTGGATTACCGCAGGCTTCGGCTGGATCACGACCGTGGCGCCCATCCTGGTGGCGGCACCGCTGTATTTTTCGGGCAAGATCACCTTCGGCGGCCTCATGATGGCGGCTGCGGCATTCACCCAGGCCCAGTCCTCGCTGCGCTGGTTCGTCGACAACTTCAGCACCATCGCTGATTGGCGTGCGACCCTGCTACGGGTCGCCAGCTTCCGCCAGGCGCTGACCACGGCCGCGGTGGTGCGCGACTTCGACAGCAGCATCAGTTACGGTGAGGCCGCCCCCGGCACCATGACGATCGACGATCTCGAAGTCGCCTCTGCCGTCGGCGGCGATATGCTCAAGGAGCGCAGCGTGGTCGTGCGCTCGGGTGAGCGCGTGCTGATCGTGGGTGCGCCCGGTACCAGCAAGACTTTGCTGTTCCGAGCATTGGCGGGGCTCTGGCCGTGGGGCTCGGGGCGCATCACCCGGCCGAAGGATGAAGCAGTATTCTTCCTGCCGCGCGGTACGCCTTATCTGCCGCGCGGCACGCTGCGGGAAGTTCTCGCCTACCCGCTCGAGGTCAACAGTTTTCCGGAAGAGGCCTATGCCCATGCGCTCGCGCGCCTCGGCGTCGGGCGCCTGGCGCCACTGCTCGATGTGACGCGGCGCTGGGACCGCGATCTGAGCCAGGACGAGCAACTGGGCCTGGCCTTCGCACGCATCCAGCTGCAGGCCCCGCCGTGGGTGCTGATCGACGACGCGCTCGGTTCGCTCGATGATGAGGCGCTGGATCGCGTGATCGACGTATTCAATCATGAGCTTGCGCGCACCAGCGTGATCCATATCGGCAGAGCGGCCCAGGCGCGCGATCCGATGTTCTCGCGGGTGCTGCATCTGATCAAGATTCCCGCAAGGCCGGCGAGCCCCCGCGGCAAGCCCGTCGACCCGGACGCTGTACCAAGCGCCAAGCCCCAGACGCAATCGACCAGCGGCGAAGCATGAAAACGCTCAGGCTATTGTGCCTGTCTGGATTGCTCGCCGTTGCATGCGCCTGGGCCAGCGCCCAGGACGTTGAGTTCCACGCACCGGCGCTTGCGAGCGATCCCGCGGCCGGAGCGCTCATGCGCGATCTGGCCGAGCGAATACTACCGGTCTACCAGGAAGACAACCCCGAGCGCTATCTGGAGAATCTGTCCGCACTGCAATTGGTTGCGGGCAGCTACGCGGCGGCGACTGCCACGCGCCAGACGCTGCGTGAACGGCGGCCGAGCAGCGCCGCGGATCGTCCGGACGGAGGATCGGTGCTGTTTGACGTCTATGCTCAGGCGCGCGCGACTGAAGCTGCGGCCAAGGTGCCTTTCGCGCAGGCGTTCCAGCAATCCTTTCGGGATACCGTCTCGCAGCTCAGCGATCAGAGCGCTTATGCGGTTGCGTCCTGGCGCGGCCCACCGCTGTCCGCGCTGCGCCAGGCGGTGCAAACTGCTTTCGATCAGCGGCGCGCGCAGAATGCCATTCCGGTTGCAGATGCCGTGGCACTGATCCGCACGTTTCTGGCCTTCGATGCATCCCGCAGCTACCGGCCGCTGCTCGGCGCGCTGGATGCCGAGGATGATCAGCGCCGCTATACGCCTGAGGAGCGGGCCGTGATCAAAACCCCTGGAGGAGGCAGCATTGCCGTTGTGCTGGTTCGCCCCAAGGGCGAGGCCAAGCCGCTGCCGGCACTGCTCGAGTTCACCATCTACGTGAATTCGCCCAACTACGCCAAGGAGTGCGCCGCGCATGGTTACGCCGGAGTCGTGGCCTACACGCGCGAATTGCACGACGGTCCATACCGGGTCGTTCCGTTTCAGAACGACGGCGACGATGCACGCACCGTCATCGATTGGATTGTCAGGCAACCCTGGAGCGACGGCCGCATCGGCATGTATGGCGGCAGTTACAGCGGCTTTACGCAGTGGGCCGCGGCCCGTCGTCTGCCGCCGGCGCTCAAGGCCATTGCGGTCTCTAGTCCCAACGCGCCGGGAATTGATTTTCCCATGCGCGGCAACATCTTTCGCAATTCCGCCTATCGCTGGGTGTACAACGTCACCAACAGGAAAGGCTGGGACGATACCTACAACGACAGCCGCTGGCGCTCGCTCGAGGAGCAGTGGTATCAAAGCGGCAAATCCTACTTCGAGTTCGATCACACCGACGACAAACCCGATCGATTCTTTCATCGCTGGCTGCACCATCCGAGTTACGATCGATTCTGGCAGCAGCTGGTGCCCTCGCACGATGAATTTGCAGCCATCAACATCCCGGTGTTGACCACGGCGGGCTATTACGGCGGTGATCTGGCCGGTGCGCTGTACTATTTCACGCAGCATCAGCTCCATAACCCGCAAGCCGATCAGACCCTGCTGATCGGTCCGTACGACGACGGTGCGATGCAGCGCGCCCCGTTGGCGGTACTGCGCGATTACGCGGTCGATCCGATTGCGCTGGTGGACCTGCGCGAGCTGCGCTATCAATGGTTCGATTTCGTGTTCAAAGGCGCGCCCAAGCCGGCGCTGCTGGCGGATCGGGTCAATTATGAGGTTATGGGCGCGAACGAGTGGCGGCACGCCGGCTCGCTCGAGGCGATGGCTAACACGAAGCTACGACTGTTCCTGGACGCCGCGTCCGCCGATGGCCGTGCGCTGAGGCAGCAAGAGCCCTCCCGTGCGACCTTCGTTCGCCAGACGGTGAGCCTCACCGACCGCAGCGACGCCAAATGGGTACCGCCATTCAACCTCATCGGCAAGGACCTGCCGCTGCACAATGCGCTCAGCTTCGTCGGCGAGCCGCTGCCGCAGTCCCTGGATCTGAATGGCCTGATGTCGGGCCGGCTCGACTTCACGGTCAACAAACAGGACGTGGATCTGAGCATCGCCGTCTATGAGCTGCTGCCGAGCGGCGAATATCTCGCCTTGTTCGACCCGTCGTATGCATTTCGCGCCAGCTACGCCCAGGATCGCGTCCACCGTCACCTGCTCAAGGCCGGCGAGCGCCAGCAACTGGCCTTTACGGTCGAGCGGCTGACAAGCCGCAGGCTCCAGGCGGGCAGTCGCCTGGTCGTGGTGCTCGGTGTCAACAAGACCCCGGAGCAGCAGATCAACTACGGCGGCGGGGATGATGTCAGCGCAGAGTCGATCGACGACGGCCAGGAAGCTGTCAACATCCGCTGGTATAGCAGCAGCTACATCGATATGCCGGTGCAGAAATAGCGGGTAAAATGCCCTGCGTGAGCGCTAGCGATTCCATTTTTGCGTTCGAGTCCGATTTCGCCGGCTCGCTGTACTGCATTCCGATGGCGGTGCGGCTCAAGCTCGACAACTGCGGCGTCAAGGTGTCGCTCAAACAATGGACCCGCTTGAGCCGTGAGCAGCGCGATCAGCTGCTGGCGCGGCCCTGCGATACAGCGCAGCACACGCAGACCTACCGGGATTATCTGGTCGGTGCGATCGAGCTGCAAACGGGGGATAAGGCCCAAGGCGTGGCAGTGGATCCCCATCCGGCATGGATCGAGGAGAGTCATGTACCAGCGCAGGTCAGCGACTACTTCAACGCGCAGGGGCTGGCGCCGCTGTCCCTGGCCCAATGGCAAGGGCTGGCGCCACTGCAACGCTATGCGCTAATCAAACTGACTCGCCCGGGTCACAGCAACGACAATTTCCTGCCGGCGCTGCGCGAGTTCGGGTGCTTGAGTCGCTGAACGCGCAATCGTCAGCCCGACTCCATGCTGGAACCCGCGGGCGCAACCGGCGCCGTTGCGAGCAACGCCACCGCGGCGCGCGCGAGTTCGCTCAGGCCGCTGCCACCCGCACGGTAATACTCGATGATCTGCTTGCGCATGCGCGGGTCCCAAAATCGGCGCAGGTGATCCGCGATGCTGCGCGGCGCTGCATCCGGCTCGCTNGCGCCGTGGAAAAAGGCGGCGATGTCATTCGCCATGGTGACGAGCTGTTCAATGTGCATGGGAGTCAGGCCTGCAGGCGCTGCGGATGAGCATAGACCACATGACGGTGCGCGCGTGCAAAACCCACCAGAGTCAATCGNGTCTCGAGTGCGAGTCGGATGGCCAGCGCCGTCGGGGCCGACACCGCCGCCAACAGCGTGATGCCGACCGTGGCGGCCTTTTGCACCATNTCATAACTCGCGCGGCTCGTAATGACTAGATAGCCGGCAGCGCAATCGATGCCCGATCGGGTCAGCGCACCGATGACTTTGTCGAGCGCATTGTGGCGGCCGACATCCTCGCGCACCAGTTGAATGCCTTTGCCCGGAAGGGCCCAGGCAGCGGCGTGCACACTGCCGGTTTGGGCATTGAGCGGCTGGCGCGCGTGCAGCTCCCGGAGCGCCTGATGCAGCTCGGCGAGCGAAATAACGGATCCCGGACCCACCGGCGCCGGATGGCGAATCGCCTGCTCGATGGTCTCCGCGCCGCACAAGCCACAGCCGGTGCGGCCGCTTAAGTTGCGCTGCCGCTGCAGCAGCTCGGCGAAGCGCTCGCCCGCAATACCGATGCGGACTTCGAAACTGCCCGCCTCGTGCACCAGTTCCACCGATTTTATTTCGTCCAGACGTTGCACCACCGCCTCGCTGAGCGTGAAGCCGACGCCGAGATCCTCGAGGTCAGCCGGTGTGGTCAGCATGACCACATACGGCGTGCGCTGATAGGTCAGCGCGACGGGCTCTTCCTCGGCCACGCGGTCGAAGATCTGCTCAGTCCTGCCGTCTATCCAACGCTCGACCTGGACTTCGCTATACAGTGGTGCCGCGGCCGGCGGTGCAATTGAAGGCTCAGGTAGTAGTACTGACACTGTGCTCCCGCACAATCTTGCGCTGCCGCTCGGTCAGTTCGTGGTGCCGCCGCTGCCATTCCGAAGGCTGGTTGACCTTGACGGCCTGCACGGCCGTAACCTTGTATTCGGGGCAATTCGTCGCCCAGTCAGAGTTCTCGGTGGTGATGACGTTGGCGCCCGACTCCGGAAAGTGGAAGGTCGTATAGACCACGCCCGGCTGCACTCGGTCGGTCACGATGGCGCGCAGCACGGTCTCGCCGGCGCGGCTTGCTACGCCAACCCAATCGCCGCTCGCAATGCCGCGGGTCTCGGCATCGTGGGGATGAATCTCCAGACGATCCTCATCGTGCCATACGACGTTGGCGGTGCGGCGTGTCTGCGCACCGACGTTGTACTGGCTGAGGATGCGGCCGGTGGTCAGCAACAGCGGGAAGCGGCTGGTGCTGCGCTCGCTGGTCGGCACGTACTCGGTGACGAAGAATTTGCCCTTGCCGCGGACAAAATGCTCGACGTGCATGGTCGGCGTGCCCTCGGGTGCCCCGACATTGCACGGCCACTGGATGCTGCCGAGCCGATCCAGCTTCTCGTAGCTGACGCCCGTGAAGGTCGGGGTCAGAGCGGCAATCTCTTCCATGATTTCCGAGGGGTGCTGGTAGTGCATCGGATACCCAAGCGCGTTCGACAGCAGCACAGTGACTTCCCAATCCGCATAGCCCGCGCGCGGCTCGATGATCTTGCGAACGCGCGATATGCGCCGCTCGGCGTTGGTGAAGGTGCCGTCCTTTTCGAGAAAGGAGGAGCCCGGCAGGAACACATGCGCGTACTTCGCCGTCTCGTTCAAAAACAGATCCTGAACCACCACGCATTCCATCGCGGAGAACGCCGCGGTGACATGCTGGGTGTTCGGATCGGATTGCGCCATGTCCTCGCCTTCGACATAGATGCCCTTGAAACTGCCATCCAGGGCTGCCTCGAACATATTCGGAATGCGCAGTCCGGGTTCGGGATCCAGCTTCACCTTCCACACGTCTTCGAACAGCGCGCGCGTCGCGGGGTCGGAAATGTGCCGGTAAGCGGTGAGCTCATGCGGGAATGAGCCCATGTCGCAGGAGCCCTGCACGTTGTTCTGCCCTCGCAGAGGGTTGACGCCAACGCCTTCCCGACCAATATTGCCGGTGGCCATCGCCAGATTGGCGATCGCCATAACGGTGGTCGTACCCTGGCTGTGCTCGGTGACNCCCAGACCGTAGTAGATGGCGCCGTTATTGGCGCTGGCGTACATGCGCGCTGCGCCGCGCACCATCTGCGCCGGCACGCCCGTGACGCTTGCGGTCGCTTCGGGCGATTGGTCTGGATGGGCGACAAACGCCTGCCAGCGTTCGTAGGAATCGACCTCGCAACGCTGCTTGACGAACGATCCCTTCGTCAGGCCTTCCGTCACGATCACATGCGCGAGCGCGTTCAGCAACGCGACGTTGGTGCCCGGACGCAACTGCAGGTGGTAATCAGCCTGGATGTGCGGCGTGCGCACCAGCGCGATTACGCGCGGATCGACGACGATCAGCTTCGCCCCCTGGCGCAGGCGACGCTTGAGCTGCGAACCGAACACCGGGTGCCCTTCGGTCGGATTCGCCCCGATCAGGATGATCGCATCCGCTTGCATGACCGAGTCGAACTGCTGCGTACCCGCCGACTCGCCCATGGTGTTCTTGAGCCCGTAGCCGGTGGGGGAATGGCACACGCGCGCGCAGGTGTCGACGTTATTGTTGCCGAAGGCGGCGCGCACGAGCTTCTGCACCAGATACGCTTCCTCGTTGGTGCAGCGTGAGGAGGTGATGCCACCTACCGCATCGCGGCCGTACTTGCTCTGGATGCGCTTGAACTCGGCGGCAGCGTAGCCGATCGCCTCATGCCACGACACTTCGCGCCATGGATCGGTGATCTTCTTGCGGATCATGGGCTTGAGGATGCGATCCTGATGGGTCGCGTAGCCGTAGGCGAAGCGGCCCTTGATGCAGGCGTGGCCGTGGTTGGCGTGACCCTCGCGGGTTGGGACCATGCGTGCGACTATGCCTGCGCTGACTTCCGCCCTCAGGGAGCAGCCGACGCCGCAGTAGGCGCAGGTCGTCGTCACGGCGTGGTCCGGCGGCGTGGCGGCGATCAGGCTCTTTTCCATGAGCGCGGTCGTGGGACAGGCCTCGACGCAAGCGCCGCAGGACACGCATTCGGATTGCACGAACGGTTCGTCCTGACTTGCAACCACTCGCGACTGGAAGCCGCGATTCTCAACGGTCAGCGCCAGAGTGCCCTGCACCTCGTCGCAGGCGCGCACGCAACGCGAGCAGACGATGCAGGCGTTCGGATCGAAGGTGAAGTATGGATTGCTCTCATCCTTGGCGAGCCCGCTGTGACGGGCCCCATCCCAGCCGTAGCGCGTCTGCGTCACGCCGAGGCGCTGTGCCATCTCGCGGATTTCGGTGCGCGCGTGGGATTGGCCGTTGAGCAGCTCGGGCGGGTGATCCGATACATACAGCTCCATGACGCCGCGGCGCAGAGCCGACAGCCGTTCACTTTGCGTCCGGATCTTCATGCCTGCGGCGACCTGCGTCGTGCAGGAGGCCGGATAGCCTTTGCGTCCTTCGATTTCGACCAGGCACAAGCGGCATGAGCCGAACGCGCGCAACGTGTCGGTGGCGCACAGCTTTGGAATTTGCTCCCCGAGCATGGCGGCAGCGCGCATGATCGACGTGCCGGCCGGCACCGTGACGCTATGGCCGTCGATTTCGACGCTCACTTGCTCGATGCTTTCGCTGCGGGGCGTTCCAAGATCGTAATGGTCCAGTGAGTACATAGGGGTGGCTGCTAGGGGTTACGAAATTTGAGAAAGTCTTGCCTGAAATGCTTCAGGGCACTTTGCACGGGGAATGGCGTCATGCCGCCCAGACCGCAGAGCGATCCATTTAACATCGTGTCGCATAACTCTTCGAGAAGCGTCAGATTCTGTTGCGGGTTGACTCCAACCATAATGCGATCAATGACTTCCATGCCCCGAGTCGAGCCGATGCGGCACGGTGTGCATTTGCCGCAGGACTCGATGGCGCAGAACTCCATGGCGTAGCGGGCCATGTGCGCCATGTCCACGGTGTCATCGAATGCGACGATGCCGCCATGTCCCAGCAACGCGCCGATTTCACTCAGGGCTTCATAGTCCACCGGCGTATCGAACTGCGCTGCCGGTACATAGGCACCCAGCGGTCCGCCGATCTGCACCGTGCGTATCGGCCGCCCGGAGGCGGAGCCTCCGGCATAGTCGTACAGCAGCTCGCGCAGGCTGACGCCGAAGGCGCGCTCTACCAGACCGCCGCGCTTGAGGTTGCCTGCGAGCTGGATGGGCAGTGTGCCGCGCGACTTGCCGGTGCCAAAGTCGCGATAGAAGCTCGCGCCCTTGTCCAGAATGATCGGTACGCTGGCGAGGGAAATCACGTTGTTGACGATGGTCGGCATGCCGAACAGGCCCTTGATGGCCGGCAACGGCGGTCGAACGCGCACTTCGCCGCGACGACCTTCGAGGCTCTCGAGCATCGAGGTCTCTTCGCCGCAGATATAGGCTCCGGCGCCGAGGCGCACTTCCAGGTCGAATCGATGGCCGCTGCCGAGGACGTTCGCGCCGAGATAACCCTGGCTGGTCGCGACCGCAATCGCCTCGTTCAACGTCCGGTAGGCGTGCGGGTATTCGGCACGCAAATAGATGAAGCCGCGCGTCGCACCGACGGCGATGCCCGCGATCGTCATGCCTTCTATGAGCGCGAACGGATCGCCCTCCATGAGCATGCGGTCGGCAAAGGTGCCCGAGTCGCCTTCATCCGCATTGCAGGTCACGTATTTCTGAGCTGCGGGCGCATCCAGCACCGTCTTCCATTTGATGCCGGTCGGAAATGCCGCGCCGCCGCGGCCGCGCAGCCCGGAGTCGGTAACGGCCTGCACAATCTGCGCCTGGCCCATCTGCAACGTTTGCCGCAAGCCGCGATAGCCGTCGTGAGCGCAGTAGTCCTGCAGATTGGTCGGTTCGATGAGACCGACGCGCGCGAAGGTCAGGCGTTGCTGGTTCTTGAAATAAGGAATCTGTTCGGTGAGCCCCTGATGCAAGGCGTGCGCGCCGCCCTGCAGAAAACTGGCCTCGAACAGGCCGGGCACGTCCGCGAGCGAGACCGGTCCGTAAGCCACGCGGCCGGTCGCGGTTTCGACCTCGATCAGCGGCTCGAGCCACAGC
>JGI12269J14319_10001940_pt1 | contig 20278 bp, 18 predicted proteins | sample PeaSoiSIISIP2007_FD_14319 | JGI IMG/M metagenome (IMG submission 14319)
GGGGTCAGCCGCACCAGCCGGGCTGTGCCGCCGGCGCGGCGCACCATCGGCAGGTAGGAGTCGTAAGNCGGCTGGAACAGGACCNCCTCGTCGCCCGGCTCGATCAGGCCGAGGAAGCAGGCGGCCAGCGCCTCGGTCGCCCCGGAGGTGACGGTCACCTCACTCCGCCAGTCGAGATCGAGCCCCTGCGTGCGCGCGTAGTGAGCCGCGACCGCCTCGCGCAACTCCGGAATGCCGAAGGACGGCGGGTATTGGTTGTCGCCGTCGAGGGTCTCGAGCGCCGCGCGTTCACGGATCGCCCGCGGGCCGGGCTCGTCAGGAAAGCCCTGGCCGAGGTTGATGGCCCCGTGCCCGCGCGCCAGGCCGCTCATCACCGTGAAGATGGTCGTCGGCAGGGCTTGGTAGAGGGCGTTGGCCATCGGCGGCCCCGCGTTGTTCTTCAGCGTTTCAGCCTCATGCCGTCCGCGGCGGCCGTGCGCAAGCGCGTCACTTCGCGCCGCGCTCGGGCAGGACGGCGGTGAGCGCCGCCTCGAGGAAGGCCGGATAGTAGGACCGGTGCACCTGGCCCGCGAACACCTGTTTGCGCACCACGAAGGTCGAAGGCGGCGCGCCCAACGCAGTCTCGAGTGCGTCCGCGCCCTCCAGCATGCGCGCCGTTTCGGCGCCGCCGACGCCGAGAAAGACGCGTCGGCCCCGGCCGCTCGGCGCGGCGGCGCGAACGCGCGCGAGCGTCTCGCCGTCGGCCCAGATCGACGGGCTGGCGATGAGGTAGGCGTGGAAGGCGCGCGGCCGGTCGGCGAGCAGATTGGCGACGAAGAGGCCGGCCAGGGAGTGGCCGAGCAGCACCGAGCGGTCCGGATCGACCGGATAGCGCGCCTCGATGGCGGGCCGAAGCTCGTCCAGGATGAAGGCCTCGAACGCCGCGCCGCCGCCGCCCGCCGCGGCGCCATGCTCCGAAAGCGGTCGGTACAGGAGATCGGTCTCCCGCGTGTTTGGCGCGCCCGGCGGATAGCCGATCGCGACCACGAAGGCCGGCCCCATCGCGCCCGACGCCTGCAGCGCCCAGGCCTCCGGGGCCGCCACGTGGTAGCCGGCGTCGAGAGCATAGAGGACGGGGACCTTGCGCCCGGGTGCGACCGGCCGTTCCGGCGGCGTCACCTCGATCAGGTAGTCGCGCCCGGCGCTAGCCGAATGCATGACGAACCGGTCGGCGTTGGGCGCCGCGGCGGAAGGCTCCGCGTCGCTCGCCTGGGTGATCCGGACGCCCGCACCGGCGATGACGACGCTCGCGGCGCTGGCGGCGGCGACCAAGAGGTCTCTGCGCCTCATGCTGCGGCGTTGGCGATCTCGGCGGGCATGCGGCCGAGGTTACACTAGACCCGCACGGCCTCCAGGCCCGCCATCGCCAGCTGGCGTTGGATGTTGTCCGGACCGACCAGATGGGCCCCGCCCACGAGGACAAACGTCGTCCCGCCGCCGTCAAGCATCGTCTGGACCCGTGGCGCCCACCGGCGATTCCGCTCGACCAGGATGCGTTGATAGTAGGCCGGGTAGGTTCGGCGCCAGCGCAGCAGCGCGGCGAGGTCCGGTCGCTGGTCGCCCGCCGCCCAGGCGCGCGCGTTCCGGTCGGCGGCGTCCGCGCCGGCCTCTATGTCGTCAACGGCCCGCATAAGCGCCCCGACCTCGGCCGGGCTCGAAAAGCTGGCGAAATAGTCGATGATCGCCGCTTCGTCGGCGAACTCGCTGCGGATGCGCAAGCCCGCCGCCTTCGCGATCGCGATCAGGTCATGCTCGGGGCCGTACTCCGGCTTGAAGCCGAAGTGGGCGTTGAAGCCGTCCTCGAGAGCGATCGCCGCGAGCCAGGGCCGGAACTTCTCCAGCGCCGCGTCGCCCAAATTGACGGCCGCGGCAGCCGCCGTCACCCGCGCACGGTCGCCGGCCGTGAGCCAGCTCGACAGCGGCCGTGCCGGGTCGACACCCTTGGCGAAGAACAGCCCCGAGGCGTTCCCGCCGCCCTCAGGCGTTTCCCGCCAGAAGACCTTGCTTTGGCTCAGCGCCGCCTCGATGCGCTCCGAGCGCCACGGAGCCCGCTGATAGGGGTTGTCACCGAACAGGGACACCCTTGCGCCCCGCCGGCGCACCACCCACAGGGCCGGCCCGGCCGCGTTGGCGAGCGCGCGGACTGGCCCCGCGGCCGCAACGCCCAGACCGGCCAACACTTGCCTTCGATCCACTCGCATCCCTGGCTCTCCAAAATATACTGCAGAGTATTTCATACTCTCTGGTATATTACGAGTCGCGATGCAGACCTCCGCCAAAGCCCTGGCCCCGCCCGTCACGCGCAAGCGGCGCGCAACCGTCGGCCGCTTGGTTGAAGCGGCCGCCGCCGTCATCGCCGAGAAGGGCTTCCAGCGCGCTTCGCTGGATGAGATCGCCGGCCGCGCCGGCATGACCAAAGGGGCGATCTATTCGAACTTCGAGACGAAGGAGCACCTGTTCTGGGCCGTGCTTGGCAGCCGGCGCCTGACCATCCCGTCCGAGTGGCGCGGGGACCGCTCCATGCGCGAGAATCTGCGGGCGAACGCGCTCGAGTTTTGCGACAACCTGAAGGAATCGCGCGCTCACGCAGGTCTTCTCGCCGAGTTCGTCCTCTACGCACTCAGCAACGAAGAGGCGCGTTCGCGATGGGCGGACTGGTACCGGGCGCCGTTCGAGGAGGCCTCTCCCGCCGTCGAGACCTACCTGCAGGCCCAGGCCATGCCGCCATTCCGCGTCTTTTGGACAGCGCTGCAGACGATGGCGCTTGGCCTCTACATCCAGCACGCGCTGATGCCGGAGCTGGTCACCGACGAGGTGATCATCGCCGCGCTAGAGTCGCTGGCCGGGCCGGAGCCGGCTTAGGCGAGCTCGCGCGTGCGCTTCTTGCGGAAGGTAGGATTGAGCACGGCCTTGCGCAGGCGGATCGCCTTCGGCGTCACCTCCACCAGCTCATCGCCTTCGATGTAGGCCATGGCCTGCTCCAGCGTCAGGCGCCGGGGCGGGGTCAGCTTCACCGCCTCGTCCTTGCCGGAGGCGCGGACGTTGGTGAGCTGCTTGGCCTTCAGCGGATTGACGTCGAGGTCGTCGGTCTTGGCGTTCTCGCCGATGATCATCCCCTGATAGGCCTTCTCGCCGGCGCCAACGAACATCACCCCGCGCTCCTCGAGGTTCCACAGGGCGTAGGCCGCCATGTCGCCGTCGGCGGTCGAGACCAGGACGCCGTTCCGTCGCCCCTCGATCGCGCCCTTGTGGGGCTCGTAGCGGGCGAAGACGCGGTTCAAGACGCCCGATCCGCGGGTGTCGGTCAGGAACTCGCCCTGGTAACCGATCAGGCTGCGCGACGGCGCCTCGAACACCAGCCGGGTCTTGTCGGCGCCCGAGGGCCGCATGTCGACCAGTTCCGCCTTGCGCGCCGACAGCGTCTCGATGACCACGCCGGAGAAGGCGTCGTCGACGTCGATCACGACCTCCTCGATCGGCTCCAGCCGCTCGCCGTTCTCCCCGGTCTGATAGACCACGCGCGGGCGGCTGATAGAGAGCTCGAAGCCTTCGCGCCGCATGGTCTCGATCAGCACGCCCAGCTGCAGCTCGCCGCGACCGGCGATCTCATAGGCGTCTTTGTCGGCGGTCTCCGAGAAGTGGATGGCGACGTTCGCCTCCGCCTCGCGCATCAGCCGATCGCGGATGACCCGGCTCTGCACCTTGTCGCCGTCGCGGCCGGCGAGCGGGCTGGTGTTGGCCGAAACAGTGATCGCGATGGTCGGCGGGTCGATCGGCTGCGCCGGCAGCGCCTCGGTCACCTCCGGCGCGCAGACGGTGTCGGCGACGGTCGCCTTGGAAAGTCCCGCGATGGCGACGATGTCGCCGGCGACGGCCTCGTCGATGCCCTGCCGTTTCAAGCCGCGGAAGGCCAGGATCTTGCTGATCCGACCGCGCTCGATCTCGCGCCCGTCGCGCGAGAGCGCATGCACGCTCATTCCGGGCGCCAGGCGGCCGGCGTCGATGCGGCCGGTGAGAAGCCGCCCAAGGAAGGGGTCGGCCTCGACCAGCACGGCCAGCATCGCCGCCGGCTCGTCGGCGTGCGCTTCCGCCGTCGGCGGCGCGACGTGGGTGACGATCAGGTCGAACAGCGGCGCCAGCGTCTCGTGCGGATCGGTCAGGTCCTTCACAGCCCAGCCCTGCTTGCCGGAGGCGTAGAGGTGGGGAAAGTCCAACTGCTGGTCGCTCGCGCCGAGGGCCGCGAACAGGTCGAAGGCGTCGTTCAGCACCTTGTCGGGGTCGGCGTGCGGCCGGTCGACCTTGTTCAGCACCAGGATCGGCTTCAGCCCGACCTTCAGCGCCTTGCCGAGCACGAACTTGGTCTGCGGCATGACGCCTTCCTCGGCGTCGACCAACAGCACGCAGCCGTCGACCATGCCGAGGATGCGCTCGACCTCGCCGCCGAAGTCGGCATGGCCGGGCGTGTCGATGATGTTGATGCGGGTCTCGCCGGCTTCCCCGTGCCAGAGCACCGACGTGCACTTGGCCAGGATGGTGATGCCGCGCTCGCGCTCCTGGTCGTTGGAATCCATGGCGCGCTCCGCATGCGCTTCGTTGGCGCGGAAGGCGCCCGACTGGGCGAGCAGCTTGTCGACCAGCGTGGTCTTGCCGTGGTCGACGTGCGCGATGATGGCGATGTTGCGGAGGGACATCTGGGGCGGGAGGCTTCTAAACGACGTCGCGGAGTCGCGCCATCACATTCGCCGGGCCGCTTGTGCAGCGCAGCGTAAACGGGCGAACAGGGATATGGGAAGAAAAGTAAATTAAGTCAAGAGCGTAAGGCGGTGGCGACAAAAAACTTGACGCCAGGCTCACCTTTTCGCTTGCGCCATTGTGCGCTGCACCCTACAACAAACTTCGTGAGGCGTCTCCGGACGTCTCTGCCCTTCCTGGGCGTTTCCTCCCTACGAACTGGCCGCGCCTTCGGGCGCGGCCGTTTTTGTTTCGCGGTCAGCCGAGCGTCTGACGGGCGAGCTTGGCCAGGGCCGCGAACACCCGTTCGAGGTCCATCTGCAGGCGGGCGTAGCCCTCGTGCGGCTCCAGTGTGGCTTCGTCGAGATAGAGGCTGCGGTTGATCTCCACCTGCAGCGCGTGCACGCCGGCTTGCGGCCGTCCGTAGAACTCGGTGGTGTAGCCGCCAGCATAGGGGGCGTTGCGCGCGACGCGGTAGCCCATGGCCTCGAACTCGGCCTCGACGAGCGCGGTGATCCGGGGCGCGCAGGCGGCGCCGAACCGGTCGCCCAGCACCAGATCGCAGCTTCCCTGGCCGGCGAAGTCGCCGCTCTGCCCCAGCGTGCGCGCGGCCGCCTGCGGCATCGAATGCCAGTCGACCAGGAGCGCCAGCCCGAAACCCGCCTTCGCCTCGTTCAACAGCCCCGCAAGGGCGGCGTGATAAGGCCGATGGACGGCCTCGATGCGCTGGGCCGCTTCGGCGAAGGTGAGCTTGCGCGCGTAGATCTCCTGCCCCTCGGCGACGATGCGGGCGATCGAGCCGAGGCCCGCCGCCACCCGCGCCGAGCGCCCGCGGGCGAAATCGGGCAGCTCGTCCTCGAACATCGAGGCATCCAGCTCGTAGGGCTCGCGGTTTACGTCGATGTAGGCGCGCGCGTAGGCCGCGGCGATCACGCTCGCGCCGTGGGACGTCGCGGCGTCGATCAACCCGTCGACCAGAGCGTCTTCGGAGCGGCGGATCGACGCAGCGTCCAGCGCCGAGGCGGCCATCATGTCCTTGGGGTAGAGCCGGCCAGAGTGCGGTGAAGCGAAGACGAGCGGGGCGGCCGCATGCGCCTCCGGCCGCCGGATGCTGAACGGCGCGGGCGCGTCCGGCCAGGCGGCGATCTCGGTAGCGGCCTGGGCGGCCGGGGGCGCGGTCATGCGTCGCACTATCGGCCGGGCGCCCGGCGGCGGTCAACGCGGGCCGGCCGCGCAATGCGCGCTCGCTTGCTTTATCGGCGGTTTACACATGCGCCCCTATGGTCTCGTCTTTGCCATAGCCGCCGACCCGCCGGGATCTGCATGACCAAATCCGCCGCCCTTGCCCGCATCCTGCTTGCCGAAGACGACGACAGCCTGCGCGGGTTTCTGGCGCGCGCGCTCGAACGAGCCGGCTACGAGGTGGTCGCCTGCCCGGACGGCGAGACCGCCGTCGAGGCCCTCGAGCAGACCTTCCACGTGCTCCTGACCGACATCGTTATGCCGGGGATCGACGGCATCGAGCTCGCCCGCATCGCGGCGGCCAGGCAGCCGCAGATGCGCATCATGTTCATCACCGGCTTTGCCGCCGTTGCCCTCTCGGCCGGCCGCGCGCCCGCCGGCGCCAAGGTTCTGGCCAAGCCCGTGCACCTGCGCGAGATCGTGGCCGAAGTGGAGCGGATGATCGCGGCCTGATACGAGGCGCCGCATGGTCCCCGATCCCATGCGCCGAGCCCTTGTCGCGACCCTCGCCGCGCTCGCCGTCGCAACGCCCGCCTTTGCCCAGGCCCCGCCGCCGCCAAGCTTCGAAGGCGCGTGGGGCGGCGCCGCCGGCGACGAAACCGCCCAGGTCATTGTCGCCGGGGGCGAGGTCATCGGCTTCTACTGGCGCGGCGACTACGTCGAGACGACCAACCCGCACCTGTCTGGCGACGGGCGCGTTCTGACCTTCGCCTTCAACGGCGGGCAGGCGACCTTGACCCGAACTGGCGAAGCGACCGCGACGATCGTCGTCGCCGACGCCAAGGGGACGGTCCGCATTGACCTCAAACGCGACTGACCCTCGGCTTGCGGCCCCGCGGGGCCGCCGATATACCGCCATCCCCGCGAGCGGACGCGTAGCTCAGTGGGAGAGCACCTCGTTGACATCGAGGGGGTCGCTGGTTCAATCCCAGCCGCGTCCACCATCTCCCCATCGGTACGGGCAGAGGCCTTAAGCGCCCGGCCGCGCTTTGATGGTCTCGAGCACGGGCAGCAGATAGGTGAGGAACGCCTCCGGGTTCTCCGACATCGGAAAGTGGCCGACGCCAGCCATGCCTGACCAGGTCGATCCTGGAATCGCCGCATGCGCCGCCTGCCCGCGCTCCAGGGTGCCGCTCGAGTCGTACTCGCCCGATAGGATGTGAACCGCGACCTTTTCGGTGTCGATCGCACCGGCGGTTGCCCGCAAGTCGTAGTCGACCAGGTAGTAGCGGAGGTCGCCCAGGAAGGCGGGCGGCCAGCCCGCCGCGTAGACTTGGCTCGTCTCCTTGCGAAACGCCTCCGGCGAGGTCGGGCTCATCAGCGCGTTCATCGCGCGGGCCTTGTATTCATTGCTGACCTGAGGATGCCAGAGCGCGTCCAGCGTGGTGATGTCGCCGTCGATGTGCAAGGCGCCCTCGAGCGAGATCACCGCCCGAAAGACGTCCGCGTGGTGAAGCGCCAGGTCGAGCGCCAGCAGGCCGCCGACCGAGCAGCCCATGAACACGGGCCGATCGAGATCGAGCGCGGCGGCCAGACGCACAGGCACGGCGCGGAGGAAGCCGGCGGTCAGTCGATAGGGGCTCGCCCACCACTGCGGGCCGACCGGCGGCAGCGACTTGCCGTGGAACGGCAGGTCATAGGCGATGAGGCGGAAGTGGTCGGTGATTGCGCGGCACTCGAACAGATGCCGCCACTGCGAGCCGTGGCAGCCGGCCGTGTGCTGCAACAGCATGGGGATGCCCGATCCGGCTTCCTCGAAATAGACCCGGTGGTCCTGGCCCTCGAGCTCGAGATGGACATAGCGGCCGACGGCGCTGTCGAACGTCCCTGGCCGCGGCGCGACAACCGCCGGCGCTGCGGCGGCCGGATCGGCCGGGCGCATCAGCTCCAGCGCCCGCATCACGGCGGGATAGTATTGCGCGTAGAGGACCGGATCGGCGCGGACGGCGATCAGTCCCATCCCGACCAGGTTGAAGATGTCGTTGTAGAAGCGGGGCGGGCGCGCCGCGAGCAGCGACCGCCAGACCGCGTCGGCTCCGGCCAAGGCGATGACGCCTGGCGCCGCGGCGCGAGGTGCGCCCGCCGCCGGGACGCCGTCGACAACCGCCAAGCCGAGCGTGCGCTCGCCGATCTCCAGGCGCAGGCCGCCGCTCCAGAACCGCGCCGCGATCCGGAACTCGCCATCCTCGGCGCAACGCGCCGCAAGCTGCTCGGAGGTCCAGGGTTCGTGTGTCGCCATTAGGCCCCTCACCGGTCAGATATCGCTGAAGTCGCGGCGCGCCGACCTTAAGCCACGGCGGCAGGCGGTCGAGACCCCTATCCGATCCCGACGCTGGCCCCGATGCGGCGCAGGCCCAGCTTGCGGGTCACCGCGATCGACGAGGTGTTGGTCCATTGGGTCGAGTAGAACAGCGTCTTGCCAGCGAGCGACGGCAGCCTTGACCAGGCTGCCGTGACGGCGGCGCCGAAGCCTTGGCCGCGATAGGGCGCGAAGGTGTAGAGCCCGGCCTCGGCGGCGCGGTCGCCCAGCCGCGCGGCGCAGCAGAGCGCCGCGATCTCCTCGCCCGCCATCGCCGCGCACCAGGGCGCCCAGAGCTCGCCAACATCGACGTAGCCCGCTTCGAAGAGGGCACGCGGCATGCCGCGGGCCGCAAAGCGCGCCAGCATCGCGGCGCCTTCCTCGCTTTCGCCGGCGACCATGCGGGCCGCGTGGGCGAAGGTCAGGCCGTTCGGCAGCAGCCAGGCCGGCCCGCCCGCCAGCGTCTCCGGACCCACCCGGACGATGGCGGCGAGCGCGCCGATCCAGGGCGGCAGCCTCGCTCCGTCGACCCACGCCGGCGCGGCGACGACGAAATCGAGCGCCCGGCGGGTCAACCCATCGTCCAGGTCTGCGTGCGCGGCCGCGACGTTGCCGTCCGCGCAGCCGGCCAACGCGATCAGCGGTCCGTCTCTCGCGTTGGGGCTGTTCTCGCGCACGAACCGATGCGGCCCGGCCATGACCAGGCCGGTTTCCATCTCGAGCGCGAGCAGCTCAAGGTCGTCCACTCAAGCCTCGCGCAACAGCCGGCCCATGACCTCAAGTCTAGGACCGGTGGGCCCGGCTTGCCATCGCGGGGCCGATCGCCCAGGCTCGCCGGCGCCATGATCGAGCTGATCAAGACCTCCAATCCGGTGCGGATGTCCTATCTGCGCGCCGTCTTGAAGGACGCTGGCATCGAGAGCGCCGTGTTCGACCAGGGCGCGGGCACGCTCTGGGGCGCGGCGATAACAACCCGCCTGATGGTCGACGAGGCGGATCTGGCCCAGGCCAGTCGGGTCATCGCCGACGCCGAGCGCGGGCGGAGCGAAGCCTAGACGGCCGCCTCATGAAGCTCCTGCTCGTCGAGGACGACAAGGAAGGCGGCGCCTACCTGAAGAAGGCGCTGGCCGAGGCTGGCCATACCGTCGACCACGCCGCGGACGGCCGGCAGGGGCTGCTGCTGGCCGCCGGCGAGCCCTACGAGGTGATCATCCTCGACCGCATGCTGCCGGGGGTGGATGGGCTGGCCATCCTGCGCACCATCCGCGCGTCCGGGGTCAAGACGCCGGTCCTGCTGCTGACGGCGCTGGGCGGCATCGACGATCGGGTCGAGGGGCTGGAGGCCGGCGGCGACGACTACCTGGTCAAGCCGTTTGCCATGGCCGAGCTGCTGGCGCGGGTCAACGCGCTCGCGCGGCGCCCGCCGCCGCAGGACGTGCAGACGACGCTGGAGGTGGCCGATCTGAAGCTCGACCGCCTGAGGCGGACCGTCACGCGCGGCGGCGCGCGCATCGAGCTGCAGCCGCGCGAGTTCCAGCTGCTCGAATACCTGATGCGGCATCGCGGCCGCGTGGTCACCCGCACGATGCTCTTGGAAAGCGTCTGGGATTTTCACTTCGACCCGAAGACGAACATCGTCGAGACCCACATGAGCCGGCTGAGAGCCAAGGTCGATCGCGGGCACGGGCTCGAGCTCATCCATACCGTGCGCGGCGCCGGCTATTGCATGAGCGAGCCCGACTAGGTGTTCCGCTCGACCAGCCTCAGGCTCGCGGCCGTCTACACCGCGGCGTTCGCGCTCTCGGTCGTCGTCTTGGGCGCGATCACCCTCTTGGCGACGCGGGCGGCGCTCAGCCGGCAGTTCGACGCGCGCATCGACGCCGAGGCCTCCGCGCTGGCGCAGGAGTTCCGCACCGAGGGTCTGACCGGCGTCGTGCAGGCCGTCGAGGAGCGGGAACGCACCCCCGGGGCGCTCGACTATGGGCTTCAGGCGCCGAACGGGCGACCGGTGGCGGGCCGGCTCGCGGGCTCGCAAGCGCCGCTGGGCTGGTCGACGCTCCGCATGACGCCGCCGGGCGGCGGACCGGAGTCGCTGCGCGTGCTGACCACCACTCTGCCCGAGGGCTACCGGCTGGTTATCGGCGACGACGACGAGCAAACAGAGGCGTTGGAAGGCGCGGTCCTGCAAGGCTTCGGCTGGGCGCTCGCCGGCGTCGTCGTGCTCGGCGCCCTCGGCGGCTATGGCCTGAGCTACGGCGTCCACCGGCGCCTGGCGGCGATGACCGGCGCGGCCGAGGCGATCATCGACGGCGACCTCGCCAGGCGCATCCCCGTACGCGGCTCCGACGACGACCTCGATCGGCTGGCGGTGACCTTCAACCGCATGCTCGATCGCATCTCTGCCCTGATGGAGAGCCTGCGCCAGGTCTCGAGCGACATCGCCCACGACCTCAGGACCCCGCTCACCCGGCTCCGCCAACGCCTGGAAGCGAGCCGCACGCTTCGTCGTCCCGCCGATCGCGCCGAGGCGCTGGGCGGCGCGCTGGAGGACGTCGACGCCATCCTCGACACCTTCGCGGCGCTCTTGCGCATCGCCCAGATCGAGGGCGGCGCCCGCCGCGCGGCCTTCCGTCCGGTCGACCTGACCGCGCTCGCCCGCGGCGTCGTCGACGACTTCGCGCCGTCGGCCGAGGACGCCGGCCAGGCCCTTGCCATGGAGGACGGCGGGCCGCTCGTGGTCGAGGGCGACCCGGAGCTCTTGACCCAGATGCTGGTCAACCTGGTCGAGAATGCGCTTCGCCACGCCCCCGGCGCCCAGGTGCGCGTGCTGACCGCCAGCGAGGGCGCCGACGCCATCGTCTCGGTCGCCGACAACGGCCCGGGCGTTCCCGCCGACGAGCGGCGCCGGATCTTCGACCGCTTCTATCGGCTCGAACGCAGCCGCTCGACGCCCGGCAGCGGGCTTGGGCTGGCGCTGGTCGCGGCGGTCGCGCGACTGCACGGGGCGGCGGTCAGCTTATCGGACGCCAAGCCGGGCCTTGGCGTGCGTGTCGTCTTCCGCGGCCGACCGAGCGGGGGCACATTGGCGTTTCCCAATGAAGCGGAAAGCTCGCGGTCAACTTCGGGCGTGTAAGGGGAAAGGACCGCCCCGATGCCCGAACCAGACCCAAGCCGCAGACGGATCGGCGCCGCGATCGCCGCCTGCGCCGCGGGCGCCCTGGCGCTCGCCGGTTGCGCGAGCTATCGCCCGGCGCCGCTGCCTTCCGCCGCCGATCTCGCGACGGGCGCCGACGCGCTCACCACCGACGTCGCCGCGCTTCGGGTCGCCCCGCTGAGCGCCATCACCATCGATCCCTCGAACGGCTTCACACCGCTCGACGTCGCGGTCCTGGCGGTGCTGAACAGCCCGGACCTGAAGGCCCGGCGGGCGGCCCTCGGCGTGCCGGCGGCGCAGGTGTTCGCCGCCGGCCTGTTGCCGGATCCGCAGATCAGCCTGAACCTCGACCGGCCGATCGCCGGTCCCGACCACGCCACCGCCTACGGCGTCTCGCCGGCGCTCGATATCGCCGGCCTGCTGGCCGTAGCTGACAACGAGCGCGCGGCGCGCTTCACCGCCAGGCAGGCCAACCTCGACGAGCTGTGGGCGGAGTGGACGACGGCGCAGGAGGCGCGCCAGCTGGCCGAGACGGTGCTGACTGACGAGGCGCGGGCGGCCTTCCTGCGCGACATCCTCCGCGTTGCAGCCGACCGCGCCGACCGCTCGAGCAAGGCGCTGGGCCGTGGCGACGTCACCGCCCCGGCCGCGGCGGCGGACGTCGCGGCCAAGCTCGACGCCGGAACGGCGCTGGCGAGCGCCGAGCACGACGCGGCCAAGGCAAGGCGCGACTTAAATGCGCTCATCGGCCTGGACGCGAGCGTCGCCCTGCCGCTCCGCCACGACGGCGCGCCGGTCGCCGACGACGCGGCGGCGGTCGCGCAGACGCTGGCCAGCCTGCCCCAGCGCCGCCCCGACCTTTTGGCTCTGCAGGCCGGCTATGGCGCCGAAGACGCCAAACTCCGCCAGGCGATCGTCGCCCAGTTTCCGCTCGCCCAGATCGCCTTCGCCTACGCCCGCGACCCGACGCCGACCACCACGCTGGGCCTGGCGGCGGTGGTGGCGCTGCCCATCTTCAACGGGCAGCGGGGCGCCGTGCGGGTCGAGGAAGCCACCCGCGCGCAGCTCAGGGCGGAGTACCAGGCCAGGCTCGACCAGACCGACGCCGAGGTGCGGGACGCCGCCGCCGAACTGGAGAGCGCGCGGGCGCAAGCGGCGGTCCTGCGCGCCGACCTGCCGAGATTGGAAGCCATGCTCGCGCCGGCGCCGGCCGCGCTCGCCCGCGGCGACCTGGACAGCGGAACCTACCTCGCGCTCGTGCAGACGGTCGTCTCCAAGCAGGCGGATCTGGAGGATCGCGAGCTCACCGCGCGCATGGCCGAGATCCAGCTCGAGACCTCGCTCTTCGTCCCGCCGCAGGCGCTGGCGGGCGCCTCGTGACGCGCAACCGCATCGTCGCCATCGCCGCCGGCGCGCTGGTCGTCCTGGCTGTGGCCGTGCTGCTGCTCACGCGCGGCTACCGCGATGCGGACCAGGATCAGGACGTAACCCCGACCGCCGCCATCACCACCGCGCCCGTGCAGAGCGAGCAACTACAGGACGTCGCCACCCTCTACGGGGTCGTCCAGGCCGACCCATCGGCGACGTCCACCGTGTCCGCGCCGCGGGCGGTGATCGTCACCAGCGTGCTCGTGCGCAGCGGCCAGACCGTCGCCGCCGGCCAGCCGTTGGTGGTGATCGCCAGCGCCCCGGCTTCGGCCATGGCCTACCGCCAGGCCGCCGATGCGGCGGCCGCGGCGGCGAGCGACCTTGCCCGCGTCCAGCGCCTGTTCGACGCCCGCTTGGCCGCCAGCGACCCGCTGATCGCCGCCAGGAAGACGCTGGCCGACGCCCAGGCCGCGCTCGCGGCGCAACAACGGCAGGGCGGTGGGCTCGCGAGCCAGACCCTTCGCGCGCCCAGCGCCTCGGTGGTGACCAACGTGGCGGCGGCGCCGGGCGATCACGTGGCCCAGGACGCGGCGCTGGTCTCGCTCGCCCGTGAAGGGGCGGTGAGCGTCAAGCTCGGGCTTGAGCCGGGCTTCGGCGTGTTTTCGGTCGGCCAGCCGGTGACCATACGGCCGGTGAACGGCGGCCCGCCGATCGCCTCGCGCCTGACCATGGTCGGGGGCGCCGCCGACCAGACCACCAAGACGCTGGATGCGGTGGCGCCGTTGAGCGGCGCGGCGCCGCCGATCGGCTCGGCCGTGCAGGCGGACGTGGTCACCGGCGCGCGCCAGGGCCTCGCCGTGCCGCGCGCCGCCGTGGTGTTCGACGAGACCGGCGATCATGTGTTCGTCATCGCCGGCGGCAAGGCCAGGCGCGTCTTCGTCAGCGTCGGCCACGACTACGGCGACCAGGTCGAGGTGAAGGGAGGCGTGGCGGCCGGCCAGGCCGTCGCGGTCCAGGGGGCCTACGAGCTCGAGGACGGCATGGCGGTCAAGGTCGCCGCCCCATGAACCTCGCCGCGTTCGCGTCCAAGCGCCGGCGCTCGCTCCTCACGCTCATCGGCTTTTTGGTTGCGGGCGGGGTCCTCAGCGCCTTCATCATGCCGGTCAGCCTGTTCCCCGAGGCGCACTTCCCGCGCATCGCCGTCACGGTCGATGCCGGCGATCGTCCAGCCGACCAGACCGAGGCGGTGATCACCCGGCCGGTCGAGCAGGCGATCCGCGCCATCCCCGGCGTCCGCGACCTGCGCTCGACCACCGGCCGCGGCGCGGTCGAGATCTCGATCAACTTCGGGTGGGGCTCGGACATGGATCTGGCGCTCCAGCGCGTCCAGTCCGCACTCGCCGGCGCCCAGCAGACCCTGCCGGCGGGGGTCACGTTCGACGTCCGCCGGCAGGACCCGACCGTCGACCCGGTGGCGGCCTACAGCCTGACCTCGGACAGGGCGACCCGAGTGGAGCTTCGCCGCTTCGCCGACCTGACGCTCGCGCCGGTGCTGTCGACGATCGACGGCGTCGCTCGCGTGCAGAACCAGGGCGGCGCGCCCGGCGAGTACCGCATCGAAGCCGATCCGGCCAAGCTGTGGGCGAACGGCCTCTCGGTCGCCGATGTCGCCGCCGCGGTCGCCGGCGCCAACGTGCTGACCGCCTCAGGGCGGGTCGAGGACGAAGGCAAGCTGCTGCTCGTCCTCACCGAGTCGCGCCTGACCGAACCGCGGCAGATCGCCGATGTCGTGGTCAAGACCGTGGGCGGCACGGTCGTCCGCGTCGGAGACGTCGCCACGGTGACCGCCCAGCCGGCGCCGCAGTGGATCCGCGTGTCCGCCGACGGCCGCGACGCTGTGCTGGTCAACGTCTATCAGCAGCCGGGCGGCAACACGGTCCGCATCGCCAGGGAGGTGCGCGCCGCATTCGCCCGCGTGCGCGGCCAGGGCCCCGCCGACATGCAGGTCAGGGCCTGGTACGACCAGAGCGACCTGATCCTCGATTCCGCCGCCGCGCTCACCAACGCGATCATCATCGGCGTGGTCCTGGCGGCGCTTGTGCTGCTCGTCTTCCTGCGCAACTGGCGCGTGACGCTGGCCGCCGTGGTCGCGGCGCCCGTGGTGCTGGCGGCGACAACGCTGGTGCTCACGCTGCTCGGTCAGAGCTTCAACATCATGACCCTCGGCGGCATGGCCGCGGCGATCGGGCTGATCATCGACGACGCCATCGTGATGATCGAGCACATCGAGCGCCGGCTGGCCGAAGAGGTCGTGCGCGGCCGGCAGGGCATCGAGCGCGCGGTCCAGGAGTTCATGCGCCCGCTCGCCGGGTCGTCGGCGGCGACGACGGTGATCTTCGTCCCGCTCGCCTTCCTGACCGGGGTCACCGGCGCCTTCTTCAAGGCGCTCTCCGTCACCATGGCCGTCTCGCTGGCGCTGTCCTTCCTCGTCGCCTGGTGGCTGGTGCCGGTGCTGGTCGAACAGCTCGCCACCCACCACGGGCGGGTCGCGGCGCTCGACGAGCGCGGCCGCTTCCTCTCGCGCTACCGCCGCCTCTTGGAGGCCAGCGTGGCCAGGCCGCTCGTGACGCTGGGCGCGATGCTGGCGCTGGCGGCGCTCGGGCTGGTCTGCTTTCTGAACGTCGGCTCCGGCTTCATCCCCAACATCGACGAGGGCGGCTTCGTGCTCGACTACGTGGCCCCGCCCGGGATGTCGCTCACCGAGACCGACCGCCTGGTCCGCCAGGTCGAGGCGATCGTCCGCGCCACCCCCGATGTCGACACCTACTCCCGGCGGACCGGAACCCAGCTGGGCGGCGGGCTGACCGAGCCCAATACCGGCGACATCTTCATCCGCCTGAGACGCGGCGGCCGCCGGCCGATCGACCAAGTCATGGACGACGTGGCCGGCCACGTGCAGGCGCAGGTCCCGGGGCTGGAGATCGAGACCGCCCAGCTGATGGAGGACCTGATCGGCGACCTGACCGCCGTTCCGCAGCCGATCGAGGTCAAGCTCTATGCCCGCGACGCGGCGCTCGCCAACCAGGCCGGCGCGCAGGTCGCCGCCGCCATCGGCCAGGTCCGCGGCGTGACCGAGGTGAAGAGCGGCGTCGTCATCGCCGGCGACGGCCTCGACATCCAGGTCGACCCGGTGCGCGCCGAGCTCGAGGGCATCGACGCCGGCGAGGCCTCCAAGCAGATCGACGACCTGCTCTCCGGCGATGTCGCCACCCAGGTGCAGTCGGGCGCCAACCTCGTCGACGTCCGGGTGTGGACCCCGGCGGCGGCCCGCGCGCGAGTGGACCAGATCGGCGGGCTCATGCTGAAGTCGCCGGCCGACGGCCACGCGTTCCCGATCGGGCGCATCGCGACGCTGAAGGTCGTCAACGGCCAGGCCGAGATCGATCGCGAGAACATGCGCCTGATGGACGCTGTCACCGCCCGCGTGGAGGGCCGCGACGTCGGATCGACGGCGAGCGAGGTCGAGCGCCTGGTCGCCCGGCCGGGCTTCCTGCCGGCCGGGGTCACCTTCGAGATGGGCGGCCTCTTCGCCGAGCAGCGGGCCGCGTTCCGCGACCTGATGCTGGTGTTCGCAGCCGCGGTCGCCGCGGTCTTCGTGCTCCTGCTCGTGATCTACGAGCGGTTCCGCGTCGCCGGCGTGATCCTCGTCATGCCGCTGGTCGCCGCCTCGGCCGTGGCCATCGGCCTCTTCCTCGCCGGCGTCGAGCTCAACATCATGGCGCTGATGGGCACGACCATGATCGTCGGCATCACGACCGAGGTCGCCATCTTCTACTTCACCGAATACGAGGCGCTGCTCGCCGAAGGGGTCGCCCCGGATGCGGCCCTGGTGCAGGCCGGCGTGAACCGTCTGCGGCCGATCGCGATGACCACGCTGGCGGCCATCCTGGCGCTGGCGCCGCTGGCGCTCGCGCCGGGCGGGGGCGCGTCGATGGAGCGGCCTCTGGCCGTCGCCATCATCGCCGGCCTCGTCGCCCAGGGGCCGCTCGTGCTGCTGGCGATGCCGGCGCTCTATCGCATCGTCGGCGGCGTGCGCGCCGACCAGGCCGGCGCCGCGTCATGAGTTCCCCGCCATCCGATTCAACCCACCCTCACTGGAGAAACGCCCCCATGAAACGCCTGCTGCTCGCCTTCACCGCCGCCACGGCTCTCGCCGCCGGGCTGGCCACCGCCGCATCCGCCGCGCCCGCCCTCAGCGTCATCCAGCGCATCAACGGCCCTGACGGCGGTTGGGACTACACGAGCTTCGACGCCGCCCGCGGCCGGGTCTACGTCGCCCACGACACCAAGGTGCTCGCGCTGGACGTGAAGACCGGCCGGCTCAACGCAAACTTCGCCGACGGCGCCCGCCTGCACGCGGTCGTGCCCGTTCCCGGTTCCGATGTCCTGGTCACCACCAACAGCGGCGACAAGAGCGTCAAGATCCTGAAAGGCTCCGACGGAACCCTCATCAAGTCGCTGAGCGTCGACGACGACGCCGACGGCGCGACCTATGACCCGTCGAGCGGCCTTGTCATCGTGATCAACGGCGATCCCGGCATCGTCACCCTGGTCGATCCGAGGGCCGAGAGCGTCGTCGGAACGATCAAGGTCGGCGGCTCGCTCGAGTTTCCCGCCGTCGACGGCAAGGGCATGCTGTTCGTCAACGTCGAGAGCACCGGCGAGATCGCGGTCGTCGATTTGGACAAGCGCGCCGTCGTCGGCCGCTACGCCATGGCCGACTGCAAGCGGCCGACCGGCCTGGCCTATGTCGAGGGCCACAGGCTGATCTCGTCCTGCGGCAGCGGCGTCGCCAAGATCCTCGATGCGGAAACGGGCAAGGAGATCGCCAGCCTCAAGATCGGCGGCTTCCCCGATGCGGTGATCTACGATCGCACCCGCAGCCTGGCCTACATCCCGACCGCGCTCGACGGCCAGCTGAACGTGATCGCGCTCTCCGGCCCCGGCGACAACACCATCGTCGAGACCGTGCCCACCCAGATCGGCACGCGCACCGGCGCGGTCGATCCGCGGACCGGCCGTCTCTACCTGCCGACCGCTCAGTACAATCTGCCGGTCCCCGCCGGCCAGCGCCCGACCACCAAGCCCGGCACCTTCCAGATCCTCGTCGTCGGGCGGCCGTAGCGTAGCCGAGCCAGGGCGGCCCCGAAGGGGTCGGACGAGGGGTCGCGCTTCGGTCGGAGACGTTCTGCAGGCGGCGCCGCCTTGTCCGATCTCGTTCGTGTTTTTTCGTGTTTTTCGTGGTTCCTTCTGGAGTACGCCTCGACGATGCAGGAGATAGGGCGCGCTTGGTTCCTTCATTCCGCGTAGCTTTGGCAAACATGAGCCCCAACCGCCGTCAGTTCGCCACGATCGGCGCCGCCGCCGTCTTCGCTGGGGCCGCGTGGCCCCGCCTGGCCCGCGCCCAGGACGACGACCTGCCGGAGAACCTCTTCATCAGTCCCTGCGGCCAGCCGTTCCGCGCGCCGCTGTCCGCGCCCTATCCGGTGGTCGACTGGTTCAAGCAGGCGAACAAGAAGGGCGACGGCCAGCTGACCCACGCCGAGTTCACCGCCGACGCGGCGGCCTTCTTCGACACGCTGGACCTGCAACATCAAGGCGTGCTCGACCCCCTCGACATCGAGGTCTACGAACGCAGGGTCGCGCCCGAGATCCTCGGCTACCGCGTCCCGATCAGCGCCCTCGTCCTGCCCGGGCTCAAGCTCTGGCGCGCCCAGTACGGCGGCGGCCCTGGCGGCGCGGGCACGCTGCCCGTCGAGCCCGAGGGCGTTGCCGGCCCGACGCCGGATAACCCCAAGCCGAATGTGCTCGACGAGTCGGGCGCGGGCGCAGCGCCCTACAGCCTGTTCGCCGCGCCCGAGCCGGTCACCGAGGCCGACGTCAACTTCCGCGGTTTCGTGCGCAAGGCCGACTTCCTCGCGCTGTCCGACCGCCACTTTGGCGAGCTCGATACGGGCGGGCGGGGCTACCTCACCCTCGACCGCCTGCCCAAGACCAGGGCCCAGGAGGAGATCGAAGCCTCTCGCCGCCGCCGCCGCTAGAGCTCACGCCCTGCGGCGCAAGATGGCGGCCCGTGGTTCGCGCGCCGCCTGAATGGCTGGGAAGCACGGTCCCGCTTGCGCGGGACGAGCAGAAATCGGCGCCAGCGACGGAACCTGGGCGCTCGCGCGTTCGAACACCGGGGCAAAACCAGCGTGGCGCCATAAACCGGGCGCACGCAATTTGTCGGGAACACCTATGAACCACATCTTCAAGGCCTCGGCCGCCGTCGCGGCGAGCGCGGCCCTTCTTGGCCTCGCCTGCGCCGCGCTCGGCCAGGACCAGCAGCCCGCCCCGCGCCAACCGCCGACGGCGGAACAGCGCGCCCAGTGGCGGGCTGATCGTCAGGCCGAACACGCGCAGCGGCTAACCGCGCTGCTCAACCTCAGGCCAGACCAACAGCCGGCGCTCCAGTCCTTCCTGGCCGCCATGGCGCCGGCACAGCATGAGCACGGCGGACCGCCTCCCGGCGGGACGCAAGCCCAGCTGACGACGCCGCAACGCCTCGACCGCATGGCAGATCGCATGGCCAAGCACGAGGCGCAGTTCCACCAGCGCGCCGACGCCATCCGCAGCTTCTATTCGGCGCTGAGCCCGGAGCAGCAGAAGGCGTTCGACGCCATGCCGATGCTGATGATGGGCGACCACCAGCGCGGCGGCCACGGCGAGCAACACGGCCATCACGACGGCCCCGAGCACGGCCCGCAGGGCGACGCCGGCTAACTCGGACGGAACGAGCGCGGCCCTGCTTCTCCGCCTTGGCGAGAAGGCGCAGGCACGGTCGCGCTCACCGCTCCGCATGGCCGCTCATCCCCGCGCAAGCGGCCAGTCAGCTTTTCACCACGAAGGACACAAAGGACACGACGGGCAGCGCAAGCCGCTGCGCCGACGCCCTCTCGGGCGTCTTCGTGCCCTTCGTGTCCTTCGTGGTCGATTTGGGCCTCGCCGCTGCGCGGCGGTTGAGCAGAACACCTGCACTCCCGCTAGCGCGAGGATGAGCGGGAGTGGGGGTCGGTAACCGGCTACGTCTGGCGGGGGCTTTGCGATTGGGTCACCATTTCGCGTTACCGCCGAGGCCGCGTTGAGGCGAGTCACTCGCCACGATAAGGATTCGCCTGTTACGTGACTCGGCGCGCGCGGGGAGCGGGGCCATGGACCGAGGGTTGGGTTTGCGTTGGGCGCGGTCGAGCGCGCTGGCTCTCGCGCTCTTCTCTGGCATCGCGGTGACCGCCTGCGCCGGCGGCGGCGGAGGCGGCGGTCCTTCGCCGACGCCGACCCCCACCCCCACTCCGACTCCCACGCCGACACCAACACCGACGCCGGCACCGACACCGACGCCGACGCCG
>JGI12269J14319_10001945_pt1 | contig 20240 bp, 21 predicted proteins | sample PeaSoiSIISIP2007_FD_14319 | JGI IMG/M metagenome (IMG submission 14319)
CCAGTCGCACCGGGCAGAATCCTTTCCAGACGTACATCGCGTAGGCACGAACGGCGTTTTCCAGGCGCACGCCGAGCGGCAGGACCAAATGCAAGGCGCCGCCGGAACGCTGCGCGAAGATGGTGACCGCGGCGGAGGCGGCAGATAGGGCAAAAAGCGGCAACTTTTCAAGGACGAGGCGCGAGAGGCGGATCTGACGCACAGGGAATACGAACCCGGGGCCATGCTGTTCTTCTTTATTTTTATTTTTATTTTTGTCGCGACTCAGTTTTTGCGGTGATGCCGGGTCCCATCCCTCGATTCGTTTTAGGGGCCAGAAATCGAGTAGGAGAAGCACACAAGGCAAGGTAATGACCATGGGCTTCGAAGCGAGCGCGAGCACAAACAGCGCGACCACTGCGGCGTACCGCTTGACACTGGGTTTCAGTACGTACCAGCCATAGGCGGCGAGCGTCAGCAGGAAAAACAGCGTACTGAGAACGTTCTTGCGTTCGGCGACCCACGCCACCGATTCCACATTAAAAGGGTGAGTGGCGAAGAGCGCTGCCACCAGAAAACTGCGCCCTGCAGCACCGGTCGCACCCATTAGCAGCAGGAAAAGCAGTACAGCGTTCAGCGCATGCAGCAGCACATTGGTAACGTGGTGTCCGGTGGGGTTCATGCCGTACAGCTCCGCATCCAGGGCGTGCGAAAGCCAGGTCAGGGGGTGCCAGTTGGCGCACTCGTGCGATGTCAATGCCCAGGAGGCCGTCTTCCAAACCACGCCCGCCTGCACGTGGGCGTTGTTGATGACGTAGCAGTCATCGTCATAGTTAAAAATGAAAGGATGCCCCATGGCGGGACTGTAGAGGACCAACGTTCCGATCGCGAGCAGGAGGCAAATTGCAAGGTTTCGCTTCCATGTAGAGGTTAGCAGTGTGCTTTCGACTCTCTGCCAAAGACCGCCCTCTCCAGGCTTGGCCAAGTGTCGCGCTGTGGTCTCTTTTGCAGGCATCTGGAAGTCAGAAACAACTGTTTCCCGCTTTCAAGTAGAGGGCATTGTACATTGGGCGGCATTCTTCGGGCCGGGGCGCCGTAGCAATCCTGAAAGACTGGTTGAGTTCCGGTTCGGTAAATCGGTTCCCGGCCCAGTCTGGTTTCCGATGGTTGTGCCGCTGATCGGTAGTAATCTGAGAACAGACTGCGATGTGTACCGGTTTCCGAAAGACAATGAGTGGGTTCGTGTCGGTTGTCCTGTTCACTTCCCTGGCGGGAGGAATTCCTTTCGGCCATGAGAAGAGTTCGGCAACGCACGCTTCACGATGGGAAGAAGGTCAATCGGGTTGCACTTTCAGCCGGGATGACGACGGAAAATATCGTTACGGTTTCTGGACTGGCGATGTTGGAATTGTGGTTGCCGTGGATTCCCAGGAACTCGAGAAGGCGCGCCGCCGGGCGCAGCCATTATTCGCTCTCCAGCTGACCATCCATTATCGCGGCGAGGATTCGCTCGATGTGGCACCGGACAAGATCGCCCTGGAATTCGTGAGGCACTACCACGATGTTCAAAGCGCGCTCGATCCTGACAATCTCGCAAGCAAGGAGCAGCGCGACGCCGATGCCCTGAGCGAGGAAACCGAGCGTGAAATCCGCAAGCATCCAGAAAAGAAGGATGAGAAGGAAGCGGTGATAACAGCGCGGCAAAAGGATGCGGCGGAGATGATCGACTTCCTCAAGACGCGCAGCCTGCGGGACGTGAAGCTGGATCCCGGCCACCCCGAGGCCAGCGGGTGGGTACTGTTCAGCACCAGGAGCAAATGGATCGACGGCTTGCAGAAGTTAGAAGAATTCGTACTGCGGGTTCCCCTGGGGAACAGCGTCGTCGAGTTCCCATTCTCGCTGCCGTCGGCGGAGGGTGACTTGATTCTGCGGCGCCGGCCGGAGAATCAGCCAAGACCGTGAACTCAGCATGCTGCCTCTAAGTGTGGGCCTGATCCACTCGCGCCGCCGACTTCCATCTGCTCCATCCAACGATTCCGAGATCGGGCTGCGGCGCATCCGGCAGCATTGAAAGGAATTCCAATAAATTGCCGTCGGGGTCGTGAAAAAACAGAGACGCAGCGGGCATCCACGCAAAGACAAATGGCTCGTTCGTAGGTTGTTGCCAGAAATCGAGTGGAGTTATTTTGGCTGCCCGCAGATGCTCGGGAGCCTGCAATAATCTATCGAGATCAACGCTGAAGGCGAGGTGCAGGCTCATTCGTTGCGGCCCTGCGCCCGCCTCCCACAACCCGAGCATCGAAGCGCCCCGATGCCCGATCCAATAAAAGGCGACCTTTTTTTGTGTGAACACCTGAGCGAGTTCCAGCCCTAACGTATCACCGAAGAACGACATAGAACGCTGCAGGTCGGCGACCGAAAGGTGGGTTTCGAACAGATCGCGAATAGGAATCATCGCCTACTCCACAACTCACACCGCCCAAGCCTGAATCCGAGTCTGCGGATCACACGTTTCTTGTTCAAGGCGTCGCGGCTAGCCGCAAAACTTGCACAGTGATGTTATCGGGACCGCCGCGATCTTTGGTCATTTTGATCAGAGCCTGGCAGGCTTCGTTAGGTTGATTATTAGCCACGACGCTCTGTATCTCGCTCTCAGTCAGCAAACTCCACAACCCGTCTGTACAAAGAACCAGTACATCGTCCTTCTGCAGTGCGATAGGCCGCTGCGGCGTTTCGGGCAAGAGGTCTGTGCCGGCGCCGAGAGCGGCAGTGAGAATGTGTCTCTGGGGATGAATTTCGGCTTCGGCCGCGCTGATTACCCCGTTTTCGACCAAGCGGCCCACGTAGGAATGGTCGTGAGTCAGGCGGGAAATGTTCGATCCGCGAATCAAGTACAAGCGGCTGTCGCCGACGTGGGCGTAGTAGAGTTGGTTCCCGAGAAGAGCGACGGCAGTGGCGGTGGTTCCCATGCCGTGTAATTCCGGGTGCCCGGCAGCGTAGTCCAGAATTCGCTCGTGGGCGATTTGAAATCCGATGAGCAGCAGCGATTGGGGATCGCCGTCGCCACTGTCGGCGAAAATCTCCCGGATGGTTTCGACCGCGATGCGACTGGCTTCCTGGCCTCCCTCATGGCCACCCATTCCATCTGCCACCATGGCCAGCCTGCCCTTGCGTGCGAATTCGTCATCAGCAGTGGGTTCCCAGTACGCATACTGGTCTTCGTTATTTTCGCGCTGGCAGCCAATGTCGCTCATGCCCGCCAGTTCAACTCCGGGCCGTATTCGCATCACACCTCGTGCGCTGCCGTCGAGCGCCTTGAGAATCGTTTTCCCGTCGCCTTCACCCAAAGCGAATCCGATCTAGGGCGGACCGGCCACTACTCGAACTGAAGCAGCGTTGAAGCGTGGGGCCGCGACTGCAGAGGGCATTTATGCCGATCTCTGATGAACTTGGGATTATATCGAACCTTGGAGCCTTTGTTTGTCAGAGCGGTGCCTTGTTACGCGATCCGAACAAAGGCCAGGGCAGCGCGGACACGAGGCTCGTTCCTGCGGGACGACGCGTCGCCCGTCGCCACACGGTCCTCCGCGGACCGGATGACATTTGTCACCACCAGTTGATGATGATCTCCACTGGTGCGGTACGGTCGATTCCCCGATGATGATTTCACTGGCTGGGCCGATCAAGGTCTGGCTGGAGCGAGGCAATCGAATGATCGCGACGTTACAGGAAACTCACGAGCGGCGGAAGAAAGAATCTGGTGATGGCGGCGCGGTGATTGCGAGCCTGCACCAGGCCAGCAAGAACTTTGGCGACGTGCAAGCTTTGCGTCAGGTGGACTTTGCGGTGAGGGCGGGCGAATTGGTTGCGCTGCTTGGACCGAATGGCGCGGGCAAGACCACCGCTGTAAAGTTGTTTCTCGGGCTGGCCAAACCAGCGTCGGGGACGGTGCGTGTGTTTGGCGGAAACCCGATCGATGCGGAGGTTCGCACCCGCATCGGGGCCATGCTGCAGGTGGCTAAGGTTCCAGAAACGCTAAAGGTACGGGAACACATCGATCTGTTTTCGTCCTACTATCCGAAACCGCTGCCGCTGGCCGAGACTCTGGCCATGGCGAGTCTGCAGGAAATCAAGGACCGCGAATTCGGCGAACTTTCCGGCGGGCAGCGGCAACGCGTTTTGTTTGCGCTGGCTCTGTGCGGCGATCCGGACATTTTGTTTCTCGACGAACCTACCGTCGGCCTGGACGTGGAATCGCGGCGATTGCTCTGGGAAGAAATTCGCAAGCTGATTGCACGCGGCAAGACTGTACTGCTGACGACTCACTATCTGGAAGAGGCGGATGCGCTCGCAGACCGTGTAGTGGTAATCAATCGCGGCGAGATTATTGCGGAGGGAACGCCGGCCGAGATCAAGGCCAGCACAACCGGACGCCGGATTCGCTGCGTGAGTTCGCTGTCTATCGAAATTGTGCGCGCTCTGCCTGGAGTGCTTGAAGTCCGCAGAGATCGCGACGCGCTGGAAATTCGCACGGCTCAGGCTGAGCCCATTATTCGCGAGTTGCTGATGCGCGATCCGGGGCTCTCGGGCCTCGACGTCACGAGCGCCGGGCTGGAGGAGGCGTTTCTGGCGCTGACCGGCTCAAGCAATAATGCCGTTGCATGAGTTCGTGATTTACGGGAAATCTGAATCCATCGAGAGGAAACGAAAATGGCTACCGCTTCGACAGCACTCGCACACGGCATTTCAGTACGCCCATTCAGCAAAACCCTTTTGATTTATTTCAAGGAAGCGAAATATGAATTTCTGACCCGTCTGCGTCTTCGCGCCTACTCGATTTCTACAATTTCGTTCCCTGTGATGTTCTACGTATTGTTCGGGCTGGTCCTGAATCCTAAGGGTGCGCCCGTCGGAGGCACTACGATCGCGACATATCTGATAGCGAGCTACGGCGCGTTCGGCGTGATGGGAGCGTCGTTATTTGGCACGGCTTCGGGATTGGCTGCGGAGCGCGGATTGGGATGGCTGCAGGTGAAACGCGCCAGCCCCATGCCTCCTTTTGCCTACTTCACGGCAAAGGTCGCACTGGGCATGACGTTTAGCGCGATCGTGGTGTCGCTCCTGCTGCTGCTGGGAGTGACGTTCGGTGGAGTGCACTTGCCCATACGCGATGCCGCGGAGCTGCTCGCAATTCTGGTTGCAGGTTCACTTCCCTTCTGTGCTATGGGATTGGCCATCGGCTATTTCGCGGGTCCAAACTCAGCGGTGGCGGCCATTAACCTGATCTATTTGCCGCTTTCCGCTTGTTCCGGGCTCTGGATCCCGATCATGTTCTTGCCCAAGTTACTGCAGCAGATCGCCCATTTCCTGCCGCCGTATCATCTGGCGCAACTTGCGTTGAGTGTGGTCGGTGCAGGGCAGCACGAATCGAATTGGGTCCACTGGGAAGCGCTGATCGGATTCTCGCTCNTCTGNCTGGGCGTGGCCCGCGTNGGATTTCAGCGCGACGAGGGCAAGACCTACGGATAAGGCTGAAATCATCGAGCTTTCATAAGGAAGAGGAACATGAACGTCAATGACTGCGTGGGCTGGACTTTGGTTGTCGGAGCAATTTTACTTCTGGTTACTCTGGGCAAGTCCGATTTGCTATTGATCCTGCTTCCACTGTCGCTTCTGGTGGCTTACGGAATCGGATGCTCTGCGCGCGACAAAAGCAGGCTGACGAGCGACATCAAAAAGGGGTAGCCTAGAGCTGCACAAATGAAAGTGGCCACAAAATCGGAACACGGCTGGCCTTTTTACATGCCTCTCGCCTACTTCGTGTTCTTTTTCCTGCAACCAATTTTGGACCACGCAGGCTGGAAGGAATGGCTGCTCACAGGCCTGGGCACGATAAGTTTCCTGGTGCTGTACCTCGGTGTGTTGTGGCTGGAACGAAGAAGACACTGGCAACTGTTCGGCCTGGGCTTGATGGTTCTGGTCGGAACTCTGTACGCACCGTCCAATTTCGGATCCACTTGCTTCTTCATCTTTGCCGCGGCCTTGCTCCCTTACGTTGTGGAGACGGAGCTTGGCGTAATCAAACTGCTGGCTGTGATTCTTGCAGTGGTCGGCCTTGACTGGTGGGCGATGCACTTGTCCGGTTGGTTCCTCTTCTATGGAGGCGGACTCTCTGTCGTCGTTGGCGGTACGAACATTTACTTTGCTCAACGGACGCGGATGTATCACAAACTGAAAGCAGCCCACGCGCAGATTGAGCACCTGGCCCAGGTGGCGGAACGGGAACGGATTGCGCGCGATCTGCACGATGTTCTTGGGCACACCCTTTCCGTAATCATTTTGAAGTCGGAACTTGCAGGCAAGTTGGTTGACCACGATCCGGAACGCGCGAAGGCGGAGATGGCCGATGTGGAACAGACTTCCCGGGCGGCGTTGTCGGATGTTCGAAGCACGATCCGCGGGTATCGCGCTCACAGTCTTGAAGCGGAACTCAAACAAGCGAAGGCGACGCTCGAAACCGCGGGTGTAAATGTGAAGTCCGAGTCCGCGGAGGTTCGCCTGACGCCGGCCCAGGAGAGCGTGGTTGCGCTGGTGGTGCGGGAGGCCGTGACCAACGTTGTGCGCCATGCCCACGCCCGCAATTGTCATTTGCGCCTCATGCCGGTAAACGGGAATTGCCGCATCGAAATCCAGGATGACGGCCGGGGCGGCGGTCATATTGAAGGCAACGGCCTGCGCGGCATGCGGGAACGGATTGAAGCGCTGGGCGGTACGCTCGAGCGCGAGAACAGCGTGGGAACCCGGCTTAACATTGAATTCCCGCTGACGCAAACGAAAAACTAATGAGCTTGCCCCCCAAAAACGGACGCAAGGCGATTCGCGTTGTGATCGCAGAAGATCAGGGCATGGTGTTAGGCGCACTCGCTGCTCTGCTCGAGATCGAAGGTGACATCAGCGTCGTGGCCCGCTCCCGCAACGGCAAGGAAGCATTGCAGGCGGTGCTTGACCACAAGCCCGACGTGTTTATCACCGACATTGAAATGCCGGAGATGACTGGGCTCGACGTCGCTGGTGAATTGAAACGCCGGCGAACCGGAACCCGGGTGATCATTCTGACCACGTTCGCGCGCGCGGGTTATCTGCGGCGCGCCCTCGAAGCGGGAGCTTCCGGGTATTTGCTGAAGGACATGCGCTCCGAAGAGCTGGCTGAGGCCGTGCGCCGGGTGCAGCAGGGCTTGCGGGTGATCGATCCAGAGTTGGCTACCGAAGCCTGGGCAGAGCCGGATCCGCTGACCGACCGCGAACGCCAAGTGCTTCGTCTTGCGGGAGACGGTGTGACCAGCGGTGACATTGCAGCCGAACTCAGCCTCTCCGAAGGCACGGTTCGCAATTATCTCTCGGAGGCCATCAGCAAGATCGGCGCGAACAACCGCGTGGAAGCAGCACGAATTGCGCGGACCAAAGGCTGGCTGTGAACCGGCAGAGTCAGGGAATCGGCGGAATGAGCAGTCTTCCCGTGCTCTTCTACTGATCGACTCAAGCTGGGCGTCCTCACCTTTGCTGAACGGGCCAGGGACCCGTTTATCCATTGATCACAACATCCCGCCGGTCTGCACGGTCAGGAGGCTCAACGCAGTCTCCAATTTCGTGATCGCTTCGGCGAGTTCAGGGTGCTCTCCGATTCGTCTTCGCAACGCGTTCAGCAGTTCATGAGCACCAGAAACGTGCTCAACAACGGCCGGGGGTTGCGGGTTTTGCGTTGGCTGGGGTCCGCTTTGTGATTGCATAGTGGGAAGCTTGCCTCTTGAGCCGGATTCAACCAAAGCTGCCACGGCTTCATGGTTTGCTCCTACTGTGATCCATGGCGCCAAGCTTGGTTGACCAGCTTTCTCCATCGTACATCCAGGTAGTGTCAGGATAGACCCAATTTTTCTCCAGTCCACCCTGGCGGCTCTCTCCTCCGAAAAAGACTGTGACTTTCCGGACCGGATCATACGCCATCGCAAAGAAGCCGTTGGGAGCGGGCGTCGGCGAAGTGGAAGGATGAAGTTGCCGCCACTCGCGTTTAAGCACCCAAGTCTCCATCCGCGTCGTCAGCAAGACTACCTGTTGATGCAGGCCGTCGAACGCCATTCCGCCCCAGGTGGCCTTTGGCGGTTGTTGACCTTCAACTTGCGTCCAATCGCTACCATCCCAAAGCCAAGTCTGCGTGCCGGTGCCCCCATCCGCACTCCATTCATGTCCATCCCAACTCAACAAGTTATTTCCTGTGCGGTCTTCTCCGACGAGAACGGTCTTGTGCTGGGCTTCGTCGTACTGGAGCAAAGCGCCGTCGTCGCAACGAACCGGCTGGTGAGCACTCTTGATCTGTTGCCAACTCTTACCATCGTATTCCCATGTTTCGGTTGTTCCTTTGGTGCGCGCAGCGTAGAGCACGATCCGGTTGCGCGCGGTGTCGTAAGCGATTTTGATGTCTCCCTGGGCAGAAGCTCCAATCGGAATATCGGCCCTTTGGGACCACTTGGAACCGTCGTACTCCCACATTTGATAGCTCCCTCGATTTGGCGTCTCCCGCCCGCAAACCACCAGCAGGTTTCGCATGGAATCGAAAACCATCGAATGATGGGCAAACGCGGGGGCGCCGGACGTTTCCCATGGCGACCAGCCTCGGCCATTCCACTCCCAGACCTCGGATATTGGAATCCATCTTGGAGAGTACCAGCCGCCGTGCATTGCCACTGCATGCCGGAAAGGCACGTAGGCCATGGCGTAATCAATTCGGGGCCTGGGAGCCATGCTGGGAAGATCCGCGCCGATGAGAGGAACACCGAAGCTCAGNGCAGTGATGAGGGCGATCTTGCGCCACAGGTTTGGACCCATGCGCTTTTGACGCAGATCGCCGCATTTGTGTAGCAGGGGCTGGTCAGGTCTCGCTGGTCATGATGAACAGCGGCTTCATTTCGAAGCTGCTGAAGTGCGGACGGAGCCGCTCGGTGTTGTAGTGCTCCTTTACGTTGACGACTTTCTTTGAGGCGATGACGGCGTCGACCGGCATGTTATCGTAGCGGCCGTTCTTCAACACTACGAGCCGGCCGTGTATTTTGTGCAGCAGCAGATCAAGAGCGAGATTTCCATAAGCCATGGGCACGATCGAATCGATGGCGTCGGGATCGCCGCAGCGAACCAGGTATCCCAGTTTCTGATTGATCACTTCGATCACTTTGCCGTTGTTGTACCTGGGTGAAAGCTCCTTCAACTTCTCCGAAACCAGATCGCCAATGCCTCCCAGCTTCTTGTGGCCGAAGGCGTCGGTGGTGTGGTCCTCGAAAATCATCTCCCCGCCTTCGAACATGGCGCCTTCGGAAACCAGAACCACGGAATAGCGGCTTGGATTCTTGCGGCGGTCGGCCACCAGCAATTCTGTCAACTGCTCAATGCCGAAGCGATACTCAGGAATCACGCAGCGGTTGGCCGCTCCGGCCATGGTCGGAAGCATGGCGGTGAAGCCGGCGTAGCGGCCGAACACTTCGAGAACCAGAAAGCGTTCATGCGAGCCCGCGGACGTCCGCAGGTCGTTGGTCATCTGGATGGTGCGCGTTACCGCAGTGCTGAAACCCACGCAGTAATCGGTCCCCGGAACATCGTTGTCCATGGTCTTGGGAATCGCAACTACCTTGACGCCCTCTTGATAGAGGCGCACGCCGTAGCTCAGCGTGTCATCGCCACCGATGGGTATGAGGAAATCGATTCCGAGCCAGTCCAGGTTCTTTAGGACTTCCGGGGTTAGATCATTGGTGTCAGCGGTGTAGGCATCCTGCAGGTGAGGGGGAACGCCGGATTTTTTCACCTTGGCGGGATTGGTTCGGGAACTGTGCAGGAACGTCCCGCCCGTTCGGCCGGCGCGGTTGACAATCTCTTCCGTCAAGGTTTGGAAGTTGTCGCTGTTGTCATAATCCTTTTCGCGAACAATGTCGACCAGGCCTCCCCATCCCCGCCGCAAACCAATAACCTGGCAACCCTCACGGATCGCTCGGATGGTGACGGCGCGGATGGCGGGGTTTAAACCGGGTACATCTCCGCCTCCAGTGAGGATTCCGATCACGCCTTTCTTTGTGTTGACATTCGCCATCTTGCGTCGTCCTTAGGCCAACGAAAAGAGTGCAGGCGCAGGGCAGAGTTCTTGGCTGACAAAGCCCGATGGAGCAAGTCCAACGGCCCGAGAGGCTATATGGTGAGCGCGGATGGACTCGAACCATCGACCCATGCCTTAAAAGGGCATTGCTCTGCCAACTGAGCTACGCGCCCACATTCTTAACAATTTATCACACTGGAACGCGTCTATCGCCCATGCCAACGGTCCGCGGAACCGGCCCGCACCGTGAAGGCGACTGGCGAAACTGAAGAGCCGCCAAGTTCTTGCACTGACGAAAAGCTCAGGACTTGAGGTCGCGACTTAGCGACGAGTAACGATGGCCCTCGGTTCACTGGGTGGTTTCGTCCGAAGGNTTCCCGTNGGGNAGAGGNCNNTTCANTTGCATCCGGAGCANATAACACTCTTCATGGATTGCCTTCCCGCCCTCATCGGTCTTNGCGATTCGCAGTTCCACCGGCTNGTTGCACAGAGAACACCTTGGAAGTCCGGATTTAAAAGCACCCTGTGGAGCCTGTTTCATGGAGTCATCTCCGATGTGCAACGNCNCNACCGACTCCTTACTGGCTGCACCGGTAGCATGGGTAAAGCATGCACGGGTTATGCCAAACTAATCTGCGGATAAGTTCTGTTTGCAAACATTGGAACGAGTNGGTTAGGCGGAATGCAATTTTGTTGTTCAGGTAATTATTACTCGCCGAACGTGCCACCGACGCGTCTGCAGTTATGCGCCCACTCGTTGCGCAAACGCTCATGCCGCAAGCCAACCTCTGCGAACGGTGAACCATCATAGCTCTGCCGCTTCGTCCTAGGGGCGCGCACCATGGAGCTCAATCCCGGACCTCTCCGACTGGAACTGGCTCAGCTCGTTAAGGAACAAGCCGACATGACTGAAAAGAAAGCCCTAACCGACGCAGAACATCGCGGATGCCAAGAAAGGCAAAAGCGAATCAACGAAATATGCGATGACCTGCACCGCCTAGCGACGACTCGGACTCACACTGGCCAAGAAGAGCAAGAAGAGAAAGTCCCATAGAACCAAAGCGGGCCCGGCGGTTTGGGGATTGTTCGACCACACGTCAGCTCCAAAATACAGTGTGTACTGTATCGAACAGTTTTGCGATTCATGGCATATTTGAACGGGGGCGTGTCGTGGCGTTTGACCCAACTTTAGAACGACGAATTCGCGAACTGTGTGCTCAGGCGATAGCTGCACAAGACACCGAGGAGTTGTGGCTGGTTCTGTCTGAACTCAGGGAGGCGCTGCGACTGCATGTCGAGCAACTCAAGAATATGGTCGACGACTACCCGTTTGCGCCGGTTGACGTCGGCGATTCGGCTGCTTAGATCCTGCCGTCGGTCTTCGCGATCGCGCATTGCGCTCTTTGTTGCATCCTGCCGAACCCGGCAAACTCATAAGCCTGTCGCTCGGGGGACTTTCCGCTTCTTCCTATAGCAAGACTCGCTGTTTCGGTGCTGGCCTTCCGCCGCTAGCTGTGTTCCTTCGGTGGCTCTTCGTAAGTTTTCTCTTGACACCCCAGTTCAGGCAGATACTATACATGAATGTTTATGCATTTTTGTGCATAAATATTCATCATGAATAAATCTTTACGNCAGAGAGCCGTCCTTGAGCTGCTGAAGCANGGTCCCGTCGCCAGTCAAGAGGACTTGCAGCGGGCCCTGCGGAAACGCGGGCTCAAAGTCGGCCAGGCAACGCTATCGCGCGATATCCGGGACCTGCGCCTGGCCAAGACGGCAGATGGTTACTCTCTGTTTCAAGCTGAAGGTTCGTCCGCGCCGGCGTTGCCTCCGGTCTCACGTCTGGTGCGCGAATTCGTGCTGGAAGTGCGCCCAGCGCAAAACCTGCTTGTGATCAAGACCAGCGTTGGCAGCGCGCAACCCGTGGCGGCTGCGCTGGATGAAGAAGAGTGGCCGGAAGCGATCGGAACGATTGCTGGAGATGACACCATATTGATTGTTTGTCCCGACAAGGAAGATGCGAAGAAATTGGCGGCGCGCATTGAGGAGATGCTTGCCTGATGCCGGCCAAACTCAAGACTGCGGTGTTGGGTGCGACTGGATATTCCGGTCTTGAGCTTACGCGGATATTGCTGCGTCATCCACGGTTGGAAGAACCAGCCCTGCTCCGGCGCGAGAATGGAGCCAGCGACGCCAATCTGGCTGAGATATTTCCTGCGCTTTCGGGCAACGGAAGCTATCCGCTGCAGGCGCTCTCGTGGCCGACACTTAAGCGGCAGGGCATCGAGTTGCTTTTTCTGGCTACGCCGCACGAAGTTTCGCGGGCGCTCGTTCCTGAAGCTGTGGCGCAAGGCCTCCGCGTGATCGATCTGAGTGGGGCATGGCGGCTCAAACTGGCGCAGAATCGCGCGGTTTATGGCTTCGAGGATGCAGATTCCGCAACTGCGGCCGAGCTTACAGAAAAAGCTATCTACGGATTGCCCGAGTTGAGCCGCGATCAGATCCCGGACGCAGCGTTGGTAGCGAATCCAGGCTGTTACGCAACCTCGGTGATCCTGGCCCTAGCGCCGCTGCTCAAGGCTGGAGTCGTGGATCGCGAGCGTGGGATCATTTCCGATTCCAAGTCTGGAGTGTCCGGTGCTGGCAAGGAACCGAATTCACGCACTCACTTTGTTTCGGTCGCCGATAATCTTTCGGCCTATTCGGTTTTCGGCCACCGGCATACGGGAGAGATGCTTGAGCAATTGAAGCTGGAGGCTGGTGAATTGATGTTCACTCCCCACCTGCTTCCGATTCCCCGAGGAATTCTTTCGACCATCTACGTGCACTTGAATCGTGTGATGAAGGCGGTCGAAGTCGAATCCTGCTTTCGTGATTTTTATGCGGGTAGGCGATGGGTGCGGATTTTTGCCACGCCGAAGCTGCCGCAAATCCAGTTTTCTCTGCACACCAACTATTGCGATCTTGGCTTTTGTCTGGCGGACGATGGCCGCCGCCTGGTGCTGGTCTCGTGCGTGGACAACCTGCTCAAAGGCGCAGCCGGGCAAGCGATACAGAACATGAATCTGATGCACGGGTGGACGGAAGAGGAAGGCCTGCAGTGAAAATCGTAGTCAAAGTCGGAGGAGCTGCGCTCGAGGATAAATCCCGTTTGCGCAAGTGTGCCCGGGCGATCGTTGAGTTGGCGCAGGATGGCCATCGCGTTGCCGTCGTTCACGGAGGCGGCAGCGCACTCACACGCACGCTCAAGCTGCTGGGCAAGCAGAGTGACTTCGTAAATGGGTTGCGCATCACGGACGCGGAGACTCGCGACGTCGCTCTGATGGTGTTGTCCGGGATCGTCAACAAGAGCCTGGTTGCGGCAATCGTTGCGGCGGGAAGCGCGGCGGTCGGTCTTTGCGGTGCGGATGGCATGGCTTTCAGAGCGCGCAAGAAAGAAACTGCGGGTTGTGACCTGGGATTTGTAGGAGAGATCTGTTACGCCGAGCCGCGCTGGATCGAGGCCATCTGGAATGCCGGAGGAATTCCGGTTCTGTCTTCTGTGGCGCTCGGTTCCGATGGCGAGTACTACAACATCAACGCCGACCAAATGGCGTCTGCCTGCGCCGTGACTTGCCACGCCGATACTTTGATTTTCCTCACCGATGTCGAGGGCGTGAAGAACGCCGACGGCGCCGTGATCCCATGGCTGAACACGAAAGAAGTAGCCGCCTTGGTTGCTGCTTCCGTAATCGGCGGCGGCATGTTGCCCAAGCTCGAAGCTTGCAGTCAGGCACTCCACCGCGGTGTGGGCAGGGTCAGGATTCTGCCGGCGGCGCAGGTCGAGATTCTGCCGCAGTTCTACTTCACCAAGCTGGAATGCGGAACGGAGGTGATCGGCGCATGAGCCTTGCCTCCGTTATTCGTTCGGAAGGAAAATTTCTGCTCCCCACCTACGATCGTCACAAGATCCTTTTCGAAAAGGGCCGCGGCGTGTATCTGTGGGACTCGCGCGGAGATCGTTATCTGGATTTCTTGAGTGGGATCGGAGTGAACGCCCTGGGGCACGCGCATCCTGCGATCCAGGCGGTGTTGAAGCGTCAGGCCGCTCGGTTGCTTCATGTTTCCAATCTGTTTTTCCACGAGTATCAGGCGGAACTCGCCAAGCGCTTGACCAAGATTTCGGCACTGGACCGGGCATTCTTCTGCAACAGCGGAACCGAGGCGTGGGAGGGCGCGCTGAAGCTGGCGCGCATCTATGCGCGGACCCGAAATAAAAACGGGCACGGGCCGAAGTGGCGCATCCTCGCTCTCGACAATTCGTTTCACGGGCGCACTTTTGGTTCGCTCGCCACGACCGGCCAGGCGAAGTACCGCGACCCCTTCGCGCCGCTTCTGCCCGGAGTCGATTTCGTTCGCCTCAATGACGTCGAAGACCTGAAACGTAAGTTCGACGCGAGCGTGTGTGCTGTCTGCCTGGAAACAATTCAGGGTGAGGGCGGAATCTGCCCGGTCAGCCCGGAATTTTTGTGGGCGGCGCGAGAGTTGACAAAGAGCAACGATGCTTTGCTGATTCTTGACGAGATCCAATGCGGTTTGGGGCGAACCGGACGCTACTTCGCCTATCAGCACTATGGCGTTCAGCCTGACATTGTGACCGTAGCCAAACCGTTGGCTGCGGGATTGCCTCTGGGGGCGATGCTCACAACCAATCGCGTGGCGGCGAGTATGCATCCCGGTATGCATGGCACAACCTTTGGCGGAGGGCCGCTGGCATGCGCGGTTGCGATCGAGTTTCTGCGCGTGTTGGACAAACTGCTGGGCCATGTGCGTGAGGTCGGCGGCTATTTCCATGGCCGGCTCGAAGGGCTGAAGGCAAAACACTCGTGCATCCGCGAGGTTCGCGGGATGGGCCTCATGCTGGGCATGGAATTGGACTCCGCCGACAAAGCCAAGGCTGTGTTTTCTGCCCTGCTGCAAGACAAAATTCTGATCAATCGCACCCATGAGACGGTACTGCGTTTTCTACCGCCATACATCATTCAACAAAAACATGTCGATGAGGTGATTCGAGCGCTCGATTCGGCCCTGTGCACTCAGGCCGTGAAGCCAGAGAGCACGACCATATCCGTATCCAAATCTACAAAAGGAGTCAAAGGTGAATAGCCAGCCACTGAACCGAACGCAGGTGATTCCTGCCCCGGTTGTCAATCCATTCTGGTGTCCCGACCTGGTGTCGACTCGCGATCTCGGCCCCGGCGGCGTCGAAGCCGTGCTGCGTCTTGCGGGAATTATGAAAATGCGCCCTGCGGATTTTCGCAGCGCGCTCACCGGTAAACAGATGGTGATGTTCTTCGAGAAGCCTTCCCTGCGAACCCGGCTGACGTTCGAGGCGGGGATGTCGAGTTTGGGAGGCGCTACGTTCTTTGTAGACCAAACCCACGAGCGACTCGACGCGCGCGAAAAACTGAGTGACGTCGCGCATAACCTCGAGCGCTGGGTCGACGCCATCGTGCTACGCACGTTCGCGCAGAAAACAATCGACGGGATGGCCGAATACGCTTCGGTTCCGGTGATCAATGCTCTGAGCGATTTGGAGCACCCTTGCCAGGCGTTGGCCGACTATTTCACGTTGCAGGAACGCTTTGGCGATCTCGCGAACATCTGTCTTGCCTATGTTGGTGACGGTAACAACGTGGCTCATTCGTTGTTGCTCACATGCGCTTGCCTGGGATCAGAAATCCGCGTGGCAACGCCTGCAGGCTACGGTCCCGACCCGCAAATCGTTGCAGACGCGCGTGAGATCGCGGAACAGACCGGGGCCGTCATCGAAATACTTTCCGATCCACATGCCGCCGTTGGAGGCGCCGACGCCGTTTACACCGACGCTTGGGCGAGCATGGGCCAGGAACACGAGGCCGGGAAGCGGGCCAAGATTTTCCCACCTTACCAAATGAACGAAGAGCTGGTGAGGGAAGCTGCGTCGCACGCCGTATTTATGCATTGCCTGCCCGCTCATCGCGGAGAGGAAATCACCGACGCGGTCATCGACTCTGAAAGATCTGTCGTCTTCGATCAAGCCGAGAACCGGCTACACGTGCAGAAAGCGATTTTGTATTTGTTGCTGGGCGGAGAAAACCGCCTGCCAGTGAGGAGCGCTCATGCCTGAGAAAATTGTGCTTGCCTATTCGGGAGGTCTGGACACTTCCATCATTATTCCGTGGCTGAAAGAGAATTACGCATACGACGTGATTGCGATGGTCGGCGATGTTGGCCAGGGAGATGACATTGAAGCCGTGGTCGCGAAGGCCTACGCCACCGGCGCATCCCGCGTGGTGGTGGAAGATCTGCGCGAGGAATTTCTCACCGGGTACGTGTTCCCCGCATTGAAGGCGGGAGCGGTGTACGAACACAAGTATCTGCTGGGCACGTCGCTGGCGCGTCCAGTGATTGCGAAACACCAGGTCGAAGTTGCTCTGCGCGAAGGAGCAACGGCGGTTGCACACGGATGCACGGGAAAAGGCAACGACCAGGTGCGGTTCGAGTTAGCGTATCAGGCGCTCGCGCCTGAATTGCGCGTGATTGCGCCTTGGCGCGAGTGGTCGCTTAAGTCTCGTGAAGATTGTCTTGATTATGCCGAGCAGCACGGCATCCCCGTAGTCGCCAGCCGCGAAAAGATTCATAGCCGAGATCGGAATCTCTGGCACCTCAGCCATGAGGGCGGCGAGTTGGAGGATGCTGGCAACGCACCGCTGGCTACGACCTGGCAGCTCACGCGGTCTCCGCAAGAAGCACCGGATCGCGACGAGCAAGTAAGCATCGGTTTCGAAGCCGGCGTTCCGATCTCGGTGAATGGTCTGGAACTCGATCCGGTTTCATTGGTCGAACTGCTGAACGAAATTGGTGCTCGCAACGCTGTCGGACGAGTCGACCTGGTGGAGAACCGCTTTGTCGGAATCAAATCCCGCGGTTGCTACGAAACTCCCGGTGGAACTCTGCTGATCGCCGCGCACTGCGAACTCGAGGCCCTGTGCCTGGAGCGCGATGTCGCGCATTTCAAGCAGCACATCGCCTTGAAATATGCAGAACTGGTTTACTTCGGACTCTGGTTCGCACCTCTCCGTGAAGCGCTCGATGCCTTTGTCGAGACCACGCAGAAGGACGTCACAGGATCGGTCACGCTTTCTTTATACAAGGGCAACTTGTCGGTGGTGAGCCGGCATTCCGAGCATTCGCTCTACCGCACCGATCTGTCCTCGTTCACCATGGGCGACAGTTACGACCAGAAAGATGCGGCAGGCTTCATTCGCATTCTTGGCCTTCCGTCGCGCTCGCGCGCTCAAGTGCGGAAACAGGTTGTTAGAGCGGAGGTGGCGCAATGAAAATGTGGTCCGGCCGCTTTCGGCAGCCCCTTGATCCAGAATTCGAACGTTGGCAGCGGTCGTTTGACTTCGACCGCCGATTGCTCGCTCACGAAATTGCCGCCAGCAGCGCCCACGCACGTGCTTTGAAAGGTGCGGGCATTCTGACTTCAACCGAGTTGATCGCCATTCTCCAAGGCTTGGAGCAAATCGGCGAGCAAGCGGCAGCGGCACCGGCGTTTCTCGAAGATGACGAAGCCGAAGACGTACACCACTTCGTCGAGAAACAGTTGGTCGCGCTGATTGGTGACACCGGATACAAGCTGCACAGCGGGCGCAGCCGAAATGAGCAGATCGCGACCGATCTTCGTTTGTACGTGCGAACGGCGATTGATCAAATTCACGCGGATCTCGCAGAGTGTTGCGGAGCTCTGCTGGACCAGGCGCAGCAAACAGGAAATGCGGCCATGCCTGCCTATACGCATCTTCAGCGTGCCGAACCGGTATTGGTGTCGCACTGGTTGCTGGCGTACGTCGAAATGTTTCTGCGCGATGCCGACAGGCTCGGGGATTGCCGGAAGCGGCTGAATGTTTGCCCGCTCGGTTCTGGCGCAGTTGCGGGAGCCACTCTGCCCCTCGATCGTCGAGCCATCGCATCTGACCTTGACTTCGATGGTCCGACCGCAAACAGCATAGACGCTACCAGCGATCGTGATTTCGCTCTCGAATTTGTGAACACGCTTTCCATACTCGCTTTGCACTTGAGCCGATGGGCAGAAGAGATGATCCTGTTTTCATCGCAGGAGTTCGGTTTTGTGCGCTTGCCCGAAGCATATTCCACGGGAAGCAGCGCCATGCCGCAAAAGAAGAATCCCGATCTGCTGGAACTCACACGCGGCAAGTGTGCGCGCGTGATTGGCCACGCAACCACGCTGCAGATTTGTTTGAAGGGCTTGCCCCTCGCTTATAACAAAGACTTGCAGGAGACGCAGGAGCCGCTGTTCGACGCCGCTGACACCTTTCTGTCGCTGCTGCCCCTCGTTACTCGCTGGATGAAAGCTGTGGAGTTCAACTACGAACGTATGCAGCAGGCAGCTCAGTCGGGATTCATGAACGCGTGGGCCGCCGCCACATACCTGGTGCAACGCGGAGTTCCGTTTCGTCTGGCGCATGAGCAGATCGGACAAGCCGTGCAGATCTGCCTCGAAAAGCACTGCGAGCTTCAAGATTTGTCTCTGGAGGAACTGCGTTCGGTGAACCAGAACTTTGACCAGGACTTCTACGCCTGCCTGAAACTGGAGTCGGTGCTCGCGATCCATGATGTTCCCGGCGGCACAGCTCCCGATCGAGTGCGTCAAGCGTTGACCGACGCTCGACAGAGGATCGAGTCTATTCGGGAGGGCGCGCATGCGCACGCGTAAAGCCATTCTGCCAGATGCCCAGCGGATCCATGCGCTAATCACCGCCTATGCGGGCGACGGCACTCTTCTGCCCAGAACCCTGGCCGAGATCTGCGAGAACGTACGCGATTTCGTGGTACTCGAAGATGGTGATGCGATTATCGGTTGCGGCGCGCTCCATCTCTATGGCCCGCATCTGGCGGAGATTCGCTCCATCACGGTCGCGCCTTCGCAGCAAGGCAAAGGCGGTGGTGGCTACCTCGTGAAGGCGTTGCTTGCAGAGGCGAAAAAACAGCGCGTCAGTTGCACATGCCTGTTCACGCGTGCCCCAGAATTCTTCGCGCGCCTGGGTTTCGCGACTGCACAGCGCGAAGATCTGCCGGATAAGATTTATAAGGATTGCCACGCGTGCCCGCGATTTCATGCTTGCGACGAAGTAGCGATGGTGCGCGGCGAACTGCCAAAATTCGCAATCCTGCCGGAGCCCGCGAATTGGCTGGTCAAACTCCAGGTGTGAGGGTTTTGCAAGTCCGGCCATTCGGGTTATCTTTATCTCATGCAACTTCGTGGATGCGGTACAGCTCTCATCACTCCCTTTCGTCAGGACGGCTCCATCGACGAGCCTGCCCTGCGCAACCTGGTGGCCTGGCAGATCGAATCTGGGATCGACTTTCTAGTTCCCTGCGGCACTACCGGCGAAACTCCCACCCTGTCGCATGACGAGTGGCTGCGGGTCGTCGATATCACAGTCGAAGTCGCTGCCGGACGCGTGCCCATCATGGCCGGGGCGACTTCCAATTCGACGCATGACGCGGTCGAGAAGGCGAAGGAAATCGCTGGCCGCCCCGGCGTAGATTCGATCCTGACGGCTTCGCCCTATTACAACAAACCCACGCAGGAAGGCCAGTATCGCCATTTTCGCGCGATTGCCGAAGCTGTGGACAAGCCGATCATTCTCTACAACGTTCCGGGCCGCACGGGTGCAAACATCGAACCGGCGACGCTGGCGCGACTCGCGGAAGTTCCGAATATCTTCGGCGTGAAAGAAGCTAGCGGCAATATAAGCCAGATGGCGGAGGTGTGTGCCGTGGTGCCAGAGAGCTTTCTGGTCTTTTCCGGCGATGATGCAGTTACCCTGGCGCTCATCGGACTGGGTGGCGTAGGCATCGTTTCGGTCGCTTCCAATGAGATTCCCCGCGAGATGGCAGATATGACGCGGGCTGCGCTGAACAACGATTGGGGCAAGGCGCGGCGTCTTCATCGCAAGTACCTGGCGCTGATGCAAGCCAACTTCATTGAAACTAGTCCGATGCCCGTGAAGGCGGTGCTGGCGATGATGGGGAAAATCGAAGAGGTTTATCGCCTGCCGCTCCTGCCGATGCGCCGCGACAC
>JGI12269J14319_10001946_pt1 | contig 20238 bp, 21 predicted proteins | sample PeaSoiSIISIP2007_FD_14319 | JGI IMG/M metagenome (IMG submission 14319)
CCATCGCGAAGATGCGTTCTTTCGGAACACTCACGCCAAGCCACAACTTCTCCGCCTCATCATCCGGGGGAATGCCACCAGGAATGCCGGACGCCAAGGGGTCGCCTTCAAATATCGTCACGTACAGCTTCGCCTTATCAATCCCAAACCACTCCGGCGAAGTGATCAGTTCCCAGGCGTAGGCGATGGCGTCTTTCTTGAAGTAGTCGCCGAAGGAAAAATTTCCCAACATCTCGAAAAACGTGTGATGGCGATTGGTAAAGCCGACGTTTTCCAGATCGTTGTGCTTGCCGCCGGCGCGGACGCATTTCTGCGAGGTCGTGGCCCGCGCGTGGTCGCGCTTTTCGAGGCCGAGGAAAACGTCCTTGAACTGGTTCATGCCGGCGTTGGTGAAGAGCAGCGTCGGGTCATTGGCCGGGACGAGCGACGAGGAGTGCACCTCGCGGTGTCCCTTCTGAATGAAGAAGTCCAGAAATTTGCGGCGAATTTCGGAGCCTGTGAGCATGGGGTTGAACTGTAAAGACAAATTCTAAATGATAATCATTGTTCAACTGACAATGTTCAGCTGAGAATGTTCAGCTGAGGATGTTCGGCGGCGGTCTGCAGAAACCAAGCGATGATGAGGATTGAGGATGAGGATTAAGGACAGACGGGCCCCAGCGTCCCAACGAGCGATGCAACAGGGCGAGCAGCGACGCCCGCCCTCACACTAAGTAGAACGCCGGGCAACGACGCCCGTCGTTCCCTTATTTCGCTACGTCTGCGGTTTTCTCGGTGCCTTTTTTCACGTCCTTGCCGACCACCTTCGTGCCTTTTTTCACGCCCTTCCCGGTATCCTTGGCAGCGGTCTTGGTGGCTGCGCCAGTCTTGTCGGCGGCCTTCTCTGTGGCTTTGCCCGTGTCCTTGGCGGCGGTCTTGGTGGCTTTGCCGGTGTCCTTAGCGGCGGTCTTGGTGGCTGCGCCGGTTTTGTCAGCGGCCTTTTCCGTGGCGTCGCCGGTCTTCACGGCCGCCTTCTTGGTGGCGTGCGCCGTCTTCTTCGCGGCTGTGTCGGTCGCTTTGCCGGTATCTTCGGCGGCTGTTTTCACGTCGGTTCCGGCCTGGCCATACGAGAACGCGGTCAGAGCCAGCAGCGTAGCTGCGATCATTAGTGAGAACTTCATCTTCATAGTTCCTCCAAAGAAATTGCAGAGATGGTTGGTCGGCAAAGTTCTATCAGAGAACGAGGAATGGCGCAAGAACCAGGTTTCAAAGAGTTCTCGGTTCTCAGAACAACCTCGCAGGCTTCTGACTGAGAACTGAGAACTGCTTTTCTTGACACTGGGAACTCATGCTGACGCCCCCGTACTCTCGTTCTCCAGTTCGCTCAGGGTTTCTTCGTCCACATCCCATTTTTTCAGGATTGCAAAGATGGTCTTGGATCCGAATCCTGCGCGCATCAACTGGCGGAAGATGCGGGCGGTCTGTTTCTGGTCTTTGTTCTTGGGCTTCAGCAGGCGTTTGCGCCGTAGATACTCGCGCGCCAGATTCTCCTCTTTCACGTCGTCATAGACGGAAGAAACTGCCTTTTCGATGACGTCGCCGTGGACTCCCTTCGCCTTCAGGTCTGTGACGACGCGCCTGCGCCCGAATTTCTCGTTGTCGCGGCGATACGACGAGAAGGCCGCCGCGTATTTGGTATCGTTCAGGTAGCCCTGGTCCTTCAGGCGAACCACAATCAGTTCCACCAGCGTCTTGCCGATTTCCGTATCCGCTTCCACCCGATTGCGCAGCAGGCGCTTCATTTCCGCGACCGAGCGCATACGCCGCGCCAGCGCGCCCACGGCGTAGTCGTAAATCTCCGCTTCGGTAAAGAGTTTTCTGGGACGGCCAAAAGCCATGCCTACACGATAGCGCGAGACAAGCCTTGGGGGTTAGTGCTCACTGGTTCCCTCAATGATGCCGAATTCACAACGTTTGCCAACCGGCTTATTTTGGCGGCGGCGCGGAACCCGGCGCTGGCGGGGTCGTCGCGGAGGGCGCGTTCGCTGGGGGTGCACTCGCGGCCGGTGCGACCAGTGCCGCTTTTACCGAGGCTGGCAGCTTGTCAGCATTGGCCAGCAGCAGCGCCAGTTGCCACATCTGCGCTTCCGAAAGCGATTTGCTGAACCCAGGCATGCCGGTCAGCCGAATGCCGTTGAAGATTTTCCAGTAGCTTTCGCCCGGCTCATCGTCGGTCACGCCCTTTCCCTCGAACAGTTGCGGCGGCCGCGGATACATTCCCGTCGCAATCGCCGACTTCGGCGCCAGCGGCAAGCCGTGGCAAACCGCGCAATCCTGCTTGTAAAGCCCGGCGCCGGCAAGGTAGTTGGCTTCGTTCGCCTGGAGGGGAACATTCTTCGGCATATCTTTCGCAATGCGCGCCTGCAAAGCCTTGCGCGTGAAGAAAGTTTCAAAGGGCATGTCGGAGTCGGTGGTGGCAACTGGAACACTGCCGCCAGTGAAATACAGATAGGCCCCGCAGGGCACGACGAGGAGACCAAGTAGTATTCCGATGGTGAATCTGTTCACGGGTTCGTCCTATTTTGCAAAGTTTTTACAAATTTAACACGATCATCCGCATCCAACCTGCTTTAATCGGCATACAATTTCGGGGACTTCGGCGGCGAGATCGCCCATGCCCTCCGAAACGGGAACTCACATGCGAATTGTTGGTGCGGCCAGCGCTTTTCCCCAACATTACTACTCCCAGGCGACGTTGCTGGCCGCGTTGCAGGAATACTGGGGCGATCAGATCGAGAACCCGCACGTGTTGCGGCGTTTGCATCGTAACGTCGAGGTTGACGGACGCTACCTCTCGCTGCCCAAAGAAGAATACCTGAAGATGAAAACCTGGGGCGAGGCCAACCATCACTGGATTCGCACGGCCAAGGAATTGGGCGAGAAAGCAATAACGGGCGCGCTGGCGGACGCCGGTCTGCATGGCCGCAATCTGGGCGCGTTCTTTTTTGTTTCCGTGACTGGCATCTGCAGCCCCTCTATTGACGCGCTGCTGATCAACCAGTTGGGATTGTGCAGGAACATTCGCCGCGTCCCAATTTTCGGGCTGGGCTGTGTAGCGGGCGCGGCGGGCATTTCGCGCGCCGCTGATTATGTGCGCGCTTACCCCGATCAGCTCGCTGCGGTCTTATCGGTCGAACTCTGCTCGCTCACACTGCAGCGCGAAGATCTCTCGATGGCCAACATGATTTCCGCTGGATTGTTCGGCGACGGCGCTGCTGCTGTGATCGTCGCCGGTGCTGAGTGCGGACTTACCGGCCCGCGCATCCTCTCCACCCGCTCTGTGTTCTATCCCAACACGGAAGAGATGATGGGTTGGGACGTTTCAGAAAAAGGCTTTCGCATCGTTCTTTCGCGCGAAATTCCCGACCTGGTTCGTAAGAATCTGGCGCACGATCTCGACGACTTTCTCGCCGAGCGCGGACTCACTCGCTCCGACATCGGCAGCTGGCTGCTGCATACCGGTGGACCCAAGATTCTGGAAGCCACCGCCGAGGCGCTCGGCTTGAAAAATGGGGAACTCGACGTCTCCTGGCAGTGTTTGCGTCGAACGGGCAATTTATCGTCGGCTTCGGTGCTGGTGGTACTCGAAGAAGTTATGAAAAATCGCCGGCCCGCGCCTGGTACGCTCGGGTTGCTGGCCGCGATGGGTCCAGGGTTCTGCTCGGAATTCGTTTTGCTCGAATGGTAGGCGGCACTTAATGGGCAACCGTTTCCCAAATCCGGTAGATGTATTCATAGTCGGCGGCGGACCTGCCGGTCTGGCAACGGCCATCGCGGCGCGGAGCCACGGTTTGAGCGTAGTGGTGGCGGATGGCGCGGTTCCGCCAATCGACAAGCCCTGCGGCGAGGGCCTGATGCCGGATGGAGTCGAGGCGCTTCGCCAGTTCGGCATCACGATTCCCGCCGGCGAATCCTATCCCTTCCGCGGCATTCGTTTCGTCAGCGACGGCCTGAAAGCCGAGGCGAAGTTTCCTCGCGGAACCGCGTTCGGAATCCGGCGTACGCATTTGCATCGTGTCTTGTTGGACCATGCGGCGGCGTGCGGCGTTCGCATGTTGTGGCAGGCTGCGGTCACCGGGATGCATCCGGAAGGCGTGCTGGTGGCTGGAGAATTGGTGCGTGCGCGTTGGGTCGTGGGCGCCGACGGATCCAGTTCCCGCGTCCGCGCCTGGGCAAACCTGGATCAACACAACGTGGATGCGCTCCAGAAAAAGAGTCGACGCTTCGGATTCCGTCGCCACTACCGCGTCACGCCCTGGACCGGCCTTATGGAACTGCACTGGGGCCGTCAATGCCAGATTTATGCCACCCCCGTCGGTCGCGAAGAAGTTTGCGTAGCCATGGTCTCGCCTAACCCGAAGTTGCGGCTTGAAGATGCGCTCGCGGAATTTCCCGAACTTTGCGCACGCCTCAAAGATGCCGAGCACACTTCCAGCGAACGAGGCGCGATCACTGTGATGCGAGCATTGCGGCGCGTGTACCGTGGCCGAACCGTGCTGGTGGGCGACGCCTCCGGTGGAGTGGACGCCATCACCGGAGAAGGTCTCTGCCTAGCCTTTCGGCAAGCCGCGCTGCTCGGCGAGTGCCTGGCCAGCGGCGACCTGGCTCGCTATCAAAAGGGTCAGCGCAGGCTGATTCGCCGTCCCACCTTCATGGCTCGCCTGATGTTGTTCATGGCCAAACACCCCCGTCTGCGGCGGCGCACCATGCAGGTGTTCCAGTCGAGCCCTCGTTCTTTTGCTGGAATGTTGGCCACGCACGTTGGCCAAGGCTCCACGCGCGATCACATCGCAAACGGAATTTCTTTGGGGTGGGAACTGCTAAAAGCCTGACGAATGCCACGGAATCCATACCGGTCTCTTCATCGCCATCTATGACAACAACCTTGCGTTCGATAGTTCTTGGTCCGATCGGTCTGCTGTTCGTGGCCGCCGCGCTGGCGGCACAGCCGGCCCCGTCGCCGGTTAGCCATGAATTACTGCTGCAACTCGACCCTGCCCGAAGCGAAGCCGATATTACTCTCGCGGGCAACCTGCACACAGTGAAGGGCACGTTCCTGTTGAAACGCGGCGTCATTCATTTCGATCCCGCAACCGGCAAGGTCAGTGGAGAAATCGCCTTCGACGCCACCAGCGGCAAGACCGGCAACTCCTCACGCGATAACAAAATGCACAAGGATGTAATTGAGAGTGGACGCTATCCGGAAATCGTCTTCCGCCCTGATCGCGCCGATGGCACTCTCGCCGTGTCAGGCGTTTCCACACTCCAGGTTCACGGCATGTTCACCATGCATGGCGCTGAGCACGAAGTTACATTGCCCGTCGAAGTGAATTTCGCCGGAAGCGCATGGACCGCGCAGGCTTCGTTTCAGGTTCCCTACGTGCGCTGGGGAATGAAAAACCCCAGCAAGCTTTTCCTTAGAGTTGACGACGTGGTTCAGGTGCATTTTCATGCCTCCGGGAGCGCAGCTCCATAAACCGGGCAGTAACTTCCTCCGGATCATCCTGGAAATCTCCATCGTACGCATTCGCTCTTGACCGAAACCCCGTGTCACCCCAGACACGTCCGCGTTTCTGAAGACACACCATCCAACCAAGGCACAACGATAACTCCAGTATTGTCAATCACATAGCTCTGGCTCCCCGCTTGCTTTTCTTCCTGCGAAGGCACAGGAGCTAATCATGGAAACGATGCTGCAAGGGCTCGTGATCATCGGCGGTCTGACCTTCTCGCTGGCCGCGTCTCTGCTGATCGAAGAACTCATCTTTGGACAAATCGTCCGTGTGGCCTTTGCCCGCAGAGTGGATATTTCAAAACGTTTGTCCGAGAACACGCAAAAGAATTGAAAGGAGCACCACCATGCTGTTGCTGAAGTATTTGCTGTTGAGCGCGGGAATCGCGATGTTCGTGATCGCCGCTGGCATTCTCTCCTACGACGCTTGTCTGCTGATCGCCTATCGGCGCAGGCGTTTGAATTTCGATCCCCAGGCAGGCACGCCGCCGCCCGGATTTGCGCCCATAGTCCGCTGGCGCATCCCGGTTGCGCTGGTAATGCTGGCTTGGGCTCCATTGCTGATTTCGGCCGGCATCGTGATCGTCCCCAGCGGAATGGCCGGCGTCCGCGTAAGCCAAACCAAAGGCACGCTGGCCGGAACGCTGTACCCGGGCGTGCACTTCGTGGCGCCGCTGGTCGAGCGGGTCGAACTGTTCAACACGCGCGACCAGCTGTTCACCACCGGCATCAGCGAAGATTCGCTGGCCAAAGGCGGGGCCAAGGGCGAAGCGCTGCATGTGCAAGCCAAAGAAGGACTCACCCTGGGCCTGGCTATCACCGTCCGTTACCAGATCGACCCCAAACGTCTCGACTACATTGAGGCCAATCTCCCGCAACCTTTGGAAAAAGAAATCGTGCCGCCCGTGGTGGCCACGGCGTGGCGCGAACTGGTGCCGGGTTACACGGTTCGCGAAGTTTTCTCCGCCAAGCGCGAGGAAGTACGGCAGCGCTCCGCCGAAATCATTCGCAAACGGCTGGCTGCCGACGGCATCGTTGTGAAAGAAGTCATGCTGCGTGATATCGAACTTCCGCAGGAGTACGCCAAAGGTCTCGAGTCTCTACTGCTGAAGGAACAAGAGAACGACCGTATGGGTGTCGAGACCGAGATCCACCAGAAGCAAGTGAAGATCGCCGAAGCCGACGCCGAAGCAACCAAGGTGCAAGAAGTGAAACAGGCCGAAGGGCAAGCTGCCGTCCGCGTGCTGCAAGCCAAAGGCGAGTCTGATGCCATGCAGTACACGCTCCCGCTGAAACAGAAACAGATTGAGCAATCAAAGCTCGAAGCCGAAGCGCGCAAGGAAGCTACCGTCAAGAATGCCGAGGCCGCCGGCGAGGCCAAACTCATCGACAGCAAAGCCGAGGGGGAACGTCGCAAACTTCTGGCGCAAGCCGAGGCCGAGCGCATCCGCTTGACCGCCTCCGCCGACGCCGAGCGCATGACCAGCGAGGCCGCGATCCTGAAGCAGAATCCGCTGCTGATCAACAAAATCGTCGCCGAGCGCCTCTCCGACAAATTGCAGATCATGATGGTTCCGGCCGATGGCAAGTTTTTCTTCACCAACGACGTGCTGCGCGGCATGGGCGCTCCCAATCACGTAAGCCAGGCAGAGGACGTGGAAACGTCCGAGGGGAAGCCTCAACAATAGTCAAAGGGCCTGGATTTCCCCTGTGTTCCCTGTGGTTAAGAACCTCTACCACAGTGAACACAGAGGAACACAGGGATACACCGTGCCCGCGAGTAAAGAGATGAATAGGACGCTCTTAGCCACGCGCTATAATCAGCCCATTCCACACATGCGAGTGCGAACCTCCAGCGGTCTGCGGCTAGGTTGGCTGACTTGGTTCCTGCTCGCGGCGGTTTTCCTTCCATCTTCGTTATGCGCATCCTCCCTGGGAGACACCGCTCGCCAACTGGCGCACAAGATCGCCGCAGATGCCGGTCCCGGCGCTTTCGCACTCGAGGTCACCAACCGCTCGTCGCTCGACGACAAGTCCGTGCGCGAGATACGCAGCGCCCTCGAAGCGCAGTTGCAATCCGAAGGCGTTCACACCGCCAAAGCTGAGCAGGCGATCGGAACGATCGAAGTCGTTCTCTCCGAGAGCCTGCGCGAATATGTTTGGACGGCCGAGATTGTGATCGGCTCCGACGAAAAGAAGGTTGTCCTGGTTTCGTTGCCGCGATCGCCGTCGGGAACTCCGTTCACTGCCGCATTGCCGACGGTTTTGAAAACCGTACTGCTCTTCACGCGGGAACAACCGGTGCTCGACGTCGCTCAGGTCGAAATGCCCGGAGGATCCCGCCTGCTCGTGCTGGATGGCACCATGGTCGCGATTTATCGCCACCAGGCAGCGGACTCGGCGGGACGCTGGGATTTGGAAGCGTCATTGCCCATCGCTCACTCCCGCGCCTTTCCCCGCGATTTACGGGGCCGTCTCCTGCTGCGCCGCGATCACCTGTTCGATGTCTACCTGCCCGCGACATACTGCCGCTCAAGCTCAGTCGCGCCGCTTACGCTTACCTGCAACGACAGCGACGACCCCTGGCCCCTGACGTCCGACGATGCCAGCGTGCGTGCCTTCTTCACGGCCTCGCGCAATTTCTTCACTGGAGCACTCTCTCCCGGTATCGGAAAAGTCTCCAACGTTCCCTCGTTCTACTCGGTGGCCGCGCTTCCGCGCTCTGGTTACACGCTATGGGCGCTCGCTGCGGTGGATGGATCGCTGCATCTTGTGGATGGGATGACCGACCAGGCGATTCGCGCTGGAAAGTGGGGCAGCGATCTGGCCACGGTTCGCTCCGGTTGCGGCACGGGAACGCAGTTGCTGATTTCTGAAAGCGGTGCTCCAGAGCGCGACGGTTTGCGCGCGTTCGAGATTCCCGATCGTGATCCGGTCGTGGCCAGTTCAGCGGTAGAGTTCGATGGAGGAATCGTCGCGTTGTGGCCGGAATCGAGCGGCAATGGCGCCATGGCAATCGTAAGACGAATAGACACAGGATGGTATGAGGCATACAGCGTATCGGTTTCGTGCGGCAATTAGCACGGACTCAATTCGTGTGGGGACGGGCGCCCTCGCCCGTCCAGGCCGAGCGAAGCTCGGCAGCGGCCCGCGCGCGAGGCAACCTTGGATCTGCTATGGCCTGCTGTGCGCGGCCCTGATCGCATTAGCGAGCCGAGCCACGGCAGAGACGCGTCCCCACTACAGCGGAACCCTGCGCGTCCTGTTGCAGTCCTCGCCGCAGGCGCTCGACCTTCCCGCGAACGCCACTCCCTCCGAATATTGGGATTCCGTGCGCACGCTCTCGCTGATCGGCGACACTCTCGTAAAACTCGATGCGCAAGACCGCCCGCAGCCCGCTCTGGCCGTGGCCTGGCAGAGTGACCCGGGCGCCCGGCATTGGCAATTCACGCTGCGCCGCGGAGTCAAATTCCACGATGGCAGCGCAGCTTCGCCCGCGGCCATCGCGCAGATCCTGGGCGCACTCCATGCCAACTGGAATGTGCGTGCATCGGCGGATTCAATATCGATTGAGAGCGAGGCGGCCATGCCTTCGCTGCTCGCCGAACTGGCGCTGCCGCGCAATCTGTTGTTCACGCGGAATGGCAACGGCGTTCCTATTGGCACCGGTCCGTTCCTCATAGCCGAGTGGCAACCGGGGAAACTGCTCAGGCTCGCCGCGAATGAAGAAAGCTGGGCGGGCCGTCCCTTCGTCGACGCAGTCGAAATCGCATTCGGCAAGTCGCTCCGTGATCAGGCCATCGCGCTCGAGTTGGACAAGGCTGACATCATCGAAACGGCGCCGCAGGCAGCCAACGCATCCGAGCGGCACAATCCATCGTCGTCATTGTCATTGTCGCTGCCCGTGGAATTGCTGGCCTTGGTTTTTCCCGCCAGCTCCAGAGCGCAGGATCCTCGCCTAAGAGAAGCGCTGGTGCTCGCCATTGACCGCAAGCCTGTCCAATCGGTGCTGCTGAAGGGCGCGGGAGAACCCGCCGCCAGCATTCTTCCCAACTGGATGACGGGCTACAGCGTGGTCTTTTCCACCCAGGCGAATCCGCAGCGCGCCCGGACTCTGCTCGCAGACTCGCGCCAACCTACGCTCAATCTCAGCTACGACCCGAGGGACCCGCAGGCCCAGTTGATCGCCGAGCGCATTGCGCTCAACGCGCGCGAAGTTGGCATCACGTTACAAGTATCGTTGTCAGGGGCAGAGGATATTCGCCTGATGCGCGTAGTGCTGCCGAGTCCCGATCCCGCGACGTCGCTGGTCGAAGCCGCGCGGCAACTCGGATTGCCGCAAGCCGCATTCCCGGCCACGCCTCGCGGCGACTCTCTCGACGATCTCTATCAAGCCGAGCGCAGTTCGCTCGATGGATACTCGGTTATCCCGCTTTTCCATTTGCCGGTGGCGAGTACGGCGAGTGCGCGCGTCCACGGCTGGGGGCTGGACCGGCTGGGAGATTGGAACAGTGCGGGGTTTTCCATCGCCGATGTTTGGCTGGCAGATCAGCGATTGGCGGAGCAGGGGTTGACAGATCAGCGACCGGCGGATTCACCATCCTATGGTCCGCACCCCCAGGCGGGTTCGCGATGAGCTTCCGCCAGAAGCTTCTTCTGTTGTTTGCGGCCACCGTGCTGCTTTGCGTTGCCGTCATTTCTTTGTCGGTGTACAGCACCATTCGACAGTCGTTCGAACAGGCCGATCAGGACCGCGCGAATGCGGTCGCCGCTCAGTTTCAATCGGAGTTCCAGCGGCGAGGGCAGGAGGTTGCGCGCAAGGTCGAGTCGGTTGCCATCAGCGAAACCGTGCAGCGCGTCGCTCTTGATATGAACCGCGGCGCCACGGATGCCGGCGAGTACGTAGGTGAGGCGCGCAGATTAGCCGGCCAGCAACAGCTCGACTTTCTGGAACTCGTCGACGATCGCGGCACCATCCTCTCCTCCGCGCAGTGGCAGGCGAAGTTCGGATATCCCGAAGCCGCGACTCCCCAAGCCTCGATTTCTCAAACAACGACTCCCGCGGCCGCTGAACCGGCAGAAGCGTTTCTAAAACGCGAAGAACTGCCGGATGGCGCAACCCTCGGCCTGTTTGCCGTGCGGGTGACTCGCGTCGGCGAACATCCTCTGTACGTAATTGGAGGCGAACGGCTCGACCAGGGCTTTCTCTCCACGCTCGACATCCCAGTCGGAACCCGGGTACTGCTGTATCAGAACCTGGACGCAAAATGGAATCCGAAATCGCTGCTCGATTTGAATGGTCCGGCAGCGGGCGTCGACAAGATCGCTCCGCTAGTCGCACAGGTTCGTGACACCCAGCAGGAATCTCACGGCGTGATCCATTGGACTTCCGATTCCGCCGACGCCGAAGTCTTTCACGCTATCCCGCTCACCGGACCGATCTTCAACTCAACCCATCAGAGTGCCGCAAGTCAGCAACTGATGGGCATCTTGCTCGTCGGCAGTTCGCGACGTCCGCTGATCGAATTGCAAAGGCAGATTGTCTCCACTGCGATGCTGGTCGGCGGTGTGGGAATTCTGATAGCCGTGCTGACCAGCCTGTGGTTCGCCGCCCGAGTCACCCGTCCGGTCGTGTCGCTGGCCGAGGCGGCGCGCCGGGTGGCCGCGGGTGATCTCAACGCCAAGGTCGACGTGGAATCGAGCGACGAACTGGGTGAACTCGCCGCATCGTTCAACCGCATGACCGAGGATCTCCTGCAGCAAAAAGACCGCACTCTGCAGGCCGAACGCGTGGCGGCTTGGCGCGAACTGGCGCGTCGGTTGGCCCACGAATTGAAGAATCCTCTTTTTCCCTTGCAGGTCACGGTCGAAAATCTGATGCGCGCAAAACAGAAGTCGCCCGAGATGTTCGAGGAAGTTTTTCAGGAGGGAACCGCGACCCTGCTGGCGGAGATCAACAATCTCAAAGCGATCATCGGCCGTTTCAGCGAATTCTCCAAGATGCCGCAACCCCAGCGCCGCCCGACGCAGGTCAATGACGTGGTGGCCTCGGTGCTGCGCGTTTTTCATGCGCAATTGCAAGGTAACGATAAAGAGAAGATTCAGATTTCAGTGCACACCGAGTTATCCGGGGCGTTGCCTGAAATTTCAGCCGATCCTGATCTGCTCCATCGCGCCCTGCAGAACCTCGTCCTCAACGCGATCGACGCCATGCCTCATGGTGGAGAGTTGACGATTCGCACCGACGCTGTAGGCGATCGGATTGAAATTTCGGTCTCCGATACCGGTTCCGGCCTGACTCAGGAAGAATGCGGCCGCTTGTTCACTCCTTACTACACAACCAAGCAGCACGGCACCGGACTTGGCCTGGCGATCGTGCAGTCGGTGGTAAGCGATCATGGCGGCAAGATTTCCGTCGAAAGCACGAAAGAAAAAGGCACGACGTTTCGGATTGAGTTGCCATGCGATTTCTCGGCGTACTCGGCGTCTCTGCGGTAGATTTGGGTTTGCTTTTCAGTTGAGGTCAATAACCGTGCCGCAAAAAGCGCATTTGCTGATCGTCGATGACGAGGCCAACACGCTGGCGTCGCTGTCGCGGGCGTTTCGCCTGGAAGGCCACGAAGCCGTCGTCTGCGACAACGCAAACAAAGCTCTGGATCTGGCCAAATCGCAGTCTTTCGACTTGATACTCTCCGATGTCGTCATGCCCGGCAAAGACGGCCTGACGCTTCTCGAAGAACTCAAAGCGCAAGGCGTGCCGGCTCCCGTCGTCATGATGTCAGGTCAGGCCCACATCGAGATGGCCGTACGCGCCACGCGCCTCGGTGCGCTCGACTTCCTGGAAAAGCCAATCTCCACCGAAAAGCTGCTGCTCACCGTGGAGAACGCGCTGAAGCTAGGCCGCCTGGAGCGCGAGAACCGCGATTTGGAGCGCCGCCTAGGCAAACACGAGATCGTCTGGAAAGGCGAGACCATGCGCCGCGTGATGGCGCAGGTCGAACGGGTGGCCGCCAGCGAAACCCGCGTCTGCATTCTCGGCGAGACCGGCACGGGAAAAGAATTGGTGGCGCGCACGTTGCATGAGCACAGTCCGCGGGCGGGCGCTCCCTTCGTCACCCTAAACTGCGCCGCGGTTCCGGCTGAGCTGATCGAATCCGAATTGTTCGGCCACGAAAAAGGATCGTTCACCGGCGCGGCTGCCCGCCATCTCGGCAAGTTCGAACAAGCCCAACATGGCACCATTTTCCTCGACGAAATTGGCGACATGCCGCTCACCATGCAAGCCAAGTTGCTGCGCGTGCTGGAAGAAGGCGAAGTGGAGCGCATCGGCGGCGAGCGCGCCATCGCGGTGGACGTGCGAGTCGTAGTCGCCACCCATCGCGACCTCGAAGCGCAAGTGCGCGATGGAAAATTCCGGCAGGATCTATTTCACCGCGTCTACGTCTTTCCCCTGCAACTGCCCCCGTTGCGCGAACGCCGCGAAGACATCCCGGCGCTGATCGAGCACTTTGCTGTTCAGGTGACCGCGACCAACGGATGGAAGCCGATGCGCTTCACCGCAGACGCGATGGCTGCGCTGCAAGAACAGCCGTGGCCGGGCAACGTTCGCGAACTCAGAAACGCCGTCGAGCGCCTGATGCTGCTGTCAACTTCCGGCGAAGTCACCGCCGAAACTGTGGCGCTCGCTCTGCCCACCTCTGTTGCCCTCGATTCCGCATCGGCCGGTAGTGGCCCGCTCGCCGACCGTGTGCGCGTCTTCGAGAAACAAACCATCCTGGCGGAGTTGAAACGCAATCACCACCAGATCTCAAACACGGCGCGAGCGCTGGGTCTGGAGCGCTCGCATCTTTATAAGAAGGCGGAGCAGGTGGGAATTGATTTGAAAGCGGCGAAGAGCGAGGGTGACCGCTGAGACTCATATCATATTGTCATCCTGAGCGAAGCGAAGGACCTGCTTTCTGACAGCGCGACATAACAGGTCACTTTACTTCTCTTAGGATGGCAGCCCCGCTTCCGTTTGCATTTTCCCTCCCTCCCAGACGACAATCGCATCGTGCCCAGTACAAGCTTTTATCAAGATCCGCAAACTGTCAGCCCGTTTCGTCCGGGCGTGCTCGTGATCGCAACGTTGGCCAACCCGCGCGAAAAATTCTGGGGTGCGATTCTCCAACTTTCGGGCGAAGGCCTCAGCCTGCGGGGTGTCGATGTAGCGGGGTTCGACGATCTGGCTTCACAGGTAAAGAACGGCGAACCCTTCACCTCCGGCGTCGTCTTCTTCCCCATGCACCGCGTGGAGCGAATGGAGCTCGATCTTCCCGAGGGAGACATCCTCTCGCTTGCCCAGCGCTTCGCCCAGATGACCGGGCAAGATCCCGCCCCGCTTCTGGTGAGCGAGTTTCTCGCAAACAGCGGAGAAAAAGAGCGGTGAACTACCGGCAAATCCTGACTGCTCCCAATCAGCTCACGCTGCTGCGCATGATTTTCCTGCCCTTCATCGTCATCAATCTGGTCAAGCACGATTTCAAATGGGCGCTGGCGCTGTTTATTCTCGCCGGAATGAGCGATGGCCTCGACGGCCTCCTCGCCCGCAGGCTGCATCAGCAAACCTTGCTCGGTCAATATCTCGACCCTATCGCCGACAAGTTGCTGATGAGCACCCTGTTCCTCGTGCTCTCGATCGAACGCGTCATTCCCTGGAAATATACCGTCGTGGTGTTCAGCCGCGACATCTCCATCCTGCTGATCAGCGGCGTCCTGTTCATGATTGCCGGCCTGCGCGATTTTCGCCCCAGCATTTTCGGCAAAGCTAACACCTTCGCGCAGGTGGCCGCAATTTTCTTCGTGCTCCTTCTGCTTATCAAGCCAGTGTTCTGGGTGTGGATTGCGCGCACCACCTTCCTGCAAGCCACCTTTTGGTTCACCATCGTCTCCGCCGTGCACTACGCATTCCTGGTGCAACACCGTCTGCATGCGCATGCGCCCGACCCCACACCCCAGTCTTAGCGGTCGAATCGTAACCCGCCCATTTGACCCGTTTTCTTTCGCCACCCTAGAATGAAAGATTCGCAGAGCGCTCGCGAAACCATACATGGCACTCCGCCTCTATAACACTCTCTCCGGGAAGATCGAAGACTTCCATCCGCTCGACGACAACCGCGTTCGCATGTATGCCTGCGGGCCGACCGTCTATGACTACGGCCACGTCGGCAATTTCCGCACATTTATTGCAGTCGATCTTCTTTACCGCTTTCTGCGCCAGAGCGGATACGACGTCCGTTATGTCATGAACATCACAGACGTCGACGACAAGATCATTCGCAACGCGGCGCGCGATGGCGTGGCCGTGCAGCAATACACCGCGAAATTCGTGAAGGCCTTCCTAGAAGACTCGGCCACGCTGAACATTGAGCAACCCCTTTTGGTGCGCGCTACCGAACACATCAACCAGATGGCCGATTTCATTGCGGAGTTAGCGAAGAAAGGTTTTGCTTACCGAACCGATGATGGTTCTTACTATTTCCGCATTGCGAAGTTCCCTGAGTACGGCAAGCTTTCGAAAAAGGATTTTGCCGGCCTGACCGATGGCGCGCGCGTCGACGTAGATGAATACGAAAAGGACAGCGCCCGAGACTTCGCCCTCTGGAAAGCTCCGAAGCCGGGTGAGGCCTCCTGGGAAACTTCGATCGGGCCGGGGCGTCCGGGCTGGCACATCGAGTGTTCCGTGATGTCGATGGAGGAGCTTGGGCCGAGCTTCGACCTGCACGCCGGCGGTGAAGACCTGATTTTCCCGCATCACGAAAACGAGATCGCGCAGTCCGAGTCGCTCAGCGGGAAGCAGTTTGCGCGCTATTGGTTTCATGCGCGTTTTCTGCTGGTCGAAGGCCAGAAGATGTCGAAAAGCCTCGGAAATTTCTTCACCATCCGGGACCTTGTGCTGCGCGGGCACAAGCCGTCGTCCATCCGCTGGCTGCTGACGCAGGTCCCCTATCGCAATCAGCTGAACTTCACTTTCGAGGGCTTGAAGTCGGCGGCCAGTTCGGTAGAGAAGCTGCGAAACTTCAGCTTCCGCCTGGCGAGCACGAAGTTCCCCGCAGGCGCGACCCCGGCGATGGCGCAACTGGCGGACGAAACTATCGCGCGCATGAAGAGCGCCCTCGACGATGACTTGAACACCGCCGAGACGCAAGCCGCCATGTTTGACATGCTGCGCAAAGCCAACACCGCGCTCGACGCCGCGGAAGTTCGGCAAGACGACGTGAAGCCACTGCTCGCGGCGCTAGAAGAGTTCGACGAAATCTTCGGCGTCCTGAAAGATGACGACCAGCCCAAGATGAAAACCATTCTGGACTGGGCCCGAGCGCAAGGCCGCGAGAACGAGATCAGTCCTGAATTGTTGGAAATCGCCGGCGCCGCCCAACTCGCCGACGAACAGATCAATCAGAAGCTGGCCCAAATGGAAGCCGCGCGGAAAGCAAGAAACTTCAAAGCCTCTGATGCCCTGCGCGCCGAACTGACCGCCGAGGGCATCATCGTCGAGAATACGAAGGATGGCGTTCGGTGGAGAAGAAAGTGAGTATCATAATTTCAAGTGTCATCCTGAGCGAAGCGAAGGACCTATGCATTCCGACGCTGCGAGCAAAAACAGGTCCTTCGCTTCGCTCAGGATGACAGACTTCAAGACGTTACAAGACCGCATGCTGTCGTTAGACGATTACCTCCGCGAAGCCGAAGTCACCCACGGCCATCTCTGCGCCGGGCAGGTACTCGGCGTGCGCCTGGCCATGCTCGGGCTGGAGAAACTGGGCATTAAAGATCCTCGCGGCAACAAAGAAGATCGCAAACGCCTAGTCACGTTCGTCGAAATCGACCGCTGCGCCACCGACGCCATCTCCCTCGTTACCGGATGCCGTCTCGGCAAACGCGCCCTGAAATTTCGCGACTGGGGAAAGATGGCCGCGACCTTCGTTGATCTGGGAATAAAAGATGTGAGCACCGGCAAAGCCATTCGCATCGCCGCAAAGGAATCGTCCAAAGCGTTGGCGCGCTCGATGTATCCCGAAATCGAGAGCAGGAACCAGCAGCAGATGCTGGCCTATCGCGAAATGGCGGAAAACGACTTATTTACAGCGCAGTGGGTGAAGGTCGAACTTCCCCCCGAAGAATTCCCCGGATATAAGGGCGAGCGCATGGTCTGCGCCAAATGCGGCGAAGGCATCAACTTTCGTCGCGAAGTTGTACGCGATGGCAGAGTGCTGTGTCGTGCCTGTGCTGGCGAACCATATTACGAAATTCTCTAGACGGGCTCGCTTTGCTCGCTGGACGGACGAATGCGTCCGTTCCTACGTGGGCCCTCTCGACTGCTCGTAGGAGTGCGCCACCCGCAGCAGCGTTGCCTCATCAAAATGCCGCGCAAACAACTGCAACCCTATCGGCAGCTTCTCGTGATTCTCTCCGCACGGAACTGAAATTCCGGGAATGCCCGCCAGATTAGCAGTTACGGTGTAAATATCGGCAAGATACATGGCCAGCGGATCATTCACCTTCTCGCCCAAACGAAACGCAGGTGTCGGACAGGTTGGCGCGGCGATTACATCCACTTTCTTGAACGCCTCGTCGAAATCGCGCGTGAGCAGCGTGCGCACTTTCTGCGCCTTCAGATAGTAGGCGTCGTAGTATCCGGCGCTGAGCGCGTAGGTGCCGAGCATGATGCGGCGCTTGACTTCCATGCCGAATCCGCCATCGCGGCTCAGCCGGTACATTTCAGAAAGCGTGCCCGATTTTGCGCGAAAGCCGTAGCGCACACCGTCATAGCGGGCCAGATTTGCCGAAGCTTCCGCGGTGGCCACAATGTAATACGTGGGAATCGCATACTCGGTGTGCGGCAAACTCACCAGCACAACCTCGCATCCCAACTCCGCCAGTTTCTGAATCGCCGCCTCAACCGCCGCGCGAACTTCGGGATCAAGCCCAGCGCCAAAATATTCTTTCGCCACGCCAACCTTCAAACCCTTAACCGGCTTTTCCAGTTCCGCCACATAGTCGGGAACGGACACTTCTGCGGAAGTCGAATCCATGGGATCGCGGCCGGCAATCGTGCGCAGCACCAGCGCGACATCCTTCACCGTCTTGGCGAACGGGCCGATGTGATCGAGCGACGAAGCAAACGCGACCAAGCCATAGCGCGACACCCGTCCATAGGTCGGCTTCAACCCGACTACGCCGCAAAACGACGCCGGCTGGCGAATCGATCCGCCGGTATCGGAGCCGAGCGTCGCCACCGCCATCTCCGCCGCCACCGCGGCTGCCGATCCACCCGATGATCCGCCCGGCACGCGGCTCTTATCGCGTGGATTGTGCACCGGGTGATACGCCGAGTTCTCGGTAGACGAGCCCATGGCAAACTCATCGCAGTTGAGCTTGCCCAGAATCACCGCGCCCGCCGCCTCCAGACGAGCCACCGCCGTGCAGTCATACGGTGGAATAAAATTGTCGAGAATTCTTGAACCGGCGGTGGTGCGCACGCCGCTCGTCACCATAACGTCTTTGATCGCTATCGGAACTCCGGCCAGCGGCGGCAAAGGCTTGCCTGCAGCGGCCATCGCGTCGACCCCCACGGCCTGCGCTAGTGCCCGCTCTTCACAAAGGGTTAGAAACGCGCCGATCTCCGGATCTTCCTGCCGGATGCGAGCGTAGAAATCGTGCGCCAGAGCAGTCGCGGTCGTCTTCCGCTCTGCAATCGCGCTTCGGATCCCATCAATGGTCGAGGCCGGCATCTCTCTCGTCGCTATCTTTCAATCACCTTCGGCACTTCGAAAAATGTCCCGTCCGTGTCCGGAGCATTTTTCACCGCGGCATCGTGCGGCAGCGATTTCCGCAGGCCGTCTTTCACATCTTCGCGGATGGCGTACGCGAACCGGTCGCTCCCCTGCCGCGAGTCGTCCACACCGTAGCGGTCCGAGACTTGGGCCATGGGCGCAACCTTATCAGTCTCCAGCTCGTTGAGCCGCTCGATATATTCAAGAATGGAGTTCAAGTCGCGCAGCATGCGAGCGCGCTCTTCCGCGGTCAACTCGAGGTTGGCCAGATCAGCCACGTAAGCGACGTCTTTGCCGGTAACTTTCACGCGTGAATTTTATGCTTTCATCACGAATTCAATGCGCTTCACCGAAGTCGCGGAGTATTTATTGATCAACGCCACATAGCGCGGAGCCAGCTCGACGAGTTCCCGCCGCCATCCCGCGTCGGCCACTTCCACTCGCAGAATACCGTCGGAAAAACTAAGCGCCCGAGTTCGGTCAGCCACGGCACTGCCGCACGCGATAGGCCAGGCCAGCAACGCGCTCTCGCTGGTCGGCGCGCGATGAAGAGCTTTGGCAATGACGGTTTCAAGGCCCGAAGAAGCGCGGTTCAAGGCATGGCTCCTGATTCGAACGCGATGGGGAAGTGATGATTGTAGCATCGGAAAAGGTCACTTCCCTCTACGAGGCAACAGAGGCCGCTGCCACCACAGCCTTGGCGCGTTTCTTGGCGAGCTTGCGCAAGTGCGTAGACGAGTACAGACTTCCCCGGCAGCGCCGCGCCCCGCATAAACAGGGAGCGTCATCTTCCCCGTCGTAGAGGTTGTAGTCGTAAGTCAATTCTTCTCCCGCCTCGATATCGCGCATGGCGATAATCCACATCTTGCCCCGTATCTGATCGGTCTCGCAATTCGGTTTGCAGGAATGATTGACGAAGGCGGCCACCCCATAGCCGTCAATGATGCGTTTGCCGCCGTCCAGCCCGAACAAATACGTATTAGGAAAGTCGTCGTAGAGATCTTCGGCCTGCTCGCAAGTGAGGTGCTCGCCCACGTATTCCACGATCAGCGTCCCTTTGCGAATCGGCCGCGTGGTGTAGCAACCGCAGGAATGAATGCGAGACTGGCGAAGGACGAGCGTCATAATACGTCCTTTATCTTTAGCACACTGGGCCCCGGATCGTGCAAGCGCAAAGCTCTGGCATTCCCGAACCTGCTAAGATTCGTATCCGGAGACTGTCCCATGGCTCATCAGCATCCACAACGTTTTCTGAAGATTGTCGAAGACGCCAAGAAGCGCATCCGCGAAACCAACGTTGACGAAGTCAAAGCCCGGCTCGACCACGGCGACAAATTCGTTCTGGTCGACGTCCGCGAGGACCGCGAATTTGACACCGACCACCTGCCCGGAGCCGTCCACCTGGGCAAGGGCGTCATCGAGCGCGACATCGAGGCCAAGTATCCCGACCTGCAGACTGAGCTCGTACTCTATTGTGGCGGCGGCTTCCGCTCCGCCCTGGCCGCCGACAACCTGCAAAAAATGGGATACACCAACGTCATTTCCATGGACGGAGGAATCCGCGATTGGCGCGAACGGGGCTACCCGCTGGAAAAATAGCGGTAGTTTTCGGTTTATGCTACAGCCTGCACCGCCAATCGTTTCGGCGATTGCATACCACCCGCTTCTCTGAAAAAATAAGGTAAAGATACAGTGGGGTCTTGGTGATGTCTCAAATCGGAAGCTTTGCGCTGCTGCTGGCGCTCGGCCTGAGTGCGTATTCTTTCCTGGCAGGCTTTATTGCATTGTTCGGCAAGGATGCCGCTTCGGCTCGTCTCGGTGAGACCGCCCGCCGCGCCGGCATCGCCACCTTCGCTGCCGTGCTGCTGGCGG
>JGI12269J14319_10001953_pt1 | contig 20227 bp, 23 predicted proteins | sample PeaSoiSIISIP2007_FD_14319 | JGI IMG/M metagenome (IMG submission 14319)
GCGCGCCCCCGCGCTCAGCCGATCGGCTCGCGACGCAGTCGTGGGGCCGCCGCGACGATCTTGCCCTGTTCGTGGTCCGTCATGGCGCGCGTGCGGGGTTGGGGATGCCGCCCCTCGATCGTTCGCGTAACTCGAGAACCAAATCAGGAGTGTCGACATGAGTGGCTTGGACAATATCGACAATATCGTTCTCCTCATGCTGGAGAACCGCTCCTTCGATCAGACGCTGGGTTTCCTTTACGACGCCGACAATCCGCCGCCACGCGACCAGTCGTTCGAGGGGCTCACGGGAAACGAAACGAACCCCGATCAGAACGGCCAGCCGGTCAAGGTGTTCAAGATCACGCCGGACATGCCCGACGCCTACTACATGCCCGGTTCCGACCCGGGCGAAGGCTACTACGCCACGAACATTCAGCTCTTCGGCGCGAAGCAGGCGCCGCCTTCGGCGCCGGCGCCCGCAGCGGCGAACCAGGGTTTCGTGATCAGCTTCGCCCAGACTCTGGCCCAGCACGCGAACAACCCCCGCTGGACCACCAAGCCGGGAACCACGGCCTCCAGCATAATGGGGATGTTCACGCCGCAGATGCTGCCGATCATGTCTGGCTTGGCCAAGGGCTACGCGGTCTCCGATCGCTGGTTCGCCTCCGCTCCAACCGAGACCTTGCCCAATCGTGCGTTCGCGGGCGCCGCCACCTCTCAGGGGCACCTGGACGACACCACCAAGCTCTTCACCTCGGGCAGCATTTTCAGCGCGCTCAGCAAGAAGGGGCAGACTTGGGCGATCTACGGCTACAACCAAGAGCCCTACGCACGGCAGAACTTCCCGGACATCACCGACGCGCAAGACGCGAACTTCGGGCAGTTCAAGGATTTCCAGGACGCGGCAGCCGCCGGGAAGCTTGCTGCGTTCACCTTCCTGGAACCGAGCTGGAGCGAGGTCGGCAACAGCCAGCACCCCGTCGGCAACGTGGCGCTGGGCGAGCAGCTGATTCACGACGTCTACTATGCACTGCGCAACAGCCCCCAGTGGAACCAGACGCTGCTGATCGTCACCTACGATGAGCACGGTGGGAATTTCGACCACGTCCCGCCGCCCTGGACCGCCGTGCGGCCAGACGACAGCGTCGGCGAGTTCGGATTCGGGTTCGACCGGTTCGGCGTAAGGGTCCCGGCGGTCTTCGTCTCACCCTGGATCGAGGCGGGCACGGTGATCCGGGCGTCCGGCCAGACACCCTTCGATCACACTTCGATCCTCAGGACCGTGGAGCTCAGGTGGGGGCTCGATCCCCTGTCCGAGCGCGACAAGGCGGCGCCCGACCTTGGCGGCCTCTTTACCGCCGCGGCCGCGCGTCCGGGAGGCGACGATCCCATCGCCGGTGTCGCCGTTCCCGTCGCCGCGCCGTCGAGCCCGCCGAGCGGGGCGCCCAACAAGCTTCAACAAGGCTTCGCCGAGTTGACGGCGCGCCTGCCGGCGACCAACGCCGCGGGGGGTCTCGACGACGAGATGCCTGAGCTGCACTCAAGCCAGGACTACGACAACTACATCCGCAGCAAGACGGCCGCCTGGCACATTTCGAAGCGAAGACCATAGCGCCAGCCGAAAGCGCTTTGTCGACGAGGCGGTGCGCCGGCTCGACGAGAGCCGCGAGGCGGCGCCCAGACGAAGGTTGCGCTAGACTGGGACGACCAACGACGACCGGCGTTCGCCGTCCGCCATCTCATCGCCCGAGCCCCTTATGCCCCTCTCCGCCGAAGACCGCCTGAAGCTGCGCGAGCGATGCGCGACCGTTGTCGGAGGCTTCCATACCCCCTCGCCGGCCGAGGAGTTTCAGATGCTGGCCGACTGGTGTCGCGCCAATGGCGTGTCGCACGACACCTATGGCGAAGGGGCGCTGATCGAGGACTTCGAACGCCGCATCGCCGGCCTCACCGGCAAGGCGGCCGCCGCCTTCATGCCCAGCGGCGTGATGGCCCAGCTGGTCGCGGTGCGGATCTGGACCGAGCGCGCGCGCCTGGATCGCTTCGGCCTGCACCCGACCTCGCACCTGATCGGCCACGAGCGCGAGGCCTACCAGGCCCTGTTCGGCCTGCACGGCGCCGTCGTCGGCGAGCGCCTGCGCCCGATGACCGCCGCCGATCTCGACGCCGAGCGCTCCCCGCTCGCCTGCCTCATCGCCGAGCTGCCCATCCGCGAGGCCGGCGGGCAGCTGCCCACGTGGGAAGAGCTGGAAGCGCTGAAAGGCGCCTGCCGCCGTCGGGCCATCCCCCTGCACATGGACGGCGCGCGCCTCTGGGAAAGCCGCGCCTTCTACGATCGTCCTCACGCTGAGATCGCCGACGGTTTCGCCTCGGTCTACGTCTCCGTCTACAAGGGCCTGGGGGGGATCGCCGGCGCGCTGCTGGCCGGCGACGAGGACTTTGTCGCCGAGGCCCGCATCTGGCGCCGGCGTATGGGCGGGACCCTCTTCCACCAGAGCCCGATGATCGCATCAGCCGCCATGCGCCTCGACGGGCGCCTGGCCCAGATGGACGGCTGCTACGCGCGCGCGGTCAGTCTTGCGGAAGCTCTGTCTGGCGTTCCCGGCCTGAAGATCAATCCAGCCAGGCCGCACACCAACATGATGCACCTCTACTTCGAGGAGCCGGCCGAGGCGGTGATGGACCGCCGCGACGCTATCGCCGCGCGCGACGGCGTTTGGCTGATCGGCGGGGCAAAGCCCGCGGAGGTCCCGGGCTGGAGCGTCAGCGAACTCTACGTCGGCGACACGCTCGTCGCTCTCGGCGACGACGAGGTCGTCCCCCGGATCCGCGAGCTGCTGGGATAGCCGCCGCCTACCGCCCCGTGAACACCGGAGCGCGTTTTTCCAGGAAGCTTCGCACCCCCTCGCGGTGGTCCTCGGTGGCGAACAGGCGGTAGATGACCTCGATCGCCCAGGAACCCATCTCGCGCGGGTCGCCAAGGCCGCGGCGCAGGCCCTCCTTCATGTAGCGGAGCGCGAGCGGCGGGTTCACGGCGATGCGGCCGGCGAGCTCCATCGCCGCCGGCATCAGCTCATCGTGGGGCGTGACCTTGCTGACCAGGCCGATGCGCGCGGCTTCCGCGCCGTCGATGGCGTCGCCCGTCATCAACAGTTCCGCCGCCTTGGCGTGGCCGACGACGGACGGCAGCTTCCAGAACCCGCCCACATCGCAGACCAGCCCGCGCTTGATGAACAGCTCGGCGAACACGGCCCGCTCCGAGGCGATGCGCATGTCGGCGTAGAGCGAAAGCTCCATCCCCCAGCCTACCGCCGGCCCGTTCACCGCCGCGATCACCGGCTTGTCGCACTCGATCGCCGCCATGGCGGCCGGCGTCGGCTCGAAGCGCACGCGCGGGACGGCCGGCCCGCGTGGGCCTTCGCCGGTCATCATCTCCTTCACGTCCTCGCCGGCGCAGAACGCCGGATCGGTCCCGGTGACCACCACGCAGCGCGCGCCGGGGTCGGCCGCCGCGTGGCGGAACGCCGCCTCGATCTCGGCGTAGGCGCGCGGATTCAGCGCGTTCCTGCGCTCCGGCCGGTTCAGGGTGATGCGGCAGATGTGGCCCTGCACCTCGTAGAGGGTGCAGCTGAAGTCTTCGACGGCGATGGCGGCCATAGGCTTCCTCCTGGCCTCTCGCGCCGCTTGCCTGCTAAGCCTTCGGCGTTAGGCCCATGACGTGAGTGAGCGCGCATGACTTTGGGGAATGCAATGGCCGAGGCGGCCGACCCGCCGATCGTCGGCGAGGTGCGGGCGAACCACCGGTTCGACGAGGCGGCGCTCGAGGCTTGGCTCTTAGAGAACGTCGAGGGCCTCGAGGGCCCGATGCGGCTGCGCCAGTTCCACGGCGGCGCGTCGAACCCGACCTTCTACATCGCCGCCGGCGGGCGGCGGTATGTGATGCGCAAGAAGCCGCCCGGCCATCTCCTGGCCAGCGCCCACCAGGTCGACCGCGAGTATCGGGTGATGAAGGCGCTGGGGCCGACCGGCTTCCCCGTCCCCGTCATGCGCGCGCTGTGCCAGGACGACGGCGTCATCGGCACCGCCTTCTACGTGATGGACTACAAGGAGGGCCGGATTTTCCGCGACGCGCGGCTGCCGGGCGTTGAGCCCGCCGAGCGGGCGGCCATCTACGACGAGCTGAACGCGGTGCTGGCCCGCCTGCACGGCGTCGACTATGCGGCCATCGGGCTGGCCGACTACGGCCGCCCCGGCAACTACTTCACCCGCCAGATCGACCGCTGGACCAAGCAGTACCGCGGCGCCGAGACCGAGCCGATCGAGGCCATGGAGCGGCTGATCGCCGAGCTGCCCGCCCGCATCCCGCGCGACGATGTGACCACCATCGCCCACGGCGACTACCGGCTCGAGAACGTGATGTTCCACCCGACCGAGCCCAGGCTGATCGCCGTGCTCGACTGGGAGCTCTCGACGCTCGGCCATCCGCTCGCGGACGTCGGCTACAACTGCCTGCTCTGGCACTCGGTGTCCGAGGGCTGGGGCTCGCTCACGGGCGTCGACTTTGCGACCTCCGGGATCCCGACCCAGGATGCGTACGTCGCCGCCTATTGCAGGCGCACCGGGCGCGAGCGAATCGACGACCTGAACTTCCTGATCGGCTTCGCCGCCTTCCGCCTCGCCTCGATCGGCCAGGGCGTCTTCAAGCGCAACCTGGACGGCATCGGCACCGGCAACGCCACCCGCGACAACACAGGCACGCGAGTGCTCGCCGAACTGGCCCTGAAGCTGATCGAATCGTAGGAGCTGCGGACATCAGCACGGGCGCTCCCGCTTTCCGCTCATCCCGGCGACAGCGGGACCCAGGCTTTTTTTGAAGCGCGGCGCAGCGGCGGGGCCTTGTCGGACCGCCAAGGACGCCAAGAGCGCCAAGCGATCAGGGGAGGATGCAGGCGCGCGGGCAACTGCTGACTCTTGGCGTCCTTAGCGTCGTTGGCGGTCAAGAATTGGGAGGTCAGCGTTCGCGGTGGCGCCGGAAGAGATGGGCATGAATCGTCCGTTGACGGCTCCGTTGCGGCGCCCGGATCGGGCGCCCACATTTCGCCGATGGCATTCGACAACGAGGAGCTGCTCTCCGAAGCGCTCGACCCCTATTCCGCTACCGTCGCCCAGGCTTTCGAGACCGTCGGACCGGCGGTGGCTCACATCGCCGCCACCAACGCAAAAGGCCGCACGGGCACGGGCTCGGGCATCCTTTTCGCCCCCGACGGCTACCTGCTCACCAACAGCCACGTCGTCGCCGGGGCGAGCAGGCTCAAGGCCTCGCTGACCGACGGCCGCGAGTTCGCCGCGCGGCTCATTGGAGACGACCCGGCGACCGACCTCGCGGTGCTCAGGCTCGACGAGACCGGTCTGCCGCACGCCCGGTTCGGCCGCTCGGGCGCGTTGCGCGTCGGCCAGCTGGTCGTCGCCATCGGCAACCCCCTCGGCTTCCAGGCGACCGTCACCGCCGGCATCGTCAGCGCGCTCGGACGCACCCTGCGCTCGCCGAGCGGGCGGCTGATCGAGAGCGTCATCCAGACCGACGCGCCGCTCAACCCCGGCAATTCGGGCGGGGCGCTGGTCGACGGCCGCGGGCGGGTGGTGGGGATCAACACCGCCATGATCGGCGGGGCGCAAGGGCTCTGCTTTGCGATCGGCATCGACACCGCGGTCGACGTCACGGCCAGGCTGATGCGCGACGGCCGCGTGCGGCGCGCGCGGCTGGGCGTCGCCGGCCAGACCACGTACCTCGACGCGCGCCTCGCTCGGCGGCTGCACCGCGAGGGCGACACCGCCGTGCTCGTCGCCGAGGCGGTCGAGGCCGGGCCGGCGGTGCTGGCGGGGCTACGCAAAGGCGACGTGATCCTGTCGTTCGCCGGCAGCGAGGTCTTCACCGTCGACGACCTCCACCGTCTGCTCACCGCCGAACTCGCCGGCGCCGAGACGGAGCTCACCCTCATCCGCCAGGCCAGGATCGAAACCCTAACGCTCACCCCCGACCTGGATGACTGACGTCAAACCTCTCCCGAAGGGAGAGGGAGGGGCCCCGAGCGAAGCGATGGGGAGGGTGAGGGGTTACAGCGCTTCCGGCAAATCCTGCGCTTCGCAGCTTCATCGCTGCGGCCAACCGCGTGCGTCGTAACCCCTCCCCCCGTCCTGCCGGCCTACGGCCGCAGTCCGCCCCTCCCTCTGGGGGCAATGATATACTTAACAAACCAAGCTCCCTACGATTCGGCCGGACAGGCCGGCGCGAAGGCGGATGAGGCACAAGCTGCCTTATCCGCCCTTCTTTCGACGGGCCTTGCGCGCAGCTCTCGTCTTATGCGCGCGCGGGCGCGGCGCAGGGAAGCGTGGCTCAAGGCCCATGGCGATCATGAACTGAAGAAGCTCAATGCCCGCGTCATAGATGAACGCCGCATCGCTTTTGATCTGGTCGACGGACATCGGGGCTAGATCGGAGCGGACAGAGCCACGTGCACTCGTTTTCACCGTGAAGACTTCGCCGGTCGTTGGGTGGCGGCTCCAGCGGCGGTGCACGATGGCGTTTCGTTTGTCGATTGCCGACTGGATCTGATCGAGCAAGACGTCCAGGCGGTCCAGCGCATCCAAGTCATCGATGCGGATTTCGGCAACGGCCCTCACAACGCCGTCCCGAAGGGGAGCCGTCATGTGCGTTGTCACGGCGACCTGGTACTCGGCATCGATGCCGAGCAGGCAACCGATGAGCATTTCAACGACGTATTCGGTTTGGGCCGAACATGCGGTCACCAAGCCGATGGCGGCGATGTAGTCCGGTGGTATCTTGCGCGGATCATAGTCGTAGACGACGGTTGGCATGACAGAAGTCCCCAAGGACACCGACAAGCTACCGCCAGCCGAGGCCGAACGTCGATTCAACGAGTCGCTCAAGCGGCTCGTGAACACGCCGCACAAGCCGCACAAGCCGACCAACCCCACGGGGGACGCGAAGCCTCGGTAACGGCGTAAGCCGTTGTGGCTACGCGTAAGACGAGTAAGGTGACCTCTCGAAAAATGGGAGGCGGCGTCGTGGCCGGACCTGACAGCTTGGGCACATTGTGGCAGCCCGACATGATTGCGCGGTTCGATGATATCGACGCCGAAACCATGATCCACGTCGACTTCAAGAAGGGGGAAATGGCCTTCCTGATTAAGTCGCAATGGCAGCTCTTTCAGAGCCTCAACACACTCCTTCAAACCGTGGGCACTATCGCTTTCACCGATGAAGCGCGAACGTCGTTGAACAACGCATATCAGTCGTTGCAGGCGGCCCAAGCGTCGTTTGCCACCGGGTCAAACGCGTTGATCGGGCGCGTCGTTGAGACCGTTGGCAAACGATGATCGCCACCGATGACAAGCTGGCTGATGTAGGACCGGCTATCCCTCAGAAGCCCGCGCAGACCGACAGCCTAGCGGTTCTAACGGCGCACATGGAATATGCTCGCCGTGATCTGGCAAAGGTTATCGACCGCGTCGATGAGATATCGCATCCAGAGACAGGTCTTTTTGCTCGCTTGATTAAGCTGGAGTCCGAAGTCAGTCAGCTACCCAAGAAGGGGTATATTATCTCAGTCGTGGTGATCGCGCTAACAGTCGTGGGGCTGTTGCTAAGCCTGCAAACGGGGGTGCAGCATTTCTGGCCGCCCGGAAATCACTGAGACTTCTTGCGTCGCCTCCACCATAGACGCTTCGCCTTCTGCTTAAGCGTGCGCGGCTTCACGAGTCCGCCGATAGGTCAGGCGCTTGCCACCGATCCCGCGCAGGGCTTCGTCTGAGCGGGCTCCATCGTTCACACCGAGCGCGATGCGGTTCGAATAGCGGAAATCAAACTCTGCCAGATAGCGGTGCAGGTGAGCCTCTGAGACGTGGTGATATACGCCGATCACGCCGCGCTTGAGGATTGAGAAGAACCCCTCGACGGTGTTCGAATAGGCGTCGCCGCGAACGTATTCCTCGATCCCGTGGTTGACCGTCTCGTGGCGAGCGAACTGCTTGCCGGCATGGAAATAAGCGCCTGACGTGTCGGTCATCAGCGCCGACTTGCGATGCACGTTCTTGAACAGGATCGGTCCAAGCGTCGCGCCGCTCACATGGGCGACATGGAACGAACGGGCGCGCCCATTGCGCTCAACCAGCGTCACCGCAACCGACTTGCCGACCGCGCCGATGTTCGCGGGGTTGCGCTTGGATAGGCGCTTGTTGCGCTCTTTCCCGCCAATCACCGTCTCGTCAGCCTCGACCGTCTTGCCTTCGCCACCTAGCGGCGCGGGGTTGGTTTCGGCCATCGCGGCGCGCAGACGGTGCGCCATGAACCAAGCCGTCTTGTAGGTCACGCCTAGCGTGCGGTGGAGCTGGTGGGCGCTCACGCCTTTCTTGCTGGCGTTCATCAGATAGTTGGCGAGCAGCCACTTGTTGAGCGGGATTTTGGAGCGCTCGAAAACGGTTCCAACGGTCGCGGTGAATTGCTCGCCGCAGGCGTTGCACTTGTAGACGCCGGCGCGGTGCGCCTTCCCCTTGAACTGCGTTGCCTGATCGACCACGCCGCAATGCGGGCACTCAGGACCATTGGGCCAGCGGGTGGCCTCTAGGTGCTTGCGGGCCTTGGCTTCGTCGGTGAAGATTGGATCGGTGAGGTTCATAGCGCTATCCCTTACAGCGCCTATGATACCTCACCGATCCGGTTTGTCACGTATATAATTGCCCCCTCTGGGAGGGGGTTGGTGGCTTGAGCCCACTGCCCACAATCCCTACCTTCCACCTCGGCGGGTCTGCTGCGGCTCGCGTCGAAGGCTTTTCAATCCCGGGGACCTTAAATTCTCTCGAAGGGAGCTGTCCCTGGCCGGGATCGTGGTCCTGGTCACACGGCGCCCACCTGGTAAACCAGGTCCGAGGGGATAGATCCGCCTTCACGGTTCCGCGGCGCCGCCACCCTGGGCGGGCATTTCCGGCGCAAATCGCCTATATCGGAGCCTTTGACGAGAAGGACTCCGCATGCGCTTCGCCTTCTTCGGCGACATCGTCGGCCGCTCGGGTCGCGACGGCCTGGCCGAGCATCTGCCGCACCTGCGCCGCCGGCTAGGGCTCGAGTTCGTGGTCGTCAACGCCGAGAACGCGGCGGGCGGCTTCGGCATTACCGAATCCACCGCGCGCGAGCTTTTCGCCGCCGGCGCCGACTGCCTGACGCTGGGCAACCATTCCTGGGACCAGCGGGAGGCGCTCACCTACATCGTGCGCGAGCCCAGGCTGATCCGCCCGCTCAACTATCCGGCCGCCAGCCAGGCGCCAGGGCGCGGCGCCCAGCTGTTCGAAACGGAGGGCGGCCATCGCGTGCTGGTCATCAACCTGCTTGGCCGCGTGCACATGGAGCCGCTGCTCGACGATCCGTTCTCCGCCGTCGACCGCGAGCTCGATGCCTGCCCGCTCGGCCAGGCGGCGGACGCCATCGTCGTCGACATGCATGCCGAGGCGACCTCGGAGAAGATGGCCATGGGCCACTTCTGCGACGGGCGCGCGAGCCTGGTCATCGGCACCCACAGCCATGTGCCGACCGCCGATGCGCAGATCCTCAACGGGGGCGCGGCCTACCAGAGCGACGCCGGCGCCTGCGCCGACTACGACAGCGTCATCGGCAACCAGAAGGAGGAGCCGCTCCGGCGCTTCACCACCCGCATCTCCGGCGGCCGCTTCCAGCCGGCCGAGGGTCCGGCGACCGTCTGCGGCGTCTACGTCGAAACCGATCCCGCCACGGGCCTGGCGCTGCGCATCGAGCCGATCCGCATCGGCGGCCGGCTCAGCCAGACCGTCCCCGACGTCGCGGTTGAGGAGCGCCTTCAGGCAGCTCCAGCACCCTGAGCCGCCGCACGGTCAGGTCGTCGATCTCCAGCGTCTTGATCCGTCCGCGGCCGATCGCGAGCCGGCCGACGGCGAGGGTTCCGATGGCAAGCGCGCCGATCGCAAGCGCGCCCAGCGCCGTGGCGCCGATGGCGAAGGCCGCCAGGTTGCTGACAGGCCGCGGGGCGGGCGGCGGCGCGGGCTCGAGCTCGAGCACCGCCACGGGCGCCTCGACCTCCATGGGGGCCGTCGGGTCGGAGTCGGGCATGGCGTCTCAACCTCTTGAGGGCGCAGCCGGTTCCGGCGCGGGCGCCGTGACGGGCGCCGGCCGCCACGCTAGAGAGCGACCATGATCTATCTGCTTCGCCATGGCGAGACGCTCGGTAACAGCGAGGGCCGCTTTCAGGGGCGGCTCGAGTCGCCGCTCAGCGAGCACGGGCAGGCGCAGGCGCGCGCGGTCGGCGCGCGGTTGGCGGCGCTCGCGGCCGCCGATCCCGGCGACTGGACGATCGAGGCCAGCCCGCTCGGGCGCGCGCGGCAGACTGGGGCCATCGTCGCCGAGGCCATGGGCCTGCCGGAGCCACGCATCGAGCCCAGGCTGATCGAGGCCGACTATGGCGCGCTCGAGGGGTTGACGCGGCCGGAGGTCGAGGCCCGCTGGCCGCACTTGGCCGGGGTGATCGGCGTCTTCGGCTACGCTCCCGACGGCGAGAGCCTCGCCGACCTCGACGCGCGAGCGGCCGCGTGGCTCGCGGAGCGGTCGGCCGACCCGCGGCGCGTCATCGCCGTCGCCCACGCCAGCATCGGCCGGGCGATCCGCGGCGCCTATGTCGGCGCGCCGTTCGAGCAATACCGCCTGTTCGAGACTCCGCAGGACGCCTTCCACCGCCTGCACGAGGGCCGCATCGAGCGTATCGATTGCGGACCGGCGGCACTGGCGCGGGCCTGACCGCGGCGCTACAAGCCCGCGGCCTTGTAAGAACAGACCTCGACGATGGCCGGACACTCCAAGTTCAAGAACATTCAGTTCCGCAAGGGCGCCCAGGACAAGAAGCGCTCGAAGATCTTCTCCAAGCTCTCGCGCGACATCACGCTGGCGGCCAAGCAAGGCCTGCCGGACCCGGCGGCCAACGCGCGCCTGCGACTGGCCATCGCCACCGCGCGCGCCGAGTCGATGCCCAAGGACAACATCGACCGCGCGATCAAGAAGGCGATCGGCGGCGAGACCGACTCCTTCGAGGACATCCGCTACGAGGGGTTCGGTCCTGGCGGCGTCGGGATCATCGTCGAGGTGCTGACCGACAACCGAAACCGCGCCGCCGCCTCCGTGCGCACCATCTTCGGCAAGAACGGCGGCAACCTCGGCGAGAGCGGCTCGGTCGCCTTCATGTTCGATCGCGTGGGCGAGATCGCCTACCCAGCCTCGGCTGGGAGCGAGGACGCGGTGATGGACGCGGCCATCGAAGCCGGAGCTGAGGACGTCGAGAGCGATGCCGAGGGTCACCTGATCACGTCGGCCTTCGAAGACCTCTCGGCGGTCGCCGAGGCGCTGGAAGCCAAGCTCGGCCCGCCGAAGTCCACCGCCGCCGTCTGGCGCGCGAAGACCACGACCCCCGTCTCGGCCGCCGACGCCGCCACGCTGATGAAGCTGCTCGAAGCACTCGAGGACGACGACGACGTACAGGACGTCTACTCCAACGCCGAGCTGACCGAAGAGCAAATGGCCGCGCTCGCGGGGTAGGCGCAAAACCCCTCCCAGAGGGAGGGGCCGAGCGCCGTGCGGCCCGAGGGGGGGGAGGGTTACGGCCTCTCGGGCTACTCTGAAACGGCGTACGCCGTCATCCTCCCGTTGCTGCGCAATAGGCCCCTCCTTCTCCCCCGGGAGAAGTCTGGGGCGCCAAGCCTGCCCTTAACCTCTCGTTAACCGATCCGGCCGCTTCCCCTACGCCACGCCGCGCGCGATGTTGCCGGAACACATGACGAACGCGATTCGCATCCTCGGCCTCGATCCGGGCCTTCGGCGCACCGGGTGGGGGGTGATCGTGATCGACGGGGCCAAGCTCGCCCACGTCGCCCACGGCGTGATCGCGCCCAAGGAGACGCTGGCGCTCTCCGAGCGGCTGCTCGTGCTGTTCGAGGGCGTCGCCGAGGTGGTCGCCCGCTACGTCCCCGATGAAGCGGCGGTCGAGGAGACCTTCGTCACAGCCAACGGGTCCTCGACGCTCAAGCTCGGCCACGCGCGGGCGGCGGCGATGATCGCCCCGGCGCGCGCCGGCCTCATCGTCGCCGAATACGCCGCCAAGGTGGTGAAGAAGGCGCTGGTCGGAACCGGCGGCGCCGACAAGGCGCAGGTCGCCTTCATGGTCGCGCGTCTGCTCCCCGCCGCCGGGCCGGCAAGCGCCGACGCCGCCGACGCACTCGCCGTCGCTATCGCCCACGCGCACGCCCGCCGCGCCCGCAGCCTGGGGGCAGCCGCGTGATCGGCCGCCTGCGAGGCCTCGTGGCCGAAATTGGCGAGGAGGACGCGTTGATCGACGTGGGCGGCGTTGGTTACGTCCTGCGCTGCGGAACGCGCACGCTCTCGCGCCTGCCGCCGCTCGGCGACGAGGCGCTGCTGCACGTCGAGACCCAGTGGTCGGAGCAGGGGGGCTTGCGCCTCTATGCCTTTCTCGCCCGCGACGAGCGGCGCGCCTTCGTCGCGCTGCAGTCGGTGCAGGGCGTCGGACCGAAAGCGGCGCTGGGCGTGCTCGACGTGCTCGGCCCCGCCGAACTCGCTCAGGCGGTGGCGCGGAACGACCGGGCCCAGATCGGCCGCGCGCAAGGGGTCGGCCCCAAGCTCGCCCAGCGCATCATCACCGAGCTTAAGGACAAGCCGATCGCAGACGGATCGGTCGCCGCCTTCCACGCTCAGGTCATGCCGACGCACGAACCCAGCACCGCCGGCGAAGCGGTCGCCGCGCTCATGGGCCTGCAGGTCGCCGAGGTCACCGCCAGGCGCGCGGTCGACGCGGCGCTCATCCGGCTCGGCGAGGACGCCGAGATCCCGGCCGTGATCAAGGCCGCCTTGCAGGAGCTCGGGCGTTGACTCGCCTGGTGGCCGGCGAGGCCGAGGCGTTCGAGCCCACCGATCGGGCGATGCGGCCGCAGACACTGGCCGAGTTCGTCGGCCAGGCGCAGGCGAAGGGAAACCTCAGCGTCTTCATCGAAGCCGCGCGCGGCCGCGCCGAGGCGCTGGACCACGTGCTGTTGTTCGGGCCGCCCGGTCTCGGCAAAACGACGCTGGCGCAGATCATCGCCCGCGAGCTCGGGGTGAACTTCCGCGCCACCTCCGGCCCGGTGCTGGCCAAGGCCGGCGACCTCGCCGCCATCCTCACCAACCTCGAGCCGCGCGACGTGCTTTTCATCGACGAAGTGCATCGCCTCGCCCCGAACGTCGAGGAGATCCTCTATCCGGCGATGGAGGACCACGTGCTCGACCTGATGATCGGCGAGGGTCCCTCGGCGCGCTCGGTGCGCATTGACCTGGCGCCCTTCACGCTCGTGGCGGCGACGACGCGCGCGGGGCTCCTCGCGAGACCGCTGCACGACCGCTTCGGCATCCCGCTCCGGCTCGAGTTCTACACGCCAGACGAGCTCAAGACGGTGCTGACCCAGGCGGCGCGCAAGCTGGGCGTTGCGCTGACGGAGGAGGGCGCGGCCGAGATCGCCGCCCGCGCCCGGGGCACGCCCAGGGTGGCCGGGCGGCTGCTCCGCCGCGTACGCGACTTCGCCGAGGCCGAGGGGGCCGACCGCATCGACCGCGCCGCGGCCGCCCGCGCGCTCGTCCGTCTCGAGGTCGACGAGGCCGGCCTCGACGCCCTGGACCGCAAGTATCTCCGCGCCCTGATCGACAATTACGGCGGCGGCCCGGCCGGGGTCGAGACGCTCGCCTACGCCATCGCCGAGGCCCGGGACGGCGTGGAGGACGTCGTCGAGCCCTTCCTGCTGCAGCAGGGCTTTATCCAGCGCACGCCGCGCGGCCGCATCGCCTGCGCCAAGGCCTACGCGCTTCTGGGGCTGAACCCGCCGCCCCGCTCGCCGACGGCCGCCCAGCCCGGGCTGTTCGAGGACGAGGCGTAAGGACGCGCATGGGTCCCTCCGCCGGCGTCTTCGAGGGGAGCGAGCATGTGCTGCCGGCGCGCGTCTACTACGAGGACACCGACCTCACCGGCGTCGTCTATCACGCCAATTACCTCCGCTATTTCGAGCGCGGGCGTTCCGACTTCCTTCGCCTGGCCGGCGTCGATCACGCCAGCCTGTTGGCCCGCGACGATCCCGCCGCCTTCACCGTCACCAGGATCACGATCACATTTCACCAGGCCGCCCGCATCGACGACGCGCTGGAAGTGCGCACGCGGTTCCAGCACAGGCGGCGCGTCCGACTGCATGCCGTGCAGCGGATCCTCCGCGGCGGGGTCCTGCTCTCCACGGCCGAGGTCGAGGTCGTCTGTATCGGTCCGGACGGCCGCGTGCGTCGTCCGCCCGCCGAGCTCGTCGCCGCGCTCACGCCGCTTTTGTCGCCTGAATCGCCTTAGTTTCACCACCCTGCCCGCCCAACTGGGCCGGGCCGGGCTCCGGAGCTAGAACACCTCGCATGGACGCACAGAGCGCGCTCACGCCGGAGAGCTTCTCCTTCATCGCCGTCTTCATGCGGGCCGATTGGGTCGTGAAGGTCGTCCTGGTCGGCCTCATGCTCGCCTCGGTCTGGTCGTGGACCTTGATCATCGACAAGCTGGTGCGCTTCGCCGCGCTGAACCGCCATGCCGACCATTTCGAGCGCGAGGTCGCTTCCGGCCGATCGCTGGAGGAGGTCGCGGCCGAAGCAGGCCCGGATCCCCGCCAAGCCCTGCCGCGCATGCTGCAGGCGGCGCTGCGCGACTGGCGCGAAGGCGGCAAGGGGGGCGGCGAGACCGCGACCGCGCTCCTGCTCCAGCGCATCGACCGGGCGCTGGATTCCATCATCGCCCGCGAGAGCGCGCGGGTGGAGGATGGCCTGGGCTCGCTGGCCATCGTGGCCACCTCCTCGCCCTTCATCGGCCTGTTCGGGACCGTCTGGGGGATCATGCACGCCTTCCAGGCGATCGCGGTCGAGAAGAACACCAACCTCGCGGTGGTGGCGCCGGCGATCGCGGAAGCCCTGCTCGCGACGGCGGTCGGCCTCGCGGCGGCTATCCCCGCCTACATCGCCTACAACAAGTTCTCGACCGACGCCGGCAAGTTCACCAGCCGGCTCGAGGGCTTCGCCGACGAGCTGTCGGCGGCGGTATCGCGCCGGCTTGGCGAGCGCATGAAGGGCTAGCGCCACCCATGCCGCTCTCGCTCGACTCCTCCAACCAACGCCGCGGACGCCGCCGTGGGCGGAGCCGTCGGGCGCTGTCGGAGATCAACGTCACGCCGCTGGTCGATGTGATGCTTGTGCTCCTGATCATCTTCATGATCTCCGCCCCGCTGCTCACCGCCGGCGTGCCCGTGCAGTTGCCGAAGACCGAAGCCGGCGCGATCAGCAATCAGAACGAGCCGTTGACCATCAGCATCCGCGCCGACGGGACCATCTATGTCCAGGCGATCGAGACGCCGTTCAACGCGCTGGCGCCGAAGATGCGCTCTCTGGCCGACACCGGGTTCTCGCGGCCCGTCTACGTGCGCGCCGACGGGCGCGCGCCGTACGCCGTGGTGGCGCAGGTGATGGCCAGCCTCTCGCAGTCCGGCTTCACCTCGATCGGGCTGATCACCGACACCGGCGGGCCTTCGTCGGGCCTCGAGCCGCCGACCAACACGGCGGGGCCTTAAGATGGCGTCGCGCACCGACCGCTACCCGGCGCTCGCCGCCTCGGCGCTGCTGCATGCAGCCGTGCTGATCGCCGCGCTGGTCGCCTGGCCGTGGTCGCAGACCATCCACATGGGCGACGTCGTGCCCGTGACGCTGATCAGCGCCGCGCAAGCGCCCGCGCCCGCCCCGGCCGAGCAGGCGCCTGCGCCGCAGCCCGCCGCGACCAAAGCGCCCGTCCCGCGGGCCCCGCCGCAGCCGGCGGCGCGTGAACAGGCTCCGACGCCGGCGCTTGCGGCGCCCTCCCCCAAAACGCATCCGCAGAAGGTCGCGCCGCAGCCCACGCCGGCCGCAAAGGCCAAGCCGACTCCGGCGCCGTCGGAGGACTGGACCGCGCTTGCCGCGACGCTGACGCACCAGTCGCAGGCGACCGGCGCCCATTCATCGGCAGCGCAGCGCGGGCCATCGCGCGCGAACCAGGCGGTGCAGGCCAGAACCACGACGGGCGTTTCGAACGCCATCTCCGCTGCCGCCATGACCTCGCTCGCCGGAGAGCTGCAACGGCTGTGGAATCCGAACTGCGACGCGCCGGGCGGCGACGTCACGGTCAAGGTGACGTTCAAGCTGACCGAGAGTGGGCGGCTGGACGGCTCGCCGTCGTCGTCGCAGGCGAACGCCTCCGATCCGGCGTTGAAGGCGGCGTCCGAGCGCGCGGTGCGGGCGGTCTACGAGGGCGAGCCCTTCTCCGACCTGCCCCCGGCGCTCTACGGTCAAAATATCACCGTGAACTTCAACCAGAAGACCTACTGCTCAAGCCGATGAGGCCGTCGATGCTCCTTCTCCGGCGCCAGGCCGCCGCGATCGTCCTGCTGCTCGCCGCCGTCGCGTTCGCGCCGGCGCTGGCGCGCGCCGACGTCACCGTCGACGTGAACCAGGGCGTGCTGCAGCCGATGCCCATCGCCATTCCCGCCTTCAATGGCGCCCAGGGCGCCGAGATCGCCCAGGTGGTTGAGAATGACCTCTCGGGCTCCGGCCTGTTCAAGCCGATAGACCCGAACACCTTCCTCGAGCGGTCGCTGGACGTGAACGTCCAGCCGCAGTTCCCGCTCTGGAAGCAGATCAACGCCCAGGCCCTGCTCGACGGCCAGGCCACGGTGGATTCCGACGGCCGCATGCACGTCGACTTCCGCCTGTGGGACGTCTACGCCCAGCAGCCGCTGCTCGGCTTCCAGTACTCGTCGACCCAGGACAACTGGCGCCGCCTCGCGCACAAGATCGCCGACGCCGTCTACGAGCGGCTGACCGGCGAGAAGGGCTACTTCGACACCCGCGTGGTCTTCGTCGCCGAGAGCGGGCCGAAGACCAAGCGCATCCGCCGCCTCGCCATCATGGACCAGGACGGCGCCAACCCTAGCTATCTCACCGACGGCGCCTACCAGGTGTTCACGCCCAGGTTCTCCTCGAACGACCAGGAGATCACCTTCATGCTGCTCCGCGATTCCGCGGCGTCGATCTACCTGTTCAACATCGAGACCGGCCGCGAGGAGGTGCTCGGCCAGTTCAAGGGCATGGTGTTCGCTCCCCGCTTCTCGCCGGACGGCGCCAAGGTGGCGCTCTCGGTCGAGAAGAACGGAGCGAGCAACATCGACGTCATGGATCTGCGCACACGCCAGGTTCGCCAGGTCACCTTCGACGAGGCGATCGACACCTCGGCCAGCTTCTCGCCGGATGGGACGAAGATCGTGTTCAATTCCGACCGGGCCGGAGGCCCGCAGATCTATGTGATGAATGCCGACGGCTCGGATCAGCATCGCATCTCGTTCGGCGACGGACGGTACACGACGCCCGTCTGGTCGCCGAAGGGCGACCTGATCGCCTTTACCAAGCAGACCGGCTCGACCTTCCACATCGGCGTCATGCACCCGGACGGATCGGACGAGAAACTGCTGACCACCAGCTATCTCGACGAGGGTCCGAGCTGGGCGCCCAACGGGCGGGTGATCATGTTCTCGCGGGAAACGGCCGGCCAGGGCGCGCGTTTGTGGACGGTGGACGTGACCGGCCAGGTCAGCCGCGCGGCCGCCTTCCCCGGCGGCGCGTCAGATCCGGCGTGGTCGCCGTTGTTGCCTTGAGGTCGAGGCAATGAAACCAGCAGCGGCGGGGCGGGTTTTGTCAGGACATCGCAAGGCCGTGGCGCCACTATCGGCTTCCGACACGCACGCGGCCGCAAGGAGAAGCAAATGACGTTCAAGGTCAGTGTTGGTGTTCGACTGGCGCTGGTCGGCGGACTGGCGTTCTCGATCGCGGCCTGCGCCTCGCAGCCGAAGCCCGCGCCGCTCGCGCCGACCAACCAGGGGCAGCAGGAACAGCAACAGCCCTACGTCCCACCGGAGCAACAGCCGGTCGCCGAACAGCCGACCGCGGCGGTCCCCGGCTCCGCGCAGGACTTCGTCGTCAACGTCGGCGATCGGGTCTATTTCGACTTCGACCAGTTCACCATCCGCGCCGACGGGATGGACACGCTCGCCAAGCAGGCCCAGTGGCTCGACCGCTATCCGGCGGTGCAGGTGCGCATCGAAGGCAACTGCGATGAGCGCGGGACCGAGGAGTACAACTTCGGGCTGGGCGCGCGTCGGGCGGAGTCGGTGAAAGAGTTTCTGATCAACCACGGCGTCGACGGATCGCGCATAACCACCGTCTCCTACGGCAAGGCGCGGCCGATCGATCCGGGCGACAACGAGGACGCCTGGGCCAAGAACCGCAACGCCCACACCGCGATCACCGGCGGCGCGCAGTAGGCGTCGGCCGTAGTTTAGCCAAGGGTTTCGTGTGAACATCCCGGCATGAAGCTGCGTACGCTCCTGCTCGCCGTGCTGTCGGCCACCCTCCTGGCCGCGCCGGCCGTCGTCGCCCAGGAGGGCGCGCCTCCGGGCGTCGACCAGTCGCTGCGCGACCGTCTCGACCGGCTGGAGAAGCAGCTGCAGGAGGTGCGCGAGATCGTGCTGCAGGCTCGCGCCACCGGCCGGCCGATCGAAATCAAGGAAGCCGGGCCTGACCCGATGGTCACCGCGCTGGGCAGCCGCCTGGACGACATGGAACAGTCGCTGCGCGGGGTGAACGGCCAGGTCGACGACCTGACCCACCAACTCGACCTGGCGCGCAACGACGCCAAAGACGAGAAGACCGAGATCGCGGCGCTGAGCGACCGGCTGGACAAGCTCGAGAAGGCGGTGGCCGCAATGGCCGCGCCCCCGCCGCCAGCGCAGCCCGCGCCCGGCGACAACGGCGCGGCGGCGAACACCGATCAAACGCAAACGGCGCCGGCCGATCAGGGCGACCCGAAGACGGCCTACGCCCATGCCCGCCAGCTCCTCCTCGACGGCGACTATCCGGGCGCGCAGGCGGCGTTCCAGGCCTACGTCGACCAATACGGATCCACGCCGCAGGCTGCGCAGGCGCGCTACTGGCTGGGAGAGACCAAGTACGTGCAGGAAGACTATGCCGGAGCCGCGGCCGCCTACATTGGCGCGACCAAGGGCTGGCCGCAGACCGCATGGGCGCCCGACGCCGTGGTCAAGCTCTCGCTCTCGCTGCTCGAGCTGAACCGCCCCGCCGACGCCTGCGCGGCGCTGGGCGAATTCGATCGCCACTATGCCAAGTCGGGTGGCGCGGCGAAGGCGCGGGCGGACGCGGCGCGGATCAAAGCCAAGTGCGGAAATGATCATTGAGCGCTTCGACGCGCGGCTCGATTCGACGCTGACGCAGCCCCTGGCCGTCGCCTTCTCGGGTGGCGGCGACTCCCTGGCCGCCCTCATCGTCGCTCTGCGCTGGGCCAAGGCATGCGGCCGCCCGGTGATCGCGCTGCACGTCGACCACGGCCTGCAGCCGCAGAGCGGCGCTTGGGCGGCCTTTTCAGCGGAGGTCGCGACTGAGCTAGGCGCCGAGTTCCGCCTTCTCGCCTGGGATGGCGACAAGCCGACGCGCGGATTGGCGGCCGCGGCGCGCCGCGTCCGCCACGCCCTGATCGCCAACGCCGCCCGCGATGCGGGCGCCAGCGTGGTTGTGTTCGGCCACACCGCCGACGACCTCGCCGAGGCGGTGCTGATGCGGGCCGAGGGTTCGAGCCTTGGCGCACTCGGGGTCTGGCGGCCCTCGCCGGTGTGGCCGGAGGGGCGGGAGGTCATGCTCTTCCGGCCGCTGCTGCGTGCGCGCCGCGCCGCGCTGCGCGCCGCGCTGCAGGCCGAGGGCTACGATTGGATCGAGGACCCGGCGAACGACGAGCTCGCCCAGCCCCGCGCCCGCGCCCGCGCCGCCCTCGACCTCGGGCGCTGTGCGCCGCCGCCGGCCGCTGACGATCCTGCGGCCGCCGCGCTGGCGCACGCCGCCGAGATCGACCCGTGGGGCGCGATCGGCTTCGACCGGGAGGCGCTGCGCGCGGAGCCGCCAGCCTCCGCGCTGACGGTTCTTGCCGCGGCGATGCTTTCCGTCGGCGGCGGCGAGCGTCCGCCGCGCCGCCGCTCGGTCGAGGCCCTCCGCGCGCGACTGGCGGCC
>JGI12269J14319_10001957_pt1 | contig 20220 bp, 19 predicted proteins | sample PeaSoiSIISIP2007_FD_14319 | JGI IMG/M metagenome (IMG submission 14319)
TGTGGGCGCTCTTTCGGAGACGCCGGAACCGGCGTTTCACGGATCTCCACGACCACAACTCCCTTCGGAAGATGGATTCCGGTTGCGACGCGGGAAGTTCTACTCGCACCTCTCGATCTACCTGGGCATGTGCGTATTCTTCCTCGCAATGGACCTTCTCCACAACCACGCGTTGACCTGGGCGCAGTGGCCCATCATGGGTTGGGGGATCGGGATCCTCGCGCAGGCGAGCCGCACGTTCCTCTCGCCTCGGACCTGAGATCGATGGGCTCCCTGACCGGGGGGGCCCCTTGTTCTAGCTTGGAAGAAGCATGGGCGACGGCTTCGAGAAATCCTGGAGTCTGAGGGAATTCGGAGGGGAATGGAGTTCGCTTGGCCGATCCTTCCTGTTGGCGTTCGGCGACCTGGGAGAAAGCGGTGCCTTTTCCCAGGCGGCGGCCATCAGCTACTACGCGATCCTCTCGATCTTCCCCTTCCTGATGCTCCTGGTCGTGGTGTCCACGCGCCTGCTGGAGAACCCCGCGCTGTCGGTCCAGGCCGTCCGGTTGCTGGGATCCTACATGCCCAATGGACGGGAATTCCTGTCCGATACCCTGCCCGCCCTGCAACGGATCTCCGGAACCCTGGGGGTGGTGTCCGTGGCCGGTCTCGCCTGGTCGTCCATGGGGCTTTTCGCGGCGCTTCGCACCGCTTTGGACAACGTGGGCGGAGACAATTCGCCACCATCGCCCATCCTCCAGAGATGGGTCAGCTTCCTCGCCGTCCTGTTCAGCTCCTTGGGACTGCTCCTGGGTCTCGCGGTGGCGACCCTTCTCTCGTTCCTGGCGCGTCTCTCCTTCCAGATCCTTTCCCTGGGGATTTCGCAGTTGGATCCGATGGCCGACGACCTCCCCAAGCTCCTGTTGCGACCTGCGGGCATCGCCATACAGGCAGGCACCCTGGCGCTTTCCGCGGTCATCACCTGGGTGGGCATCTTCCTGCTTCTGCACCACCTTCCCCGACGCAAGCCCGCGCTGCGCCACGCCCTGGTGCCTGCGCTGGGGGTGACCCTCGCCTTGGACCAGCTCAAGGGATGGTTCCTGGTCGCCGTGGGGTCGAACAAGAACCTCACGATGGTGCAGGGGCCGCTGGCGGCGGCCATCGCCTTCATGCTCTGGGCCTACCTGTCCGCGCTCGTGCTCCTGTTCGGCGGGGCTTGGACCTTCCGCCTGGGCAAGGAACGGCTGCGGCGGTCCAGGGTCCGCCTCGTGCCACCCAAGCCCCTGTAGGGATCGGGCATGCCCGATCCCTACAGGGGCCCGCGATCCCTACAGGGGTCCCCCGGTCAGGACATGACGGACCGCGTCCGCAAGCGGCGCGATGGGCGTTCGCCGGGCGAATTCGTCGGGATCCAACCAGGCGAAGTCGTCGTGCTCGTCGGAGAGCCGGACCTCGCCCTCCAGCCAGTCCGCGAGGTAGTAGACGATGAGCATGGGGATTCCCGCGCGGTCCGAAACGTGGGCCACGAGCGGTCTCGGATGGACGCGCACCGAAAGACCCGATTCCTCGGCGATCTCCCGATGCACGGCCTCCAGCGGAGATTCGCCGGGTTCGATCCTGCCCGAGAGCGCCTCCCAGATGCCCGGCGCCGCGTCCCTGGTCGCCGCCCTGCGCATGGACAGGATCCGTTCATCCCGGCGCACCAGCGCGCAGACCGCGGCGACGAAGAGGGTCACCGGACGTGCACGTCGTCGCGGCCGGTCTTGGCCGAAGCGTCGTATCCCGATTCCTGGCGATCCAGGTTCACCTGGTTCTTGAGCAGGTACAGGCGGTGCGTTTCCTCCGCGTCCAGGCCCGCGGCCAGGGCGATCGAAAGCCAGAAGTGGAGCATGTCCACGATCTCCACCCGGATGGCGTCCATGTCCAGGCTCTCCTTGGACCACCATTTCCAGGGGATCTCCTCGGACAGCTCCCGGCCTTCCTCCTGGAGGGCGCGGAGGTAGTTGGACATCCAGACGGAGACGTCGGAACCGGGCGCGACGCCGCCGCCGACGGCCGCCCTCGCCAGCCCTTCCGTTGACAATATCCGGCCATCGGATCCGCGCAGGCCGCGCCTTTCGAAGATCCGGTCGTTCAACGACGCCTGGAGCGCGAAAAGCTCCTGGAGGAGTCCGGTCAAGATCCCACTCCCGCCGCCTTGGCGAGCTTTTCCTGCGTCCGCTCCTCGGCCCGCCTCCGATCGGACTCCCCGGACCAGTCGACGCGCAGGTAGGGAGCCAGCAGGGGCACGTGCGGGAGCACTTCACGGGCCATGCGCTGCGCGATGCGGCGGTAGCTGACGTGTCCCGAGGCTCCCGAGCGCAGCTCCACGAGGTAGGCCCATTGGCGCAGGTCCATGGCGCAGGTCCAGGCGCAGTGGTGTCCCAGGCTCGCGAGGTACTCCGCGTCGAAGGGGCGTTCGCGCGCCACGCGGGCGTGGAACTCCCCGGCGCGATCCATGGATCGGCGGTAGAGATCGTGGACTTCCGAAAGTTCCGGGTGGAGGAGTTCGTCGGGCACCGAATACCCCAGCTCCACGACCGGGCGCGTCCGGAGCTGCAGCCCCACGCGATGCCTTTGCAGGTCGCGCCAGGCCCCGAAGTCCAGGACCAGGTCGAACCCGATCTGTCCCACCGCGAATTCCTTGGGCCAGTCGTCGTGGGGACCGCGCGGGGACAAGGCCGCATCCGCGATCCTGCGCGCCAGCTCGGGTCCGGCCGAACGGATCCTCTCGCGGAGATCCGCGGACGGGAGGGCGAACCTTTCCGTGGCGGCGAGCGCTGAGGAAAGCGCCAAGAGTTCGATGTCGGGACTGATCCAGGAGAGGGTGGTGGAGGGCTCCAGGGCGTTGGCCGGGTCGGACCAGCCCAGCTGGTGGGCCAGGTTGGCGAGGTCGCCCAGGGTCCGTTCCAGGAAGGGATCCGGTTGCACGTGCCTCAGGAGGCCGGGATTGATCTTGATGGATTCGTCGCGCATCTTCGCCGCCAAGGCGCGGATCTCCCCGTGGGGAGACGCGAGGAGGGCCGAGATGTGCCTTTCCGTTTCCCTCGACGGGAGGGTGGCCCCCACCGACGTCTTGACCGCGCACGGCAGAAGGTACCGGGCCACGTCGAAGGCACGCGCATGGGCGGTCCGACGCCACGCGGCCTCGGACTTGAATTCGCGCCGCAGGAGATGGGTCTCGAAGTGGAGCTTCAGCCGATCCAGCAGCGACCGGTAGGCGACCATCATCTGGCGACCCTGCCAACGCGTCTCCTCGCCGTAGGGGCCGGCCAGGAGGTCGGCGGGATAGACCAGGGCGTCCTCGGAGAAGTCCAGGTAGCGGGTGCTCTTTTCCTGGAAGGCGCCGAGCTGGCTGTGTTCCAGGAGCTTGGCGGCGCGTTGGCTGACGTTCTCGATCGCGAAGCGGTCGACGGAGCTGTCCTTCAGGCTGTTGTGTCCGTACTCGACGGCCCACTTGGACATGAATCCCGACGCCTTCCTGAGGGCCCCTTCCAACACCGGAAGCCGGGCCTTCGCCACCGCATCCGCGAGTTCCTCCATGGTGGGCTCGTCCTCGTCCTTCTCGCGGATCTCCTCGAAGATCTTCAGGAACCGATCCCGCATGGACAGTTGGGATCGGCTGTACCCCCCCTCGAGGAACGCCCACAGCGCCATGGGCATCGCGTCGGTGGCGCAGTATACGTCGCTCTCCACGCTCGTGAAGAAATGCTTCAGGAACACTTCCTGGGATGTGCTGTAGCTCATCTGCCCTCCGGGTACCGGCCCTGCCAGACGGCGTCCTCCAATCGGAGCCTGGCTTGGGCGGACCAGTAGTTGCCGGGGTACTTCGCGGCCAGGTCCTTCCAGGTGGACATGGCCTCTCCGTGCCTTCCCTGCCCGTCGAGCGCGCTCCCGATCTGGTAGATCGCCCACGGGGCTTCCGTCGACTGGGGCCAGGTCTTCACGACTTCCTCGTAGATCGCCTGGGCCTGCGCGGCCTTGCCTGCGGCCCAGAGCAGATCGGCCTCCGAGATGGAGACCTCCAGGCAGGCTCCGGAACGATCGCAACCCTTGCGCGCCTCGGTCAGCGGATCCAAGGCCTGCTGCGGGGTTCCCGCCTTCGAGGACTCGCGTCCGATCCGCAGCGCCAGCGAACGCCGTTGCCGGGCGTCGGTCTCGGCCTGGAAGGCGAGCAGGAGGGCGGAAACCGATTCCGCATGCTTGCCGGAAAGCCGGAGGGCTTCGGCCAGGGCGGACTGGCGGACGGATTCCGTCCAGAGGGACGTCTTGGAGGCGAGGGGAAGAGGCCCCAGAACGGACGCCGCGGAATCGGCCCGACCGGCGCGGAGGAAGGTGACGCCTTCCACCAGCCGGGCGTAGTCGGCCAGCGGGTTGGCGGGATGGTCCTTCAGGAAGGACTGCACCTGCGAGAGGGCGTTCGTGGGGAGACCCATGGCGTCGTACACCAGGGCACCCGCCAGCGGAGCCAGTTCGGCGGCGGGCGACGCGCTTTCCTTGAGACGGAGCTGTTCCAGGGTGGACAGCGCCAGATCGTGCTGCTTCTTCGCGGACTGGACGGCCGCGTCGTCCAGCATCTTCCCGGCCGTCGATCCGTCCCCGGGCGGGAACCGGAGGTCCGGCGGATACCAGGAGTAGGCGCCTCTGAGGGAGTCGGGCAGGACCTGCGGCGCCGATTCGGGCGCGACCTCCCTGGGCTTCGCGGCGGGCTCCGGACGGGACTTGTCGGATTTCGGACCTTCCAACCGTGCTCGCGCCTCGAGGGCGAACTCGCCTTTCGGCGAGGCGGAGAGGGATTTGCGGTAGGCCTCCAGGGCGTCCTTGGGCTTGCCCCGGGAATCCAGGCACCTTCCCAGCCAGTACCAGGCGGACGCCCCCACCTGCTTGTCCGGGGTGGCCTTGCGGAGATTGAACTCCGCCATGTCGAACTTCTTCTCCTCCAACCGCATGACCCCGGCGTAGTAGTAGGCCTCGGGCGTCGGCTTCCTGTGGATGAGATTGCGGAGGATCTCCAGGGCCTGGTCCCGCTTTCCCCCCTTCCAAAGTTCCACCGCCTTCTTCACATCCGCCGGATCCGATCCCGCGACGTGCACGGATTGGGGTGGCGAGGCCTGCACGGGCTTGGGTGCAGGGGCGGCGACGGCTTGGGCGGCGGGTGCCGATCCGGACTCGGGCGCCTGGCCGAGCGCGGACAGGATCCGTTGCACGTGCGATTCGGCCTCGACCTGGTCCGGGCCGGTCGCGATCTGCGAAACGCGCCGCCATTCCAGCAATGCCCGTTGCGGGTTGTCGGACTTCTCCACCGCACCGGCCAGGTCCTTCTGCTGTCGAACCCCGGTGGGATCCAGCCTGACGGCGCGGGAGAGATCGCCGATCGCCTCCCGGGTCTGGCCGGCACCCATCCTGGCCTCGGCCATTTCCGTCCAAACCTCCGCCTGGTCGGGAGAATCCTCCAGCGCTGCCTGGAATTCGCGGATGGCGGCGAGGTGCTGACCGTCGGACTCCAGCTTGCGCGCGAGCTGCAAGCGGTCTCCGTCTCCGGAAAGCAGCAGCAAGGCCGCGATCGCGGTGAGGCCGATCATCGGACCGGCACCTCCGCGGGCGATGGCGATTCCAGGACCGCTCCCTCCAGGTTGGCCTGGGAGAGGTCGGCATCGGACAGCCTCGCGCCGCGCAAATTCGCCCGGCGGAGATCCGCTCCGCACAGCACGGCACCGGTGAGGTCGGCCCCTTCGAGGCAGGCTCCCTGCAAGTTGGCTCCGGTGAGATCGGCGCGCACGAGCGTGGCGTCCTGCAGGTGGGCGTCCTCGAGGTCGGCGCCGCAGAGGACGGCTTCCGTCAATCGCGCTTCGCGCAGCCGGGCCGCCGAAAGCAGCGAGCCCTCGAAACGGGCTCCTTCCAGGTCGGCGCGGCGGAGATCCACGTCCTGGAGCATCGCGCGGCTCATGTCCTCTCCGGCCAGGTCGGCGGACTGCAGCGACTTGCCCTCGCGAGCGGCCACCTCCAGCGCCGGAACCAGGTCTTCATGGGACTGGAGGAGGATCCGTCCGGAATCGAATCCATGGACCACCGTTTTCCAGTGGCGGGAGTGGCGGGCCGGAACACCGGTGGCGTGGTCGAGTTCCGCTGGAGACAGGTCGGTCTCCTCCACCTCCACGCCGGTGAAGTCGGAACCTCCCAGCACCGCGCCCTCGAAGCGGACGTGCCTCAGGAGGGCGCCCTGGAATTCGGCGAGCATCAGGTTGGCGCCCCGGAAATCCGTGGAGATCATCCGCGCCTTCACGAGATCCACGTCGATCATGCGGGCGTCGCGGAAATTGGTTTCCAGGCAATCGGTCCGGTTGAGTCGGGCTTCGGAAAGGTCCGCGTTGGAGAAGTTCGCGCGCACCAACGTGGCGTCGTCCAGCACCGCCCCGGAAAGGGTCGCTCCTGTCAGGTCCGCGTCGGAGAGGTCCGCGCCTTCCAGGTTCGCCTTCTGCAGGTTCGCTCCGCGAAGGTCCGCCTTGTGCAGGTTGGCTCCGGAGAGGTCCGCGTGCTTGAGGTTGGCTCCCGCGAGAATGGCCTGGTCCAGGTCGACGTCTTCGAGGTTGGCCCCCCTCAGGTTGGCGTCCGAGAGGTCGGCTTGCCTGAGATTCGCGCATTCGAGGTCCGCCTTGCGCAGGTTCGCACCGTGCAGCGGTGCCCTTTCCAGGCAGGCGTCCTGGAGGCGGCGCCCGTCCCTGACGCCCTGCTCGATGGCCCATCGGAGCTCCCCGGGCTCGGTGGGCAATTCGATCCGATGGGACTGTCCGTCCCTCTCATCCACAAGATGCCAGCGCGTCACGATTCCTCCGGTGGGTCGTTCGGAGCGGACCCGGGTCCCTCCGCTTCAAGGAAAGATTAGCCTAAACCTGGATCCATCGCGTCCTCGGCGAGGCGAGGTCGGTTCCGGCGGGACCCGGACTGGTGGGACCAATCCGGCATGTCAGAGCCTCCGCAAGGCTTCGCCGACCAGAAGGGACGTGTCGGCCCCTTCCATCGACTCCGCCGCCGCGGTCACGGCCGTCCGAGCCCGCAGGGGATCCACACCCAGTGCCTGGAGGGCGAGGATCGCGTCGTTCGAGGCGCTGGGAGGCCCGGCTGGAAGCACGGCCAGCCGGGCCGGCGACCCTTTGTGGGCTCCGGCGGATTTCCCCATGGCGTCGCGCAGATGGGCCACCAGGACTTCGGCCGTTTTTTTCCCCACTCCGGGGAGCCGGGTGAGGCGGGTCACATCCCCGCGGACGATCGCCGCGGCGAGTTCTCCGGGATCGATCTCCCCCAGGACCTTCAGGGCCACCTTGGGGCCGATGCCGGAAACGCTGGTCAGCGCCTGGAACATCCGCTTCTGCGTGTCCGAAGAGAATCCGACCAGTTGGAGCGCGTCCTCCCGCACCAGGAGATGGGTGTGGAGATGGATCTCCTGCCCGGGAGCGGGAGCCTCCATGCTCACGGACACGGGGACATCCACGGCCAGGCCCAGCGCTCCGATGTCCACCACCAGTCGCCCGTTTTCGCGCGCGTGGACCTTGCCCCGGACGAATTCGATCATCTGCTCCAATGTAGGTGAACGACCCGTGGCTCCGAGGGGCTACCTTTGCCCGTCCCTCATGGACCTGATGGAAGCCGCAATCTTGGAACTGCAGGAACGCATCGACCGACTGGATCGGTTGATCCGGGAGAGGGACGACGGGATCCGTGGCCTGGGCATCCGGTTGGCCCTGGGGCTCGCCCTGGAAATCCGCAAGGGCGTGGTCCCCGGGAGCGAAACGGGGGCGATCGTGAGCGGATGGGCCGAGCGCTTCGGACCGGCGGCCGTGGACGAGGCGGTCGTCCAAGCACGAGTCCTCCTGGCCGACCCCGCGCGCATGGCCACCGAGTTCCAGCGGCGCATGGACGAGAGGTCTCCGGAACCGCCCGATGCTTGAGGCCGTCGTGGACGTGGGCACCAATTCCGCCCTGCTCCTCGCGGCTTCCCGCGAAGACGGGAGGTGGAAGGCCAAGCTCCAGAGGGAATCGATCTGCCGCATCGGCAAGGGTTGGGAGCCGGGGCAGGATCTGTCCAAGGACGCGCTCGAACGGCTGGAAGCGAGCCTGCTCGGATTCCGCAGGGATCTGGCCCTGGTGGGAGGGCGCCTCCGCGCGGTGGGAATGACCGAGGCGGTGCGGAAGGCCGCGAATCCCGAAGCCGCGACGGAGATCGTCCGACGCGTCCTGGGGATCGTTCCCCGCGTCCTTTCCGGCGAGGAGGAAGGACGTCTGGTGCGCCGCGCCGTGTCCTCCCGCCATCCGGACGCGAAGAAGCTCGTGGTCCTGGATCTGGGCGGCGGGAGCCTGGAGATCGACAACGGGAAGCGGGTGGCGAGCATGCCCATCGGGGCCGTGCGCCTCTTCGAGGCCTTCCGCGAGACCACCCGCGAGGCCCTGCTCAAGCACGTCAAGCTGGCGTTCCGCGAGGCCCAGGTGAGGAAGCCCGCCTACGCCGGATGCGATCTCGTGGCCGTGGGCGGGACGGCGACCACCCTGGTGGCCTTGGAGCTCGCGATGNCCGAATACGACGGCACCCGGGTGGAAGGGCACGCCTTGACGGTGGAACTCGTGGACAAGTGGCTGGCGGAACTCGACAAGCTGCCCGTGAACCTGCGGACGCGGCTGCCGGGACTCTCGGCCGGTCGCGCCGAGATCCTCCCCTCCGGACTCGCCGTGCTCCGGTTCGCCCTGGAGCATCTGAAACCCGAAACCGCCGTGGTCTCCGACCTGGGTCTGCGGTGGGGNCTTCTGCTGGAAGCCGTGGGAGAACTCGCATGAGGATCAACCGGTACCTCGCGGCTTGCGGCTTGGGTTCGCGCCGAGCCGTGGAAGACCTGATCCGGGATGGCCGGGTGAAGGTGGACGGCGAACCCATCAGGAACCTGGGCGTCCAGGTCAGGGAGGAGACGGTGGTGGAGGTGGACGACGAACCTGTCTTCCCTCCGCACCAGGCGAGCGTGGTGCTGCTCAACAAACCGCCGAACGTCATGACCACGCGCATCGATCCGCAGGGTCGCAAGACCGTCTACCACCTCATGCCGGACTCCTTCCGCCGGCTGGCCTACGCCGGTCGGCTGGACTACCCTTCCCGCGGCCTGCTGGTGATGACCGACGACGGCGAGCTCCTCCACCGGCTCACCCACCCGCGCTGGGAACACCCCAAGCGCTACGAAGTGGAGCTGGACGGGCCCCTGGCCGAGAAGGACCTGGATCTCCTGCGCGCAGGCGGCATGGTGCTTCCCGACGAGCAGGATCCCCTGCGACCCGTGGAGATCGAGGCGAGGGGACGCTTCCTGACCCTGGTGCTCCGCGAGGGTCGGTACCGCCAGATCCGCCGCATGATGGAGGCGTTGGGACGGGATGTCCTGGACTTGTGCCGCACCGCAGTGGGAGAATGGACTCTCGAAGGACTGGAGGAAGGCCTTTGGAGAGAATTGTCCGACGCGGAAATCGACCCCATGCGGCGAAAACTGTCCTTGCCCTCGCGCTCGGACTGATCGGATCGGCGTTCGCCGACTTCGCCACGCCCTTCGTTCCCGATCCCCGGGTGGAGGATGCCGGGAGCCTGCGCGCCTCCATCATCGACAACACCTTCCAGACCGATCCGGCCCAATCCGAACCCCAGATCCGGCACCCCTGGGCGCTCGACCTGGAGACGTCGGTCGCATCGCGCCTGTCCGTGGACGCGGCCCTTTCCGACGGCATCGGATTGGGGACCAAGGCGGCGCTGGTCCGCGAGGCCGACGGCCATTTCGACCTGTCGCTGGGATTCGACGAACTCCTGTACCCCACGGACCGCGACCTCTTCGGCGACGCGCGCAACACGGGCACGGCCACCACCGGGCGCGCCTGGCTCGCGGCCGCGCAGACCTGGGATTTCGTGAGGGCGCGCGCCGCGGTGAGCGCCGAACCTTCGTCCGCCAGCTTGCACGTGGTTCCCTACCTGGCCTTCGAGACGGCCTTCGACCTTCCCGTTTCCATCGGATGGGAGTCGCGTTGGGAGTCCACCATCTGGCGACAGGACATCGGGGCGAGCGTGGCCTGGCGCTCCTTCCACGTCGCGGGGGGGCTCACCGAGTTCCAGGCATGGATCCTGCGCGGGCTGAAACCCGGCTGGTTCCCGACCCCGCCGGTGGACGCGACCACGGGGATCGACAACCCGGGCTGGTGGGTCTCGGTCACCCTCGACATCCCCAACTTCTCGAAGGAGAAGCCCCAACCTCCCCCTCCCATCTCGGTGTCCTGTCCGGCGCCCGTGGTGGATTCCCAGGCGGTCCGGGCCGTCGCCGAGCTGTTCCAGGCCCGCTCCCTGCGGGAGGACGTGGCGGAACTCGCCGCGCGCTCCCGTTCCGACGCCGGCTCGGACCCGATGGCCATGTCCATCCTGCGTCGACGGATCCTGTCCGAAGGTCCGACCGCCCGAGCCCTCCTCTGGCGCATCTCCAGGGATCCGACGGCACCCTTGGACGAACGGGTTCAGGCCCTGGTCACCCTTTCCGACGGCATATCGATCTCGGACACCACCGCTCTGGAAGCGCTTTCCAGGGATCCGGCTCCGGCCCTTCGGCTGGAGTCCGCCGTGGATCTGGGCCACATCGGCACCGGACCGTCCTACCGGATCCTGGGTCGGCTCGCGCAGGACCCGGACGAGAGCGTGAGGGAGTCCGCCAAGTCGTTCCTCGTGGTGCCCGACAGGGCTTCTCCCGGGAAAAAGTAGGGTCCGGTTCCGTGGAAACGGCGTCGCTGTTCGCCGTGGATCGAGTCAGCGGGCCGAATCCGTCCCCTTGGCCGGGGATTCCTCCTCCTCCAGATCTTCCGACAGGTCTTCCAGATGCCAGCTCCCCTGGCGGATGTTCATGCGCTCGGAATCCAGCAGGCGCAGGAAATCGTCCACGCCCACGGGCTCGTTGCCGTTTCCGTGGATCAGGACGATGCTCCCCGGACGGGCCGCTTGGCGCTTGGCGAGCCACGCGTCGGAGCCGACCGGCAGAAGGCCGGTGGCCACGACCTGGCCGAAGATGGTCGAATCGTCCATGAGTCCCGGAAAACGGAAGAAGACGGAAGGGATGGCGCCGTGCCGGAGCATTTCGCGTTCCGCCCCCAGGATCTCGGCGCGAACGTCGGTCCCCGGCAGGAAGAGGAAATTCTTGTGGTCGGGAGTTCCCCTGATGTACCTGTGGTGGTCGGTGTGGTTGATCCAGGTGGGATCGATCCGCCCCGAATCGACTTGGGTTTCCAGCCAGGCGAGATCTTCCGCGTGGTTTCGGATCCACGTGCCCGACAGGGAAAAGGACACGGGCACCGGCTTGTCGTCGTGACGGAAACTTTCCCAGACTCTCCGAACGATCCTGCGGTCCAACGGTTTGTGCGAAGGGCAGAGATCGACGGACAGCACGATGCCCCTCTCGCGGCCCAGGATGCGCGACATTCCCGCGGTCCGCCAACCGGAGTCGAGCTCCGCGCGACGCAGCTTTCCCCACGGGGTGGAATCCAGCACGCTCAAGGGCCGACCCGTCTCGATCCATCCGGAGGCTCGATGGAGCGAAGGTTCGAGGATCGTCGGGTCGATGGCGAGAAGCCACGGAAGGCCCACGGTGTCCGTGAACGTGCGCAGGCGCAGGAGCCGGACCCCGCTGGAATCGATCTCCCCCAGGGAGACGCGAAGGCCGTCTGCGGCGATGGGCCGGATCTGTCCGGACGTGGCCGCGACCCAGGCCCCGAGGACGAACCAAACGAAACGAGAGCAAGGCCTCAAGAATCAGGCTTCCAAGAGCCGAAATCCCCCAGGAAGACCACTTCGCGCTCCAACTCGACGCCGTTGTGCTCGCGGACCCTGCGGATGACCTCGCAGGAGAGGTTCCAGACGTCCTGCGCGGTGGCTCCGCCCAGGTTGACGGCGAACCCGGCGTGCTTCTCGGAGATGGCGGCATTCCCGACGCGGAAGCCCTTCAGTCCCGCCTCTTCCACCATCTTGGAAGCGTATCCGCCCGGGGGACGCTTGAACAGCGATCCCGCGTTGGGCAGGTTCAGGGGCTGCTTGTCGAGCCGGGCCTTCTGGGTCTCGCGCACGATCCGCTTCAAGTCTTCCGCGTCGCCGTGCTCCAGCGCCAATTCCGCGGACAGCACGATCTCGCTGCATCCCCGGAACGCCGAGGTCCGGTAGCCGAATCCGCATTCCTCGCGGGTCCTCTCGTGGATGGCGCCCTCGAGATCCATGGATCGCACCGAAACCGTCCGGTCGCCGAATTCCTGCCCGTAGGCCCCGGCGTTGATGGACACCGCGCCGCCCACCGTGCCCGGGATTCCCGCGAGGCGCTCGATCCCCGCCAGTCCCTTGCCCACGGCCTGCGCCACGAGATCCGTGAGGCGCGTGCCCGCGAAGACCGTGGCCCGCTCCTCGATCCAATCGACTCCCGAGAATCCGTTGGAGATGGCCACCACCGCGCCGGCCCATCCCTTGTCGGAAACCACGAGATTCGATCCGCGTCCCATCGCGAACAGCTCCAGACCCTTGGCGCGGACCCAGCGGAGAGCATCCGCGAGTTCCTGTTCGTTGGTGGGTTCCAGCAGGTACCGGACGTTCCCTCCCAACTGGAAGGTGGTGCGGCTCGCCATGGAGGCCCGTTCGTGGCAGGGACACGGGGGATTCCGGGTGGCCCTCACGAAAGGCGGCCGGCCCGGAAGTATTCGTTCTGGCGGGTGGAGGAGAGGACGGCGTGCCAGAGAGCCCCGTCGACATCGAGCTTCTTGCGCTCCGAGGTCGCGTAGGAGATGGGCACGTGGGTGAACACCCCGGCGGTGGATCCCACCACGATGTCGGTCCTTCCCGCCATGGCGGCGTGCGCGGCGTTCTCGGCGAGCTGGTAGCAGAAGATGGCGTCGGTGCCGCGGGCGGGGACGGAGCGGATGGAATAGCTGGGATCGAAGTACCGCAGGGCGATGTCCATGCCCAGCTGCTCGAAATGGTGACGGATCTTGTCCACCAGGAAGTCTCCGATGTCGTGCTTGAGCACGTTGCCTGAGGCGTCCTTCACCTCGGGGAGTCCCTTGAAGAGATCCTGGCCCGCCCCTTCCGCGATCACGAGCACGGCATGGGTCTTGCCGCGCTCGTAGCGCCGGCGCAGGGCTTCGAACAGTCCGTCCGGCCCCTCCAGGTGGAATTCCACCTCGGGGATCAGGCAGATGTTGACCACGGTGTTGGCCAATGTCGCGTAGGCCGCGATGAAGCCGGAGTCGCGCCCCATCAGCTTCACGATGGAGAGTCCGTTGGAGGCGCCGCGCGCCTCCACGTGGGCGCTGGAGATGATCTCCGCGGCCTTGTACACGGCGGTCTCGAACCCGAAGGTGCGGTCCACCAGGTTCAGGTCGTTGTCGATGGTCTTGGGGATCCCCACGACGGAGATGGGCAGGCGGCGCTTGGCCACCTCCTCCGCGATGGCGTGGGCTCCGCGAAGGGTGCCGTCTCCACCCACGCAGAACAGCACGTTGATGTTCAGGCGCTGGAGGGTGTCGACCATGGTGGTGGGGTCCTGGTTCCCGCGGCTGGAACCCAGAACCGTGCCGCCCTCTTCGTGGATGGTGTCCACGGCCTCGGGGGTCAGCGGCACGGGGGAGTGGCGGTATTTGGGATTGAGTCCGCGGTAGCCGTAGGGGATGCCGAACACGTGGCGGACGCCGTAGTCGAACCACAACACCTGGACAAGACCCTTGATGACNGCGTTGAGGCCCGGCGCGAGCCCGCCGCAGGTCACGATGGCCGCCCGAGTCCAAGCGGGATCGTGGAAGATCTTCCTCCTGGGTCCGGCCTTTTCCAGAGCTGGAGCGGGCACGCCGCGGGAGGCGAGGTCGCGGAGGATCTCCGCGTCGGAGGTGAGGCACACCTTCTGCCAGTCCTCCACGAAGCGCTGGCCCACCAGGGGGTTGTCGACCGTGCACTTTCCCAGCACCTTGCATCCAAGATCGTGGTCTTCCGGATTCTTCAGGATGTCTTCCAGCTTCACGAGTTCCCCCTGCGCCTTGCAGGGTAGCAAATACCACTGCCCTGGAGTGGTGCGCAAGGTGCGGAAGGGAGCCTTGCGAGAGGTCCCGGGCCGGAACGCGCCTTTTGGCGTTACCTTCCACGAATGGGATCCTGGTGTCCGCGATGGAGGAACGAGCCTTGAAGATCCACAGGTGGTTCGGGAGTCTCGCCATGTGCATGAACCCCTGCCTCGTCTCGGGTGCATCCCTGGACTGGATGGGACACACATGGACCGTGACCACCGGAGACATGGCGGGAAACAACACCGGCAGCGCATCCGATGTCGCGGTCGACAGCTCGGGATACCTGCACCTGCGGATTTCCCAGACCGCCGGAAAGTGGTACTGCGCCGAGCTCTTCTCCGACGACCCGATGGGCTTCGGAACCTACCAGTGGCAGATCGACGGTGCCATCGACCGGATGGACAGGAACATCGTCCTGGGCCTGTTCCCCTACGGCCCCCAAGCGGGGATCGGAGTCGACGGAACCAACGAGATCGACATCGAGTACTCCCGTTGGGGGAACGCCTCGTGGCCCGACGGCAACTACACGGTCTACCCGAATTCCGGCACCCAGGTCCGCGACACCACCTTCGAATTCGGGCTCGGCGGTTCCACCCTGGCGACGGCGACGTTGTTCTGGAGCCAGTCCAGCGTGAAGGAATGGACGCAGTCCGGACTCCGCGCCTTGGGCGACAGCGGCGGCATCCTGGGCCAGTGGGTGTACGCTCCGACCGACCCGGCGACGGACCTGCCCCAGCGCGCGATGCCCTTGGGGATGAATCTCTGGCTTTGCGACGGGTGCGGCGGAGCCCCCGGAGACGGGAATCGGGTCGAGGTCGTGATCCGCAAGTTCGTCCAGGTTCCAGCGGGTTCCAGCGCGATCCGAACCGAATCCCCCAGGAGCGCGGCGGCTGCACCGTCGTTCCAGTTCGTCGACGAGGGGGGTGTGGTTCACCTGGGGTCGGAGGCGGAATCAGAAGGGACGATGACAGTTCTTGACGTCACGGGTCGGGTCGCCGCCACCTCCACCTTCGCCAAAGGTGCCCGCAGCGCGATGGTTCCCGGTCTTCCTCGCGGCCTGTACTCGGTTCGGATCGAAACCACGCCGTGAGACGCCGGTTCCCGGGTGTTCTAATATTGGGACCCATGCGGAAGAAGCGGATCTGCTCGCGACCCACTTCATCGCCACGCCAGTTCGGCGCCATGGGAGCCGTATTCCTTTCGCTGCTCGCCGGTCGTGCCATGGGCCAGCTTCCCGTCGCCGACACGCGGGTTTCCCCCGATTCATCCAAGGTGTCCCCCGTCGTGGCGGTCGCTCCAGCCAAGCCGCCCGTCGCGGCGGATTCCCTCCTTCCGGTTCGCCAGAAGCCGACTCCGAGGATATGGACCGCCGCGGTGCTCCCGTTCACGGGGAGTCTTCCACCTTCCGAACTGGCCGCCCTGTCCAACCGGTTCGAGAGTGAAATGATCGGGCAGGACAGCTTCCTGATCTTGGAGCGAAGGCGCATGGACCTGATCCTCAAGGAGCAGGGCTTCCAGCAGAGCGGCGCCTGCGCCGGATCGGATTGCGAAGTCGAGGTGGGTCAGCTCCTGGGCGTGCAGAAGGTGTTCATCGGCGAAGTTTCCAGGGTGGGTGGGACCACGACCCTGGACGTCCGGCGCGTGGACGTGGCCTCGGGGCGCGACGAGTTCGGGCATTCCCTGGACATTCGCGGCTCCACCGAGGATGTCCTGCGGCTGGGCTGCCGCGAGATGGCCCTGATCCAGAGCGGAGCGAAGGTTCCGGACAAGGATCGGTCGGTGCTGGTGGCGGAGCACAGGACTTCCATCTGGCCATGGGTGGCGGGTGGTGCTCTGCTGGCGGGTGGTGGCGCCACCGCGGCCATCCTGCTGGAGCGCGGTTCGTCCCGGAGTTCGGGCGGCCCCTCCGAGACCCAGGTCTGGGTGGGCTGGTGAGAGGGGGGGCGATGCGAGCGTTCGTACCGGCTTTCCTGCTGGCGCTGGGAGCCTTCTCCCTGTGCGCCTGCGACCGTTCGGAGATCGCGGGCGGTGGCGAACCCCGCTTCACGTCCGTGGCACCGCGCATCCTGACGCGAACCGGAGCGAACGCCGGGGAAGTGGATTCGGTCCTGATCACCGTGGTGGTCGACAACGTGGTCCGAGACACGACCTACCCCTACGGCCTGCACCGCGGGGCCATCGGGCACGTGCCGGTGGGTGCCACGTACGCCGTGTCCGTGACGGGCTTCAACAGCGTCGATGCGACCCCGACCCCGACCCAGACCGCCGTGCAGGCCCGGCTGAACCTTTGGACCGGCTCCGATTCGGGGACCGCGAAGGCGATCGTCGACAGCGCCGAGGTGGCCGCCGACGCGCCTGTGGTCGTGGTCGACACCGCCGCGCCCCTGAAGTTCGGTCTGGACAGCGTCGTCGAGCGTTTCCGGGGAACCCAAGACACCGTGACCATCCCCACCACGGGGACTTCGTCCACCACGGTCCTGCGTTGGGCCCTGGACGCCCCGCCGACTTGGGACCTGGCCGCGCAAGTGCCCGCCGACGGACGGATCCCGGTGTCCCGCACCTGCCGCGTGGTGGTTCGGACCTTCCGCTCCATCGCGGGGATCTGGGTGGGATCCGGCACCGCCGAGACGCTTTCCGTCCACGTGACCCCTCCGGGCGCCGTGCTGCTCGCCTCCGCCGTCGATTCCGCCGCGAGGAACGCCACCTTGGACTGGGTCGCCGCCGCCGGAGCCCGCTACCTCCTCTACGCGACGACGGATTCCGTCCCCGACAGCCTCCTCTTCCGCCACCCCTACGGTTCCACGACCTCCGGTTCCGCGACCTTTCCGGGGCTGGCTCGATCGGTCCGCTACACCTTCGGGGTCCGGGCCGCCTGGGGTCCCGACAGCCTGCTGTCCGACACGGGCGCCGCCGCACGCGTGGTCCTCGCGGTTCCGGGGATCCTCCTCGACACGGCCACCGCGCTGGCGGGACTCTCGGTGGATTCCGGGATGCTGAGTCCTCCGTTCGACCCGAGCCGGATCGCCTACCAGGACACCATCTCGGCCTCCTTGGGCCGGATCGCGATCGTCCCGAAGGCCGCTTCCACGCTGGACACGATCAAGGTCGAAGGCGTGGTGGTCCGCTCGGGAGCGACGGACACGCTCGCGGTACCTCGGGACACTTCGTACACCTTGACCGTCTCCAGTCCGAACACGGGGACGGTCCGGTCCTACTCGCTGGCGGTGGTGCATCGCCACGCGCCGACGGGCCACGACACCGCCTTCGCCGTCGCCGAGAACAGCCAACCGGGAGCCGCGGTGGGAACCTTGCGCGCCTCCGGCGACACCACGGGCATGCGGTGGACGGTGGTGGGTGGCGACTCCCTGGGAGTGTTCACCACGGACGGTCCGAGGATCGTCGTCGATGGAGCGCTGAATTTCCGCACCCAGTCCAAGTACGTGCTCGCCGTCCAGTTGCGCAACGCCTGGGACCTTTGCGACACCGCCCACGTGAGCATCGCGGTGGTGGCCGTGAACCGCCCTCCCGCGATCCTGACTCCACCGGAGACCTTGGGCGTGGCGGAGAATGCCGCGGTCGGGACCGCTTTGGACACCCTCCAGGCCGTCGATCCCGACGGGGACGCCCTCGACTGGTCCATCGTCTCCGGAGACTCGGGAGCGGCCTTCGGCATCGATGCCAAGGGCATCCTCCGGGTGTCGGGCTCGCTGGACTACGCCGTGCGGCAGAGCTATCCGCTCCGGATCCAGGTCACCGACGGCCTGCTCAAGGACACCGTCGCCGTCCTCGTGAACGTGTCCTTCGTGACCTGCAAGGAGAAATTCGATTCCACCCAGTACTTCTGCGACCACCGGGACGGGCAACGGTATCGATACGTCATCCTGGGCAGCCAGACCTGGATGGCCCAGAATGTGAACTTCGCCGGAAATTCCACCGGCAACAGTTGGTGCTACAACGACTCCGCTTCCTATTGCGCCACCTACGGTCGGCTCTACGACTGGGCGGGTGCGATGGCCTTGGCCTCCTCCATGAACAACAACAACCAGTGGAACGGAGACACCGCCATCCACCGCCAGGGGGTCTGCCCTGCGGGGTGGCACGTGCCCACGTCCACGGAGTGGGACACGCTGGAAACCTGGGTCGACATCTCCAACGACAGCGCGATCAACAACGATGCCGGCTCCGACTTGGCTTCCAGCAGCCACTGGAACGCCAACACCGGTACCGATCGGTACGGCTTCACCGCCCTGCCCGCCGGAGAATGGAACGCGGACAACTCGACTTCCCAGAACCTGGGCGGCGGCGCCTACTTCGTTTCCGCGTCCGAAACGAACACGTACGGCTGGTACAACATGAGCAGCTGGACCATCACCGTCGGGAACGCGTCCTTCGGCCCCAACCAGAACGCTCCCCGTCGCTACGGCATGTCCCTGCGCTGCTTGAAGGATTAGGGTCCTCATTCACGGCATCATGGAGACTGTGGAGCATCTCCGGTGTCTGCCAACGTGAAGGTGAGGAGCTTTCTGGCATCCACGATGCGAATGACCAGCACGACGGATTCCTCCACACGGTACAGGATGCGCTGGTGCTCGAACAGGATCTCGCGCCATCTTCGGATGCCCTCGTCCAGGAATTCGGGGACGAGCCGCCCGCTTTCGGGAAAGATCTCCAACCGACCCAGAGCCGCGGGGATTTCCCCCGCGTAGCGAATTGCCGTGGTGGGGCTTTGGTCGTCCAGGTATTCGAGCAGTGCGGAAAGGTCTTCCCATGCCTTGGCCGAGAGCTTCACCTCATGGCGCATGGTGGTTCTTGAGACGCTTCTTGACCTCCGACAAGCCGACCAAAGGGGTGGTCCTCAGGGATTCTTCGCCTTCCGCCAGGAGCTTCAGGAGCTGGATCTTGCGCTGTTGCGCCTCCCAATCCTCGATGGCCAACAGGACGCCTGTGGCACGACCGTTCTGGGTCACGATGGTGGGTCGGTGGGTTTCACGCGAGCGATCCAACAGTTCGGCGAAGTTCGCCTTCACCTGGGAAATGGGCGTGATGTCTTCGCTGGCCGACAGGATCATGAACTGAATTCTAACCGAATTCGGTTCAGAAATCAAATCCACCGATAAAAAGCCCCGCCTCCCGGAAAGGGGAGACGGGGCCGCATCTCATTCCGATCGTGGGGACAGCACACCAACCGTGGGGACACAAAATTTTGTGTCCCCTACGGCATCCCCTACCGCAGGGCTGCCCACCTCTTCTTGACTGCCTGCTTCACGGCCTTCTTCGGCGCCGCCTTCTTGGCCGGTGCCGTCTTGCGCGCGACCTTCGCCACCTTCTTGGGGGCGGGCTTGGCCACCTTCACGGGCGCCTTCTTTGTCGCGACCTTCTTGGCAGGAACCTTGGCGGCCTTCTTCGCGACCTTCTTCGCCGCGGGCTTGGCCTTCGCCTTGACGGCGTCGGCCGCCGCCTTCGCCTTCTTCAGCTCGGCGAGTCCCGCTTGTCCGGCGGCCAGGCGCGCGACCGGCACCCGGTAGGGGGAACAGGACACGTACTTCAGTCCGATGTCGTGGCAGAATTTGACCGAGGAGGGCTCGCCGCCGTGCTCGCCGCAGATGCCGAGCTTGATGTCGGGACGGGTCTCGCGACCGCCCTCGATGGCGAGCTTCATCAGTCGACCCACTCCGGCCTGGTCGATGGTGGCGAAGGGATTGCCCTTGGTGATCTCCATCTTGTTGTAGTACGGGAGGAACTTCCCGGCGTCGTCGCGGCTCATGCCCAGGGTGGTCTGGGTCAGGTCGTTGGTCCCGAAGCTGAAGAACTGCGCGTGCTTGGCGATGTCCGCGGCCACCAGGGCGGCGCGCGGGATCTCGATCATGGTGCCCACCAGGTACTGGAGCTTGGTGCCGGCGGCCTTGAATTCCTCCGCGGCCACGCGGTGCACGATGGCGAGCTGGAGTTCCAGTTCCTTCTCGAAGCCCACCAGAGGGATCATGATCTCGGGCACGACCTTCTTGCCGGTCGCCTTGGCCACGGCCAGCGCCGCGCGGAAGATGGCGCGGGACTGCATCTCGGAGATCTCGGGATAGACGATCCCCAGGCGGCATCCGCGGTGGCCCAGCA
>JGI12269J14319_10001961_pt1 | contig 20211 bp, 16 predicted proteins | sample PeaSoiSIISIP2007_FD_14319 | JGI IMG/M metagenome (IMG submission 14319)
ACGAGCTCGAGCCGCACCGGCTCGCCGACCTGCTCAACCACGCTCGCGAGCGCTGGATCGCCAGTGAGGGGGCGCCGGCAGCGGTTGCGGTCCCGGCCGCGAACCCCGGGTTCGCCGGCGCGCGGATGAACCGCGTCGTGTTCTGGCGCTGCTGGGGTCTGGTCGCGGCCCTGGCCGCCGCGCTCTGGCTCGCGCCGGGCCTCGGCCGCTCGGCGCCGTACGTCGCGCTTGTGCTGGCCGCCCGCCTCTATGCGGTGCGGCTGCAGGACATCGGCCGGTCGGGCTGGTGGCAACTCGGCCTTTACAGCGCGCAAGGCGCGACAATCGCGCTCGCCGCTGCAGCCGGCTGGGACCTAGGGACGGTCGGGCTCGGCCTGGCGCTCGCCGCCCAGGCCGCCTTCACGCTCGCGCTCGGCGCCCTGCCGGGCGAGGCCGGCTCCAACCGGTTCGGCCCCGTCCCCGGCCAGCCGACCGCGCTCGGGCTCGCCGAGGCGTTCCGCTAGTTCACCAACACCTTGCCGAGTTCGAGCCCCTCGTCGCCGGCGTGCACATCGACCACCGAGCCGTCGGCGAGATCGCCGGCGAGCAGCTTCTTGGCGACCAGGTCCATCAGCTCCTTCTGGATCACGCGCCGCAACGGTCGCGCGCCGTAGACCGGATCGTAGCCGCGCTCGGCCAGCCAGTGCAGGGCGCTCCCATCGACCGAGAGCGTGATCCGGCGATCGGCGAGCAGCTTCTCGACCCGCGCGAGCTGGATCGTGACGATGGCGTCCATCTGCGCGCGGCCGAGCCGCTGGAAGAGGATGATCTCGTCGATCCGGTTGAGGAACTCCGGTCGGAAGTGCTTGCGCACGACGTCCATGACCAGCGGCCGCACGGCTTCGACGCTCTGCGCCTCGCCATCGGCGGAGACCGACAGGTCGGCCAGGTACTCCGACCCGAGGTTCGAGGTCATGACGATCAGCGTGTTGCGGAAGTCGACGGTGCGACCCTGACCATCGGTCAGCCGACCGTCGTCGAGCACCTGCAGGAGCACGTTGAACACGTCGGGGTGCGCCTTCTCCACCTCGTCGAAGAGCACGACCTGATATGGCCGGCGGCGCACGGCCTCTGTGAGCGCACCGCCCTCGTCGTAGCCGACATAGCCCGGGGGCGCGCCGATCATGCGGCTGACCGAGTGCTTTTCCATGTACTCGCTCATGTCGAGGCGGGTGATGGCGTTCTCGTCGGTGAACAGGAACTCGGCGAGCGCCTTGGTGAGCTCCGTCTTGCCGACGCCCGTTGGGCCTAGGAACAGGAACGATCCGATCGGGCGGCCGGGGTCCTTAAGGCCCGCCCGCGCGCGGCGAACCGCGTCGGACACCGCCTCAAGCGCCTCGTCCTGGCCGACCACGCGCTGGCGCAGCGCGTCTTCCATGTGCAGCAGCTTTTCGCGTTCGCCCTCCAGCATCTTCTCGACCGGAATCCCGGTCCAGCGGGAGACGACGGCGGCGATCTGTTCCACGTCGACCACCTCGGGCGCCAGGGCGCCGGCGTTCTCGGCCTCCTCCTCGGCGAGCCGCTTCTCGAGCGGCGGGATTTCACCGTAGAGGATCTCCGAGGCGCGTTGCAGGTCGCCGCGGCGCTGGGCGGCGGCGAGCTCGGCGCGCAAGCGATCAAGCGCTTCGCGCGCCTGGGCGCCCTGGCCGACCTTGTCCTTCTCCGCCTTCCAGCGGGCGGTCATGTCCTCGGACTCCGCCTCGAGGTCCTCGAGCTCCTCCTCGAGCTTCTCCAGCCTTTGGCGCGAGGCGGCGTCGGTTTCCTTGCCCAGCGCCTCGCGCTCGATCTTCAGCTGCACCACGCGCCGGTCGATCTCGTCCAGCGCCTCGGGCTTGGAGTCGACGGCCATGCGAACGCGGCTCGCCGCTTCGTCGATCAGGTCAATCGCCTTGTCGGGCAGGAAGCGGTCGGTGATGTAGCGGTTGGACAGCGTGGCGGCGGCGACGATCGCCGCATCTGATATTCTTACCCCGTGGTGGACTTCGTACTTTTCCTTCAGTCCACGGAGAATTGAGATGGTGTCTTCGACGCTCGGCTCGTTGACGAAGATCGGCTGAAAGCGTCGCGCCAGCGCCGCGTCCTTCTCCACATTCTTACGGTATTCATCGAGCGTCGTTGCGCCGACGCAGTGCAACTCGCCGCGCGCCAGCGCCGGCTTGAGCAGGTTGGAGGCGTCCATCGCCCCCTCGCTCTTCCCGGCGCCGACGAGGGTGTGCATCTCGTCGATGAACAGGATGATCGAGCCCTCGGCGGCGGTGACTTCGTTGAGCACGGCTTTGAGCCGCTCCTCGAACTCGCCGCGGTACTTCGCGCCGGCGATCAGCGCGCCCATGTCCAGCGCGAGCAGACGCTTGTCCTTCAGGCTCTCGGGCACGTCGCCGTTGACGATCCGCAGCGCCAGGCCCTCGACGATGGCGGTCTTGCCGACGCCGGGCTCGCCGATCAGCACCGGATTGTTCTTGGTGCGGCGGGCAAGGATCTGGATGGTGCGGCGGATTTCCTCGTCGCGGCCGATCACCGGATCGAGCTTCTCATCGCGCGCCGCCTGCGTGAGGTCGCGGGCGTAACGCTTCAGCGCATCGTAGCCCTCCTCCGCCGAAGCGGAGTCGGCGGTGCGGCCCTTGCGCAGCCCCTTCGCCGCCTCCTCCAGCCCGGCGGGCGTTGCGCCGGCGGACGTGAGCGCGTTGGCGGCTTCGCCGCCCTCCTTGGCGATCGCGATGAGGAGCCGTTCAGTGGTGACGAAGGCGTCCCCGGCGGCCTTGGCGTCGGCCTCTGCGGCGGCGAAAACGCTGGCCGTCTCCGGCCGCATGTAGAGCTGACCCGATCCGCCCTCGACCTTGGGCATCTTGGCGAGCAGCGCTTCCACCGCCTGGTCGGCAGAATCGGGCCGTCCGCCGGCACCCTGGATCAGCGCCCGCGCCAATCCGTCCTTCTCTTCGAGCAGCACCTTGAGCAGGTGCTCGGGCGCGAGCTGCTGGTGCCGGCGGGCGAGCGCGAGCGACTGGGCCGACTGGATCGCTTGCTTGGCTCGGTCGGAATAGAGATCGATGTTCATGGGTCCCCTTCAAGCGGCGGCTTGGGTCGCGCCGCCTTGATCAAGCGCAGGCTCGCCCCACGCCGGGATTTAGGTGTGGCATAAGCGCAACACAAGGACACTGACGTCAATTCCCGCAGGCTTTTGCGGCAAGGTGACGCCAACCTGAACAGGCCCCTCAGACCTTTTTCAACACCTTGGGNGCAAGCTCCCAGATTGGAACTCAAAGGTTCAGCTCCGCGTCTAAGACGTAGCGAACCTAAAGTGGGAGCAGGACGATGATGAAACGTCCCCATGGCGTGTTTGGTTTGGGCCTGGCCTGTCTGCAAGCCGCGGCGGCGGGACGCACCGAACACGCGCCCACGTCCGCCGACTATCCCGATACGATCGTGCGCCGCGTCTTCTTCAAGGCCGGCGGCGGCCACGGCTGGCGCATCTCGGCGCTGGAGACGCCGCGCGAGAAGCCGGCGCGCTGGCGGATCGTCGTCATCACCGGTGCGCCGTCGTGGTCGGAATACTGGGCGCCGACGCTGGCCGCGCTGCCCGCCGACCGCGAAATGATCGTCGTCGACCGCCCGGGCTTTGCGGGCAGCGAGCCGTTCGACTGCGTGCCCGACATCCGCGTGCAGGCCGAGGCGCTGGCGCCGCTCCTCGACGCGAAGGCCGGCCAGCGCATCCTTCTGGTCGGCCAGTCGTACGGCGCGCCCATCGCGACGCTGATGGCCGAGGGCTGCCCGCGGCGGGTCGCCGGCGTCGTCCTGTTGTCCAGCTATCTCGGCGTCGCCGGACCGACCACGCGCTGGCTGATCGGACTGGGGTCCAGGCTGCTCGGCCTCATCCCGCGCGACCTGCGGAACGCGGTGATGGAGGTCAGCCATCAGGCGGAGCAGCTCCAGTACATGCGCACCGCGCTCGAGCGGCTTTCGGTGCCCGTACACGTCATCCACGGCGACATGGACGACTTCGCGCCGATCGAGATGGCGGAGAAGCTGGTCAAGGAGACCCGCACCCGCCGCCCGATCCGCTTCGAGCGTATCCGAGGCCTGAAGCACTTTTTCAACGACGGTCCGGTCGAGCCCCTGCTCGCCTGCCTCGAGTCCTGCATCGCCAAGACCGAGCCGATGCGGCGGCGCCTGCGCATGCCGGGACTCGGCTTGCGCTGGCCAGAGCTTAGTAGAGGGTAAGGACCAACAGGTCCTCGTCATAGTCCCGGCCGGCGTAGCGCAAGGCGCGGGGCTCGGTCCCGTATGCGACGAACCCCATGCGACGATAGAGCCTGCCGGCGGCGATATTGTCGCTGCCGACCCCGCAGAGCAGGGTCTCAACGTGGCGGCGGGCCTGGTCGATCACCGTCCGCACGAGCGCTTCGCCGACGCCGCGGCCGCGCAGGGCGGGCGCTACGTAGACTTTTTCCATCCAGCCCTTGTGCGCCAGCTTCGCCCGCGCTTCTCGGGCGAAGGCGGCCGATCCGCAAAGCACTTCACCCACAAAGGCGCCGAACAGCACATCGACGCCATCGTCGGGAATCTGCGCGGCGAAGGCGTCGAGATCGCGGTCGCGCCACGCCTCGTAGCTCGACATGAACGCCGTCGGATGGCGCTTAAGCATCTCGAGGCGAAGCGCGCGCCAAGCCTCGGCTTCGGCGCGGCTGACCGGGCGGATGTCGATGTTGACCGCCGCCTCAGGCGTCTTCGGCGACGTCCACGGACGGGGAAGGCGCATCGTCGCCACCCGGGTCGTTGCGCGGCTCGCGACGACGGCGGCTGCGTGGCCGGGCGGCGTCATCCGTGTCCGGGCGGGTCTCGCCACGCGCCTGCAGGAAGGCGGGCGCCTGGCTGACGCCGCCATCCTGCGAGCGCAGGAGCGGCGAGCCGGGAGATGGATCGGGGGCCGCCAGCGGCTGCGCCTGCGGTTCGACGACCGCCAACGGATCGCTGTTGCGCTCGGGGTTGCGCTCGAAGCGCCGCTCGTCGCGGTAGCGGTCGTTGCGATCGCCGCGCGGGCGGTCGTCGCGATACTCGCGCTGGGGGCGGTCTTCGCGGTAGGGCCGGTCGTCCCTCGGGCGGTCGTCTCTGGGACGGTCATCGCGCGGCCGGTCATCGCGCGGTCTGTCATCGCGCGGCCTGTCATCGCGCGGTCTGTCATCTCTGGGCCGATCGTCGCGGGGCCTGTCGTCCCTGGGCCTGTCGTCCCTGGGCCGATCGTCCCTCGGCCGGTCATCTCTGGGCCGGTCGTCACGGTAGCCGCCGCGGTCGTAGCCGTTGCGTTGGCGCTCGTCGCGGCGGCCCTCGTACCGGCCGCCGCCCTGTTCGCGCCATTCCCCGCGCGGCTCGCCGTCCGCCTCGGCCGTTTCGCCCGAGGCCTCCGCGGCTTCCCCTCCGCTGTCATCTTCGAAGTCGATGTCGAACCCGGACGAAAAGGCGTCGCGGCCCATGATGTCGCTGGGCGGACGCTGCGGCTGCACGGCGCGCAGCACGCGGAAGTAGTGCTCGGCGTGCTGCTGGTAGCTCTCGGCGAGCACGCGGTCGCCAGAGGTCAGCGCGTCGCGCGCCAGTTGCTGATACTTCTCGAACACGTGCTGCGCGGCGCCGCGGATCTTGACGCCGTCCGGCCCATTGGACTCGAATGCGCGGTTGGCGTTGTTCTGCGGCTTGCCGCCTCCGCCGCCGCCGCCCCGATTGCGGCTGCGCTGCCGCTTCATACCTTTGAAATCTCTCATCTTTTCCAGCAATTCTGACCGGCGCTCAGGGCGTGCCCTGCTCTCTGTCCGGTGACCTTTCGTCGGATCGGGGCGCCAGCCCCGGGGTGATCCTGTCTGAGTGCGATAGCGTCCTTAGTCTCCGCCCCGGCGCCCTTTGGCGCCCGCGACCTACACCTCGCTCGTCGATCGGAGCCGCGCCCGACAAACGGACGATCGGACTCCAAGGCCCCGACGAAGTGGGAAGAGACGCTCTGATGTAGCGACTCGGCGTCTATATTCCAAGGGATTTTTCCTTAAACCCGCGCGACGTCGGCTGTCGGCGCTACCCCGCCCGACGCCCGGAAACCACACGGTCGCGATCGGCGAGGTCCCGCGTCGTGGCCGTCTCGACCGCACCCGCCTCGTCGAAAAGCGCCTCGACCGCCCGCGCCTGGTCGTGCCCCACCTCGACGGCGAAACGCCCGCCGGGCTTCAGCACCCGCACGATCTCCGGCGCGAGTCGGCGATAGCTCGCGAGCCCGTCCGCCCCGCCATCGAGCGCCAGCCGCGGGTCGTGGTCGCGGACCTCGGGCGCGAGCGCCGCGATCTCATCCGTCGGCACATAGGGCGGGTTCGACACGACCACGTCGAATCCGCCGTCCGGAAGCCCGGTCGTCCAGTCGCCGCGCAGCAGCGCGACCCGGCCGGCCAGCCCGAGGTTGGCGGCATTGTCCCGCGCAACCGCCAACGCCGCTTCGGAAATGTCGATCCCCAAGCCCTTCGCGGCCGGACGCTCGGCGAGGATGGCGAGCAGGAGCGCGCCGGAGCCCACGCCAAGGTCGAGCAGACTGAACGGCCGGTGCTCGGACAGGTCGCGCAGGATAAGCTCGACCAGCGTCTCGCTCTCGGGCCGCGGGGTCAGCACCTCGGACGTCACCTTGAGCATGATCGACCAGAAGCCTTTGCGGCCGAGGATGTGGCTGATCGGCTCGCGCCGCAGGCGGCGGGCGACGAAGCCATCGAGCGTCGCGGCCTGCTCGTCGCTCAACGGGCGACGCGGATCGCCGATGATGTCGGCGCGGCTGGCGCCGGAGGCCGCCTCGACCAGGATCCGCGCGTCGATCACCGGGCCCTCGAGGCCAGCCGCCTTGAGCCGGTCCCGGGTCGCCGTCCAAGCCTCGACCAGGGTCAGGCTCACCCGGCCTCCAGCGTGGCCAGGCGCGCGGCCTGATCCTCGGCGATTAGCGGGTCGATGATCTCGTCCAGCGCCTCGCCGGTCATCACCTTGGGCAGGTTGTAGAGGGTCAGGTTGATGCGGTGGTCGGTCACCCGCCCTTGCGGGAAGTTGTAGGTGCGGATCCGCTCGGACCGGTCGCCCGAGCCCACCTGCGTCTTGCGCGCATCGGCCCTGGCGGTATCGAGCGCCTCGCGCTGCTGCTCGTAGAGCCTTGCCTTCAGCACCTTCATCGCCCGGGCGCGGTTCTGATGCTGCGACTTCTCCGAAGAGGTGACGACGATGCCGGTCGGCAGGTGGGTGATGCGCACCGCCGAGTCGGTCTTGTTGACGTGCTGGCCGCCGGCGCCCGACGAGCGGTAGGTGTCGATGCGAAGGTCGCCGTCGTTGATCTCGATCTCGACATCCTCGACCTCCGGCAGCACCGCGACGGTCGCGGCCGAGGTGTGGATGCGCCCCTGCGCCTCGGTGTCGGGCACCCGCTGCACGCGGTGGACGCCGCTCTCGAACTTCAGCCGCCCGAACACGCCCTCGCCGGTGATCGAGGCGATGATCTCCTTGTAGCCGCCGACCTCGCCCTCCGAGACGCTGTCGACCTCCAGCTTCCAGCCGTGCAGCTGGGCGTAGCGCTGGTACATGCGGAAGAGGTCGCCGGCGAACAGCGCCGCCTCGTCGCCGCCCGTGCCGGCGCGGATCTCGAGGATCGCCGAGGCGCTCTCGTCCTTGTCCTTCGGCGCCAGGTGCAGCGCCACCGCCCTCTCGAGCTCCGGCAGACGGGCGCTGACGGTCGCCAGCTCCTCGCGGGCCAGCTCGGCCATCTCGGCGTCGGGGCCCTCGGCCATCGCCTCGAGATCGGCGGCCTCAGCCTGCGCATGCTCGAGCGCGCCGACCGCTTCGACGACGGGCTTGAGCTCGGCGTGTTCCTTGGCCAGGCGCACGATCTCGGCGCCGTCGGAGGCTGCGCCCATGCGCGCCTCGACCTCGCGGAAACGGTCGAGCACCTGGTCGAGACGGGCTTTGGGGAGTTGCACGGCGGGGACTGTAGCGAAACGCCGATGGCGCGCAAAATCGCCGCCGGCCTCACGGCCGCGGCGGGTGCGAGACGCGTGAGTCCCGCCCCTCGCCGCGCGGGCGACGGGCGGGACGAAAGAGAGCTAGGCGCGCGAGCCCTTGAACGGGAACGTGCCGAACGAGCCGGCCTTGACGTTGCCGTTCAGCGTGTCGCCGGCCACGGTGCCGGTGAACTCGAGCGTCATCGGGAACGGCTGGGTGATCGAGTTCGCCCAGCTGACGGTGTCGCCGTCGACCGTGCCGTTCGCGATCGGGCTCGATTGCCCCTGCGCGCCCTGCGTGCCGGTCAGCGTGCCGCCCTCTGCCTTCAGGCTGAGCGTCGAGGGCTGGTCGCCCATCGGTGAACTGACCACGATATTCCAGTTGCCGTCTACGGACATGCAGTCCTCCTTTAGAACCTCGGAAATCTAAACAGCGCTTAGCTTCGCGGCGCAAGGGCGCCCTTGCGGCGCCCTACTCGGCCGCCTGCAGTCTTGCCTTTGTCTCCGCATCGATCTCGGCCGCGCGCGCCTCGACCAACGCAACGATGTGGTCGACCATCTGCGCGTTGTCCATCTTGTGGTCCTGCTTGCCGGCCAGATAAACCATCCCAGCGCCCTTGCCGCCGCCGGTGAAGCCGACGTCGGTGAACAGCGCCTCGCCCGGCCCGTTGACCACGCAACCGATGATCGAGAGCGACATCGGCGTCGTCACGTGCGCCAGGCGCTCTTCGAGGATGCCGACCGTCTCGATGACGTTGAACCCCTGCCGGGCGCAGGAGGGGCAAGCGATGATGTTGACGCCGCGATGGCGCAGGCCTAGCGACTTCAGCATGTCGAAGCCGGCCTTGACCTCCTCCACCGGGTCGGCGGCCAGCGAGACACGGATCGTGTCGCCGATGCCGGCCCAGAGCAGCGAGCCGATGCCGATCGCCGACTTGATGGTTCCCGGTCGGGTTGGACCCGCCTCGGTGATGCCAAGATGCAGCGGGCAGTCGATGGCTTCGGACAGCAGCTGATAGGCCGCGACGCTCAGAAAGACGTCGGAGGCCTTCACGCTGATCTTGAACTCATGGAAGTCGTGGTCCTGCAGAATGCGGGCGTGACCCAGCGCGCTCTCGACCATCGCCTCGGGGCAGGGCTCGCCGTAGCGCTCGAGCAGCTCGCGCTCTAGTGAGCCGGCGTTGACGCCGATGCGCATCGAACAGCCATGGTCGCGCGCAGCCTGCACCACCTCGCGCACGCGCGCGGCCGAGCCGATATTGCCGGGGTTGATGCGCAGGCAGGCCGCGCCGCCTTCCGCCGCCTCGATCGCGCGTTTGTAGTGGAAGTGAATGTCGGCCACGATCGGCACGCGCGACGCTTTCACGATGGCCGGAAAGGCGGCGGTTGACTCTTCGTCGGGGCAGGAGACCCGCACGATGTCGGCGCCCGCGTCTTCCAGCGCGCGAACCTGGGCGATCGTCGCTGCGGCATCCGAGGTGAGCGTGTTGGTCATCGACTGGACGCTGATCGGCGCATCGCCGCCCACCTCGACGGCCCCGACGCGGATCTTGCGGGTCGGGCGGCGGTGGATCGCGCGCCAGGGGCGCACATGCTCGAGCGAGGGGGCAGTCATGGCCGGCTGGCTAGATAGGCCATTCGCGGGCCGCGCCCAAGCCCGGAGCTTGCGAAACTTTGGTTACGGCTTGGCCGCCGGCGCCGAGGCCGTGGTCGCCGTCAGGCTGGACAGTGAGGTCGTCGGACCCGCCAGCGGGCCCTTGAACGCGCGGTCGACATAGACCTGGACCTCGGCCGGGTCGGAGACTTCGACGCTCAGTCCGGCAAGCGCCGGCGCTGCATAGGCTTCCCCCGTCTCCAGCTGGCGCGCGAAGTAGACAGAGCCGTCGGCCCCGTGGACCACGAACGACACCGGCTTGGCGGCGACGAGGATGACGTGCGCAGCGCCGGGCGCGGCTCCGTAGACGGCGCCCTTGGCTTCGAAGGCCGCGCCAGGCGGCGGCACCAGCGGCGCGGGTTGCGGCGGCAGGCTCGACGCTGTCGGCAGCCCCGGCGTGACGTATGGCTCCGGCGCGGTCGACTCGATTGGCGGTGGCAGCGGCGCGCCGAGCGAGACCGGTCCGACCGGCGCATGCGAAGAGACCGGCGTGCGAACCGTCACCGCCGCCGGCGCGCCCGGGTGGGCGGGTCTCTGCTTCACCACGCGCTCAGTGATGTTCCAGACCACGATCGCCAGCACGACCACGATGCCGAGAGTCACGAACGTGCGCATGCGCGGATCGGTCTCGCGATCGACGCCGACCGGAGCGGCAAGCGCTGACGGGCCGTCCGGCGCCTCGCGCCGAAGGCGTTCGACCGCCTGCTCGGGATCCAGGCCAAGCGCGCCGGCGCATGCGCGCACGTAACCGACGACGAATGGCCGCGACGGCAGGTCTTCCAGCCGCATCGCCTCAAGCGCTGCGAGGTACTGCGGCTTGATGCGCGTGGTCAGCGAAAGCTCGTCGAGCGAGAGGCCGCGCGCCTCGCGCCGCATGCGGATCGCTGCGCCGATCGTCTCCCCGGCCTGCACGAGATCGTCAGCACGCGGCTGGTCGGCCGCGTCGGTCAGGTCCAGTCCCGAACCGATGATCCCGGCATCTACCGGCGGCACGGCTCAGCCCATGGTTGATCAGCATTAGTCATGATCAAGGGACGCACACCCGCCCTGAAAGTCAGCAACGATTCACGCATATCAGGAATGCGCACAGTTCTCAATCAGTTATGTGACGACCGAGAGCTTTCTTGCCAAGGTCTCCACCTCGCTGCGAACCGAGCCGGCGCTGCCGCGCAACAGGCTGTCGAACCCGCGCCTGGCGGCCTCGCGATCACACGATAGGACCATCTGCTTCACCGGTCCGACGCCCCCCGGCGGCATGGAGAGCTGGTCGTAGCCGAGCGCGATGAGGGCGAACGCCTCGAGCGGGCGGCCGGCCATTTCGCCGCAAACCGAAACGGGCGTGCGGCTTTCCGCGCAGGCGTCCTGGATCATCTTCAGAGCGCGCAGCGCCGGCGGCGACAGCGGGTCATAGCGGTCGGCGACCCTGGGGTTCCCGCGGTCGGCGGCGAACATGTATTGCATCAGGTCGTTGGTGCCGATCGAGACGAAGTCGGTCATCGGCAAGAGCGCGTCCAAGTGCCACACCAGCGCCGGCGCTTCGATCATGGCGCCGACGCGCAGCAGGCTGGGGGCCGGCCGGCCGCGCTTCTCGGCCCAGGCGATCTCCTTGTCGACCAGCGCGCGGGCGGCGCGGAACTCCTCGACGCTGGCGATAAGCGGGAACATCACGCGCAGCTCACGCCCACGCGTGGCGGCGATCAGGGCGCGCAACTGTAGCTTGAGCAGGGTGCCGTTGCGGTCGAGCCCCATCCGGATCGCCCGCCAGCCTAGCGCCGGATTGTCCTCGCGCTCGACGTCCAGGTAGGGCAGCAGTTTGTCGCCGCCGAGATCCAGCGTGCGGAAGGTGACGGGCAAGCCGTTCGCCGCCTCGAGCACTCGCGTGTAGAGCTGGGTCTGGGCGTTGAAGCGCGGCAGCTCCTCGGCTACCATGAACTGGAATTCGGTGCGGAACAGCCCGATGCCCTCGGCGCCGGTCTCGGCCAGGATGTCGAGGTCGAGCGCCAGGCCCGCGTTCATCAGAATGGTGATCTTCGCGCCGTCTCGGGTGAAGGCCGGAGTCTCGCGCAGGCGCAGGTATTCGGCGCGGCGCTCGGCGCGCACCGCCATGCGGGCCTTGAGCGCGTCCAGGACGTCTGGGCGCGGCCGCAGATAGGCCTCGCCGGCCTCGGCGTCGACGATCACCGGGTCGCCCTGGTTGACGCGATCGCGCAAGCCGGCCAGCCGCCCGACGCAAGGGATCTCCAGCGCGCGGGCAACGATGCCGGCATGGCTGGCGACCGAGCCCTCCTCGAGCAGGATGCCCTTCAGGCGCGCGCGGTCGTACTCGAGGATGTCCGCAGGCCCAAGGTTGCGGGCGATCAGGATCGCGTTCTCCGGCAGCTCGCGATGGACGCGATCGCCTTCGGCGGTGAGGTGCCGCAGCAGCCGGTCGTTCAGATCCTCCAGATCGTGCAGGCGCTCGCGCAGGTAGGGATCGCGCGCTTGACCCACGGTCGCCCGATGCTCGGAGCGGACGCGCTCGACCGCGGCCTCGGCGGTGAGGCCCGAGCGGACCGCCTCCTCGAGCGAGCGGTTCCAGCTGCGGCTGTGGGCGAACATCCGGTAGCTCTCGATCACCTCGAAGCTCGCCCCCACCAGCCCGTGCTGGCCGTCCATCATCTGGTCGATCTGCGTCTGCAGGGCGGCAAGCGCGGCCTTGAGCCTGGCCTCCTCGGCGGGGACGTCTTCGGACAGGAGCTGTTCCGGCGCGACCGGCGCCTCGTGCAGCACCACTTGGCCGTACGCCAAGCCTTCGGCGAAACGTACGCCTTTCAGGCGCTCCGGCCGGTGCGGCGCGATCTCGACGTCCTTGAGCGCGGCCTCCGCCAGCCGCTCGCCGCCGGCCACCATCTCGGCCAGGACCATGGCGATGATCTGCAGGTCCTCGACCTCGTCGTCGGCGTAGACCCGCTCGGTGCGGTTCTGAACGACAAGGACGCCGATGGCCCGGCCACCGCGCAGCAACGGCACGCCGAGGAAGGCGTGGTAGGGGTCCTCGCCGGTCTCCGGCCGATAGGAGAAGGCCGGGTGGTGCGGCGCGTCTGACAGGCTGAGCGGACCGCCGATGCGGACGATCTCGCCCACCAGGCCCTCGCCCGGCCCGAGCCGGGTCACGTGCACGGCCTCGGCGCTCAGGCCCTCGGTCGCGAACAGCTCCAGGTCGCCGGAGCCGCGCCTGAGGTAGACCGAGCACACCTCGGCCACCATCGAGCGGGCGATGATGCGCACGGCTTCGTTCAGCCGGGCCTGGACGGGCCCGCCGCTCTCCATGGCCTCGCGAATCTGCCGGAGCAGGCTACGCGGGCCGCGTATGGGGTTGCGGCTCAGAGGCTCTTTCATCCCAGGTGTTTCCCTAGCAGGCCTACCTAACGGAAGCGCGACGGAGCGGCAATTTGAGCCACGCCTCGCGCGGGCCGATTTCCAAATGTCGCCCGGGTTTTCGGCAGCGCTTACCGCAACCGGCGCCCGTTTGAACTGGACGTGGCCGCGGCCCGATCCCAACAATCGCCCGCGGCGGGCTTGGGGAGGTAGGAATGGGCAGGCGGCTGGGGTTTCTTGCGTTGGGCTGGGCGCTGGTGTTGGCGGGCGGACTGCTCGCCCACTTGGTGCAAACTGCGGGCGGCGTGAAGGTTGAGGATGTCCGCTATCCCGGCGACCGCGGGGTGGTGTTCTCCGCCCTGCTCTACGTTCCTCCAACGGCAAGCGCCGCTCATCCCGCACCGGCGGTGCTGCTCAGCCATGGCTTCATCAACACCCGCGAAATGCAGAGCCCGTTCGCGATCGAGCTCGCACGGCGAGGGTTCGTCGTCATGGCGATGGATATGGCCGGCCACGGCTATTCGGGCGGGACGCTGGCCGAACAGGGTTTCGGCGGCCCGGCGGCGCTGAACTACCTGCGCGCCTTGCCCTATGTCGACAAGGCGAACATCGGGCTGGAGGCGCACAGCATGGGCGGCTCGGCGGTGATGAGCGCGGCGACCGCGACTCCCGACGCCTATCGCTCCGTGGTGCTGGAAGGCTCGACGACCGCGTTTCTGGGCGCAGGAGCGCAAGGGACGCCGACCTTTCCGCGCAATCTCGAGGTGGTCTACGGCCAGTTCGACGAGTTCGCGCCCTTGATGTGGCAGGTCGCCAAGGGCGCTGACGTCGACCGATCGAAGCGGCTGATGGCGATCTTTGGCGCCACGACCCCCGTGGAGCCCGGCAAGCTCTACGGCGACATCGCCGTCGGAACGGCGCGGCGGCTGATCAATCCTCCGATCGACCATCCGCAGGAGCATTTCACCGCCGCCGGCGTCGGCCCGGCCATCGACTGGTTCCAGCGCACGCTCCAGGGTGAGGCGACGCCCAAGCCGCCGGGCGATCAGATCTGGTTGTGGAAGGAGATCGGCACGCTGGCTGGCCTCATCGGCTGCGTCGTGCTGATCCTTGCGACGTTCGCGCTCGTGGTCGCGAGCCCGGCCGCTTCGCCGGAACCCGCGGCGACGCGGAGAGACGTGCGGTGGTGGCTCGCGTTCCTGGTGACCGCCGCGCTGCCGGCGCTGACCTTCTATCCGCTGATGAAGATCGCCCCTGTGGTGTTCTTCGCGCCCTTCGCGCTGACCCGGACCTTGCCGTTCGCGCTCGGCGTCTTTTCCGAGCAGATCACCAACCAACTGGCCGTCTGGGCGCTCGGGACCAGCGTGATCGGCTTGCTGACCGGGCTTGCGCTGCGCAGGGGCCCGACCGCCTTCCGCCACCACTGGCTCGAGGCGCTCGCAGCGGCGCTGATCAGCGTCGGCATGGGCTATCTCGCGCTCGTGGTCGTCGACCTCGTCTTCAAGACCGACTTCCGCTTCTGGGTGCTGGGCCTGAAGCCGCTCGACGCCAGGCATTTCGGGTACTTCCTGCTCTACCTGCCGTTCTTCGCCGTCTTCTTCCTGCTGAGCTTCAGGGCCTTCTGCACGAGCCTGCCCCTGAAGACCGAGGGCGAGGCCGCGGCGCTGACCGTCGGCGGACTGGCGATGGCGCTCGGGTTCGCGGCGATGCTTTTGGCGCAATATGTCTCGATGGCGCTGACCGGGCTTCTGCTCACGCCGGACGAGCCGCTCAACACCATCATCGCTTTCCAGTTCGCACCGCTGCTGTTCGTGATCGGCGTGATCTGCGCCTTCACCTACCGGCGGACCGGCGACTACGTCCCCGGAGCCTTCGTCTGCGCCCTGTTCATCACCTGGTACATCGTGGCCGGCACCGCCATCTTCCCGGCGACGGCGAACGCGTTCGCAGCTCCGCGCGCTGCGCGGCCAGCCGCCGCCCCCAGCGCTGCCCCAGCTCCAAGGCCGGCGCCCTAGACCTTGTCCAGCTCGTAAGCCGCGTGCAAGGCGCGCACGGCAAGCTCGGTGTAGGCGGCGTCGATCAGGACGCTGATCTTGATCTCCGAGGTGGAGATCACCTGGATGTTCACGCCTTTCTCGCCCAGCGCGCTGAACATGGTCTTGGCCACCCCGGCGTGGCTGCGCATGCCGACGCCGATCACCGAGACCTTGGCCACGTCCTCGTTCACCGCGACGTCCTCAAAGCCGATCTCGGCCTTGGCGCCGAGCACGATCTCGACCGCCCGCGCCGCATCGCGCTTGCCGACGGTGAACTCCATGTTGGCCGTATCGCCGGTGCGCGCTCGGGACTGGACGATCATGTCGACGTTGACGTTGGCGTCGGCGAGCCTGGAGAAGATCTGCGACGACACGCCCGGATGGTCGGGCAGCCCGAAGAGGGTGATCTTCGCTTCGTCGCGGCTGTAGGCCACCCCCGACACGATGCGCTTTTCCATGATCTCCTCCTCGTCGCAGACGACGGTGCCCTGCTGGCCGCCTTGGCCTGGCTCGACCATGCTGGACAGCACGCGAAGGGGCACGCGCTGCGCCATGGCCAGTTCCACCGAGCGGCTCTGCAGCACCTTGGCGCCCAGCGAAGCCATCTCCAGCATCTCTTCGTAGCTGACCCGCTCCAGCCGGCGGGCGCGCTGCTCAATGCGGGGGTCGGTGGTGTAGACCCCATCGACGTCCGTGTAGATGTTGCAGGCGGCGGGTCTCAGCGCCGCGGCGATGGCGACGGCGGAAAGGTCGCCCGCGCCGCGGCCGAGCGTCGAGAGCCGACCTTCCGGATCGACGCCCTGGAAGCCCGCGATGATCGGAATCTCTCCCTTTGTCATCGACAGCAGCAGCTTCTCCGGGGCGATCTCCTGGATGCGCGCGCGGCCGTGCGCATTATCGGTGAGGATCGGAATCTGCCACGCGAGCCATGAGCGCGCCGGGTAACCCATGTTGCGCAGCGTCATGGCCAAGAGCCCGGCGGAGACCTGCTCGCCGGACGCCACCACCACGTCGTATTCTTCGTCGGACGACGGCATGCCCGGCGCCGCCGCGCCCGCCCCGTCGGTCCAGGCGACCAGCTCATTGGTGCGGCCCGCCATGGCCGACACCACGACGGCGACGTCGCGCCCGTTGTCGACCTCCGCCGCCACCAGCCTCGCCACGCGCCGGATGCGTTCCAGGTCGGCCACCGACGTGCCGCCGAATTTCATCACCAGCCGGGACAAGCGCGTTCCAGGTTTCTCAGGGGAAGAGATCGCGCGCCTTCTACCGACGGCGGGCGGGGTGGGCAAATGCGGTCGTTGACGTTGTCGCTCCCGGGTGATCTAACTACATACCTATCACGAAAGGTATGTCATGCCCCTGGACCGAGAGCAGATGGCCAAGATCGTCGAGCCCTGCGCCACCACCTCGGACCGCATCCGGGCGCTGGCGGCGGCCGGCGCGCCGCGGGCCGAGATCGCCCGTTTCCTCGGCAAGCGATACCAGCACGTGCGCAACGTGCTGGTCGACGACGCCCAGCGCTCGGGCGGCTACCAGCTGGGGCGGGCGGACTTGAGCGGCGTGCGGGAAGAGGCGCAGCGTCCCTATGAACGGCGGAGCAGCTCCGACATCGAGGCGCGTGGCCAAGGCGCCTATTGGCTGCGTGTCACCGACGATGGCTGCTTGCCTCTCCCGGTCGAACTTGCTGAAGCGCTGGGTGCAACGCCAGGCCAAAGAGTGTTCGCCCAGCTGCGGGACGGCGCGGTCCATCTGGTCAGCGGCGAAGCGGCGATGAACGAAGCACGCGCGCGGATACAGAGCTACCTCCCTGGTGACGGCAAGGGCGTCGAGCGCTTCTTGGCCTGGCGGCGCGAGGCGTGGGAGAGGGATCATCAGGATGGAAGGTAACGTCGTCGTCGACGCCTCCGCGGTGCTTGCTGAGATCTACGGTGAGCCTGGCGCGGACGTCGTTCGCGAGGCGCTGCCGCGTGCAAGCCTCTCGGCCGTGAACCTCGCCGAAGTGGTGACCGGCCTGATCAACGAAGGTGTGCCCGAGCAGGAGGCAGACTATTTTGCCCGCCACCTGAGCTGCGTGGTTGAACCGGCCGATCGCGACCGGGCGATCTCGACTGGGTTGCTCTCCGCGGCGACCCGGCGCTCGGGCATTTCTCTCGGGGACCGTTTCTGCCTAACCCTGGCGCGAGAGCTCAGACAGCCCGTGCTCACGAGCGACCGGCGTTGGGCCTCGCTCGATCTCGATATCGAGGTCCGCCTCATTCGTTGACGCGGTCGACGCCGGGGTCCAGCACGTTAGTGTGCCAGACGCCCCCTCCAGCATCGATCCGGCCGAGGTCGCGCGGTTTTCGGCCATCGCCGACGAGTGGTGGGATCCGAACGGCAAGTTCGCGCCGCTGCACCGGTTCAATCCGGTGCGCCTCGACTTCATCCGCGACCGGGCGCTGGCGCGGTTCAGCCGCGACAGCTCGGCGCGCGCGCCGTTCAAGGGGCTGAACCTGCTCGACATTGGCTGTGGAGGGGGCCTGTTGAGCGAGCCCATGACGCGGCTGGGCTTTGCGGTGACCGGCATCGACGCCAGCGAGCGCAACGTCGGGGTGGCAGGCGCGCACGCCAAGGAACTCGGGCTCAAGATCGACTACCGCTGCGCCACGGCCGAAGCGGTGCTGGCCGAAGCGCCCGGCGCGTTCGACGTCATCCTGAACATGGAGGTGGTCGAGCATGTCCCCGACGCCGGCCAGTATCTGCGCGACTGCGCGCGGCTGATCGCGCCTGGCGGGATGATGATCGTCGCCACCCTGAACCGCACGCTGAAGGCCTTCGCCCTGGCCAAGGTCGGAGCGGAGTACCTGCTGCGCTGGCTGCCGCCGGAGACCCACGATTGGCGGAAATTCGTGACGCCTGATGAAATCCGCGGCCATCTCGCCGCCGAGCCCGTGGCCGTCGACGGCCCCTACGGCGTGGTCTTCAGCCCCCTCTCGGGCCGCTGGCGCCAGTCAGCCGACTCGGACGTGAACTATATGATGGTGGTGAGCCGTCCGGCGGACCGCGCCGGCGCCTAGGCCTCGACCGTATACCCCAGACGATCGATCATCGGCTCGAGGATCGGGATCACCGGAGCGAGGTGCTGCAGGTACGCGCGGTAGCGATAGCGCGAGCGGTCGTAGAGCTTCTCCGTCACCTGCGCATAGCTCGCCGTGCGCGCATAGCGGCGGTTCTCGTGGAAGGCGAGGCAGCGGCGGTCGAACGGCGCGCCGACGAAGGCCAGCATCTTGCGCACGTTGGCTTCCTGATCGTCGACGATGTCCTCGTAGCGCATCGGCAGGTAGCGCAGCGTCATCTCGGCGCGATAGCGCTCGACCAACTCCATCACCAGCACATAGTGCTTGGCGATCGTCTCCAGGTCGTAGGCGCAGTAGAAGCCGTGGGTCAGGTGGTTGGAGAACACCGAGAGCACCACGTCCAGCGGGTGCCGGAGCAGGTGGATGATCGGCGCCTGAGGGAAGATCAGGCCGATCAGGCCCAGATGCATCTCGTTCAGCGGCATTTTGTCGGTGAACCAGGCCGCGCCCTTGCCGATGGCCCCTAGCTGGCGGGCGCGCTGCAGGTAGTAGTCGCGCAGGTTGTCCAGCGCCTCGGCCTGGTCGCCCAGCCAGAGGTCGGCGAACGCCTCCGGATAGGCGAGCGGGCTGTTCAGCATGCGCGGCAACAGGTTGGTGATCTCGTTGATGCTCGGCAGCTCGTCGCCGGCCGAGATCTTCGGGTGCGCCGTCAGCGTCTGCTCGACCATAGTGGTCCCCGAGCGCGGGAAGCCGACGATGAAGATCGGCTGCGGGGTGTCGGCGCGCACCGTGGCGCGCGGCAGGATGGAAAGCCGTGCCGCAGTGAAGAAGGCCGCAAGCCGCTGCGCCTGGTTGCTCGCCGCCTCCTCCATGTAGGCCAGGCCGGTGGCCTCGCGCAGCGTGCGCTTGGCCTCGCGGAAGGCTTCGAACGCCTCGTCCGCGCGCCCTAACTTGTCGAGCAGCAGGCCTTTTTCGCTCCATTCGATGGGACCGAGCCCGGCTTCGCCGCGCGCGCGAGCCATGTCGTCGAGCAGACCGACGGCGTCCTCGTACTCACGGATGCGGCCCTTGAGCACCGCCCGCGCCAGGGCGACGCTCGGGTTGCGGGGGCTCAGGCTTTCGGCGGCGTCGAGCAGCTCCGCGGCGCGCGCGAAGTTGCGGTCGGTCTCCTCCATCTTCGCCCAGCCAAACAGGGTCTGGAACACGGTCGGATCGAGCCTGACCGACTCCTCGTAGAGCGCCCGGCTCTCTTCCATCCGCCCCTGGTTCTTCAGGTTCCAGGCGAGGTTGGCCAGCAGGATGGCGTCGCCGCCCCCGTTGAGCGCGATCACGCGGCGATAGTGGTGCTCGCCGACCTGCGGCCGCTGCGCCTCGGTCATGATCATGCCCATCAGGTTGTGCGAACGCGGATCGGTGGGCGCGAGGCGCACGGCGTTGCGCGCATGCACCTCGGCTTCGGCCATGGCGCCGCGCTCGAACAGCATGAGCGCCAAGGTCTGGGTCGCCACGAGATCGTTGGGCTCGATCGCCACAATCCGCGCGAGCATCGCCTCCGCGGCGGCGCGATTGCCCTGCGCACGGCGCAGGTCGTGCAGCAGCCCGAGCGCGGCGACATGGCGCGGGTTCTGGTTGAGCAGCGGGACAAGGAGCTGCTCGGCGCGCGCCAGGGCGCCCGCGGCGAGCGCAGCGCGCGCCTCGTCGACCTCCGGTGTCGGCCGGGGCGCACGCGGCGGTGTCGACCAATCGAAAGCACAGCAACGATCCGCGCGCAAGCCGCTGCCGCACGCGCAGGGCTGGGCGCCGTCGTCGACCGCCGTTTCCGATGCCACGCCCGCGCTCATGCGCGCCAACCTAGTGGGCTGAAACCCGCGCGCAAGCCCCGCGCCAGCCGTCACTGTGGCGCCACCGCCAACCACAAACACTTTACACCGTAAAAGTTGTTGTCTGACTGCAAACCCATCACTGCGCGTGCAGTGTTGGCTTCCGGCGCGAACGTCGCTCGGTGTTGGGGTGTCTATGTTACTGGCGGGTGGATACGACCCAGATCGCCGCCAGCGTCTTCGCCC
>JGI12269J14319_10001964_pt1 | contig 20188 bp, 10 predicted proteins | sample PeaSoiSIISIP2007_FD_14319 | JGI IMG/M metagenome (IMG submission 14319)
CTCTACCGCGCCTCGAGCCTGTTCGTATTGGGCGCGGAATTCCTCGTCTTCCAGCCGCACCAGAACTTGCCCTTCTTTTACCTTGTCGCCTTTTTCTACGCCGATCCAGGCCACGCGGCCCGTGACCTTGGAATTCACGCTGATTTTGTGATGAGCGACTATGTACCCGCTCGCCGAAAGCACGGTGCTGCCCACGACGTCGCTGCCCTCCGCTGTGGCGCGAGCGACTTCCACCTCTGGCGCGTCCGAGGCGAGCGCACGATAAACCAATGAGACGATTCCCAGCAAGACGACCATGGCGACTCCGCCCAGAATGAAGCGGCGCGACCACGCGGGCGGTTCTCCGCCTCCGTCGCGCAGCGAATGATCGATGCGCAGACTTCGCAGGTCGTCGTGTTTAGTGTCCGCAGATCCGAGGTCCGTCGGCATGGATGAACGATGCTCCAAGCTCTTATGCTGATGCAAAATTCAAGGCACCAACAATTGTACGCACTATGTACGAAGCACAGCCCCTAAAGGGGCGTCTGCTTTCCTGCTTGCGGCATCGCTAAAGCGATGCCCTGATACGAAGCCCAATATGGCTCAAGAAGCTTCTCCGCAGCCTCCTACGCTCGCAGCGAGGTCAGAATATCCTGCCGCGCCGCATGCCAGGCGGGAGCGAAGCCACCCAGCAAGCCCATAATCATCGCAAAGACGACCGCCGTTACAGCGACTCCCCACGTGAGGTGCAGACTGAAAACTGTTTCGCTGAAGGTGAGCTGGTTGCCGATGCCTGTGCTCATACCGTTGAACGGCAACATCAAGACAATTCCGACCGCTGCCCCCAGCAGCGAAAGCAGCAGCGACTCAATCACGAACGACGTGAGAATGCTGGGCCGGGAAAATCCTATGATCCTCAGGGTTGCGATCTCTTTCGAGCGATAGGCCACCGCCGCATACATCGTATTCATGGCGGCAAAGCTGGAACCGATCGCCATGATGATGGCCACAACCATGCCGATAAATTTAATCGCTCCGCCAGAACTGGTCTGCTTCTCGTAATACTCGGTTTCGAGCGTGCCCTCCAACTTCAGCCGCTGATCGTCGCTGACGCGGTGCTTCAGCGCGTCGGCCGCAACCGGATCGGTTGCCCGCAAATAGACGGAAGCATAGCCTCCCTGGCGGTCGAAGTCCGCGGCGATCTGGTTGACGTCGCCCCAGATTTCCGAATCATAGGCGGTGCCGCCCGAATTGAAAACGCCGACTACCTTCCACTGTCCTTTGGCAAAGTCCATGGTGTCGCCTACGTTGGCGCCAGAAAAACGGTTGTGAATAGAATTCCCGACGACCACTTCGCGCTGTCCGGGCGTAAACCAGCGGCCTTCAACCAGTTTTGCGCCAGGACGCAGAGCGAGGCCGGCCGGCATCAGGCCGCGAACCGAGACGTTCACTTCACCGGTTCCATCCTTGCGCGGCAGCACCACCACCACCACCCATTCCCCGGAGGCAAGCGGTTGTCCGTCGCGGTCCTGGGCGATCCCGGGCAGTGTTTTCAGCGTAGGGAAAAGATCGGCGTTGAAGCCTCCTGAAAGTTCAGCGGTGGAACCCTTGCGCATGACGAGCACGTTCACGGGATCGCCACTGGCCATAAAAGCCTTCTGCAGACCCGCCAGCAGCGCCATCAGGAAAACCGCGGTGGTCACGGTGAGCGCAATGCCCAGAGCTGTCATGATGGTGAGGCCCTTGCGCAGTTTCAGATTGCGAATGTTATAGCTGATCGGAATCGCCATATGTTTCCTTCGCTACCCGACGTAGCGCAGGCCCTCCACAATATCCAAGTTTGCTGCGTGATAGGCAGGCAAGACCGCGCTCAGGAATCCCACCATGGCGGCGACGACGACAGCCAGAAGAAAAGTGGAGATGGTCACATGCATTCCAAGGAGGAAAAATCCCATGCCGGGAGCATGTGCCAATGCCGCTACCAGTCCGACCGCCAGCAGACAGCCGAGTACGCCCCCGGACAAAGCGACAGTGACCCCCTCACCCACATAAAGACGGAGAATCGATTGCCGGGTAAAGCCCAACGTCTTCAACACGGCCACTTCGCGGGTGCGTTCGCGGATCGACATGGCCATGGTGTTAGCGGAGACCAGCAGCGTCGCGAACACGACTGCGAAACAAATACTCAAGATGAACGCTTTCACGTTGCCCAGGCTGTTGATGAAGCTCAGCTGAAACGCCTTCTCGCTCTCCGTCTTCGTGGGTTCGGGAAAGTTGTGGAACATGGCATCCACGGCAGCCGCGACCTTGGGTACGTCGTCGGGAGAGTCTGCGAGAATGTTGAAAGTACCAGCGTGTCCCTTGGCGAAGGCAACTGCCTCCTCGACATACTTCCAGTTGAAGTAGACCGTGATGGTGGGCTGGGGTGCAACGAAGATTCCGCGAATCGTGAGTTCCAGATCGACCGGGAAGATGGTTCCTTTGATAACGATGCGATCCCCGATCTTCCAGCCAAACTTCTTCGCTAGTTCACTGTCCACGACGCAGCCAGCTAGATCGCGCTGCCAGGCGGCCAGTTGGTCGTCGGGAATCTTGAAATCCGTCATCACTTTGAAGATCTCGGCGGGGTCAGTGCCAAACTGCGCGAAGAAATTTTCGGGCTTCTCGTCTTTGTACAAGCCCCCAAACCACTGCGTCGGAGCCACCGCGACCACTCCGGGCACGGTGCGCATCTTTTCCCGGTAATACATCGGCATACTCTCGGTCAAAGAAACGCGATGGCGAGTGATCAGCCGCTGCGCCGACTGTGCGCTTCCTTTGTCAATGTAGAAGCCATGCCAGATGGTCATCATCAGGGTCAACAGCAGCAGCGAGAACGTGATGCTCAACACGGTCAGGATGCTGCGCCGCCTGTTGCGAAACGCGCTTTTGGTCACGAAGCGAGTTAAGGTCATGCGAGTACGAACACCCACCAGTTGTTAAGAAAATTCCGCGAGCGGGACAGCCAATCCCAGATTGCGCTTGCTTTGAGGATAAAGCAGAGGTTGCGGTGTGGACAACCGGGGTTGAACTTCTTTTTCGTTAATTTTGCGTGAACTTTTTTTCGGCCACGAACGCGAGTCTGACAGCCTTGACGTGTCGATTGTTGTGCAGGGGATGGAGCGCGACCTGTGCACAGTAAGGTCTGGCCAGCTTGGCTGGGTGGCTCCTGGCGATCATCGCACATCAAGATGTGACCTTTTTCACTGACAACGCGCGCTCGTTTGTGCTTGTATTAGCACGTCCCGCCTCTCCGAAGAGCAGTTCACGTCAGTTAAAGGGCTCCTCCCCGGAGGGGAGGGCTTTGAACGTCTGACCCCTCTCACAATTGGTTTGTCGACGACGATTCGTGAAGGAGGTCCACCATGACGCGCAAGCATACTCACAACACTAGCGCTCTCCCTGGCACCGCTCCGTTCATTGCGTTCCTGATGGTTATGATCGCTCTCGCCGCCCTTGCACAAACAATAGGGGCAGGTCAGTTGTCCGGGAGAGGTCGACTTGACGATTACTCGACTAACTCAGGCCCACGACTTTTCGTGCCGGCGGTGGCCTACGACTCGGGCGGATACACTGCTTCCTCTATAGCCGTAGGAGATCTCAATGGTGACGGCAAACTCGACCTGGTGGTTGGCAACAGGTGCAGCAATAGCGGTTGTGCAAGCGGCCAAGGCTCGGTCGGCGTGCTGTTGGGTAACGGCGACGGAACGTTCCAAGCGGCCGTAGCCTACGATTCGGGCGGTGCCGCGAACTTCGGCTATGCAGAGGCAGTGGCAATTGCGGACCTGAACGGCGATCACAATCTCGACATCGTCGTGACCAACGCTGGCTCGAATACGGTGGGCGTGCTGCTGGGAAACGGCGACGGAACTTTCCGACCAGCGACGATCTATGGCTCGGGTGGGATGTTTCCCGGGTCTGTGGCGGTCGCGGATGTGAATGGCGACGGCAGACCCGACATCTTGGTGACCAATGGCTGCAGCGACTCTAATTGTGACGGTACAGTGGGCGTGTTATTGGGTAACGGCGACGGCACCTTCCAGCCAGCAGTGACCTACAGTTCGGGCGGGAACGTCGCCCAGTCGGTAGCGGTTGCGGACGTGAATCACGACGGCAAACCCGATCTGCTGGTTGCCAACGACTGCCTCGGCAACTGTTCGCAGCTAAAGGGCGCCGTCGCAGTGCTGTTGGGCAATGGCGACGGCACCTTCCAGGCGGCCGTGAACTACGCCTCGGGTGGGATTCATGCCAACGCAGTGACAGCCGTGGATGTAAACGGGGACGGCAACATAGACCTGGAGGTGTCCAATCTGGTGCCCAACGCGGTGGGGGTGTTGCTGGGCAACGGCGATGGGACCTTCCAGCCAGCCAAGATCTACAGTTCCAACCCGGGTTCGCCTTCCACGGTAGTGGTCTCGGTTGGGGTCGTGGATGTGGATGGTGACGGCAAGCCTGACCTCCTGGTGGTGAACCAGTCCATCGGCGGCAACGGTAATAATGGTGGCGCTGTGGCTGTGCTGCTGGGCAATGGCGACGGAACCTTCCAGGCGGCGGTGAACTACCTTTCCGGTGGGTATCAGGCTCTCCGGGTCGCGGTGGGTGATGTGAATGGCGACGGTCGCACGGACCTGCTCGTAGCCGTTGAGTGCAGCAGCAACGGTTACAACTGCGGAGGCCCGATCAATAAAACGCGAGGTGCGGTGGGAGTGTTGCTCAACAATGTTGGGGCTCCACCCACGACGACCTCCTTGGTCTCAAACGTGAATCCCGCGGATATAAACTGGGTGGTCACGTACACAGCTACGGTGACGAGCCCATCCGGCGGAGGGCTGAATGGAACCGTGCTATTCCAGGATGGAGCTTCCCCAGTTGCTACGGTGACGCTGGCAGGCAATCAGGTGGCGTACAGCACAAGTTACACAGCGAAAGGAACGCACTCAATCACGGGCACTTACTCGGGCATCCTGAACACCGCTGCTGGCAGCACATCTGCCGTGCTGACGGAAGCCATTTTGACGCCACACCCAACCACCACTCGGGTGATTACATCGGGTTCGCCAACGTTTGTTGGCCAGTCGGTGACCTTCACAGCAAGGACGACGTCGATTTACGGCCCGATTCCAGATGGCGAACTAGTGACGTTCTACGACGGGAGGACTGCGATTGGAACCAATGCCACGACGAGTGGCGTGGCAACGTTCACTACTTCGTTGCTAACCGCCAAGACACATACCATCAAAGCAACCTACGCAGGGGACGTGGACTTCAAGCCGAGTTCTGGGACGGTTACCCAAGTTGTGAATGGGTATCCGACGACCACGAGCCTAACCTCGAGTCCCAATCCTTCATACTTCGGGCAGGCGGTGACCTTTACGGCGACGGTTACTCCGACCGGGCCTTACCCGCCGACCGGCAACGTCAAATTCATGGATGGAACCACCGGGATAGGGACAGCGACGCTGAGCGGAGGTGTAGCTAAGCTCACCAAGTCCAAGCTCGCCGTGGGTACGCACCCGATCACAGCTCAGTATGTGGGGGATGCGGCTTGTGCCAAGAGCACATCGTCCGCGTGGGATCAGATCGTACAATAACTCCGACGAGGCCGCACTGCTCTTATCGACACGAGATCACAGATGAGCCGCCCGATGTCTGGGCGGTTTTTCTTTTGCATCTCGCGGGAGTTGGGAGCGTGTTAGGCGCTGAAATCGTCCCGGTCCCAGCCGCCAAGCAATCGTCTTTCCAGCCCGTTTTCGGTGACCTTCGTAACTCTCAGTTGGACAGTCGATGGCAGTATTCTAGTTTTGATTCTTGCCCTGTTCTTAGCCAAAACTATATTTCAGGGTGGAGTGCGGCTTGTCACCGCGAGGGCGATTGTAATGGCGACGATGTTTGGCCGTTTCGAAATTCAGAGTGAGCTTTCCAAGTCCGACACCGCCTTGATTTATAAGGCGCTGGACACGGAAACTAACCAGGTCGTGGCGCTCAAGACGCAGAGTCTGGAGCCACTGGGCGACCGCGCGGACGCGTTTGTGGAAACGCTGATCGCCGAAGGCGAGAGCACCCGCGATCTGGTCGGACAGAACATTGTTCTGCTCTATGGCGCAGGCGAAATCGACGGCCAGTTCTGCGCGGCCATGGAATACATCCAGGGCAACAGCGTGGCCACCATGCTGGCGCGCAAAGAAGGCTTCTCCATCTGGGATCTGCTCGACATTACCCGCCAGGTTTGCGCCGGTCTGGAGCACGCTGGGGCGAAGAATGTGACCCACTGTTCGCTGGAGCCCGCCAAGATCATGGTGCAGTGGGACGGAATGGTCAAGATTCTCGGCTATGGCATCTCCAACATGAGCCTGATCGGAGCGGAATCGGAGAGTGGTTTGGGCCGGCTCATGCCCTATTGCTCTCCTGAACAGATTCGCGGCGAGGCTATCGACCTGCGTTCGAACCTGTTTACTCTGGGGGCGATCCTGTATGAGATGGTGGTGGGCAAGAAGGCCTTCGATGCTGCGGATGCGGTTGCGCTGGTAAGTCAGATTGAAAACGAGATGCCCGCCAGCCCGTCTCGGGTGAACGTTAAGATTCAACCGGCGGTGAGCGCGCTGATTATGAAAGCGCTCGCGAAAGATCCGGCGGAACGTTATCAGAGCGCGCGCGAACTTCTGGATGATCTGGAGAAATGCAAGGAAAACGGAAAGAAGGCCGTCACCGAATCCAAGAAGACGACCCCGGCGCCGGGTCTCGCCATAAGTTCCGCGGCTCGTGCGGCTGCGGCCAGTAAGTTTGTCTCGGCAGCGTCAAGCGCACCCAAGCCCGTGCCTTCCGCTCCACCCGCTCCGCGCAAACCTGTCGCTCCCCGAGTCGACGCGCCGGTGTTTTCCGTCGATCCGCCAGCAGTCGAAGGCAAAGCCGCTGCGGCCGCTGCGGGCGCAGGGGGCGACTGGCGCGCATCCGATGCGAGCTCGATTCCGGATTCTGGTACGGAGCTCATCGACGAATTTGCCGGCGAACCTGAAGTCCAGGCTCCGGAATTCCAAGCCTCGCGAGGTCCCGTGTTATCAGCGGCGGCGGTGGAGCAAGAATCTGAGCAGCAGTTGCCGCGCGTGGCCGTTGATCCCATGATGTCCGACCCCGAGGCGGGTTCATCGGGCGTGAGTTTTTCTGATTTGGAAGAGCTGCCTCCGCTCAAGGAACCCGTTTTCACCCAGCCAGCTCCCGAACCGGCCGAGCCGGAGCAGCCGGTGGTGCAGTTCCTCCCGCGAAAACAAGAAGAAAAGCCGAAAATCCAGCCGCGGGAAGTCGCGGAAAAAGCGATGAAGGAAATCGCCACCATTCCGCCACGGCTGATGCTGTTTGCGATCCTGGGCGCGGTGGGCCTGATTCTGGTGATTGCGATCACCGTCTTTTTTCACGTCCGCTCGGAAGACGATGATTCCACGGCTGCTCCGCGGCCGACTAAAGTTGTAGAATCAACCCCAGCTCAACCGGTTGCGCAGACTCCGGTGGTACAGCAAGTGGAGAAACCAGCTCCACCGGTTGCGCCGGTTGTGGAACCTGAAGCTGAACCAAGCTTGACGGTGCGCCAAGTCGAAAAACGCGCACCGAAGAGCAGGCGGGTGGTTCCGGCCCCAGTGCCAGTCATGATCCCAGGGCAGGCGCTCGTTGACTCCAGCCCGCAGGGCGCACAATTTCAAGTCGATGGGAAAAGCGATCCGTCGTGGGTTACGCCGTTTACAGTGGCGAGTTTGAGCCCCGGTAAGCACGTCATAACGGTGAGCAAGCCGGGGTATTCGTCCGAGGTACGGTCCATCGATGTTGCTGCCAACAGCAAGTCAACTCTGGCGCTTCATTTGGCGCCGGTCAATGCGCTAATGGTGGTGAGCAGCGCGCCACCCGGCGCCGAGGTTGTTTTGGACGGCAAGTCTACCGGAAGACTAACCCCGGCGCAGTTCGCCGTGGAAAAAGGAAGCCATACAGTCCTGTTGCGCAAGCAGGGGTATTTGGAGGAGACAGTCACCGCCGATCTCGGTCCCGGCCAGAATTTTCAGTACTCTCCCGCATTGCGAGCGCTCGGCAATGCCGAGGACATACGGACTGTGGGCAAGTTCAACAAGCTGTTTGGACGCGGCGGTGACAGCACTGCGGGCATGGGTGCCATCAGCATTCATACTCAGCCAAAAGGCGCGCAAATCGCGATCAACCAACGGGTCCTGGATAAGTTATCGCCCGTCGACGTCATGCTGGGGCCGGGGAACTACATTGTGGATGTCACCCTGACCGGCTTCAAGCCGATTCACAAGGTCGTCAGCGTCGACAAAGGCAGCAAAGTCGCAGTCGACGAAATTCTTGAGCGGCAATAAACGGCGATTCGGTCACGCTTCGGGCGCGACCTGTCCCTTCTATCTACTTCCCTTGCGATAACTCAGGTCCAGGCAACTGGCTACCGACCCATCGAAACCCTATCAGCAATGAGCCGACAGCCAGCCTATCGGAGGTGTAATCTGAAGGCAGCGGCTCCCAGTCGCCAGTCACTTTGAGCCGTCCTCCAAATCACCGCCCGCGGTTCCGGGTGCGTGCAGGATAGGCTGAGGCAATAGGGGAGTGACATTGTGTCGTTGCAGCCCACGCCGGGCAAGTTGAGTCCCGATCTGTTGCAGGCCCTTCAGGGGATCAAAGCAATCCGGTTGTTCCCCAAGAGCGCCACTCTGTTTGAGCAAGGTTCCACGGTCACGGGAGTTTACCTGGTGGAGAGCGGCGAGGTGCGTGTCCTGCTGTCGACCGGCCAGAGTCAAAGGCAGCTACTGGAGGTGGTGGGCGCCGGCACCATACTTGGTCTGAGCGAGAGCATGACCGGAGAAAAGTATCGGATTACAGCCGAAGCGGGCGAGCAAGCAACGGTGGCGTTTATTCCGCGCAAGGAGTTCCTCGAGTTTCTACGCGAGCACGCCGAGTTTTGTATGCAGGTGGTGCGGCTGTTGAGCGACGATTTGCACGGACTCTACCATAAATTCCGCAGCATCACGGCGCATCCGGGGCGTCCGCGGCATCGTCCTCTGAACGAAAAGTTGAATTAGACCAGGCCTCAGGTGTCAGGTCTTAGGTCTTAAGAACCCAGGCACACTCAGACCTAAGACCTAAGACCTGACACCCTGTTTCGCTAGTTCGTCGTTTTGAAATTGATCGTGATTTGCGTCTCGATTTCTACGGGCTGACCATCGAGGTAGTAGGGCTTGTATCTCCACTGGCGAACCGCTTCCAGCGCGGCTTTCGCAAGAACAGGGTCTCCGCTAAGGACTTTCAGGTTGGTGACATTGCCCTCTTTGTTGATGGTGGCTTCGATCTGTACTGCGCCCTGGGTATGAGTCGCAAGCGCCGCTGGCGGATATTTTGGCTGTACCCGCTTGATCAGAAGCCCCTGAGACACGCCCTGCGAAACTCTCAGTGTTGCCAGCGAAGGCTTGGGAAGATTCGGTGATGCCGTCATCAGGCCGCTCACGGTGCTGTCGTCGGCGGAGGAAACGGCGAGCGGACTGGGAAGCTGAGGCGCAGACTCGTCTGGGTGGGCCTGCGTTTTGGTTCCTGCGACGTTCGACTTCACTCGTAGGGGTGAGGAATCGGGCTTCTTCGTTTCCGGCTCTGCGGTCGCGTTGAGCCGAATCACCGGAACATCGGCTGATGGCTTCTCGGGCAGTGTCGCAGTAGCCGTTTTAGGAGTTACGGTTTGAGTTGCCGGGCTCGCCGGCTCTGGTGTCCTTGTCGAAGGAGCCGACGCCGGAGAGGACGTGGGCACTCGAGCAGGAGCTGGCTGTATCGACGCTTGGGGCGTGCTGGCGTGCTGCGGGGCAAAGATAGAGGTGAACTTGCCCAGGTTCTCATAACCCAGGTAGCCGAGCACGGCTAGAACCAGTAGAGCCACCGCCCCGATCAGGGCTTTCTTGCCGATGCCCGATCCTTCTGAATCTCCTTCGCCAAATCCAGCAAAAGATGGGACATCGGTTGGGTTCGCCGAAGCACCTGTGTGCGACGGGTTGGCCGCCTCTGATTCAACGATCTTGCTCTCTTTTTCTTTTGCTGGAGCCGGGGCTGCGGCTGACCCCTGAGCCGACGTGAAGGCAGAACTCGGTTTTGGGTACGGTAGATGCGCCGCGACGACCTTTGCTGCTTCGTCCTTGACCTCTGCGCCTTTGATTACGTCATTATTGACTGCCTCGGCTTCGACTACCCGATGGCTGGCTTCCACTGCGGGTTCGGCTGCCATCGTAAACTCTGTGGGTAATTCGTTTTGCGCTGCAGGTTCGGGAACGACCGCAGCTTTGTCTTCAACCTCTGCCGACGCTGTCATGGCCGGGACTGCTGCGGGAGGGGCGGCCGGAACCATTGCCAGTAGAGGGGCCGCAACTTCTGGGAAGTCCGGACTGCTGGGCTGTGGAACAAAGGATTCCGGGTCCCGACTGGCTGCTTGGGATGATTTCCCTGCGTACACATGGGAATCTGTGTTTGCGGGAGCTGCCGCACCGGCAGCATCAGCGTTCTTCCGCAGGAGTCCTCGTGCAACCCGCAGCGTTCCTTTTGCCTGTTCGACGTTGATCGGTTTGGTAAGCACCAGGTTGGCGCCGATGCGATAGGCCTTGGCCACGCCCGCTTGTCCAAGGACCAGGGCGATCGCCAGCGAGCTTTGATTGAAACTTGAATTTCTTGCACTTTTAAATAGCAGGGTAGCGTTCGGCTCATTCTCGCAGTCCACGACTATGGCGTCATAGCGCTGTGCCATGAATTTCTTGACCGCGGCAAAAGGCTCATGAACGGTTTCCACCGCGAAGTCCAGTTCACTGAACACATGACTTACAACCCGGGCCAATTTTTCGTCGGGACAGAAGAGTACAGCTTGGTAACCCATAATGAGGCCATCCTAGGTAATGTCGTGGGTACCAGCAAGTTACGTGGGTAATTGAATTTCTGAGGCTTCGTTGGCTGTTTGTCGCTGGTCGTTCGCTCCTTGCCAACACTGGCAGCCGCTGGCGATCGACGAACGACGTTCCCCGTTACGGCCGCTGAAAGTCGATGATCACGACGGTCTGGAAGGGCTGAGCCCTGCCATTGCGGACGTAGGGCCGATAGCGCCATTGCTTCACGGCTTGGATGGCGGCGGTCGCCAGGATAGGGTCTCCCTCGACCAGTCGCACGCCCTCAACCTTCCCGTTCTCGTCAACGACCTCCTTGAGGACTACCGTTGCTTGCGCTTCACCGGGGCGCGCTTCGGCCGGAAACTTGGGTTGAATGCCGCGCGCCAGCCGTTTTTCGGCTCCCTTCGAAGAGAGAATAATGGCGCTGTCCTCCCCGGGCAACTGAGCGCCGGATAAAGTTGTTGCGGCGGCGTCTTTCCTGCTATCGCTGGGCCTGCTGACCTCAGGTGCCGGCCTGGTTGTGGCTCCGGAAGTTGCCGTAGCTACCGTCGTGCCTTGGGTCGCTGCCGGCTGGACAGGAGTCGCAGCAACGGAAGTCGCTGCGGGACCTGCCGTGGAATCCTGGACCAATGATTGTTTCTGGTTCGGATCGGTTGGCGATGCGGGCGTTGGCGCTGAGCTTGTGGCCGTTGGCGGCTGAGTCGCTGGCTTCACTCGAACTGGCGCTGGCAGATTGCTCTTCGGGGAGTTCGCTATTCCAGCGAGGGCCAGGGCACGATCAATCTGCGATTGGGCGATTTCCCGGAATCCGGGTTGATACGTCCACGCGGCATACAAGCCGCCGCCGGCCAGCACGAACACGAACAACGCGACCAGCGGACTGCGCTTTTTCGGCTGGCTTTGCCGGTAGGCCGAAAAGACCGGAGCCACAGATTCGGGTGCCCTTTGATCCGGCACTACTTTGACCGATTCCTTACTTTTTTGTTCCGCTTCTTTCCGATCCACTTCTTTGAATTCCGTCTCTTCCAGTTCCGCAAGCACCGGATCGTCAGAGAGCAGTCGCGCTGGCTTCGAATCTTCCGCAGCCGCTGGCGCCGCAGATGACTGTTGCACAGACGATGGCAAAACCGATGTAGGTCGAGGGTTGAACTTTGGAGCGGCTGCGGGGGCCGCGATGTCGGCCATGGCGGAACGCATCGGCGTCGCACCGGCCGGCGCGGAGAGAGCCGCGTTTGCAACAGGATCCGCAAAGCTTGTCAACTGCGAAGAAGCGGCGGCGGCCTGAGCGTGTTCTTTGGTTACGGCGGCGCTGGGCTGGGCTGGGCCGGCCGCGTGCGCAGGCGTGCTCTCGTTCGCCGGAGCGTCTTTTCGCACGCGGCTGACTGCGGTGCGAATGGTGTTCCGGGCCTGGTCCTTTGCGACCGGCTTGGTCAGAATCAGTTCCGCGCCCAGGCGAAACGCAGTGGGCAGGCCGGCGCGGCCATCCACAATGGCGATCGGAATAGGGTTGTTGCTGCTCTTTCCGCGACGGCAAACGTCAAAGATCAGTTTGGCTGCCGGCAGATTTTCGCAATCGACCAGCACCAGGTCGAAGCTGTGCGAATTGAGTTTTTGGGCAGCCGATCCTCCGTCTAGAGGGCGTTCGCAAGTTACCGACATTTCTTCCAACACGTCAGTAATAGCGGTGACCGCCTGGTCATCGGGCGACAACAGCAGGGCATGGGGCATGACTCTCCCATGCTAGGAACGGCTGCGGAAAGCCGCAAGTTACTGGAGTAAGTGGGCGGATCCCAATAGTTTAGGGAATCCGCTAGGTTTTCCCCGTTGCCGACTCGGGCGGAGGATAGACTATCGAACCGCGAAAAGCCGACTTGTCGGCAGGCGCAAAATCGGGGAATGGCAGTTTATGCTGGTCACGCCATTGCTGGACCTGCTGCTCGGCGGCGCTGGTTTTTTCCTGGTCGAGGCCGGAATCGCGCGAGAAGTACACGGTCTGCGACGGGAAGGCGAAACTGCTGCCCGATTTTTCGACAATTTCCATGATGCGCAGCAACAGGTCTTCGCGGATGGCGGCGAATTCGGTGGCGTCGCGGGTGAGCACGTAGCTGAAGATTTCCAGGCGCAAAGCGCTGTTGTCGAAACTGGCAAAGCGGATACTGGCGCTGTCACTTTCGATTTTCGGATGTTCGTATAACATCCGGCGAACCTCAGCCAGCAGATAGCGCAACTGATCTGCCGTGGTCTCACACCGGATCGCGAGCGCAGGATTGAACAGAATTTTGTCGCGCCGGGTGAAATTCTCGATGCTCATGGTGGCGAGCGCGCCGTTGGGGATGGATAGCTCGGTTCGTGCATCGGTGCGGACGCGGGTGGAGCGCAGGCTGATGTCTTCCACGGTTCCGGTGCGGTCGCCGAAGCGGCAGTAGTCGCCCACGCGAATGACTTCATCGGCCAGAACGGAGATTCCACCGAAAAGATTTTCGAGTGTCTTCTGGGCGGCGAAGGCGATGGCAATACCGCCGATGCCGAGGCCGGCGAGCAAGGTGGTCAGGTTGAAGTTCAGGATGCCCAGCGTGGTCAGGACGGCGACGATCACCACCAGCGCGGTGAGCAGTCGCTCGCCCAGCACCATCAGGGTTCCGGTGCCGATGCGGCCCGCGCCGATGGCACGGATGCGCAGACGTTGCATCGTGAGATTAGTGACGCGCAGTAGAAACCAGAAGAAGCCGATGCTGATGAGGACCTGAATGGTGCGGGAATAATAAAGACGGGGCAGCAGGGGCAGGCCAAAGTAGCCGGCAATCACGCGATGAGCAAAGGCGCTGAATGAGACCAGCAGCGGCTTGGATATGCGGCTGTAAGAGTGCAGGTTGGGACGATTTCTGAACTTGAGCCAAAGGCGGCGGGGGATCGCCAGCAGCACAACCATCGCCCAGCCAATGGCGAGCGCCACGGGAATCGCCACCAGGAGCGCCAGCCATTGCCAGAGCGGCATCCCGAGAAACACATTTCGCACGAGGCTTTGCGGCAGTTTGGTTTCGACCTGGTGAGCCTCGACGGTGTCATACAGCTCAGGGACTTTGCTGAGTGTCTCGGCAGAGAAGAGCCAGATTTTTCCGGAATTCGGGTCGGCGACCCGGACGAGGACAACTGGAACGTCAGCATCCCCAAAGGAAAAAACGCCGATCGTCTGCACGTCCGCGGTGCCGTATTCGAGATTGCCTTCGGAGGTGGCGGCGAGCTGGCGCAGTTTGCCCAAGAAGGCGCGATCCATGAGCAGCTTCAGCTTTTCGGCCAGGTCCGGGCCCTGCGATTGGCGGCGCGCGGCACTCATTTGCAGGTAGTCAGCGGCGGTCTTGTAATCTCCGGACTGCGCGGTTTGTAGAAACCCCAGCACGCTCCCCGACGGTGTATCGCGCCCCAGTTGATCGGCGGACGCGCTAGCCGTTCCCGGAGCATGCGCCCCACTCGGCAGCAGGCTGGTCACGGACTGGGCCACAAGGCTTTGGATGGAAATGGAAACGGCAAGAACCAACAGCAATTTTTTCATCGACGTTCCAATAAGTGTTCGTGTGGGGACGGGCGCCCTCGCCCGTCCACGCCGAGCACTGCTCGGCAGCTGCCGATAGACTCGACGAAAACTGCCATTACCTCTTGGGACGATAAATGTCGGTGGCTTGTCCGTAAAAGATTTCCGCCGATTCCATCATCGTCTCCGATAGCGTGGGGTGCGGATGGATGGTCATACCCACATCGGCCGCCAGCGCGCACATTTCGATGGCCAGCACGCCTTCGGCGATCAACTCGCCCGCCCCTGCGCCCACGATTCCGACACCAAGCACGCGCTCCGTCTTCGGATCGATCAGCAGCTTGGTAAGGCCTTCTGGCCGGTCGAGCGTGATGGCGCGGCCGGAAGCAGCCCACGGAAATTTGGCGACTGTGATCTCGCGTCCTTGTTCTTTGGCCTGTGTTTCTGTCAGTCCTGCCCATGCGATCTCAGGATCGGTGAACACAACGGCGGGAATCGCGTTGGGCTCGAAAGCAACTTTGTGTCCGGCGATAGCTTCGGCGGCGGTGCGTCCCTCATGCATCGCCTTGTGCGCCAGCATCGGTTCGCCGGCTACGTCGCCGATGGCGTAGATCGTCGGATCGGCGGTCTGGCGCTGCTCGTTGATTTCGATGAATCCCTTCTGATTAACTTTGACCTTCGTCTTATCGAGGCCAGGGATCTCGGAATTCGGGCGGCGTCCGACGGACATAAGCACGCGGTCGAATACCTGTTCTTTTTCTTTTACGTTGGGCCCGTCGAGGGTTACGCGAATGCCGGTCTTTTCGTCCTTGAGCGATTTGACCGTGGTATTCAGCAGGATCGCGGCAAACAGTTTTTCGAGGCGCTTGTGCAGGGGCAGCACCAGGTCGCGATCGGCGCCGGGCAGCAACCCGGGCATCATTTCCACGCAGGTCACCTTCGTGCCGAGCGTGGCATAGACCGAGCCGAGTTCCAGTCCGATGTAGCCACCGCCGATAACGAGCAGCGTTCCCGGGACATCTGGCAGATCGAGAGCGCCGGTTGAATCCATCAGACGCGGGCTGTCGAGCTTGAGGCTGGGCACGACGGTTGGACGCGAACCAGTGGCGATGATGATGCGGTCAAAGGTCAGGTTCTCTTCGCCGCCGGCTGCAGTCTTCGTCACTTTCAATGTGGTCGAATTCACGAAAGCGGCTTTGCCCTGTACGAACTGCACCGAGCGCTGTTTGGATAGCTGGCCCAATCCGCCGGTCAATTTCCTGACTACACCTTCTTTCCATCCGCGGAGCTTGTTGAGGTCGACTTTGGGCTCGCCGAATTCGACGCCCCAATTCTTTGCCTGCTCGGCTTCTTCGAGCAGCTTGGCCACATGCAGTAGGGCCTTGGATGGGATGCAGCCGCGATACAGGCAGACGCCGCCGGGGTTCACTTCCGGATCGACCAGCGTAACTTTCATGCCCAGGTCGGCAGCCAGAAATGCAGCGGCATAACCACCGGGACCGCCGCCGATTACTGCCACGCTAAGATTTGGAGTATTTGCCATTTCGATATTTGTCCTTAATAAATGTCTATTTTTACAGTCCGCGTATCAGCGCAAAGGTAAAGACGTCCGCGACTGAGGCGATAATCAACGAAAAGCACAGCCTTTGCCAGAGGGGCTTGACCTCAGCCGAAAAGAACCACGCAATCCCCATGATCGCCAAAGCTTCAGACCCAAGTGCGATTTGCATGCACCTCGTGCCACGCGACGCCATTGCGGCGAGATCGTTCTCCCTCCCCCGAATACCAAACAAATCGCCGTAAGCAATTCCTTGCGCGACAAAGCATAACCAGGAATATGCGGCGAGTAGAAGAAGAAGCAAAGCCAACCCCAGCAGCCCGAACCGTGATCCTCGACTTTTCACAAACGTCACCCGACCACAGAATTCATCATCCCTGGACCGAAAGCAAGAACGGCTGCTCAAACGCTTCCGCGATCCAGCGTAGAAACCGCGCGGCGTCGGCGCCATCGATCAACCGGTGATCGTACGAGAGGGAGAGCGGCAGAATCAAGCGCGGCTCGAATTTGTTGCTCACCCACTCCGGCTCCATGCGCGAACGCGACAGGCCCAGAATCGCCACCTCGGGATGATTCACGATGGGAGAAAACCCGGTGCCGCCGATTCCTCCCAGATTAGTGATGGTGAATGTGCCGCCTTCCATCTCCTCGGGAGTGAGCTTGCGCTCGCGAGCTTTTTTCGACAACTGCGTCATCTCCGCTGCCAACTCAACGATGTTTTTCTTGTCGACATCGCGAATCACAGGGACAAGCAGACCGCGATCGGTGTCCACGGCAACGCCGATGTTGATGTACTGCTTGTAAATGATCTCTTCCTTCCCCATATCAATCGACGCATTGAACTGGGGAAAAACTTTCAAAGCCGAGGCGCAGACTTTCAGCGCGATCGCCGTCACGGTCATCTTGCCGCCCGCTTCTTCCGCTCGCGGCGCAAACTTGGCGCGTAACTGTTCGAGCTCGGTGATGTCGGCGCGATCTTGCTGCGTGACATGGGGAATCGTGTTCCAGGCCTGGCGGAGGTGCTCGGCGGTTTTGCGCCGCACTCCGCGCATCGAAACCCGTTCCGTCTTGCCCCACTTGGCGAAGTCGGGAAGTTCAGGTTCGACGAAGGTTCCGCGCGGAGTTTGTGCGGCAGCCGCAGCCGCCAGCAGCGCCTGCTTGGCGGCCAGCTTCACGTCATCTTCGCTGATGCGTCCGCCTGGACCGCTGCCTGCGACGCTGCGAATGTTCACGCCGATTTCGCGCGCCAAGCGGCGTACATGCGGGGCAGCCGGAATGGGATCGTGGTCTGTGCCGGCTACCTTCCCGAGTTGCACGGGCATGCTGAACGCGGGCACCGGGGCTGGCGGTTGATCGGGTGGCAGCGCCTGTTCTTCGGTCTTGCCCTCGGCACGCATTGCCAACTGAAACGCCAGCCGGGCCGCTTGCTGTCCAGACATATGCTCCACCGGTTCGTGCTTGCGGGCAGGTTCGGCCTGGACAGCGGCACCGCCCTCCAAAGTAAAGATGACTTCACCGACTTTGACCTTCTGTCCCTCTCTGACCTTAATCGCGCTTACGATGCCGCTGACCGTGGATGGAACTTCGACAACGGCTTTGTCGGTTTCGAGTTCCATGACTGGCTGGCCCTCGGAAACGCTCGCGCCTGGCGAAATCATCAATCGCACCAGATCGCCGGAATCGATGTTTTCTCCCAGTGCCGGCAACCTGAACTCGCTGTCTATTGCAGCCGAAGAAGCAGAAGCCGATGGTTGCGGGGACGCCGGTGGAGGCGCTGAGGCTTGGGCAGCAGCAACTGAGCTGGGCTGTGAGGCTATCTTTTCTGCTTTCGAAGCAGGTCTTGCTCCAGTTCCAGCTCCGTTTTCTACGGTGAAGATGACTTGCCCCACGCGCAGCTTGTCGCCTTCTCTTACGTGGATCTTGCCGATGGTGCCCGTAACCGACGAAGGCACTTCGACGACGGCCTTGTCGGTTTCGAGTTCCATCACCGGCTCGCCTTCGTTGATGCTGGCGCCGGGCTTGATCATCAAGCGGACCAAGTCGCCGCTTTCGATATTCTCGCCCAGTTCCGGCAGTTTAAATTCCGTTGCCATTCTTTCGTTGTCCCTCGCGCTCTTTAGTCCTAGCTGGTAGCCGGGTTACGTTTTTCCGGATCGATGCCCAGATCGCGGATTGCTTTCTCCAGAAGTTTCGCACTGACGCCGTCGTCTTTCTTCTCGCCGGACTTTTCAATTGCCAGCGCATGCAGCGTGGCGAGCACGATGTGCTTCGCGTCCACTTCGAAAAAGTCTCGCAGGGAGGCGCGATTCTCGCTGCGTCCGAAGCCGTCCGTGCCAAGCGACACCAGCTTGCCCGGAACCCACTGGGCGATACTCTCCGGCAAAACCTTCATGTAATCCGATGCCGCAATAAAAGGGCCAGACGCGTCCTTTAGTGTCCGGGTAACGTACGGAACCTTCGCTTTCTGTGTCGGGTGCAGCATGTTCCAGCGCGCACAATCGTTCGCTTCCTTGTAGAGTTCCTTGTAACTGGTTACGCTCCACACGTCCGCCGCAACGCCGTAGTCCTTTTCCAGAATTGCCTGCGCCTTGAGCACCTCAAACATGATGGCACCGCTGCCTAGTAACTGTGCGCGTAGCTTCGCGTTTTTCTTTTCAGAAGTCCGGAAGCGATATAAGCCTTTGAGGATGCCCTCGCGGACGCCCGGCTGGCTGGGCATCTCGGGCATCGGCAGGGGCTCGTTGCCGACCGTCAAGTAATAGAAGATGGACTCGCCATCGACATACATGCGCTTGATGCCGTCCTGAATAATGATGGCAATCTCATACGCGAACGCCGGATCATAGGCAAGCAGGTTCGGCACCGAGAGAGCCAATACGTGGCTGTGTCCATCCTGATGCTGCAGGCCCTCGCCTGCCAGCGTCGTTCTTCCGGCCGTGCCGCCGATCAGGAAACCACGGCACCGCATGTCCGCCGCGGCCCAGATCAGGTCGCCTATCCGCTGCAGTCCGAACATCGAGTAATAAATGAAGAAGGGAATCGTGTTGATGCCGTGATTCGCATACGCGGTACCGGCGGCGATGAACGAGCACATCGATCCCGCTTCGGTAATGCCTTCTTCCAGAATCTGTCCGTTCTTCGCTTCCTTGTAATAGAGAAGCGTATCCATATCGACCGGTTCATAGAGCTGGCCAACGTTCGAGTAGATACCGACCTGGCGGAAGAGCGCTTCCATGCCGAAGGTGCGGGCTTCGTCGGGAACCACGGGCACGATGAACTTTCCGACCTCGGGATCGCGCAGCAACTTCGAAAGCATGCGCACGAAAACCATCGTGGTCGACGCATCGCGGCCCTCGGTGCCCTTGTAAAACTCTTCAAAGATGGCTTCCGAGACCGGTTTCAGCGGCGTGGCGCGCACCTTCCGCACCGGCATGTAGCCGCCGAGTTGTTTGCGGCGCTCCTGCATGTACTTGATTTCGGCGCTGTCGTCAGCGGGGCGATAGAAGGGCGCATTGTGCAGTTCGCCGTCGGGTATCGGAATGCCGAAGCGCGAGCGGAAGATCTGCAGCTCATCGTCATTCAGTTTTTTCTGCTGGTGCGTGATGTTCTTGCCTTCGCCTGCTTCACCCAGCCCGTAGCCTTTGATGGTCTTGGCCAGAATGATGGTTGGCGATCCGGTATGGTCAACCGCCGCCTTGTACGCGGCGTGCACTTTGATGGGGTCGTGCCCGCCGAGGCGCATGCGGGCCAGTTGCTCGTCCGAAAGATGTTCGACCATCTTCAACAACCGGGGATCGGTGCCAAAGAAGTTTTGTCGAAAATAAGCCCCGCTCTCGACGAAATATTTCTGGTACTGTCCGTCCGTGATCTCGCCCATGCGGCGGACGAGCAGGCCGTCGCGATCGGACTGAATGATCGGATCCCAATCGCTGCCCCAGATCAGCTTGATGACGTTCCATCCCGCGCCGCGGAAAATGGCTTCCAGCTCCTGGATGATCTTGCCGTTGCCGCGTACCGGTCCATCGAGGCGCTGCAGATTGCAGTTGACGACGAAAATCAGGTTGTCGAGGCGCTCGCGCGAAGCCAGCGTGATCGAGCCGAGAGATTCCGGCTCGTCCATTTCGCCATCGCCCAGGAACGCCCAGACCTTGCCGCCGGTCGAGGNCTTCAACCCGCGATTTT
>JGI12269J14319_10001967_pt1 | contig 20159 bp, 14 predicted proteins | sample PeaSoiSIISIP2007_FD_14319 | JGI IMG/M metagenome (IMG submission 14319)
CCAGCCGCACGATCTTGCGGCTCGTCGTGCCGCGCACGATCGAATCATCCACCAATATCACGCGCTGCCCTTCCAGCATCCGGCGCACCGGATTCAATTTCAGCTTCACGCCGAAATCGCGGATCGCTTGCTCCGGCTCGATGAACGTCCGCCCCACGTAGTGATTGCGGATCAGCGCCATGCGGAACGGAATGCCAGACTCCGCGGCGTAACCCACCGCGGCGGGCACGCCCGAATCGGGCACCGGCGTCACGATATCGGCTTCCACCGGATTCTCGCGCGCCAGCAGGCGTCCCAGGCGCTCGCGGCTTTCGTTCACCGGGCGGCCGAAAACCACGCTGTCCGGCCGCGAAAAATAGACGTGCTCGAAAATGCAATATTGGTGCTGCTTCTCCGGAGCGAACCGGATCGACTCCACGCCGCTGCGCGAGATGCGCACCATTTCGCCCGGCTCGATTTCGCGGACGTATTCCGCGTCGATCAGATCGAACGCGCAGGTTTCGGAGCCGGCCACCCACGCGCCGTCGATGCGGCCGAGGATCAGCGGGCGGAAGCCGCGCGGATCGCGGATGGCGTACATCTCGTCGGCGGTGAGCACCAGCAGCGAATAAGCGCCCTCCACCTGGTTCAGCGCTTCCGCCAATGCGCCGGGAAGATTCCGCGCCGAGCTGCGCGCGATCAAATGCACGATCACTTCCGTGTCGCTCGTCGTCTGGAAGATCGAGCCGCGGTGCTCGAGGCGCCGGCGCAGTTCGATCGCGTTGGTCAGGTTGCCGTTGTGGCCGAGCGCGAGTTTTCCCTTGTTGCAGTCGATCATGATCGGCTGCGCGTTGACTAGCACGTTATCGCCGGCCGTCGAATAGCGCGTGTGGCCGATCGCCGCCTGGCCCGGGAGCTTCGCGATCGCTTCCGGCGTGAAAATCTCTTGCACGTGGCCGAGGGCTCTGTGGAGATAAACGTCGGCTCCGTCGGAGGAGGCGATGCCCGCCGATTCCTGCCCGCGATGCTGGAGCGCGTAGAGGCCGAGATACGCCAGCTTGGCGGCCTCGGGATGACCGAATACGCCGAACACGCCGCAGTGATCGTGGAAATGATCGTCGCCGAGTGTGTGCAGCCTGCTCATGATGCGGCCTCGATGGCTTTGCCGAGCGATTCGCTCCACGTCCGGCGAAACGAATCCACGTCGCCTCGTATCACGGGAGCACCCTTATATTGGATGCGGAATTCACCGCGTGTGACTCGACCGACCTGCTGCGCCCCGAGCTTGTATTGTGCCGCAATTGCGGTGACGCGGGCAAGCGATGCGGGCGCAAGCGATACCACCGCGCGCGCGCCGCGCTCGCCGAAAAGAACAAACTCCGCAGGCGATTGATCCTCAGGGCCTGAAGGCCCTTCTTTTTGCAGCCCTGTTTTGTCGGAGCTAAAGCTCCGACCCCCTAAACTGACGTCCGCCGAAAGGCCGCCAGTATCGAAGCACGATTCCGCAAGCGTGACGGCGATGCCGCCGTCGCTCACATCGTGCGCGGAGAGAATCACCTTCTCGGCGGCGAGCTGAACCAGGCAATCGATCAGGCGCTTTTCGGCCGTGAGATCGATCGCCGGGGGCGCGCCTGCGACCACACCGTGAATCGTCTTCGCGTATTCGGAGGAGGAAAATTCGCCGGCCTGAAGGCCGCCGCTACGAACCCCTTCGGCACCCGCGCCATCGAGCAGCAAAATGACATCGCCCTCATTGCGGAAGCCGGAGCCGAGCGCGCAGTCCACATCTTCGAGCAGGCCGAGGACGCCCAAAACCGGCGTCGGATAAATCGGCTTGCCGAGCGTCTCGTTGTAGAAGCTGACGTTGCCTCCCGTGATCGGCGTTTCGAGCACACGGCACGCTTCGGCGATCCCGTCGATCGCTTCGGTGAACTGCCACATCACCTCGGGCTTTTCCGGGTTGCCGAAATTCAGGCAGTTTGTCGCGGCGATGGGCCGCGCGCCGGTGCACGCCACGTTGCGCGCGGATTCGGCCACGGCGTGCATCGCTCCCAGCCGCGGCGAGAGCACGCCCCAGCGGCCGTTGCCGTCCGTCTTGATCGCGAGCGCGCGCTTGGATTCTTTCAGCCGCACGACGGCCGCGTCGCCCGCGCCCGGCCCGACGCGCGTGTTCGTGCGCACCATCGAATCGTACTGCTCGGTGATCCAGTATTTGGACGCGATCGCGGGCGAAGCGAGCAGCCGCTGGAAATTTTCGGTGAGGTCGCTGCCTTCTCGCCCAAACTGGACAAGCGGAGAATTCGTGGCCGGCGCAACGGCGGGCTTGGCAATCGGCCGCTCGTAGCGCGGGCCTTCCTCGGCGATGGCGTGCGCGGGAATTTCCGCAGCCACGCGGCCATGATTCAGCACGCGCAGCTTGCCATCCTCCGTTACGCGGCCGATTTCGACGGCATCGAGTCCCCACTTGTGAAACACGTCGAAGACTTCGCGCTCGCGGCCGCGCTCGGCCACCAGCAGCATCCGCTCCTGCGATTCGCTGAGCATGATTTCGTACGGCGTCATGCCCGTTTCGCGCTGGGGCACGCGCGCGAGGTCGATTTCGATTCCCGCGCCGCCGCGCGACGCCATCTCCGAGCTCGAGCTAGTGAGCCCCGCCGCGCCCATGTCCTGAATCGCCACCACCGCGCCGGTGCGCATCGCTTCGAGACACGCTTCCAGCAGCAGCTTTTCCATGAATGGGTCGCCCACCTGCACATTCGGGCGCTTCTGCTGCGATTCCTCGCTGAATTCCGCCGAAGCGAGCAACGACGCGCCGTGAATGCCGTCGCGGCCCGTCTTCGCGCCGACGTAGATCACAGGATTCCCCGCTCCGTGCGCGCGGGCGAAGAAAAGCTCGTCGCGCCGTGCGATGCCGAGCGCGAGCGCGTTGACCAGCGGATTATTCGAATAGCACGGCTCGAATCCGACCTCGCCGCCGACGGTCGGCACGCCGAAGCAGTTGCCGTAAAATCCGATGCCGCGCACCACGCCGTCGAGAATGCGACGATTGCGGGCAATCTCTTCGGAAGTGACATCTTCATTCCTCAGGGGTTGAAACCCCTGAGTAGACGAGGCCGGTTTGTCGGAGCTGAAGCTCCGACCCCCCAAACTGCCCTCGCCAACGGCAGCGCCGCGAGCGGCCGAAGCGCCGGGTGAAATCGGTCCGAAGCGCAGCGAATCGAGCACGGCAATCGGCCGCGCGCCCATCGTGAAAATGTCGCGCAAAATTCCGCCGACGCCCGTCGCCGCGCCCTGAAAGGGCTCGACGAAGCTCGGATGATTGTGCGACTCGATCTTGAAGACGGCCACCAGCCCGTCGCCAATATCGACCACGCCCGCGTTTTCGCCCGGCCCCTGCACCACGTGCGTGCCGCGCGTCGGCAGTTTTTTCAAATGCACGCGCGAGGATTTGTACGAGCAGTGCTCGCTCCACATCACGCTGAAGATGCCGAGCTCGGTGAGATTGGGATCGCGCCCCAGGATCTTCTGCGTGCGCGCGTATTCTTCGGGAGTGAGACCGTGCTCCGCCGCGATCTGTGGGGTGACCTTAATTTCGGTGTCGATCATCGGCACGAATACTAGAAGAGTGAGGGCAGATTTTCGCAGCAAACGGCGCTACGCGCAAGATAAGGATGCGCTAGGCGGAGACGCGTTCGGCGGCGCGGCGCGAGAGACTCTCGACCATCGAGCGCAAAATCACGAGCCCGTCGGTCGAGCCGAGCGCGGATTCAACCGCGCGCTCCGGGTGCGGCATCAGCCCGGCGACGTTTCGCTCGCGATTGCAAATCCCGGCAATCGCCGCAAGCGCTCCATTGGGGTTCGCCTCGCGGTCGTGCTCATCGACGCCGCCGTCCGGCCTCGCGTACCGGAAGATGATCTGCTTGTTGCGTTCGAGTTCGGCAAGCGTGGCCGGATCGCAGAAGTAGTTCCCTTCCATGTGCGCGATCGGCATTTTCAGGATTTGCCCGGGGCGCGCGGCACAGGTGAACGGCGTATCCGTGTTCTCCACGCGGACGTGCACCTGGCGGCAGAGGAAACGCAGCCCCTGATTGCGCGTCATCGCGCCGGGAAGCAACCCCGCCTCGAGGAGAATCTGGAATCCGTTGCAGATGCCCAGCACCAGCCCGCCCGAGCGCGCGAACCGGCTGACCGCTTTCATTACAGGAGAGAATCGCGCAATCGCGCCGGTGCGGAGATAGTCTCCGAAAGCGAATCCGCCGGGAAGGACGATCGCGTCGAAGCCCGAAACCTGCTCCGACTGGTGCCAGATGAACTCGACCGGCTGCCCGATCACCGAGCCGATCGCGTGGTAGGCGTCGTCGTCGCAGTTCGAACCGGGAAATACCACCACTCCGAATTTCATGGGAACTGTATTTTAGCACAACGCTCAAAATCCTTGAGACATGGGCGTGTTCCCTCGATGGTTCCTATCGAGATCTCCCGGCACAAAAAGAAACGGCCGGCAGTTTGCGTTGCCGGCCGTTCCCACTGCCCCTGGGGTATGAAGTTAAGTATGAAACTTACCTACGTCCGCCACCGTGGAAACCGCCTCCGCCGTGGGAGCCACCGCCACCACCGTGGGATCCACCTCCACCATGGAAGCTGCCTCCGCCGTGAAAGTTACCGCCGCCATGAAAGCTGCCGCCTCCGTTGAAGGAGTGGAAGCCACCACCTCCATGGAAGCCGCCTGCCGGCCCGCGTCCGCCCCAGCCGCGCCCGCGATCATCAAAGTCGCGCCTGAAGCCGGGTCCGAAGCCCCGTCCGCCACCAACAAACGGTCTAAATCCGGGCCGCCCATAAAAGCCGTGGAACCACGGGCCGGCGCCGATGAAGACACCGCTGGAGAACCAGCTCGGACCGTAGTAGCCATAGGGGGCACACGCGTAGGGAGAATAATCATAGTAGCCGTAGTCGCACACCGGAGCCGGACCAACGTAGGCTGGACCCACGTAGGCCGGGCCGCCGATTCCAATGCCGATCGCAACTCTTTGCGCTTGCGCGTACGACGCCGGAATCAGGAAAACGCCAAGTACAGCGAGAAGTTTTAGGTATCGCATTTTGGGACTCCTTACGAGATCCATAAAACCGATCTCGAACTCAATCCCTTCCAACACTCTGGTCACGCATGTTCGGTGACCCTCGCCTTGAAGGAATGCACAAGCATGGCCAAACGACGCCCTCGGCCCGCGAATCCCCAAAGCTGCCTAGTTTCAATGGGATGCCCTGCGCGGCCTTGATTTGTGGCGACGCCCGCCGAACGCGCTCCGGTGGTGGTTTTCAATCGCGCCCGGTGCTTTTCAGCCAGGGCGCGTCGGCGAGATTGTTTCTGTCTTCGTGCGTCGTGACTTTAGCTGCGGCGGGACTTTGCGGGACGGCGCGATTTCGATTTCGTACGGCGAGACGTGCGCCGTTTCGGGCGAGATTTGGCCTTACCGTGCGTGGCGTGCTTCAACTCGGCGCGCCGCGCCTTCGCCCAGCCAAGCTTGTTGACCTGGCGGCCGCGTGCGATGGCGAGCGCGTCTGGCGGCACGTTCTCCGTGATCACCGAGCCGGCCGCGACGTAGGCGCCGTCACCGATGCGCACCGGCGCGACCAGAGCGGTATCGCTCCCGATGAAAACGCCCTTGCCGATTTTCGTTTCGTACTTTGCGACGCCGTCGTAATTGCAGGTGATCGTCCCGGCGCCGATATTGGCGCCCGGCCCGACGGTCGCATCGCCCAGATAGCTGAGGTGCTGCGCCTTCGCGCCCTCATGAATCACGGACTGCTTCACTTCGACGAAATTCCCGATGCGCGCGCCCGCGCGAATGTCCGCGCCCGGACGCAGCCGCGAAAATGGTCCGACCTGCGCGTTCGGGCCGACGCGCGAGGAATCGATATTCGAATGCGGGCCCACGATCGCGCCGTCGTCGACGCGCACGTCGTGCAAAATGCTGCCGGTGCGAATCTGGCAGCGCGCGCCCACGCGCGTTTTGCCGAGCAGTTGCGCGCCCGGTTCGATCACGGAGTCCGGTCCAACGGTGACGTCGGGATCGATCAGCACCGTTTCCGGCAGATAGATCGTCACGCCGGATTCCATCAGCTCGGCGGCCTTGCGCGCGCGCAGCACGCGGTCCGCGTAAGCGAGGTCCGCGCGCGTGTTGCAGCCGAGAACTTCGTCGGGATCGGGCGCGATCTGGGCGAGCACGCGTTCGCCGCGCTGGCGGAGCAGCGCAATTGCGTCGGTGAGATAGAACTCGCGGTGCGCGTTATCCGGGCGCAGCGCGCCCAGGCACGGCCAGAGTTTTGCGAGCGTGAAGCAATAGATCGCGGAATTTATTTCGCGGATGGCGAGCTGATCGGGCGACGCGCTCTTCTCCTCGATGATCGACTGCACGCGCCCTTCGGCGTCGCGCACGATCCGGCCGTAGCCCGCCGGGTCGGGGACTTCGGCGCTGAGAATCGTGGCGGCGGCTTCCCCGCGGCGGTGCGTATCGAGAAGGGCGGCGAGCGTTTCGGTGCGCAGCAGCGCCGCGTCGCCGACGATGACGATCGCGAGTTTCGCGCTCTTGCGAATCGCGCGACGAGCAACCTGCATGGCATGGCCGGTGCCGCGCTGCGGCTGTTGCACGATCACCTGGGCGCCAAGCTGCGTCGCCACCGCGCCGACTTCTTCGGCCTGGTGGCCGACGACGACGAGAATTTGCGCCGCCTTAAGCGGCTGGCACACGCGCACCACCTGCTCGATCAGCGGGCGTCCTCCGGCGCGATGAAGGACTTTCGTGAGGCCGGAACGCATGCGCGTCCCTTTTCCCGCAGCCAGAATGACGATGGAAGTATCGGAAGCGGCCATGCGCGTCAATTGTTACCCCGCCCTTCGCGCTTTGGCAATGGAAACACGGCGGTCTCGTGCGGCAAACACCACCCTAAATCCGGGGGCTCTCAGGAGCCGAGCCAGTCATGGAATGGCACTAGTCGGCTGGGACGCCGGGGGCAGCGGGAATCGAAGCGGAAGTGTGGTCCGAGGCCGGGGCTGGGATGCGTTCCGCAGTGGTCTCAATCCACAGCGAGCGGTCCCGAAGCAGGCGCGTGACGAGCTGTGTGTGCAGGGCGTGGCCCGCTTTGTGCGCCTCGATTCGCGCCTGAAGCGGCCGGCCGATCAGCGCCAGGTCGCCGATGAGATCGAGCGCCTTGTGGCGGCCGAACTCGTCGGGGAAGCGCAGCGGCCCATTCAGGATGGACGTGTCGTCCATCACGATGGCATTGGCGAGCGAGCCGCCGCGAATCAGGCCCATTTTCTGAAGCGCGAGAAGCTCTTTCACGAAGGTGAACGTCCTCGCCGGGGCCAGCTCGCGGCTGAAGGATTCGCGGTCCACGGTCATCTCGATTCCCTGCGGGCCGGCGGCCGGGTGGTGGTAATCGACGAAACAGTGAATGCGGAATTCATCCGCCGGATAGATGCCGATGCGGCGGTCGCCGTCGGAAAATTCGAGCGGCTTCACGACGTGGATGTAGCGCCGCTGTCGGCGAAGGCGGCGCGTCCCTGCGTTCGCGAGCAGATCGATGAAGGGCTTGGATGAGCCGTCGAGAATAGGCAGCTCGAGGGCATCGAGCTCCACGTAGATGTTGTCGATGCCGCAGCAATACAGCGCCGCGAGCAGGTGCTCGGTGGTCGAAATCAGCACGCCCTGCTTCATGAGGCTGGTGGCGTAGCTGACGCGGGCGACGTTTTCGACGCGCGCCTCGATTTCGAAATCGTCGAGATCCACGCGGCGGAAGACGATTCCCGTATCCGCCGGGGCCGGCACCAGCCGCAAATGGCTGCGCACGGCCGTGTGCAGACCGATGCCTTCGATTTCGACCGAGTGTTGAATTGTGAGTTGCTGAGCCATCTGAGAGAGGTATAAGTGGGGCACTTTCGGGGCCGTAGTACGATTGATCTATGCCTTCATTTACAACGGCTTACGGATACAATTTGGTTAGTAAAAGGGAGAGCGTGGTAATTGTACAACAAAACACGGCTTCGACATGTGGCTCAATTCAAACAGGTTGTCCTCGGAGAGAAGGGCATCTGGCGATTCAGCAAAGCGGATTGTTTCGAGCGTCTCAGATGCGTAGAATGAGTTGAGTTTGCGCCATGGCTGCTCCCTTCAACATACTTCCGGACAATCCAGCGCCGCCGCCGAGCGGGCAATCACGTCCGCCTTGGCTGAAGGTGCGATTCTCCGGCGGGCAGAACTATCAGGAACTTGACCGGATCATGCGCACGCTCGACCTGCACACCGTGTGCGAGAGCGCGCGCTGCCCAAACATGGGCGAATGCTGGGAACATCGCACGGCCACGTTCATGATCCTTGGGAACATCTGCACGCGCGCATGCGGATTCTGCGCCGTGCCGAGCGGCAAACCTCTCGGCCCGCCGGAGCAGGACGAACCCGAGCGCGTGGCGGAAGCAGCCCAGCGGATGGGCCTGCGCTATGCGGTGGTGACTTCGGTGAATCGCGACGACCAGCCGGACGGCGGCGCCGCGATCTTCGCGCGCACGATCACCGAGATTCACCGGCGCATGCCGGAATGCAAGGTCGAGGTGCTGATCCCGGATTTTCGCGGCGACTGGGGCGCTCTCGCTACGCTGATGGCCGCGCGGCCCGACGTGCTTAACCACAATATGGAAACGGTGCCGCGGCTCTACCGGCGCGTACGCAAGGGAGCGGTGTACGAGCGGTCGCTCGAACTGCTGCGGCGCGCGCGGGAAATGTCGCCCGACGTGCCGACGAAGACCGGCATGATGCTCGGCCTCGGCGAGACGCGCGAGGAAGTTTTACAGGCGATGGAAGAAATCGCCGCGCAGGGCACGCACATTCTGACGCTCGGACAGTACATGCAGCCGACGCACGAGCATTTGCCGATCGAGCGGTACGTCCACCCGGATGAATTCGCCGAATACAAGCGGCTGGGCGAGCAGATGGGATTCAAGCACGTCGAAGCAGGGCCGCTGGTTCGTTCCTCGTATCACGCCTTCGAGCAGGAAGAAGCCGCGCGCAGCTGATTTTCCGCACAAGATCGATTTCGCAGCTGTGATTCGTTCAGTTCGAAGATCCCCAGCCGGAGCATTGCCAGCAGGGGCAGCCAAGCGTATATTCTCGCTCGACCGGCAAAGCAACGATGGTTCCCGCCCTCATTTGCGAACTTCCAGTGGCGACCCGACGCTGTCACCGATGTTCCGGGCGGTAGGAGGCTAAATAACATGACCAGGAAGATTTTGTCTCCGGGAATGGCGGCAGCCAGCATCGCCGCATTGCTTGCCGTTTCGCTCGGCAGCACGAGTGCGAGGCAGACTCGCGGCGAAGGGATCCGAATCGACAGCGACGACATCGGCGGGACCGTCACAAGCTCGAGCGGACCAGAAGCGGGAGTATGGGTGATCGCGGAAACAAGCGATCTGCCCACGCACTACATTAAGGAAGTGGTGACCGACGATCGCGGCCGCTACCTGATTCCCGACCTGCCGAAGGCCAAATACACAGTATGGGCGCGCGGCTACGGATTGGCGGATTCACCAAAGGTCCAGACCGAACCGGGCAAGCTGGTGAATCTGAAGCCGACCGTAGCGCCGGATGCAAAGACCGCCGCGCAATACTATCCCGGCAATTATTGGTATTCCCTGCTGGAGGTGCCCGGGAAGAACGATTTCCCCGGCACCGACGCCGCCGGAAACGGCATTTCACCGAACATCAAAAACCAGGGTCAGTGGATTCACCTGATCAAAACCGATAGCTGCGAATCGTGCCACCAACTGGGCAACCAATATACCCGGACGATTCCGGCAATGTTCAGCGATCTCGATCCGGCACAGGCATGGGCGCGCCGCGTGCAATCCGGACAGGCGGGCGGGATCATGATGGGCGGGCTGGCCCAACTCGGCGTCAAGCGGGCCACCGAGTTGTTCGGCGATTGGACGGCACGAATCGCGAAGGGCGAGTTGCCGACGGAGGCGCCGCCGCGTCCGCAAGGCGTCGAGCGCAATGTTGTGATCACGCAATGGGACTGGGCCGATCCGAAAGCCTATCTGCACGACGAAATCTCGACCGACAAGCGCGATCCGCGCGTGAACGCCAACGGCCTGATCTACGGGTCGCCCGAGGAGAGCCGCGACTATTTGCCCGTGCTCGATCCGGTGCACAACACGATCAGCGAGGTCAAAACGCCGTACCGCGATCCGGACACGCCCGGGCAACCGAAGCCGCTGAAACCGTCTGCGGTCTGGGGCGATGAAGCGATCTGGGACAGCCACACCACGGTTCACAATCCCATGTTCGACGAGCGCGGGCGGTTATGGTACACGGCGCGAATCCGTTCCTTCGACGACCCCGCGTTTTGCAAGGCAGGTTCGGAGCTTCCTTCTGCCAAGCTCACTCCTCTTGAAAGGTCCGGCCGCCAGTTGGAGATGTACGATCCGGCAACCAAGCAGATCGCGATGATCGACACTTGCTACGGCACACACCACTTGCAGTTCGCTACGGACGCCAACAACACTCTGTGGACCAGCAGCGGCGGTGGCGGCGGAGTGGTGGGATGGCTGAACACGAAGATGTGGGACCAGACGCATGACGCGGCGAAATCGCAAGGCTGGACCGCTCTGGTGCTCGACACCAACGGGAACGGCAAGCGAGACGCCTACGCAGAAGGCGAACAGCGAGTGGCCACGACGCCCGGCGGCGAAAGTCTGGGCACGTCGTCCGCGCTCAATGCAGCGGCGGACTCGACGAAGGACACGCGCCTCAACGCCGCGTTCTATGGTTTGGGAATCGGCACGGACGGGATGATCTGGGGCACGGTGCTGGGATTTCCGGGCGGTATCGTACGGTTGAATCCGGGAACGAACCCTCCGGAAACTTCTCTGGCGGAATATTACGAAGTGCCATGGAACGAGCCGAAAGCCCCCGTTTGGGGTTACTCACCGCGCGGAATGGATGTCGACCGCAGCAACGTCGTCTGGGTGGCGCTGGGGAGCGGGCACCTGGCCAGCTTCGACCGGCGCAAATGCAAAGGTCCGCTCAATGGCCCGGCTGCGACCGGGCGGCAGTGCCCGGAAGGCTGGACGCTCTATCCGACGCCGGGACCGAAGTTCAAGAACGTGACGGACTCAGGCAGCGCCGACTCCCACTATTACGTCTGGGTGGATCAGTTCGACACGCTGGGGCTCGGCAAGGACACACCGATGATTACCGGCAATTCGTCCGATTCGCTGCTCGCCCTGGTGAACGGGAAATTCGTGATCCTGCGCGTGCCCTATCCGCTGGGCTTCTTTGCGAAAGGGATGGATGGGCGCTTCGACGATCCGAAAGCCGGCTGGAAGGGGAAGGGAGTCTGGACGACCTGGGGCACGCGCGCGCCTTTCCACAGCGAGACGGGAAAAGGGACGAGTCCGAAGGTAGTTCACTTCCAAATTCGACCCGATCCACTCGCCGATTGAATCAATCGTCCCGTGCCGACAAGAAAACCGATCCGGAAGACAAGAAGGAAGCCGCGCGCAGCTGATTCTCCGCGCAAGACGGATTCCGCAAATCAGATTCGAGCGATCAAGAGTTGCGTGAAGGCTAAGGCTCGGCCCGAACCAGGTGCGGGTATTCGGGAGCCCACTGTGTGGCGGCGATGCGATCGCGCAACTCGTCGGGTGATGTGGGCTGCGCAACGCCAGCGTGCTGCGCTTCGACAGCTACGTCAAAAGCGATTTGTCGCGCAATCGTCGGGAGATCCTTCAACGAAGGAAGCAAGCTAGCTCCAGAATCAGACAGCGCGGGCGAGTTCTCGCCCAATGCGCGCCCGGCCGCCATCATCATCCGGTCCGTCACTCTCCGCGCTCCGGAGGCAATCAAGCCCAGGCCAACTGCGGGAAAAACATAGACGTTATTGCACTGGGCAATTGGAATCTTCCGGCCCGCAAAGTCTACCGGCGCGAACGGAGAACCTGTGGCGACGATGGCGCGGCCGTCGGTCCACCGCATCAAGTCTTCTGGAATGGCTTCGCACCGGTCCGTTGGATTCGACAGGGGGAAAATGATCGGCCGGTCAACCTTGCGCGCCATTTCTCGCACGATCGATTCGGTAAAGGCACCGCGGAGAGTTGATAGACCGATCAAAATCGTCGCGTCGACGTTGCGGATGACCGTATCGAGATCAATGGCGCCAGACGAAGGCCGCTGCCATTGCGCGAAGCGTTCCACTGGCTGGGCGTAGACGCGTTGCTCGGGCGCCAGGTCGGTTCGATCCGCGTGCAGGATACCGCCCCGGTTGACGATCCAGAAACGTCTCCTGGCTTCTTCCTCAGAGAGGCCGCTGTCCACAAGCGCCATGCGCAAATAATCCGCGACGCCAATGCCTGCGGCACCCGCTCCGTAGAAGACGATCTGCTGGTCCTTCAAGCTTCTGCCAGATACTTTGATCGCCCCTGTGAGTGCGCCGAAAACGACCGTCGCTGTCCCCTGAATGTCGTCATTGAAGGTCAGCAATTGATCGCGGTACCGGTCGAGGAGGGGCCGGGCGTGGGGATTGGCGAAGTCCTCCCACTGAAGGCAGGTCCGAGGCAATTCCTGCTTCACGGCCTGAACGAAGAGGTCGACGAATTCGTAGTAGGCATCGCCGGTGATACGCTCGTGCCGCCAACCGAGATACTCTGGGGCTTTCAATCGGTCCTCGTTGTTCGTTCCCACGTCAAGCACCACCGGCAAGGTTCGGGCCGGGTGAATGCCGCCAATCAACGAATAGAGAGAAAGCTTGCCGATGGGTATCCCCATGCCTCCCACGCCTTGATCGCCGATTCCCAGGATGCGCTCGCCGTCCGTCACCACAATGACGTCGACATCCGGGTACGGCCGGTTCCGCAAGAGGCTGGGAATCGAGTCGCGAAGCGGGTAGGAGACGAAAAGGCCGCGCGGGCGGCGGTAAATGCTGCTGAATTGCTGGCAGCCCAGAGCAACCACCGGCGTGTAGACGATGGGCATCATTTCTTCGATATGGGCGCTCAGCAGTTTGTAAAACAGGATTTCATTCCTGTCCTGCAGCGCACGCAGATAGATGTGACGTTCGAGATCGTCCGTTTTGCGGCGATACGCTTCATACGCGCGTGACGCCTGCTCGTCCAGCGATTCGATCTGCGGTGGCAACAAGCCATGAAGGCCGAACGCGGACCGCTCTTCGTCGGTGAAAGCGGTGCCTTTGTTGAAGACGGGTGTATCAAGAAGATGCATGCCACGAAGGCTCATCGGAAGGCTCGGAACGCTCATAGCTGCCTCAAGGGAAACAGTCCGGTCCGCCAAATGCTCAACGGAACGCCTGTAGCATACAAGAGCTCCGCCCCTTTGCTTCATGCTTTCGATTGAGATTTTCGATCGCGGACAGCGGAGGCAACTCACGAAACTGCAAGGTTTAATGCAGCGAGCCGAGGAAGGAATTCGCAAGGTCGCGGACGCGCGCGGCGCATTCCGGGTCGGGATCGGATGAACCGAGCGCCACATGAAAATATTCCGCAGCTTTCGCGTTGCGGCCTAGCTCCGCGTTCAGATTGCCCGCGAGAAGCTGAAAGATTGGATTGCGGGGATAGCGCGCGACGAGCGGCTCGGTGACCGACAGCGCATCCTCGTAGCGCTGATCGAACGTGCGCAGATTCCTCGCGAGATAAAACCGCGTATCGACCGCCAAAAACACGCCGCGCTCCGCTCCGATCTTCATCTGGCGGATGCCCTCCTGTTTGCTGCCTCCGGGAATGCCCATGAAGAAACGCAGCACCTTCGCGATCGCCGAGAGCGTGTCCACATAGTAGTTGTAGAGACCGACGCCGGCCGTTGCATCGGCCATATCGGGATCGAGCTGCAAGGCGCGGAGACATTCCCCACGCGCCGCGACGCCCGCGCGGGCGGTGTTGCGCCGCTCCTCGCGCAGGCTGTAGAGGCGAGCCTTGAGTCCGAAGCCTAGAGCGGCATATAGGTGCATGTCGGCGGTGTCAGATTTTTCGAGCTGCGCGCGGGCCAGCGCGATCGCTTTGTCTGCCAGCGCAAGATAGGCGTCGTCTTCGGGCTTCTTCGCGCGCTTCCAGGCGTCGAGCTGGCCCCATTTGATCTCGCATGCGGCGCAGTAGGTCTTCCACCACTCGGCCTCGCCTTCGAGCAAGTAGCCGACCGGGCTTTCCGGCTGCGCCTGTTCGATTGCGCGCGCAATGGGGATCGCCGCATCCGGATCGCCGCCGTAGATTTGGTCGAGCGCCTGCGCGGCCTGGGGCGAGAGCGTGATGCCGCCGGCGCGAGCGGGAACTGCAAATACTCCCGCGATCAGGAAACAGATGACGCCAATGAGAAAAGTGCCGCGGCGCATATGTAGGTCCATCAGAACATAGCAAGGAGTGGTTGTGCCACAGGACAAGTGAACCTGGCTTCAGGGGCCAAAGCCCTTTTGTTTGGGGCGCACACGGCGGGGCTGAAGCCCCGCCCTTCCAGGTGAGCCATCTATGAGACGGCGTCCAGTCTCGGCGTTTATGTTAGCGCAGTTCCACGGAGTTTTCGGGGGGCGGCGCGCGGTTTCTTGCTATGCTCTGCCTGCCTTGGCGGCAGGAAATGCGGTGAGCGAACCGGAAAAACTCGAACGCGGGCTGGGTCTGATCGAAGCGACGTCGCTCAACATGACGTTCATGGTCGGAATCGGGCCGTTCGTCGTGATTCCGTTCGTGATTCAGGCGATGGGCGGGCCGGGAAGCCTGCTCGCATGGGCGGCGGGAGCGGCGCTGGCCGTTCTGGACGGCTGCATCTGGGCGGAGCTGGGCGCGGCGATGCCGCAGGCTGGAGGCAGCTACGTCTATCTGCGCGAGGCGTACGGGCCGGAGCGCTGGGGACGCTTGATGTCGTTCCTATTCATCTGGCAGACGCTTTTTCAGGGGCCGCTCAGCATCGCTTCGGGAGCTCTCGGATTTGCGACGTACTCGCGTTACCTGGTGGAGAAATCGAGCCGCCTGGCGGGCGCGTTCGCGGAGCTGGGGACGCATGGCAACAATGTGATCGCGGGAGCCGTGATCGTCCTGGTCGTGGTGCTGCTTTACCGGCGGATCGCGGAGATCGGGCGAATCTCGATTGTCTTCAGCGTGATCGTGATCGGAACGATCCTGTGGATCATCTGGGGCGGCGCGAGGCACTTCGATGCGCACCGCGCGTTCGATTTTTCAGGCCAGAACTGGAATATTTCGTGGCTGCTCTTCGGGGCGCTCGGTCACGGGACGGTGCAGACGATCTACAGCTACCTCGGCTACTACAACGTGTGCAATCTCGGCGGCGAGATGAAGAGTCCCGAAAAAAATATTCCGCGCGCGATCTTCATTTCCATTCTCGGGATCACGGCTCTGTATCTGGCGATGCAGGTGAGCATCCTGGGCGTGATTCCGTGGAGAGAAGCCGGGCAATCGAGCTTCATCGCGAGCACATTTATTGAGCGCGTGTACGGGAGCCAGTGGGCGACCCTCGCGACCGCGCTCATCCTGGTGACGGCGCTGGGTTCGGTGTTCGCCGCGATGCTCGGATATTCGCGCGTGCCATACGCCGCGGCGCTCGACGGAAACTTTTTCGCGGCCTTCGCGCGCGTGCATCCCACGAAACGCTTTCCGCATATTTCGCTCGTGGCCGTGGGAGCAGCGGCGATTGTTTTCAGCCTGCTCTTCAGTCTTTTCTCGGTGATCCGCGCCATCCTGGCGATGCGCTGCATCATCCAATTCGTCGGCCAGGGGGTGGGGCTGGTTCTGCTGCGGCGGCGCTGGGGAAGCGGGCGGCGGCCGTTTCGCATGTGGCTGTATCCGGTCCCGGTCGTGGTTGCGATTGCGGGCTGGATATGGATCTTCAAATCGACCGGCACGAAGCCGATGCTGTGGTCGCTGGCAGCGGCAACGGCCGGAATTCTTGTATATTTGGTGCGCGCGCGATGGCAGCGCCAATGGCCGTTTGAGGAGATTTTTCAGTGAAACGCACAACCCAAAGATGGAATTTGATCGTGCTCGCGGCGCTTTTGGCGGCAGTGGCGGCATTGCTGCCGGTTGCGCGCGCATCGGCGCAATCTTTGCCGGAAACAGTCGAGGCGATCAACAAGTCGCGCGTCGCGACGCGCATTCTCTTCATCACCGCGCATCCGGATGACGAAACGGCGAGCCTGCTCGCGTATCTCTCGCGGGGCCTTGGAGCGGATGTGGGGCTGCTGACAATCACCCGCGGCCAGGGCGGGCAGAACGCCATCGGCCCGGAGCAGGACGCTCCGCTCGGAGTAATTCGTACCACCGAACTGCTGGCGGCGGACGAGCACTACGGCGTGCATCAATTTTTCACGCGCGCCGTGGACACGGGATTCTCGAAAAGCCCCGAGCGCACCATGAAAATCTGGGGCGACCGGATTCCGCTCGAGGACATGGTGCGCGTGATTCGCACGTACCGGCCGCAAGTGGTGATCAACGGATGGGGCGGCGTGCGGTTCGGCCATGGGCAGCATCAGGCGAGCGGAATCTACACGCCGCAAGCCGTCGTAGCCGCGGCCGATCCGACAAAGTTTCCAGAGCAGATTGCCGAAGGGCTGCCAGCGTGGAAGGTGACGCTCGAACTCCGGCCCGGCGGTTTCGGCTTTGGCCCGGCGCCGCCTCAAACGAGCGCCGGCGCGGTGCAGTTGCCGGTGAACGATGTTTCTCCGCTGTGGGGCAAGAGCTACGTGCAAATGGGAATGGAGGGCCACGAGCAGCACCGCTCGCAAGGGACGCCATCGCTTTTCGGCAACCCGTTTTTTCGCCGTCCGCCTTCTCTGGTGGTCGAGCGCGGGCAGGATGCGGTCGCCGGATTCGATGCAAAGCTTCTGGCCGAGCCGATCGCGGCGCTCGCGCAGAGCTTCCCGGCTTACCAAAGTGTGATGGCGCCGGCGCTCGCGTCCGCGGACGATGCGCTTGCTGCAGCTGCGAAATCGACCCTGGCGCTGCACCGCGCAGCGGCAGCGAAATCCCTCGCCGAGGCTGGCACGGACATCGCGGCGGTGCGCGAGAAGATTTCGAGCACGGGCGGCGACGAAGCCAAAGCCGCGCTCTGGGAGCTTGATGGCGTGCGCGCCAGGATCGATGCCGCGCTCGCGGACGACATCGCGCTGCCGATCGATACGCAGGCGGACCGGCACGAGCTGGTGGCTGGTGAGAATTTTTCGGTCAGCGTCAATTTTCTCGATCAGCCCGCTGTGCCGGTGAAGTGGACGGTGAATCAGTCGAGCTTGCTGCTGCCGGAAGGATGGACTGCGACGCTCGATGACGCGAAGGCCGGCGCCGCGAGCTATCGTTTCCACGTCGCAATTCCCGCCGGAGCGAAGCCGCCGAGTTCGCCCGGGGATGCGGTCCTACCGTTTCCGCCGCCGCTCGTGAAGCTGGCGCTACGCGTCGCGGTGGGAGATTACGAGTTCACAATCGAGAAGCCGGTCGAATCGGCCATGGCCAAGACGACGGGCATCGAAACGTATCAGCTCGAACTCGTTCCGGCGGTGACGCTGACGGTTGAGCCGTCGCAGGTAATGGTGCCGGCGAAGCGGGCCGCAGCGCCCGTGGAGCTGCTGGCGCGCGTGCGCTATCACGGGACGAAGACGGCGACCGTGGCCGTCGGACTCGACGCGCCGGAAGGATGGAAGGTGCAGCCGATTTCTCCGCTCAATTTCTCGGAGGCGGGCGACCAGCTCATCCGCTACGTGGTGACGCCCCCCGCGAAGATTACGCCGGGACCTTACCCGCTTCGTCCCTACGCGCGACTCGGCGATGAAGCCTTCCGCACGTCGCTCGAGCCGATTCCCACGCTACCGACGCGCGATTGGAGCCGACCGGCCGACGCGACCGTTCACGTGCTCGATCTCACCGTGCCGGCGGGATTGCACATCGGATATATAGCCGGCGATAACGATCCGCTGCCGGAGACGCTGCGGCAAATCGGCAGCCAGGTGGACCTGCTCGATGAAGTGGCGCTCGCGTTCGGCGATCTATCACGCTACGACGCGATCGTCGCCGGCATCCGCGCCTACGAACTGCGTCCCGATCTGCCGCGCTCGAATGCGCGGCTGCTCGACTACGTGAAGAACGGCGGAACGCTGTTAGTGCAATACGAGCGCGACTTCGCCTGGAATAAATTGCTGCCCGCTCCATTCCCGGCGAAAATGGCGGACCAGGCGGTGCGCGTGACGGATCAAAATTCTCCGGTGCGGTTTCTCGCGCCGGATAATCCGCTGCTGAATTCGCCGAACAAGATCACACTCGCCGATTTCGAAGGCTGGAACCAGGAGCGCGGCCTCTATTTCTGGAGCACGTGGGACCCGCGCTATCAACCCGTGCTCGGGCTGACCGATCCGGGCGAGCCGGAAGCGACGGGCGGTCTGGTGTACGCGCGCGACGGGAAGGGCGTATATATCTACACGGGGCTGTCATTTTTCCGCGAGCTTCCCGATGGAGTGCCGGGCGCGTACCGGCTGTTTGTCAACCTGTTGAGCCAGACGCGGCATGCTGCACCGAGGCAGTAAGAGGAGGGTCTAGCGAATGACGAAAAGGACTGGGGGATTCAGTTGGGTGCGCGGCTTCGTCTATTTCCTGGCTGCCGCTTTGGTTTTCGCGGTTTCGCTCGACGCCTCGGCCGGGCAGAAACAAAAGAAGGGGAAAAATAAGGATGCGGATCAGTCCGGCCAGGTCCCCATGCCGGCCCTGCCCGACGTGGAACAGATCGATCATGACATCGGAGAAATGCTGGCGGGCTTTCAGCTGGGCGACGCCGAAATGATGCATCAGTATTATTCCGACAACGTCGTCTTCGTGAGCGGCGCGTACGAACCCCCCGTCGTGGGCTGGCAGAATTACGTCCCGCTCTATCAGCGCGAGCGCGCGGCGTTTCAGGCAATGCAGCTGAACCGGCGGAACACGCTCATTTTCACGCGCGGGGATGTCGCTTGGGCGTCGTACCAGTGGCGGTTCGATGCCATGTTCAACGGGCAGCCCTACTCAAGGCGGGGTCAGACTACGCTGGTGTTCAACAAGATCGGCGGGAACTGGCTGATCGTGCACAACCACACGTCGGAGGTGACTTCGGCGAGCGCGCCTGCACAGCAGGCGCCTGCGGCGAACCCGCCCGCAAGCGCTCAGCCGAAACCTTAGGGCCGGACCACGCGGCGATCAGAAGTTCTGAAAGCCCTGATAGAGCCATAGCCCGGCAATCACCGCGAGCAACACGCCTGAAACGACCATCAGCGCCGCGATCGGGCGGCCCAGCCTCTCGATCCGCGCCACGATCGCGCGCTGCTCGCTGGCCATTCTTTCGCCGGCAGCGTCGAGGAAGATCTGGTCTTCCTCGCGGGTTTCGAGAGTGCTGCGATAGATCATCACGCAGATCAGTACAGCGGTAATTACACCCCAGGTCAAAAGCATCATCTGAAGCGTTCCCATAGCTACCTCCCCTGCCCGCGGGTCGTGGGGACTGCGCCGGATGGTGACCGGCCCGTGCGGGCCCCTTGGGTCGATTTTGCGGGGATTATAGCACTACAGGCGGCAAAGGGGTGTCAAGCCGGGCGGAGCTCGTCGGGGAACTGGACGCCCCAGAAATTGCGCGCGGGGTAGAGGATTTCAACGCCCAGATCGAAGGGGCCATGCTCCTTGCGGTCCCGCACGCAGACGACGCGGAACTCGCGCACCTCGTGCGATGCGCCGTTCAGGATTTCGATGCGGGAACCCAGGTCCGGCAGGAACGGCAAGCGGAGCAGCGCTCCGGTGCGGCTGACGGAGAGGACCTCGGCGGGCGCGTCGCGCAGTTCGCCGCCGGGTTCGCGGCGGAGCACTTTCACGGGGATGCGGATCCGGACTCGGCTCGAACGGCGGCGCTCCAGCATCGCGCGGGCAGTTGCCATGGGGATGCCCTCCTCGTTTTCCGCGATCCCAACAAAAATACTGTAGGTGCGGCTGGGGCGCGGGTCAATGGTACTTCGCGCGGGCGTGCTTCGTTGACAAACCACGGGCGGCGCGGCAAGATGGTTTTGCCTCGTTTTACCCGCGATGTGCCCAAGTGGCGGAATTGGCAGACGCGCTAGCTTCAGGAGCTAGTTCTCGCAAGGGAGTGGAGGTTCGAGTCCTCTCTTGGGCACCA
>JGI12269J14319_10001968_pt1 | contig 20157 bp, 28 predicted proteins | sample PeaSoiSIISIP2007_FD_14319 | JGI IMG/M metagenome (IMG submission 14319)
GTAGGCGACGGCGCGTTCGGCGACCCTGCTGAGGACAACGACGAATGGGCCTCATACCCCGGCTTCACGAAGGCATGCGATGCCATCGCGCGCGCCTTGGAAGACTTGCCCGATACGTTGTACCTCGACCTCGATTCAGGTGACGCATCCGAAACGGAGCCCGCGCCTGAACGGTGCGAGGCTTGCGACGGCGACGGATGCGACGAGTGCCACGGCCGCGGCTGTTTCGAGTCTTGCGGCGAATGGTACGAGCTCCCGCGTCGAGTGTTGGTGCGCGATATTGTAGGGCACGAATTAGCCGCTCACGTCTGAGGATTCGCTTCTCGCCTACGTCGCACGCCTAACCCCGTGCGACGTGAGCGGCAAACGAAAGGACCAAAACAATGAAGGGCTGGACGGACGTAGGCTCCGACGTCAATTGGGTCGACTATCACGGCAAGTGGGCGCGCAAAGCGGCCGATGGATCGTGGTACGTGCTCGACTGGACGAACATGGTAGACGCGTGCGGCGCGGAAGGGGAAGACTGCCCGTACGTGTGCGAGGTCAAGCGCGTCGACCTTTCCGACCTAAGCGCCGAAACGCTAAAGAGCGCGCTCGACTGCGTAGGGCTCGACCTAGACGACGTGAAGCCCGAGCATCGCGACTGCGCGCTTGTAGAAGCGTGCGTCTCTTATGGGTGCGCGCAGCCGCTCGAATCGTTCAGCGGCGCGAAGTACCCCGAGCGCATCCGAGCCAACGCGCGACGCTACGCTGAACAGTGCATGAAAGACGCCGCCTTGCTTGCGGAGCGGCTCGCGCGTCCGGTCAACCGGATCGGGAGTACCGCGGCCGAATACGGACGCGGGGACATTGACGCGGCGTTGTCTCGCGGCCCGTTCGACACCGGCAAGAATCTAATGCGCAAGCTTCACGGCTTGCCGCCCGGCGTCTAGTTCGCTTCCCGATCCCGCGCCTCTCACGAGGAGGCGCGCAATCGCGAAACGAAAGGACCAAACCCCAATGAAACCGACGATCACGAAACTGAAAAACGCACGCGGACGAATCACGGGCTACCGCGCTGCAATCGGTCCCATCGAGGCAGACGGCAAGACGCCAGCCGAAGCGACCGAAGCTTGCGAGCGCGCAACGCTCGACACGTTGTCCAGGCTAGAGCGATGCCGCTCCGTGAGGGCGCTTACGTGGCAAGGGCGCACGTTCGTCGTGGCTCCGACGCTGGACGGATGGTCCTACTGGTTGGACACGTTCTCGCAAGGCTACAGCAACATGCTACCGCCGAGCTCGTTTGAGGACGCGTCTGATCGCGCGATGCACCATCTTGCGCAACATGTCTGGAATCACGACGTAGAGGACGATGCGGCATTCGTCGCAAGCTTGCCCTCCGGCATCCGTTCCGACCTTACCGGTTGGATTCGCTTCCAGCGCGCATACAAGATCCGCGAAGCCGAAGGGCGCAACGACAACGAAACGCATCGCCTCGCGTGCGAAGATTCCTACAAGGATTCGCCCGAGCTTTTCCGCCGCGCGTCGTAGTTCGCTTCTCGCGCCTTGGGTTTGAGCCCCAAGGCGCGGCAACCGAGCCGCACGAAAGGACCACACCCATGACTTCCCCGACATGGGACCCCGACAAGGGTCCGAGTGATTCTCAAGTCGACGACGCTCGGCGCGTGCTTCGTGCCGACTACTGGACGAGCATCCGCGGCATGGTCGCCGATGTGATCGGACAGATGAAGGGCGGCCACCTGGAAAGCGCGGATGAAGTTTCGGACTACATCCACGAGTCCGCCGACGGTTGCCACTGGGCGATCTACACCCACGCTAACTATCAGGCAATCATGTGTTCGGACCATGACCCTTGGGAGGATGTAGAGGACCAAGGTTCCGAGCTTGATCCGAAAAACGCGATGCCGGTCCTAGCCTACTTTTGCGTCAAGCACGACGTAGAAGAGCAACTAGAAGCCGAGCTTGGACAGAGCCCGGACGACTGGTTCACGGAGAAAGCGGACGCGGAAGAGGACGAGTCGGAAGGGGTGCAGCCGTGACCACGTGGTACACCCGCCTCGCCTCTTACGAGGACGTCAACGAAGCCGCTCGCGCTCTAGCTGGGAACTGGCGCAAGTTTGAATCGTTCGGGTGGCACGGCCGTCCAACGCATCGCCCCGAGGATTGCGCGATCGTCTACCTCGAGAATCGCGATTCGGATTGCCTCGACCAGTCCAACGCAGCGGCAATCTACGCCGCGCTTCACGCGTGGACCGGGCTGCAATGCGACGGCTCCGACGTCGAAACCCAGAGTCACAATCACTGGGCTGTGGGCCATGTCGACGGCATCGTTATTCGCTGCCTCGATGCGAAGGGGAAGGCTACCGCGGCGTTCAAGGCGTTGCATGCCTTAGCAGCGAAGCTCGACGGGTACCCGGTCCTCGATGAAGACGACTTCTCCAGGCGCGAACAAGAGGCGGCCGATCTGACCTGGAAGAGCTGCTACCGCGAAGCTGAGCGAATCGAATACATCCGCCAGCACCGGGAGCAATTCGAGTTTCACGGGCTAGCCGATATGGCGGCCTGCGTTCGAGGGAAGTTTTTCGCGGGCTACGCGTCGGAGCTACTCGGTTGAAACAACGGAGCGGCCGAAGCCGAGCTCACCACACGCGAGCTCCTGACCGCGAGCGCTTCGCGGACGCGTTCCGGCCCATCGGGCGAGTCTTGGGGGCTTGTGCTGTAGCTATAGTATTCTCAGATGGCAGGCAGGGAGCCGGCCGCAGGAGGGTGCGACGATGATCACCGACGTGAGCACGTGCGAGATGACCGTGGACGGGTCGGAGTACATCCTGACGCTCGGTACGGGGGAGACCTCGTATGGGCGCGACGGTGGGACGCTGGCCTTCGCGTATCCCGCCGACGAGTTTCGGGCCGCAAGGGCGACCACCTACCTGGATCTGTGCGACGAAATGAGCCCGGTCGGTGACTCCGCCGAGCTGCTCCGCATCGCCATCGCGGCTGCGGCGCGCCACGAGTACCGCGTCGCCATCGCGGGCGCCTGTAAGGCGGTGCTGTCTGACGGGGACTACGCACTGATCCGCGCGGCGGTCGAGGCGGTGCGCGGATGAAACGCCCCACGGTCCAGATCACGATCCTGCCCGAGGTGCTCGCGCGCCTCGACGCGCTGGCCGCACGCCTGGGCCTCAGCCGGTCCGGGGCGGTCGCGCATCTGGTACGGGAGGCGAGGGTCCAGCGTGCTGCTCGGGGGCCGAGGTCCTGATCGCCAACCGAGTGGGCAAGCTGCGCGCCTACGGGAACGCGCTCGCGGGTCCTGCCCATGCGCGCGCCTTGGAGGAAACCATGATGACGGACGAATCAGTGATTGAATGGGCACGAGGTTGGCTGCGCGAGAATCCGCCGGACGATCCCACCTTCCGCGAACGCTTTGAAGACGACTTGCGCGAGAATCTCCGCGGAAGACGCGAAGAAATTGGTTCGCTGTTGCGCGACTGGGCGGACGATTTCGATATGATGCGCGGCGTTCCGATGCCTTGGACACCAGACCAGCTCCGTGGGCTGGCTGACAAGCTCGATCGGTATTTCAGCGCCGCAGAATCCCGGTAATGCGCGCTTCACGGGTCGAGCAGAAGGAGACGTGATGGATCTGGACACGACGCAGAATCACCGTTGCGGAACGGAGGCCGGTGCGGTCAACGGCCCCCCGATGCGACATGCGCCACGGGTCGCCGAGTTCTTCGCGGGCATAGGGCTCGTCCGCCGTGCAGTCGAGGCAGAGGGCTTCCGGGTTGTGTTTGCCAACGACATTGAGCCGTCTAAGGCGCACCTCTACGCCGCAAACTTCGGCGTAGCTGACTTCGTTCTGGGCGACGTACGGCGAGTGCGGGGCGATGACGTACCGGAAATCGACCTCGCTACCGCGTCGTTCCCGTGTACAGACCTCTCGCTCGCCGGGAACCGTCTAGGGCTCGCTGGCGAGCACTCCGGCATGTTCTGGGAGTTTGCTCGCGTGATCGACGAGATGGGTGCCCGTCGGCCCGCAACGATACTTTTGGAGAACGTCCTCGGCTTCGCGACATCGCACGGCGGCCACGACATGCGCGACGCAATCGCGCGACTAAACGCGCTCGGCTACCGCTGCGATATCTTCACTCTTGACGCGCGTTGGTTCGTTCCGCAGAGCCGCCCACGGATGTTCATCGTCGGTATGCGTACGCAGATCGTCGGAACAGACTGGACGCCGTCGCCACTCCGGCCCGCATGGATCGCGGACTTCGTTGTCGCCCACCCGGAGCTGCGCATGCAGGCCCTTCCGCTTCGCGCGCCGGAGCCCACGTGTGAGACGCTGGCCGACTACGTAGAGCGTCTCTCTCACGCTGACGCGCGATGGTGGGAGCCGTCGCGGCTATCGGCGTTCCTGCGATCACTATCACCGCTACAACGCACGCGCGTCGCCGACCTGCGCCACGCGCCGCGCCTCGGCTGGGCGACCGCCTACCGGCGCACGAGGCACGGTCGAGCCGTTTGGGAGGTCCGCGCTGATGCGATGAGCGGCTGCCTTCGTACCGCACGCGGGGGCTCCAGTAAGCAAGCCGTCGTAGAGGCCGGGCGCGGCAACGTGCGCGTCCGCTGGATGACACCGGTCGAGTATGCTCGCCTACAGGGAGCGGCAGACTACCAACTCAACGGCGCTGGCGATACTGCGGCGCTCTTCGGTTTTGGCGACGCGGTGTGCGTTCCTGTAGTGCAGTGGATCGCGCGCTCGTATCTGCGGCCCGTCTTGGAAGAGCAAACTCGCGCGCAGCGGGATATCGTCGCGGTGCCGCCCGAGGCTGGCAACTGCCCCGGGTACCCCGAATGATGCGCGCTCGCATGCGCGCAATGGAGATGACGATGCTTGAACAATGGTACGGAGTATGGGCTAAGCGTGATGGGTACGCTGGGCACTGGCATGGGTTGCACAACGGGTCCCATGAAGACTTGCAGACCACGCGCACCGAGGCCGACCGTGTGTGTGCGGCGCTAAACGCCTTCGCCGCAGAGCGTACGGATTCGCTCGGGTGGTCATACGAAGTGCGCGAGTACGACGGGCAAAACGGTTGAAGGATGCGCGCGAGTCGAGAGGAGACGGCCGATGTCTGACGGGATCGAGCACGTTCCGGGTCGGTGTGGCGGACGAGCGGTACTGGTCGGCACGCGGATGCCGGTATGGTGCCTCTCTCGACTGACGCCGATGGAGGCGCGGACGATGTACCCGCACCTCACCTCGGAGCAGATCCTGGCTGCTCACTCGTACGCGAAGGCTCACGTTGAGGAGATCGCGAACGACATCCGGGAACAGAGTGAGGACGAGCGGTTTCGATCTCTCGATCCATCTCACCGAGCTTGGAGTGGAAAGGAGTAACGGAAGATGGCGTCGATTCTGGTCATTACTAATCTGGTGTGGGCGTTGTCGTGCTGGCACCTCTGGCGAATGATGCGCGTCGAACGGGAGGCGAAAGAGCGCGCTAACGACTTCGTCGCGCGCGCCCGCATGCGCGCGTTTCCCAAGGACACGGAGGGACAATGAGATGATCGTCGACAGCAAGAGTGAAGAGGGGCCGCCAGAGCCTACCTGCGACCACGGCGTCACGTTTGACCAGAAGGCCGCAGAAGGCATGAGCGCGAACGAGGTGCGGGAGCGATGGCCGCGCGGTTGGTTCACCGTAGAGCAACCGTGTGGGTGCGGTTTCGTCGGGATTGCCTATGCGTCGACCGCGCACTACCTGTGCGGGGATTGGTAAAAGTCAGATGACCCGCCGCGTCTACCAGTTCCCCTTGCGCGCGCCTATCGAGGGCGCGGCTCTCGTGCGCGCGCAGCTCCGCGCGGCGCACGAGTATCGCAATGACCTTGTATCAATCGAGCGCGGCCGGCGCTCCGCGCTCCGCGCCGTCGACGACGTGCCCGCCGTGCGCGAGGCGATTGCCGTCGTGCTCGCCGCGACCAAGAGCACGCGCCGCTCCGCCATCGCTCTCCTGCGCGATGCCCGCAAAGAGGCGCGAGCGAAGGCAGCGGACGAGCTGGTGCGCATCGGCGTGCTCGACGCACAGGCCCGGCGCGACGCGCGAGCGATCACCCCGACGTGGTGGGGCACCTACCTCGATATCGAGGCGGCCCACAATCAAGCGCGATCGGCGCCGCTCTACGAGCCCGACGCCGTGACGCCGAGTGACCCCGCGTTCGCGCGCGGCCCCCGCCTCGGCCGCGAGGCATTCGCGCCCGACGACGCGCGCGCCGCGTGGTGGCTGGGCGACGGCCAGATCGGCGTGCAGCTCCAAAAGGGCCTACCGACGCCGGGCGCGCTCGCCGGCGCCGACACGCGCGTGCGCCTCGTGCTGCGCCCCGCGGACCATCCGCGCGACCGCTACGGCACGCTCTGGCTACGGGTGGGCTCCGAGGGGCGCGACCCGGTATGGGCGCAGTGGCCGATCAAACTGCACCGCGCGATCCCCGACTCGGCGATCTGGAAATGGGTGCGCGTGTCGGTCGCGCGCGAGGGCACGCGCGAGCGCTGGTCGGTCGAGATCACCGTCGACGACGCCGCGCCGCGACCTCGAGACCTGGACCGCTCGCTCGCGGGCGCCATCGCGGTCGAGTGGGAGTGGTCGCTGCTCGACTCCGGCGCGATCCGCGTCGCGCGCTGGGCCGACACCCGGGGCGGATCGGGCGAGCTGCTGCTGCCGGAGCGCATCGCGACCGGCATCCGCAAGCCCGACGGAATCCGCGCCGTGCGCGACCTCGAGCTCAACGCGCTCAAAGATTCGCTGCAGCAAGCGCTTCGCGAGGCGTCGGACGTCGCGACTCCACGCCCGCCTTGGCTCGCGGACGCCGCGAGCACGCTGCACCTCTGGCGCTCGCCCGATCGATTCCGCGGCCTGCTCTATCGGTGGCAGCGCGAGCGCTACGACGGGGCGCGATCGGCCTACGAGATGCTCGAGGCGGCGTGCCACCGCGACGACCACCTCTACGACTACGAGGTTGGCGCTCGCCGCGGCGCCCTGGGTGCCCGGCGCGACCTGTACCGGTGCGTCGCGGCGCGCTGGTCGCAGAGCTATCGCACCGTGCTCATGAGCGATCAGGACCTCTCGCGTGAGGCTCGCTGGGGCCCGGAGAGCGAGGTGCGTTTCACGGCGGGATGCTTCGAGCTACGATCGTGTCTGCGCAACGCGTTCGGCGATGCCGACGCGATCGACTCGCGATGGCGAGACGCTCCGGGCGAGCAGGAGGATCGCGAGTGGTGCGAGCGCACGCGCGACGCGTGGAGTGCGGGGGGCGCTCGCGGCGATGGCAGATTCGCGATACGAAAGGAAAAAACGACGAATGCATGGGCAGCGCGCAAGGCGAAGAGCAAGGCAAAACGCGGCGGCGATGAGGCCTCTCGCGATCCAGACGGCAAGGGTGCAGAATGATTCAGGATCTGCGAGACGCCTCGCAACGCCAGCGCAGGGGCCATGACGCTGCGACTACACTGAATGGAACGCTGCCGAGACTGATGGCTTCCTCGCAACGCCAGCGCAGGGGCCATGACGCTGCGACGAGAAAGGGCTCGTGGAGCAGGGCTTCAAGTGGTCGCTCGCAACGCCAGCGCAGGGGCCATGACGCTGCGACTTAGGCAGCAGACGGAGGAGGATTCGCGGCTGAGCGGCTCGCAACGCCAGCGCAGGGGCCATGACGCTGCGACAAGGACACCGAGGAGCACGTTGAGTTCTGGTGAGCGGGCTCGCAACGCCAGCGCAGGGGCCATGACGCTGCGACAAAATCGTTGTCGAGGTGATTCGCCGCCCACCAAAGACGCCAGCGCAGGGGCCATGACGCTGCGACGCGGCTCCTTCCCAGAATCTCCGATGCGCCCGCGTCGGACTCGCCCTCTTTGACCTACCGCCCGGGCTCGACATATTCTAGCCCGTGTGAAGCCTCTTACCGGCCTTTTCATTCTCAGCGGCGTCGCCGCCGCAATAGGTATTGCTATCGCGCTCGAGAAAAGCGCTCAAGCGACCAAACCCACGAACATCCCACCGCCGGGCGTGCTTCCAACGCAAGCGAAGACCTGCCCCGCACCATCGCCAGGAACGACGACCGCACACGCGCCGCAGACTCTCACGGCGCACTATGCCGCGACCGGCACGACGTTGCAGATGACCGTCGGCGACAAGCTACAGACCGAGCTTCTGCTGACACCGCCCGGCAGCGACTGGACGCTCGCGTCGAGTGACGCGAACATCCTCGCGCTCGATCCGAACGCGGTGCACGCGATGATGCAGGATCCGACGGGTCTCGGCACCGACGTCGTGGACATTTGGGACGCCGTAGGTCCGGGAACGTGCACGGTGAGCGGCACGCAGACAGGCATGGGGGGCAAGTTCAGCTTAACAGTCAACGTCGGATGCCCGACGTAGAGGCCACCACGCCGCCAGGCAGCGACATCGCCATTTTCGATCCGATACCGACGACAGACTGGGGCTTGGTCGCCGTCGGCATCGGCGCGATTGCGTTTGTCACCGCGAGCTTTTTTCTCGCCATCCACCACGCCGGACGCGCCACACGCCACCGCAGCCGAGCTGAGCTACGCTAGCGGACGTGCCGCCCGACGACTTTGACGAAGACGAACGACCTACTTCCCCCGACCTCGTCACGTTCCCGTGCGCCGACTGCGGCGGCGAAGGCGAAGTGCTCGCGGTGCGAGTCGACGAAGCTTGCGCGCACAGGCACGTGCGCGCGACGTGCCCGACGTGCAAGGGCTTGAAGCGCATCGATCGTGAAACGATGGAGCGCTGGAAGCGCCGACAGGTGATCTGATCGGATGCTCCCAGGGTCTTTGTTGACCCACCCTCCAGATCAGGCGTAACCTCGCGGGTAATTGGGGCCTCCTACTTCCCCGTGGGACTCCGGGCGCGCTCGGGGGGGCTCGATAAAACCCGCCCGAGCGCGTTTTTTACTCCCCCTCGATGGTCGCGGGGAGTATCTCGCTCAGGTAGGGCTCGAGCCCCACTTCGCGCGCGAGCCGGTCGAGCGATGGCACAGCGAATGAACCCGACGGCCGATGGATCGGCGGTGGACACGGCAACGTGTCGTGGATCGGGTGCAGCCCCGAGTCATCGGGCGAAGAAGACGGGGAAATCACGACGCCGGAGGGGGCGGCAGCGCGACACCGCGAACCCACCCAGAAGAGCTGCCGATCCCCAATGCCGCGAGCACCAACGGCGCCACGTTGAGAATCACGGCTATGGTGCTCGCCGTCGCGGGAACCATCGCCGCGAGCTTGGGCAGCGCGTAAAGGGCGATGACTAAGGCGACGATGATCCAATGCGGCGGCGTGAGCTTGAGCTTCATGGGTTCGAGAGTACAGCGAGAGCGGACGGACAAGCAACGAGCTTGACCTCACGCGACGCGTCGGGGCACGCTCGCGCGATGCGAAAACTGTCCTACATGGTGTGTGCACTGCTATTCGCGACGTGCATCGCAGAGCTGCTGCCCGCGGACGAGGAACTCTCTTCGGACGTGGTCCTCGCGATGATGTCGCGTGTTCCATCGGAACGATCCGGGCCGCACGGCAAACCCGCCGGCTACGAACACAGCGGCGATGCTCGAGGTGTAGCGCGAGGAATCGCAACAGCAGCCGCGAATCGCGAGCAAGCGGCGATGCTCGTCGTCACCTCAGCCTACGAGAGCGCGAACGATCCGCACGCGCGCGGCGACTGCGACAGGGTGACGCACGACTGCCCGAGCAAGGGAGCCTTCCAGCTCAAAAACGTGCGGGAGGAAATCGCGGACGATCCGGCCCAAGCGGCGCGCGTGTGGCTCTCGCTCGCGGCTGACGCCGAGATGCGCTGCTCCGCGAATCCGCCTGAAGAGCGCCTTGCCGTGCTCGCGAGCGGGAGCTGTAACCGCGCCCGAGGCAAGGCCCGCCGCAGGGCCGAGACGGCCCGCGCGATCGTCTGGTAGGCTTCTCGCGCGAACTGCGGCAAGAGATACGGCCCTGCCGATGTGTGCGTTAGGCAATAACCATCGTGGGTAGCCGCCCCGGGCTGCCGCGCTTGTCTCGGCACACGACATCCACGTCAACCTGAAACGGTCCCGACGCGAGCAACAGTGTTTGCGTGGGAAACAGTTGCCACATGCAGTAATCGCACGTCTCGACTTGCTGCACGTTCGACAGACCCCGCTGGTACGCGGTGAACGGTAGAGAAAAGAGCTGTCCCGGCGTCAGAGGCACCCCAGCCCCGACGTATCCAAGCTGCGCGTACCCCGCCGCGTCCGGCGACGAGCACCACGCTTCGCCGTACGCCATCGCGTCGGCTGCGCTGCAGGTCATCCCTTCAAGATCGCAGCCGAGGTGCAACCGAAGGGGTTGACCGATCGGCAACTTCAACGTGCGCGCGCGCGTGGCGGCCCTTAGGCCGTCGGTCCCGCCCGCGATGTCGTTCCACCCACTGATGCGGGCTTCGGCAATCGGTGAGACACCGAGCCCCGCGGCATGAATGCCGGCGATTTCGTCGATGGCGAGGTTGTCGAGGTAGCGCTCAACGAACGCGATCCCCGTGCGCGTGCCGGGAAAGACGTACGCGGCGAGCTCTTTGGCGCGTTCGACCGAAACGGGCGAGAGGCAATCGACACCGACGCTGCCGAACGGAATCTCGACGATGTTCACGTGTGGGAATCCTCTTCTTCGCCGCCGACGGCGGCGAGGTCGGTCTGCGTCTCGGTCGTCGCACGTAGCTCCGCCAAGAGCGACGTGCAGCGCATCTGCACGACCGTGAGCTGTTCGGTGAGCTGCGCATTGTCGCGGAAGGTGCTCTTGATAAGATCCACGAGCAAGTGCAATCGCGCTTCGAGCACGTTTCGGCCTTGGCCATCGCAATGCGCGAGCGCGTCAAGCGACTCGTCGTCCATCGGCGGCCGGTACGTCACGGTCAGTGCCCTCGCAGGGTGAAGTCCCACACGAGCACGCCCGACAAGACCAAGAATACGAACCCCAGCACGGAGAACGCCAAGCGCCACACCCGCGACGACACGGCAGCGGCTTCGCGTCGGACCCTCTCCAGTTCTTCCTCCCGTTCCTTCAACTGCTTCTCGGTGAGCGCGACGCGTACGACTTCGTGAATCCGTTCGGATGTCGTGACGGTATCGCGAACGCCCGGATTGGTCTTCTCGCGTTCCTCGAACCGATCAAACAACTCCTCGGCAATATCGTGCGCCGAGGTCACTTTTTCGCGGTGACGATGATCTCCGTTGGCCTCGGCCTCCACGACGCTGACACGCGAGTCCAATTTCTTGACGTTCGCCTCGAGCTTCTTGTTCGTGTCACTGAGCAAAGTCACCGCGAGCTCGAGACGCTCGGTCGCGTATTCGCTGCGACCCACAGCGGTTTCGAGCCTCTCGACGGCCTTTGTAATGGTCGGGATCTCGCGATAGAGCCCCGCCGCAATCGTGGCCGTCTGCTTCGCGAGGGCCTCCCAGTCGCCTTCGCGAAGCGGCGGGGTTGCCTGAGGGATGCGCCCCGCCGGCCGCGGAATGGGCGGACGCTGGGGGTCTGTCGCGTCCCGGCGATCGTCGGGCATGGGCGGCGGGGATCAGGCTGCGCTCGGGGGACGCCAGTAGTAGTAGGCCAGAATGGGCTTCGGGATGCCGTTCTGCATGCCGCGATCGTTGGTCTCGAGCCACCAGATGCCGCCGACATTGACGGGCCCTCGGCCCGTGCGCCCCGGATGCACGTCCTTCCATGGGAGCGCATTCAGCGCGGCCACGACGTTCGCGGGGGTCGCACCATGCCACATCGTCCACGCCTGGCGCGGTTCCGGCTGCGGCGACGGCGCGGGCGCGGGCTGCTTGGGCTGCTGCGGCGCCACTTGCAGCAGCGACGCGTTGAAAAACGCCCCGTAGCCCTTCGGTGCGCCGGTCAACGCCCCAAACCCTTTCGCCGGAGCCCCCGCCCCCGTCGTGGTCGTGCACGTCGTCGAAGGCGTCGCCGCCGCCAGCGCGGCCCCCGAGAAGGCGCCGAGCAGCGTCCCGCCGGCCGACGCCCACAGCTTGCCGGTCTTGCCGCGCAATTCTCCGCCAACGAACGCCCCAGCCAGCGAGCCGACCAAGGCTCCGCCGGCCGCCGCGAGCCCCACGCCAAACTTGCCCGCCATCCCGCGAGCGTAAAAGATAAGCTCGGGTTTGACAATGCTCATCTGGTGCGTCGTCGGAGCCCTCACGGGCGCGTTTCTCGCGACGATCTTGCGAAAGCTGTTCAACAAATGACCCAAGTCACCCCGACCCTGACGCCGAGCACCGCCGCCGAGGTCGCCGGAGCGCTCGTGTGGGCTCGCGGGCCGTCCGCCCCCGCATCGCAGTGGTGGCTCCTGCCGCTCGCGCAGTCGGCGCTCGAAACGGGCAACTGGAAGAGCATGTACGACTGGAACGTCGGGTTCACCGCCCTTCGAGCCTCGCCCGATTACTTCACCCTCGGGTCGAACCCGAACCACTTCGATGCGTTCACAGCCCTCGGCGATGGGTGCAAGACGTTCGTCGGATGGCTCGGCAAGCACGGCGCGCTCGCCTCGGCCGACGCCGGTGACCTCAACGCGTACGTCTCGACGCTGAAGGCGGGCAACTACGCGGGGCCGAGCGGTTACGACGCCTATCAGGCCGGACTCGCGTCGCTCGCCAAGACCTACGCGGGGGTGACGCCCATCCCCTATTCGCCCCCTGAGCAACCGCTCGTCCTGCGGCCGGCGACCTCGCCGTGGCCCGCGCTTCTAGGAGCGGCGGCCATCGTTGGAGCCGCGGGGGCTGCGGCGTATGCTCTGCGGGGCATGAGACCGGTGAGGCGGAGGGCGTACGGATGAAAGGCTCGACCATCGGAATGCTCGTCGGCGTCGGCGCCGGAGTCGTCGGCGTGGGCCTGGTCGGTTCGGCCCTATCCGACATCCAGACCGCGGCGGCGAAACAGCCCCAAGCCCCCCAAGCGCTCACCGTTTCCACCAGCGCGAAGGTGAAAGAGGTAGCAGGGGGCGCTTTGATCCTCGGCGGCATCGGGTTGCTCCTCGCGAGCGCGGTCAAGGCGTTGTCGACGGGACCTCGCGAGAACCCGGAACTTGAAGAGCCCGCCGCCGAGGAAAAGACGTCGGACATCCAGTCCTTGCTCTTCAGCAAGAAGGCGGGATGGACCGTCGCGAAGGCGAAGGCGTGGGCGCGGTCGCACAAGATGAAATACGGCGACGTCGATGAGACCGAGCAGCAAGTGCATTTGCGGCAAGAAGATCCGGAGGAGTTTGCGAGATTCGCGACCAAGCCGTTTGGGCGCGGGATTCAAGCTCGCCTGGGCTTCTACGCGTGATTTTCCCCGTCCTCGGCCCCACTACCTACTGCGGCGTCTGGGGCGACCCCCGCGGCTCTTCGACACATAAAGGCGTCGACATATGCGCCCCGATGTCGACGCCGATCGTCGCCGCGTATGACGGCACCGTCTCGAGGGGGACCGACCCCTCCGGCGGCAACGTCATCGTCGAGAAGCTCGCCGACGGCAGCGCGGTCTACTACGCCCACCTCTCGGCCTACGAAGGCGCCTTCCCTCGAGCAGTTCGAGCGGGCGAGACAATCGGCTACGTCGGGATGACGGGCAGCGCCGCGCTCGTCGGAATCCCACATCTGCATTTCGAGCGATGGAGCAACGGCATGTACACGACGCCGTACGATCCGATGCCCGAACTCCGAGCCGCGCAGCGTTCCCAAGCGCTCCCTCAACGACCCGCGCCGTTCCCCGCCCTCTTCGGCGCCGCGCTCATCCTCGCGACGTCCGCCGGCCTAGCCTTCCTGCTCCGAGCCCATCCTTTACCCCGCAGGAGGCTTCGCGTAGCCTAGGGCGAGGGCCAATGTACTACGACATCCGCGCATTCATTGCACGCATCACCGCGCGGCAGACCGTCACCGACAACCAGTCCGGCATCACCTTCACGGACCTTTTCGGGACGGGACCCCTCGGCACCGTCACGCAGACCACGAACGCCAGCTTCTCGGGCGGCGACTTCATCGCGTGGATCTTGCCCGCCGGCAACACCGTCACCGCGACTCCAGACCTTCCGATCATCATCCGGGCGACGACGAGCATCACGATCGCCGGAACGATCACGGCCGACAACAAAATCACGACCGCGTCGGAGGGCGGCCTCTACATCGGCACCCCCGTCGCTTCCTACGGCGGCAACGGCGGAAACGGCGGGTCTCAAAGCGGTGAAAGCGCGACGACGCACTACGGCCTCGGACAGGGCTCGCTCACCAACCCCTCGACGTACCCGTTCTACGCCCCCGGCCTCGGCTTCGGCCTTCCGACGCTGGACAGCGTCGCTGGACAGCCCAGCAATATAACGGCCAACGGTTTCACGGGGCTCTCGACGGCGAGCACACAAGCCAACGGCGCGCAGGTGAGCGCGGCGGCCTTCACGGCGCGATTGCGCTCGAGGGCTACGATGGCGCTCATGATCATTGGCGGCGCTCCGGGAGCCGCGGGGCTCGCAGGTGGGCCAGGCGGTATGGGCGGGGGGCAGCTCACCAACTCCGGCGGCACCGGAGGCGCGGGGGGCGCGGGCGGCAACGGCGGGGCCAGCATCATTCTCATCGCGCCGACGATCACGTTCGCCGCGACGGCTGTCCTCACATCGCTCGGGGGCGCGGGTGTGGCCGGGAGCGTGGGCGGCAACGGCAACAACGGCGCCGCGGGCACGGGAGGAGGCGGAGGTGGCGGGTCGGGGGGCGGAGGTCAAGGCGGCTCTGGGGGTTTGATTTTCGCCTACGGAGCGAAGATTACCAACGCTGGGGCGACGACGACCGTCACGGGCGGTAACAACGGAGCGGCCGGGGCAACGGGCGGCGTCGCAGGAACGAACGGAGGCGGCGCGGGCGGCAACGGAGGCAACGGCGGCGTCGGGTCCGCCGGGGTTTTGGGGACCAACGGGTTCGTGAGCATCGCGAACATCATCTGAGGATGGAATGAAAGGCACAGGCTTCGGCTATTCGGCGCTCGAGAAGACCACCCGAGCCCTACTCGGCCTCGTGCAGAATGCGGGCTCGGTCGTTGGGATTCCGGGCACGGGCCTGTGGCACTCGGTCGGCGGCATTCTTCAGGGAGCGGCCTTCCTCGGCGCCGCAGCGACCTTCCCTGTCGTCAACGCTGCAAGCACGGATCTCGCGTACGTCGGCGTCAGCGGCGACTCGACGATGGCCGCGACAGGGGTGATGGTCAACGTGGCCATCAACGGCGCGACGGTGCCGGTCGCGGGCGCGCTGACGACCGGCAACGTGCTGCAGGTCACGGGCGTTTCGGCTTTGGGATACGCGCCCATCAACTTAGGAGGTGGGGCGAACTTCGTCACGGGCGTTCTCCCAACGGCCAATCAAGCCCCGCAAACGCTTACGCTGACGGGCGATGTCACGGGCACGACCGCCGCGAGCGTCCTCTCCGCCATCAGCGGCGCGAGCCCGATCGTTGTTACGCCGAACAACTTACAGTGGGCGGCTGGAGCCACCGGACCGAAGCTATCGCAAGCGGTCGCCGCTGCAGCCGGCTCTAGCTTCACGTGGCAGCCACAATTTGCGACAACGGGAGCGAGCGGATCGGCCATCATCAACGTCGGGCCGCCGGGGACCGGGACGACTGAAGCAGCGCTTCTCTTCCAGCGCAATTCGGTGACGGTGATGGCCTTCGGTCAGTTCCTAGCTCTGACCGGTACTGCGTTGTGGCTAGATACCACTGCAGCGGCTCAGACCGCGCTAAATTATACGTTGGGGGTCAACGCGACGGCTGTGTTCCTCAACGCTGGCACCGGTATCACGTTCTCGATTGCCGGCGTAGCGAAGATGACGCTGCAGCCCGGCAACCTCTCCTTCGTGGCTGGTGCCGGCGCATCAACAATCCAACAGACGAGTCAAGTAGGTAACACCGCGGCGACCGGACTGACGATCAGCGCGCAGAACGCAAGCCTTGCCGGTGTTGGCGCCAATCAGAACGGCGCGAAGCTCACGCTCGCTGGCGGCAACTCGACGGGAGCTGGCACCGGCGTTGGCGGTCTGGTCTCGATCAACAGCGGTTGGCAGGCGAGGCAGTTTACAGCAACAAGCAACTATACTGCCGACACCAACGCGAACGTCAGCGACTGCATCATATTTGTCAATCAGACCGGCGGCGTCACCATTACGCTTCCGCCTGCGCTAGGTAGCCGGATGATCTCCATCAAAGACATCGCTGGCAACGCTGCCGCCAACCACATAACCATCAGCCCCGCTGCTGGAAATATCGACGGCGCCGCATCGTATGTGTTGAACCTGAATTTCGCAGGGGTGCTGTTAGGGAGTGACGGGTCCAACTGGTTCGTGCTCGCTGGGTATAACGGCACGGTGATCTGAGTCGTGACGGTAGTTCGCGGTTCGCAATCGACGCTGTCTTTCTCGCCGCAGAACGTAGACGTGCGAACGTACGGCGCCGTCGGAGACGGCACGACCGACGATCATGATGCGATCAATAACGCCGCTGCGGCATTAGCGCCAAACGGCGGGACACTGTTTCTATTCGGGCAGCACCACGTTGCGTCCAACCTCACGTTTGCGGCCAACGTCGTCCTCGACTTTCAGCCTGGCGCCACGCTCCTGCCTGATTCCGGTACAGTCATCACACTGCCGCCGGGAATCGACGCTACGAGAAAGCAGCATATCTTCGATTACTCGAACGGCGGTAGCGTGCAGTGGGCGCTCATCAACGCGCTTATCGTTCCTTGGGCCGGTCCAACGCATGTGAGCGTGTGCTGGTGGGGCGCGGACCCGACGTACACGAGCGATAGCGCACCAGCGTTCAATAACTGCATTGCGGCGCTAAACCCGCAGCCGTTCTCGAATGCCTCCGTCGGCGTAGGCTGCAAGATCGAAGTGCCGACTGGCAAGTACAAGCTGCTCTCGAGCGTTCACATCTTCCGATGCGTGTGGATGATCGGCGACTGCGGAGCCTATCGTCCAGCGACCGTGTTTGCACCGGTCGCGGGCATCCAGGGAGTCATCTTCCACGAGGGTATCACCTATAGCACGATCGTCGGCGGACCTGCGTCGACCAATGCCGACTCGGCCAACGCGGTTCTCGAAAATATCGCGATCCTTCCGGCGTCCAAGACTGTTTATACGGTCTACTCCGCTAACGACTCGACGATCGTCAACGGGAGCGTGCGCGTACCGAACTTCGGCTCCAAGTGGGTAGCCAATCAGGCCGGGCGCACCGTCAACACGTACGTGCTGCCGAAAAACAATTACTCGGGGTACTATTACAAGATTACGTCCGTCTCGGGGACGGCGACGACGGGCGCGACCGAACCGTCGTGGGGCACGACTATTGGCGGTACGACGACCGACAACGCAGGAGCGAATCAAGTCGTCTACACCAATATCGGCCTGCACGTTCCCGGCTTCAAGATGACCGCGCAAAACAGCGGCACGACGTCGGCTGCAGGGAGCCAACCCCTATGGGCGCTCGGCGCAACCGATGGCATCAATCAGACTGCTGTCAACGACAACGGTATCACCTGGCTCATGGGCGAGATCGGCTGCTGCGTTCGGATGTTCCGTAACGGGCAGGTAATACGCTGTCAGGCAAATAACAGCGAAGGCGACGGCATCCGTATCTACGCAGATCATGGCGCAGTCATCGGTACGACGGCCAATAAATGGCTCGTTGATGAGACCGACACGAATAGCAACTCTGGAAGCGGTCTATTCGTATCTGGCTCAGACGCCAACGGTGGAAGTCGAAAGGGCGGCAATCAGACCGCCAACGGACTCTTCGGGGAGCTCGATAAGAGCTTTCTCGGAAATAGCTACTGGGGCGGCGTCAACGCGACCAACGGTTATGGGTCCTACGCCGCGACCGATCCCAATAACTCGAGTCAGTTCTTTGGTGTGTACACCGAGGGCGACCAGCCTCCGGCGACCCTCCTCGGTAACTCTCGCCAGTACCCGGCCAACGATTCGGCGGGCACGACGAGCTACGGCGTCGGTCAGGTGTACGCGAAGGGCGCGCTCAACCCCTTCAAGATCCTCACCAACAGGCAGGGCATCGGCGGCAGCTCAGCGTACATCGTCAACTATGGCGAGCAGAACGTCCCCACAATTCTCTCGTTTCAGGCCGCAGCCGACGCGACTCCGATTCGCTTCCAGTATTTCGATGCCGTCGGAGCGGTGAAGTGGCAACAGTGGACGTACAGCGGCGCCAACAGCCAGGGTGTCGCCGGCATCGCATTCAACAGCTACGCGCACCGCGAGGGACAGTCGACGTTCTCGGCGCCGCGCGGGATCTTCATCGGGCCGGATAATACCGGCGTCGGCGGTGGCTCGCGCGACTCCGGACCACGTATCTTCAGTGGTACCGCGCCCCCCAATGCCGCCGGTGGGGGCGGCAGCATCAACTATTTCCGTGTCGGCGATTACGAGATCAACGACACGCCGCTGGTCAACGGCATCGCAGGATGGATCTGTGTGTTGCGCAACGCGTTTAGTACGAGCGACTGGGTCGCCGCGCACGGTTACGGCGGCGCCGCGCTGCTCAATCCCGCGAGCGCGCCGACCAAGATTTTCCGCGCCATCACCAGCGGTACCAGCGATCCGTCTACAGAACCCAACTTCGCGAGCATCTCCGTCATCGGCAACACTATTGCTGAAGCCACCGGAACACTCGTCTGGGAGTTCTATTGCACCGGAGCAGGCGTAAATCCGACGGCAAATCCCCCGTGGCAGCCCGTCTCCGCGCAATCGGGAAGACACCGTCACGACATTACTGCCGCAGATGTCACTGCCGGAAGCTACACGCTCGGGTCGGTCCTGACACAAGACCAGTTCGCGCACGTCATCGAGATTACCGACAGCGGCGCTCTGCTGACGGGCGCGATCAACGTCATCGTGCCGACCTTCGACGGCTACGACTGGATCTTCAGCAACGCCACGACCAAGAGCCTGACGTTCAAGACCGCCGCCGGCGGCGGCGTGACGCTCGCCGCCGGCGCGAAGGGTCGCGGATACTGCGACAACACGAACGTGGTGTCAGCCTAATCTTGACGCGCGTAGCCCCCGCGTTCCCTTGACGCTCGCGCCCTACGCGGACTACCGTCGAACCGCAGGAGCTGAAACCCCGAATGAACCGCAAAACCCGCCGGGCCACAGAAGCGGCATCCGCGCCGCCCGCGCCGCGTATGACCATCCCGCTGCCCAAGAAGTCGCACGCCGAGTGCATCGCCCACCAGAAGCGCCTGCGCGACGCCAAGTGCGTCGTCGCCGACTTCGTGGGTCTGCTGCTGAACGCGCAGAACGAGGTGGGCAAGGCCAGCGCAGCGGCGAATGACTTCGCGCTGCGTGTGCTCCAGGAGGCCGGCGTCGCCGCGCCTGAGTGGAACCTCGATCTCGACACCCTGATCATCAAGAGAGTCCAATGATGCAAGGACCCTGCACGACCTGCGGCGGCGGCGGCATCCTGCGGTGCCCGAACTGCCACGGCTACGAGCAATCCGCGGCGAGCACAGACGTCGCGATGAGAGAGCTCGCAGCGCTGCGCGAACGAGCGAAATTGCTGCTTTTTGAGCTCGGACAAATCGACCGCTTGACGGCGTACATCGGGGGCCGGGGGGATCTGCCGGCGCACGTCCTCGGCGTGCTGACACAACTCCGATCTCGGATTGACGAGCTGTCGGCCGACCGCGGGTCATTGCGCGAGGTCGTCGCGGGACTCGAGGGCGAGCGGGCGTCCCTGACGCGTGAGCTCGCTGCGAGCCAAGTCAAAGGCGCCGAGCACACGAAGACGATCGCCGACCACGAAACGACGATCGCGATGCACCTTAGGACTATCCAGGCACACGCGGCGGTCATCGACAACGGCCAGCGGGCGTACGAGACGCTCGAGAAGAGCTACCTGGCGCGGTGCAAGTAAGGAACGTCGGATGGTGCGCGCGCTGGCGCTTTTACACCTGGGCGATGAGCCGCACGCTGTTCGCGCTCGCTAAGGCCCTGAGCGATGCAGCCTTCGAGGCCGTCTTCGACGACTGAGCGGCGTGTCACTCACGCTCCGCGTGAAAGTTCGGTGTGCGTCGGGGTGGCGGGCGGTTTCCCAACGCATC
>JGI12269J14319_10001969_pt1 | contig 20157 bp, 27 predicted proteins | sample PeaSoiSIISIP2007_FD_14319 | JGI IMG/M metagenome (IMG submission 14319)
GGCGATGGCGGTGCCCAGCCAGTGGCTCGTGGTGACGAGGAAAGTGGCAGCCAGCCGGTGGACCACGGTGCCGGGGATGCGACCCCGGTTACTCCGGCGGTCACTCCGGATGCTGGAGTGGATGCGGAGGCGGGAGTGGATGCGGGTCAAGCGTCCGGATCGTCGTCGGGCGGTTCAGACTCGGGTGAGGTGGACAGCCCGTTTTCGAGCCTCGATTCGTCCTCGGGCGCCGATTCCGGTGGTGACGACGCCGGGACGAGTCTCTGTTGCTTTCAATCGAACTCCGTGCTCCCGAATAAGTGCGGCAACCCGGGCGTGACGTGCCGCGGGATCGGGTCTGCCTGTGAAGTCGTCTCTTCCCAGGCGCCGTTCGTGTTGGAGTACTACGGCACTACCAAGGTGTGTATGTGACCTTGGCGAGCCTTTTTTACACCAGCGTAATCGGTTGCGAAACAACCGGCGCCCCCAAGACAAGCGACAGCGTGCGCGCGTAGAGGCCGGAGAGCTTGGTTGGTAGCGGATTCGACGCCAGCGTGCGGGGCACGACCACCGTGGCGGTCGCACCAGACGTCTGTCCGGTCACGGTCTCTCCCTTGACGAAGCCCTTCTGGACCGAGCCGGAATTGAAAGCGAGCATTCCCGACTCGTCGACACCTGGATCATCGTAAAGCACTGTGGCCGACCCGGTGCTCTTCTGTCCCTTCACGGTCTCGCCCGGCGTGAACGGTCCACCTGCGACGTCGACGTACGTCAGCGCCGGCGCCGTCGTTTGCGGCAACGTGAACTCCGCGAGCAGCGTCATGAGGTGCGCGTTGTCCGGTGGCGCCGCCTGCGTGGGGCCGCCGCCTGCTGCGGCGGGAGACACGAGGACCGCCGAGGTTGTGACCGCATCGGCCTCCTCGTTCACCGACTGCGCGTAGCGGTGCTTCTCCGCTGCGGGGGCGATCTCCGGGCGCGTGAGGCCGGTATACGGCGTCGTAAGCTCGACGAACGTCTCGCTGACCGCTGCGATTTCATAGATCGTTCCCAGTTGCGCGGCGAATTCGACGGTATTGGTCGATGCGATGATACCGATCTGGCTCACCGTCGTCAGCACAACCGAAGAGTCCTTCTTGACCCAGAAGTCCCCGGCGAGCTGGGGAGCGCTGTTCTGCTGCTGCGAGAGCGCGAAATAGCTCGGCGGCAGGTAGATGAGGGGCCTCGTGATCGTCATCTGCGCGGCGTCGGTGAGCGCCGGGAAGTCCGCGGGCGTGGCGCGGGAGGGGATAGGCGGCAGGACGGCCTCGAGCGCGGCGAGCGTGATCTGACCGACGGAGTTCTCGAAGGCTCCGGTCTGTTCGATGAAGCACACGACGATCTCGGCGATGTCGATGCTGCCGCCGGCGAGCGTGACCTGAGCCGGGTACTTGCCCATCAGCTTCGTGTGGACCGTAAATGGACCGGCTCCGGTCGAGTCGCGGTAGGTGAGCGTCATGATCTGCGCGCCGCTGCCGGCTGGAATCGCGGGGGTCGTCGCGACGCCATCGGTGTCGAGATCGCTGGTCGAGTAGAACGCTGCGATTGCGGCGGGCGCCGGGCTCGTGACGGGCAAGCGCGTGTACCGGTCGATGGTGGTCTCGGTCAACGTGTACGGCAGGACGGGTTGACCGGCTGGTGGCGGCGTCAGGGGGCCGGTCGGCCGACACAGAAACGGCGGCGGGGCGGTGGGGGCTCCCAGCACGCTCGTCATGGTGAGAACGAGCACGCGTGTGGCTCCCGGAGTCGTGGGGGTGGGGCCGCCGCCAGCCGCCGCGTTGTTGACGGTCGCCGTCGCGCCCGACGTGCCGCCGGTGATTGTGTCGCCGTGCGCGAATAGGCCGACGACGGTTCCTTCGACGAAGTAGAGCGTCCCGTTCTCTTCGTCGACGGCAACCGTGGCGGTTCCACCACCCGGTGCGTCTGTGACGGTCTCGCCGGGCACAAAATGGCCCGCCTCCCCCGTGACCGTCACGCCGCCGATCGAGACGACGTCGCTCCCGACGGTGAGCCCGAACGCTTGCCCGAGCACTTGGTCTGTCCCGTCGGACGAGTAGAGCGGAACCGCGGCGAGCTTCGCGGCGGCCTGCGTGGGCGTGTAGATGGTGTTGGTCGTCGCGACGGAGAAGGCGAGGGTGATCTGGTTCGGGGCCGCCATGCCCGGCAGCGTAGCCGGTTTCGGTGCGGGATGGGCAAATGCAACTTGACACAAGTTGCAGCAAGCTGTAGCTTCCTGTTCGACCCTCGTAGCTCAGTGGATCGAGGAACCCAAGCTCCCTGACCACTGCGAGCACTGCGGCGTCATCGGCGAGATGTCGATGGTCACCGTCGATACCGAGTCCACGGTCGCCGCCATGCACGCCAAGGGGATGCGAGCGCTGCGCAACTCGCGGTGGACGCCGAAGCTGAAGCCCAAGCCACCGCCCCTGCTCGTCGAGAAGCAGCGGGAGCATGACGGCGACGTGGTGGTGCTTCGCCTCCGCGACTTGCGCGGGGGTCAGGACGTGTTCACCGTCGTGCCGCGCGCCGAGGTGACGGACGGTCTCTTCGACGACGTGCCGTGTGTTCGCCCGGAGACGATCGCGATGCTCTACCGCCCGCCGGCGCAAGGCGCGACCTGGGTGCTGTCGTTCGAGAATAACGAACGGATGCGGGTGCGGCTGAACCAGGTGGTGTTCGACGTCGCGGCGTGAGCCAGTCGCAGGATCCGGCGAGTACGATGATTGACAACGTAACCCGTTGAAGTACGCGCGCTGGGCGCTATGATTTCGTGCATGGGACCGCGTCCGAAGCCTCATCCCACGCCGCAACGCGACGCTAGCGGGCGCCCCGTGCTGCCGCCGGAAGAGGCCGAGGGCGCACACGAGGTTCTCGACGATGTGGACGTCGAGGGCCACCTCCGATGGCTTGAGACCGGCGAAGGTGAACCGTTCCCTCGCCGTCGCGAGCAGTGCGACTGATCCGGTTGACCCGAGGGTACGCGCGCTGCGTCGCGCGCCTTGTTCCCGGCGGCAGCACGACGAGCCAGAAGCTGAACGCCACGATCCGTGAGCTGGCGCGTGCGCCAAGGCTACCGCTGCCCGGGGACATTGAGGGGCTCATCCCGCCGTCACTGCCGGCGTGCGTGCGACGTGTTCCGGGAGCGGCGCTCTGGCTCTGGTACACCGCCAGCGATACCGAGCTGACGTTGCGCGCGCTCACGGCGGCGCCGCCGTAGCTACGGACCAGCCCGCCGCCCAGGCGGCGATGTCGGTGCCGTCGTTCGAGCGCCGCGAACGCATGCGGGTGCGGCTGGAGCAGGTCGTGTCGATGGCGCTTGGGCGTTCAGAATTGGATGGGCTTCCACGGACTGGCGCCTTCGGGCAGGCAGTCGCCTGCCTTGTCCAATGGGGCGCGCCGCAGCGACTTCTTCTCGAGTAGCCCAACTTCGGCCCGGAGCATCTTGCGCATCTTCGGACCGACCCTGCGCCGTTTCCCGGGCACGAGCCGTTTCTGCTTCGTGTGGATGGTCTTCATCTTGGCCATGCGCGCCCGGTTCAGCGTAGCTACTCGCACTGGAGTGTGCAAAACCGCGCAGGTCGGGGTCGGGGGGCTCGTGGGCCTTGGTCCGAGCGGCCCTCGCTGCCGAGGCGGCCGAGCGGGCCGCGGCTGCGTAGCGAGGGGGGGGGGCCCGGCTGGCCTCCGCGCTCCGCTACGCTTCGCGACGGTTCCCATGAGAGGCGCCCGGCCGGGAGACGGGACAAGAGCCCATTTCACGGAATTGATCGCCTGAGCCCGATCCGTACTATGACGCGAGGCGCACGTGCTTTCCTTCGAGCTGTACGTTCGTCTAGTGCGAGGAGATCTCTCATGAGCGAGTTCGAGGATCGCGCGCAGGCACACTTCGTTCCACGGGCCCAGTTCGACGAGACCCTAGGGCAGGCGAAGGAGCTGCTTGATGCGAAGGCACTCTGGTGGCGTCTTTCGTCGACCGGCGTGGAGCCCCGGCTGGACCGGCAGATGGTCCAGGAGCGCATCAAGGACGACAAGAAGCGCCGCGTTTTCGAACGGGTGCTCAACCGCGAGATCGTTTGGGCGTTAGACATAATCGCGCTCGACTACGAGCTGTCCCAGGCGTTTACTAACGTTGAGCCGCGCGTGAAGATGAGTGCCATGCCTCCGGCGTTCGTCGAGGACGTCCGCAGTCGAGTTGCGAAGGTGCATGAGGTCTTTGCGACGCGCGAGTTCCGGGAGCGCGCGATCCTCCGAAGAACGTGCAAGGGCTCGGCGCTTGAGAACCTCACCTGGGACATCAGCGTGAAGAAGCATGATCTGATCGAGGGTCCGGTCGCTGACGTTGCGTACGCCAAGATCGAGCTGACCTTCTCGGCAGCCCTCCCCGCGGGGTTTCCCCCGCTACAGTTGCGCCGGATGTTCAGCCCGCCCCCGGACGCCATCTCGTTCGACTTCCACGTTGAGGATCTTGAGGCGCTCATCCGCGAACTTGGCATCCTTCGGGACAACCTTCGCCGCCTAGGTGCTCCCGCGGGAGGGGGGACGACGTAAATGGCTGGCGACACCAAACCGCCGGCCTCGCGCAAGGCTGCGTTGCCGGAGCGGCAGCCTGCTCCGCTTGAGCCGCTCTCCACGGGGCCCAAAGAGCGTCCCAGCCTGGCTCCCGTCCTCGACCACCAATGGACGACGTTGCTCTGGCACGTTGTTGGGGTCACACGGTTCGAACACCGACAGGTCGACGAGGACACCCTACGGGTCCTTGAAGAATCGCTGCTGGATGAGATGGACGTGACGGCCTTTCGGATTGAAGAGTCCGTCGGCAAGTCGCTGCGGGGACAGCAGAAGCAGATCGACGAGCTACGGGCGATGTTTGGTACGCGGATGGCATCGAATCCCTATGTGAATCCTCATCTGCTGCTCGATCAGCCACCAGTGGCGGAGCTGGCGTCCGAGAATCTGCGCCAGAAGGTCCGGGACCTCTCCGAAGCCGCGGGCGATGTCGTGGACCGCCACGCCTGCTACGCGAGTCTCCGGACGTCCGTGGCCAAGGAGCGGGACCGCGTGCACGCCGCCGCGACAGATCGCATGCGCGAGTTTGCTCTTGGTCTGATCTACGACGCGATGGGTTGGACGGAGGCACTCGAGATCAACGCGACAGCCCTCCATGAGCTCGCGCGCGCCGTCGATCTCGCCTCCGCGCCGACGGTGTCGGACGAAGACTTCATGAACGTGCGTGAGATCCTCGAAGCCGGTGGGTTCGAAGTCGCACCTCCTCCCCTGCCGGACGAGGAGGAGCGTGATGACGAGGTGGAGGCCGAGCCGGTCTGATGGCAGCAAGTCCCATCCATTTGGATACGCCCGTGTTCGTCGAGCGAGTGTTCGGAAGGGCCGAGATGCGTCGCCTCGCGGACGCCCTGGTCAAGCAGCCCGGAGCGACTTCGTCGAGCTACGTTCGGCAGCAATTCAAGGCGACGTTTCTCTCCGCGGCGGTATTGGCGCACAACAAGCTCAAAGAGACCGGCGACATCCCCGATGCGCTTGAAGCGCTTGACACATACCCTGTTCAAGAAAAACAAGGTCAGAAAGCTCGCAAAGTCATGATCGCCTTGATGCGTCGTAACGAGCCGGTGAACGCGATGATCGCGACGCTGGCGCGTTGGATCGAGGTCGAGATCCTCAAAAAGTTTGATCGTGGTCTCCTGCTCACCGACGCTACGAAGTGCTGCTGGGCAAGCGCGACCCCCCAGCGAGACAGCAACGGCTTCTATCGCTTTCGGGCGAAGTGCACGCTCGAAGAGCGTCAGCCGTGTGCGATCGACGAATTCTGGACGGACCGGAAACACCACCTTCAAGTGATTGCAACGACTGCTGGCAAGGGTGTGCCCAAGCACGTCAACGCTGCGAGCAAGGCGGCCAAAGAGGTTGTCAGCGAGGACAAGCCCCCGAGGGGGAAGCGATGCTGGTACGCGCTGAGCGACGCCGTGATCGTTTGTGAGTCAGCCGTGGGGAGCCAGCTTGCCACCACCAACGTCAAAGACTTCGTACCCCTCGCCGCTGCGGCGAACGAGGACCGCACCGTCGTCCATCCGTTCAAAGTCGGCGGCGGTAAGGCGCCCGCGGCGCCGGCCCCCGCACAATCGACGTCGTGACGATCCGCACCGACCCACTCGTCCCGAAAATACACTACCGGGCCAGGCCCGCTGCCGGCGTAGGCCGGCCGTCGATTCCCGTTCGCTCTACGCAAGGCGCGAGGGCGCTACTCGCCATCGCGGCCGAGGCATTCGGCCGCCGCTTCAGTCTCTGCTGCGGGCCGCGAGGGGTGCCGGCGTCGGGCAATGCCCCCGTCGGTTCGGTTCCTCGGCCGCCGCGTGTACGTCGGCGCGGTGGTGGCCGTGGCGAGCGCGATCGCACTCACGACGATGGCCACGATCGCTGTCGTCCGAGCGACGGGCGTCGCACGACGCGCCGGTGGGCGCGCTGGTGGCGCGATCGAGGGACCAAAGGGGCTTTGCACAATAAAGAGCGCCCGCACAACGATTCGGGAGGCTGCACAATAATTGCGCGACGCGTTAGGAAACTTGGCCCTGGCGTACCCACGCGCGAGCATCGGGTGGCGTGCCAAAGCCGTTCCCGATCATCGAGGCGTTCGGCTACGCGGCTGACGCCGCCACCCCTGAGGCGTTGGACGCGCGGGCGCGGCGCTGGTGTCGCTTCACGGGGACACCGTGCGAGAAGTACCGCCAATACGGGTACGGCAACTGCTCCGTGACCTACGCGGCGGCGGGCGACATGGGCGCCCAGCGCACCTACGCCGTGTGCGACCATCGGCTCGACGGCGAACCGATCGGGCTGGCCCAACGCGACCACTTCGGCGCGACGGAGAGCCGGCTCGTCCCCGAGATCGTGCTTACGAGCCCGCGCACCTCGTTCGATTATGTGGCGTTCGAGGTGGGCTGCATCGAGAACATCATCGCCATCGAGACGCAGGCCATCGACATGCGGGGCGGCGGTGTCGGCCCGGCGTGGAAGGCGTGGGAGGACAGCAAGGTCGACGAATGGCGCTCGTACTTCACTGCGGCGTCGCTCGCTGAGAACCGGAGGGACACCGTGGCCTACGGGGTCAACATGGCGAACATCTACAAGCGCCTCGGTTTGCAGGTCGCCACGAAGGGCACCTATCTCAAAAACGTCGGTGACGTTCCCTTCTACGTCCTGATGCAGGATCGGCCGTTCGAGTACCTCCACACGCGGATCCCATTCGAGACCGTGACCGGACCGTGGGAGATCACGTTCATGACGTTCGATTACGGCGCTCGCCAGCCGGACGGAAGCTACGAGTTCCCCGTGCGTCAGGTCGTACGGACGACGCTGGACAAGTACGTCGCGGCAATGTCCGCCACCCTTGAGGTGTCGGAAACGGCTAGAGCCGACTTCTTGGACCGCGTTCGTCGCAAGGCTGGGCTGTAGCTCGCTCACGCGCCCTCTTGGATCGCCTCGCTGGCGCACTGAGCAAACTCCGGCGACAAGTCAAAACCGATTGCATTGCGCCCCGACTCGACCGCCACCTTGAGGGCACTTCCGGTGCCGCAGAACGGATCGAGCACGGTGCCGCCTGAGGGGCACGAGCTGAGGATGCGGGGACGTATGAGATCCTCTGGGAACGTGGCCGAGTGTCCATCGCGCCCGGCCCGCACGTTGTAGGTCACGACGTCGAGCGCACCTGGCTCGACGGCCTGCATATTGTAGAAGTAGCTCGCGCGACCCTCCTTTGGGCGAAGCGCGAAGTGGTAGAAGTGTTCGTGAGCAAGCCGGAGCCGATCTGTCTCGGGCCGGGGTGGGACGTTCGGCTTGAACCAGATCAGGTCGTTGCGAAGGATCCATCGATCGTCCTGCATGCCGATGGCAAAGCGCGCCGGGACCTGCAAAAGCTGTTTCTCCTGACGGTAGCCGCCCATCGGAGTGCGACGACGGACGCGAGGATTGTTCCCGAGGCCCTGACGCCCGTTCTCTCGGATGCTGGCCCAGCGCGCGAAATACGTGTCGCCGATGTTGACCCACACGCTCGCGCGCGGCTTCAAGGCGTGGCGGATCCGCCCGAGGATTTCAACGAGGTGAGCTACGTACCATTCGGGTACCGGCTCCAAGCCAAGAAGCCCGCCGTGTTCTCGATACCAGGCATACGGAGGCGGACTCTCGACCGAGCCGCCTGCCGCCTTCCACGTGTCAAGGATCTTCCAATCGTGCTCGCCGCCGTAGGCTCGATGCCCCCAGTACGGTGGGCTGGTGATCACAAGGTCAACGCTCTTCGGGACAAGTGCGGCGCCGAGATCGTAGGCATCGCCATGCAACACCGACCCGCTGGCGTCACCTCGATGTCGCTCAACATCGAGCACCAGCTTTAGCTTCGTCTGATGCACCGTGCCGACGACTCTGCGGCCAGAACGGCTCTCCACAGGCGCCTTTTTCTGGCGCACTGAGCGCGCGTTCCCACAGTCTGCCCCCACCTGAACACACACGGCTTTTCCACTGGCCTTATCCACAGCTAGCCCGACTTCCTGGCCGCTTCGTTGGCCAAGTGGCGTAGCCATCCGCTCAGGCCACCGCGATCGTCCTTCTCAGCCGCCCGCGTCCACGCCTCTTTTTCTTCCGCCGTCACGCGGATGAGTACCTGCTCACCTTTGGCTGACCTCGCCTTCTTACGCTTCGCACCCATGCGAGACACTGTATAGACGCTGTATGTCCATGTCAAGCGCTTGACGAGCGGAGCAAACGTAGTTACAGTGTATATATGAACGCAAGAGAGGAACGCGGCAAGACACTGGCCCAGGACAAGCGGATAAAGCGGGTCGAGAGCGCTCTCTGGTTCGTCCCGTCGCAGACGAAGAACGCGGGCGGCTACCTCGTGAACGTCCTGGCCTCGACGTGCTCGTGCCCGGACCACGAAGAGCGCATGGTCAAGTGCAAGCACATGTGGGCCGTCGAGCTTTCGCAGACGGTCACCGTGGAAGAGGGCGCGGACGGATCGCGCACGGTCACGCAGACCACGACCATCCGAAAGACGTACGGCCAAGACTGGACGCACTACAACGCCGCGCAGTGCGCCGAGAAGGAGACCGTCCAGACGCTCCTTCGCTCGCTCTGCGACGGCATCGTGACGCCTCCGCACCCCGGACGGGGCCCCAAGCCCATCCCGCTCTCCGACGCGGTTTACGGCATGGTGATGAAGTCGTGGACGGGCCTTTCCGCCCGACGCGCGACGAGCGACATACGAGCCTGCGCGGATGCGGGCCACATGACGAAGGCGCCGCACTTCAACTCGATCCTCAACTACTTCGAGAAGCCCGAGATGACGCTGCTCCTCTCCGCGCTCATCCAGGACTGCGCCACGCCGCTCACGAGCATCGACACGCGCTTCGCCGTGGACTCCACCGGCTTTGGCACCGTGACGTATCACCGATGGTACGACCAGAAGTACGGGCGCGAGATGAAGCGGGCCACATGGCTCAAGGCTCACGCGATCGTAGGCTGTACGAGCAACGTAATCGCTGCCGTGCACGTGACCGACTCGGACGCCAACGACTGCCCCGAGCTTCCTGCGCTCGTCGAGTCGGTCGCCGCCAACGGCTTCGACATGCGCGCCGTCTCGGCCGACAAGGCGTACCTCTCGCACGCGAACCTTGCGAAGATCGAAAGCGTCGGCGCTGTGCCCTACATCCCGTTCAAGTCGAACAGCGGATCGACGGGCTCGGAAGCGTGGCGCCGCATGTGGGGCCTCTTCATGTACCGGCAAGCCGACTTCGCGGCCGAGTACCACAAGCGCTCGCTCTCCGAGTCCGCGTTCAGCGCGATCAAGCGGAAGTTTGGGCCATCCGTGCGCAGCAAGGGCTTCGTCGCGCAAGTGAACGAAGTGCTCTGCAAGGTACTCGCGTATGACCTGTCCTGCCTCGTTCATGCGATGCACCAACTTGGCGTCGAGCCGACGTTCTCAGGCACGCGCACGCTGGCGGTGGCGTCGTGAACTTCACCCTGAGCCCGAAGGAAGCGGTGAACGTGCGGACGGCTGCGCGGTTCCTGCGAGCCAGCATGGGCGGTTGGCTCAACGTCGCCAAAGCGCTGCACGTCGACGTCTCGACGGCCAAGAGGGCGCCCACGCCCATCCTGGCCTTCCGGCTGGCGCGGCTTGTGGGCGTCGGCGTGGACGACGTTCTCACCGGGAAGTACCCGCCCGCTGGGGTCTGCGCCCACTGTGGGCATGCCGCCACCATTGACGCGGCTGCACAATGATTCGCGCCGCTGCACAACGAACGGGTCGGGAAGGGCAATCATTGTGCAAAGCCGACCAAAGGAATCGAGCGACTGAGCAGATTGAGTCGGCAAGACGTTGGGGATCACGTCAGCTAGGCGACGCCGACGAGGTGCTTCACGACGCGCAGCGAGAGGTCCTGGACGGATGCGAACAGTCCCGCGAACTGCGTCATGTCCTTGACCGGTGGGCGCCAGACTTCACGGCGGCCTTCGACGCCGTGCCCGTAGAAGTCGATGAGGATCGAATCGTCCTGAAGCATGCAGGTGCAGACGACTTGGCGCCCGGGCGCATCAACTTGCAGCGTCGGTCCGTAGAGCTGCAGGGTGCAGTCTCTCCCGGATTCGCGCATCCGCGTGGCGGCGTTGGCGAGCAACCCGTGCAGCAGTGCGAATGCTAGATGCGCGACCACGACTCCTTGCTCGCTTGCGGTCAGGTTGGCGCTCCACTCGCGGAGGGCTTGATCCTCCTGACGCTTGGCGGCGCTGAGGAGGTCCCGCACGGCGTCGTCGAATCCGCCCACGGGGGCAACGTAAGGGCGTGGCCGGTGGTGTCAACGCCCGTCCTCGGCCTCGACGAGCTTTGGCGTCGTTATGCACCGCGGGAGCTGCCGTCGTCCCAAAAAGACCGATACTTCGGGACGGAGCCCACGAAGCACCGCCCGCCACCTACCCACGACGCGACAGGGTTCGGCGGTGGTTCGGCTGGGCAGGTGAGGCTTTTGGCCCGGAGGGTTGGGTGGTACCTTCCGGGCCATGCCTGTTTCCGCCATCGTTGCTGCTTTTCGAGAAGCGATCCGGTCGAAGAAGACCGCTCGCAAAGATGACGTCGATCTCAGTGTTGTTTCGCACTGCGTTGCGCAGGCACTCGCATTGACGCCCGCCGAACTCACGCGGGTGACCGCTGAAGTCCGCGCCGGGATCGCGGAGGGTACCTTCAAAGTCTCGGTGCCACACGACGGGGCCGGCAGCATCGACGAGACCCAGTTGCCGCCCATGCCCAGTCTGCCGCCGGCGACGGTTCACGCGCAGCGGCCCGGGTCGGCGGTGAGCGATCGGCTGGTCACCCGGCTCATCAAAACGTGTGCGACGTTGACCCCGAAGGAACTGACGCTCGTGACCCAGGGGGTGCGGGCGGGGGTGGCGGCGCGGTCGCGCCCATGAGCGACTGGTGTGATACCCTCGGCGACGAATGTACGAGGTCAAGCAGGCGCACCTCGCCCGTGCCATCGACATCCTTCGTGCCGGCCCTCTGACGGCGGCTCAATTCGCGGCTCGGATGTGGCCAGACCGTCGAAACGACGAGGGCGGCGAGCGTTCGCACAGCCAGCAGTCCCACGCCGGTCACGCCTTTCTGCGCCGACTCCTTACCCTTGCGTACGTGGATCGCGTGGGCGATCTCTGGACGATCCGCCAATTCTCCGCGAACGGATCTGCCAGTCATTCTGCGAACGGTTTCGCGGATCCGTACACGAATGGTCTGCCGAATGGTCTGCCGGGTGGCCCCACCAACGGACCAACGAATCATCTCCCGCGGCATTCGCCGGACGCGTTGCAGGATTCACAGGCGGAACGATTGCGGCTCGGGCGGCTTGTTCATCAAGCGGCCGAATCGGTGCCGACCGTCACGCACGACGCCGCGTTCGGCGACATCCGGATCCGATCGATCGCGCTCGACGGTGCGCTTGTTGAAGCCTGCGGACTCGTTGTGCTTTCAGGCGAGAGCATGAACGTTTACCTCCCCTGCGGTGCACAGATGCTCGTCGGCCTCTCGCCGGCGGAGGGGGCGCGAGCACTCTTTTTGAAGTGGACCCAATCGGGTCAACCCCCCGATGTGCCGCGCGCGGGAGCCTGGATTCGCATCGAGGACGGGTTCGTCGCGACGCCGGGCTTTTGGCGCCCCGCAGGAGCGCCGGCGGGTTGGGTCGACCCGGAGGACATCCGCGCACGGATTCATCGTCAGCGGGTCAATGCGGGGCTCGCGTGACCCCTTCTAGGAAGCCCCGGTGGCCGTGCTGGTGGTGTGCGTTGGCCGCTGGCCTCTGCGCGGAGCTCGCCTGCCGGATCTGCCTGCCTTTCTGGCGTCCGGGCGTGTTCTTCGACCCGTGGTGGTGGACCCTCTACGCCGCATTTCGCGTTCTCTTCGAGCGCGTCCACCACCGCGACGATGACGACGACCGGAGGCGGCGCCGCCGCCGGCGCGCGGCGGGGGCTATCGCACCGCCGCTGGTCGCGCCGGCCATAACACACGGGTCGGGCGCTGGACTGCGATCAGGTGTTCGGTTTTGACGGGCTTTCAGGCACAACCCGCATCGGGCGCGGAGGCCGCGGACCGAGGTCTGCGCGGTAAAGGTGCTCGCGGACCAGTGCGTCCTCACCCGCGGGGTAGACGGTGCCATCGTTGGCGACGACGTCCTTGAAGACGGCGATTCCGCTTCGAAGATCCACCATCCGAACGTGGAGCTCGATGATGCTGACGAGGTAGTCGAAGGCTTCGTCTTTGCGGCCTTCTTTGTAGAGCACACGCGCCTGCTCGAGATCGCTCAGCGCGTCAGCGACCGTGGCGACGCGCATCTTGATGTCGTTGGTGATGCGCTCGATCTCCTCGACCGCCGTTTTCTTCCGCTCTTCTCCAGGTCCACTTCGCGGGTTTCTCATGCGGTCATGCTAACCGATCGCGGCGGCTCATCTGAGTCGGGTGTTTTTGGGTGCCGGCGGCGTTGCGGAGCACGAAAAGGGGCATTATCGTGGCGCACCTTGTACTACATGATGACGGACTGGCGGTTTTTCCGATAACAGACCATTATCGGAAGCAATGGTCGACAAGGTGAATGCGCTTGTTTCCACACACTCTTTCCCATCCCTCCTCGCCCTCGCCGCCGAAGTGGCGGAGGACAGGACCGCTCGCGCCACTCGCCGGGGCTATGCGGCCGACTGGCGGGCCTTCGAGGCGTGGGCGGCCACACATGGCCTTGAGCCTCTTCCGGCCCGTCCGGAGACGATTGTGGCGTACCTTGCCCACCTGAGCCTGGGCCACAAGATGGCGACCATCGATCGAGCGGTCGCCGCTCTCCGCCGGGCGCACAAGGACGCGGCTGTGGAATGGCCGGATCACCTCGCGATCCGCGAGACGCTCAAAGGGCTCCGCCGGCGGCTCCGTACGGCGCAGCGCAAGGCCACGCCGCTGCAGGACACCGACCTCGCGGCGATGCTTGCTGGGGCCAGCGAGCGCGATCGAGCGCTCGTACTCTTGGGCTGGGCCGCCGCCCTTCGTCGGTCCGAACTCGTCGCCCTGGTCGTCAGCGACGTCGCGTTCAGCCCGAGCGGTCTGATGGTCACGCTGCGGAACTCGAAGACGGACCAGGAGGGGGAGGGGAGGACTCGCGGCGTCCCGATGGGGCGCGGACCGCTCTGCCCGGTCCGTGCGCTCTGGAAGTACCTTGCCGAGACAGGGATCACCGAGGGTCGGATCTTCCCGATCTCGGATCGGACCGCCTCGGAGATCGTCAAGCGTTTGGCGAAAGGCGCCGGCCTCGATGCCGACCGCGTGTCTGGTCACTCGCTCCGATCGGGCTTCGCGACGACTGCGGCGATCAAGGGCAAGTCCCTCGCGAGCATTATGAAGCAGACCGGACACAAGTCCGAGCGCGTCGCCCTCGGGTACATCCGGACGGCCACGGTCTGGCAAGACAACGCGGCGGACGGACTGTTGTGAGCGCTCGCCTGAACCGAGAAGAGGTACGGATGTTGACTTTGGCGCTAGGTCCAGGGACGTCGTGGGTCGTCGTCCATCGAGTGGGTGAGAGGACGATCGACGATCAGCGAACGATCCGTATCGTCGACGACCTGCACGCTCGCGGGTACCTGTACTTGACCCGTTGCGGCCCAGACGGTGAGGATAACCGGTACCGCATCACCGACGCGGGTTTGCAGGCTCTGCTAAAGTCGACCGCATGAACCGTCGGTCCCTCCTCGCCTCGCTGCTGTTCGCCCCGCTCGCCCGACTGCGCACCAGGTACGCTCCGGTCTCGCCGATCCAGCGGCACCCGGCGCTTGCGAACAGCCACAAGACGGGACAGCTTCCAGAAGTTCAGTGGGATTCGCTTGACGCCGCGCAGCAGCATGTCCTCTTGCGAGCAGCAGGCAGCTACGACGGCAGTGCTGGCGCCGTTTTCCCGTGGGACTTCCCGACCGACCCACGATGGACCGCGGAGGCGTCGATCTACAACGCGGAGCGGTTGTCCGCGTGCGACAGCCTGTTCCGGCTCGGCTTGCTAACGTTCACGTCCAAGATGCCAGAGCACAATGGCGATTTATGCGGTTGGTACACGATTTCGCAGTACGGTCGTGAGATCATGCAATCGTCTTCGGTAGTCGCCTGAAGCGCGGCTGCCGTGACCATCACCATCCGCCGCACGACGCTCGCCGCCCTCGAGACCGACCTCCCCGCCGTGCTCGAGGAGCTCCGCACGATGGAGCTCCGGCGCCGGCCGTTCGTCATCGTCGACGAGCCGCTCTCGAAGCGCTTCGTGCAGTTCGGCCGGATCATCAAGTCGCACCCCGGCGATGCCGAGCGAGGGGTCGCCCCGCTCGGCGAGATGGGGTTCGACGTTCCTCTCGCCAACATCTACCTGCAGGGGTTCGGCAACGACCCGGTTGAGGGAGCGCGGCGGGCTGCGGAAGTCCTGCGTCGATGGCTGCCCGAGGAGGCGGAGCTCACGATCACGCTCGACGGCGAGCCGCTCGACTGAGGTACCGAGGTGATTGCCTCGTCGCAGGGCAGCTACGTGCTCGTTGACGAGGCACGGCAAGCAGTGGCGCCACCCTCACCGACGGCTTCGTGATCGACGTCCACGTAATGTCGATCTCGACGCGAGATCTTCGCTGACTTCATCGTCGCTCGGCACCGCACGCAATTGCCTCACAAGCGCTGGGACGTCTTCCGTAGCGGCTTCCCACACCACGTCGAGATCCACGTCCCAGTACTGGTGGATCACGATGTGTCTCATCCCGATGATCTGATTCCAGGGGATCGTCGGGTACTTCGCGCGGAAGGACGGCGACAACTGCGATGCAGCCTCACCCACGATGCCGACCTGACGGATGACCGCGTCCTGGATCATCGCGTCCCGTTTGCTGAGAAAATCGTCCTTGGCTACGCCGCGAGTGTATTCGCGGATACTGTCCGCCGCGATCAAGATGTCGTCGACGAACGCCTCATCGGTTCGTTTCACGCGAGCACCCCGGCGAGTCTCGCGCGACCATTTTCGTAAATCACGCGCTCGTCTTCGAGGATGGACTGCTTCCGGTGCGGATTCTTGCTGTTCTCGATCAGGGAACGCTTGATGAAGTCTACGCGGTGCCCGAACAGGTCCGCGAAAGCGTCGTTCGCTTCCGTGAAGCTTTTTAGCGTTTCGTGATGCCCTGGTTCGCGTTCGTACAGGATGTCTACGTCGCTCTGCGGCCCGAAGTCGTCGCGCACGACGGACCCGAAGAGCGACAGCCGCTTGATGTGGTGCTTCTTGCAGATGCGCGCGAGGCGTCGCGGGTCGACGCGTGGCTTCGGTGTCTGGCCCTTCTTCGGAGACGCGGTCGGTGTCGACAGGACCGCGACGACGCGACCGTTGCGCAGAACCTCGATCGGGCCGTCCGCGTCGAGGGTGCGCAGGACGGTGAACAGTTCGCGGCGCAGTGAGCTCGCGTCTACCTGGGGCAGTGATCGGGCCATGCCAAAGTGTACATCGTTGGATGGTCCGTGCAAGCTATTGTGTACATCTAGCGCGTCGTACGGCTGCTGCCTTCCTTCAGAGCACGGCTGCCGGCGCCGTTCCTGACCCCGGCGCGAGCGCGCTCAAGGCCGCGTTGAGCGCCGCCTCGGTCTCGCGCGTGTACTTGCCGCTGGTGTCGATCTGCGTGTCGGCGCTCGCCGCGTTCCACGCCTGCGCGAAGTTCTTCACGGACCGCGTCGCGTACTGCGGTGCCCCCGTGCGCCGCAAGGATCCGAGAAGATCGAGCGCCATCGCCCGGAGCACATCGTCGTCCGAGTTGCCGACTCCGAGCATTCCGACGCACGGTCGCACCGTGACGAGGTTGCTGATAGGCCCGCCGATCGGCATCGCTCGCTCGAGATTGAGCAGGTACAGGCCCCCGTCGGCGCCGCGAATCGCAACCGGGCCGCCACCGGATTGGCTGAGGGTGGCCTGCGCCGCTGCTCGGAGCTGCGCTGGGAAACTGATCGGATCTCCCCAGCTCGCGCACGCGACCTCGCTTGGTGCCACGACGATATAGGGCCACCACGGACCGCCCCAGCCTCGCCCTCCGCCCCAGCCGCGGAAGGGTCGACCGCCGCCGTGCCAGCCCCCTCGTCCTCCACCACGACCTCCGCCCCCGTGACCGCCCCCACCGTGACCGCCGTGATCGAGGTCGCCGACGCCCGCGGTCGTTCCGGCGGGCTGCGGGTAGGGTCCGTATCCACTGGTCGGTGATGTGGGCATGGGTGCCTCGGAGGGTGTCGCTGTTTGCGATTTCTGGAGATTCAAACTGTCCAGCGATGGGGGGGTGCGCGTTTCGACATGGGGGACACCACTGGTGTTGGTGCCAGGTAGGCGGGATTCAATTCTTTTGGCAGCCGCTCCGGCGCCAAATAAATTCAGCCACCCGACCAAGATGACGTTTCGGATGGGGATGATCGACCCCTCCAAGACGGCCTGAAACGCGTGGACCCAGTGCGGTCCAATCTCGGTCCTGTCCTTGAACCCGTCCGTGCGCGATGACCACAACGTCTTCGTCCCTTGGACGACGACGAGATTCCCGTCGTCCTGGAGCACGAGTCGGGCACCGGGGTGACCGCTCGTGCTCGTAGACCACAACGCTCTCAATTTTTTCCCGGCCAGTACCTGTCTCGACGAGAGCTTGTTGCCTGGGGCCACGTCGTCCGTGGCGTACGCGGGGTCCTCGTAGACGACGAAGTTTCCGTCCGGCTGCATCGTGGCGCGCGTCGCAAACCCCTTCCAGAGGGTGTACGCCGACCAGATTGGCTTGATGTTGCTCGGGTTGCGTATGTCGTAAAGGACCGGGTTCGAATCCGCCGCCTGAACGATGAAAACGGCCGTCCTCGACGGGTTGGCCAGCGGTTGTCCGATCGTCAGCGATTGGCCGGAGTCGAGCGTTCCGCCGAGGACAGGGGATACGTCCGGGGGCGCGCCGAGCCGACCCGGATCGGGGTCCCACCACTCGCACTGGCCTGGAGGGCAGACGCGCTCGCCCATGCCGAACGCGATGGGGCGGCCATGCCTGGCGATGTTCATTGCAGCCCCCATCCAGGAACCGATCGGCCGCTCCGTCGAATCGCGCCGCCAACGCCGAAGAGACTGCCGCTCCCGCCGCCGAAGAGGCTGCTGATCTCCGAGGCGGTGGTGGCGACGTTCGAGGCGAGTTTGACAGCGTTCGAGGCGGTGTTGACCACGTTGGGGGCGGGCGCCGGGGCAGGCGCTGCGGTCACCGGCTTGGGTGTCGGCGCCGGCGCCGGCGCCGGTGCGGCAGTCGCAGGGTGGGGTGCCGGTGCGGTCGCTGCGGGTGCCGGTGCGGGAGGTAGCAATCCCGCAGGCGCAGGAGACGAGCTGCCTGTGGGTCGGGTGGCCATCCAGTAGATCCCCCCTCCGACCGCAGCGATTCCCAGCACGGCCACCGCAATGACGGCACCCTCGCTCATGGCGACGTTCCTGCCGCCGGCGAGGACTTCTTTTTCTTTCCGCCGTTCGCCGAGATCGCTGCGACCGTCCCCCCGACCACCGCCACCACCGCGACGCCGATGCCGACCTTCGCGAGGGTGGATAGACCGCCCGAGGGGGCTGTCGTTGTGGGCGACTGAGAACCGTCCGCCGGAGCGGAACCGTCCGTCGGAGCGGGAGAACCATCGGACGAAGCGGGCGAACCGTCCGACGGAGTGGTGGAATCGTCCGGTTGGGGCGTGTCCATCACGGTCTGATGCGCTGCCCACCACGCGGGCTGAAATCCCCACTCGCGTCTCCATCGACGGGCCCCGAACCACACGGGTCGAGCGCCCCACTCGGGCCGCCATTGGGTGGCGCCGAACCCTGCGGGCCGGGTGCCCCACTCGGGCCGCCACGCGTGCGCGAGGACCGCTTCGTGGGCGGCGGCGCGGATGGCGGTGGAGACTACAGGGTGACGAGGGTGAGCAAACCGGGAGCCGGCGCGAAGCACGGAGGCTTCGGCGCCGAGCCGCGCGAGTCTGTGCACTTGAGCGGGGGGCGTTCCGGGGGGTGCGACGACGCGCGCGGCACCGGTCGCGGCGGCTTGGATCGAGCCCTGCACGGCGGGATGCGGCGCCTGCGGGCGCCCTTTGACGGCCGCCTGCGCCGCATTGTGGATCTGCGCCACGTTCGTGGGGGCTGGGGGAGCGACGTCGCCGACCCCGCTGAGGGTTTGGCCCGGATCGGGCTCCCATTGCCGCGGGCAGCATCCGCTGACGCCCACGTCGCGGTCGCCGGTGCCGAGGCGATCCGCGATCGAGGCGCGCGGGCCCGGATCCGGTCCCCACGGGCGAGGCGGACACACGTACGGAAGGGTTGGGCAAAAGTTCTCACCCACGCCGAACGAGACGGGACGGCCGTTTAGGAAGACTGTGTCCATTGAATACTCCTTGGTGGGGTGCGGCGCAGATTCGTCGGGAAGGTCGGTGCAGAGAGGATCTCCCGGCGCGCATGGGGTTGCGGGTTTCCCGTTGGACCCCACGCCGGCCACGGACGGTGATTCCTCCCCCCACCCGTCCGGTGGATCGGCGACGGGGATCTTCTTGCCGGTCGCGTTGACCGTGGTCGGAACAAATACGCTGGTCCCCTTGTGAGGCGTCGAGGGCCAGTCGGGGTGGGCGCCGTACCAAGAGTGTGTTTGAATTTGTGCGATGACGGGATGACCGTCGACGACGTCGGTGATGATGGTCCCGAGCGGGTAGTGGAGCATGTCGATGCTCCATTTCGTGAGCGCGGCCGATCCGGGCCACGGCCAGGAAGCAACGGGGCCGGGGATGGGGGGCAGGGAGTCGCCGAACTTGTACGTTTTCTGCGGCTGTTTGGCGATCATGGCGTTCTTTATGGTACCTTTTTGCTACAGTGAAGGTCAGCGGTTTTTTGCGGGCAGTCTCCCGCGATGCAAAACCTTATGAGCGATCCTCGGCGTTGTTGCCGAGGCCCCGTTGAAGCCACGCAGCCCAACCGAGGACAAACGCCTCGATCGCGAGTGAGCCAGCAACCGCGTTTCTGATTACGTGCTCGCGTTCGCCGGCGATGAGCAGTCCCGTTCCGACAAGCGCCGCACGGACGAGCGTGTGTCCGACGGCGATCGGCAACGCGCTGAGGTCGCCGCCGACCAGGGCAGCGGCACTCGAGCCGGACGGCAGCGCGGCAGGGCATTCGGGAGGCTGGCCAAGAGCGAAGCCGGCGACGGGTCGGCCACCGCGCGAGATGGTGTTCATGATCGAAAGACCTCTACGGAATCGTTTGGCTTGAAGTGCCACGTCCCCTGGCTTTGAACTTGAACCTCAACGGATCGCGCTCCTTCAACGCGTCTCACCGAAAGGATACGGTAACGACGAGATCCCTTCTCGCCTCGAACGAGATCGCCTGGCTTCAGATCTTTGGCGCTAACAGTTTTGCCTTCCCCTTCTCGGACCGCCGACAGGCGCTGCGGTGCGCGTCTCATCGTGGCGATCCAGTAGATCGATCCGCCGAGTGCGAGGATCCCCAACGCGGCAGCCGCCGCAACCGCCGGCCGCTGGAGCGTCTCGAGCACACTGCTCACAGGGGTCGTCGGGGCGATCGGCGGCTT
>JGI12269J14319_10001974_pt1 | contig 20139 bp, 16 predicted proteins | sample PeaSoiSIISIP2007_FD_14319 | JGI IMG/M metagenome (IMG submission 14319)
GGAGGGCGTCGCGGGGGCGTCGACCTCCTCGATCCCCCTGCCGCGACCTGACAAGCCGGTGACGTGGCCGATCTTCTCGGGCAACAAGGCGATCGCCAGCGGTCTCAAGCCCGAGAAGGGCGCGACCCTGAAGCTCTACAACTGGGTCGCCTACATCAACCAGGCGGTCGTCAACAACTTCGCAAAGAAGTATCAGTGCAAGGTGGAGATCACCACCTTCAACACGATGGAGGAGGCGATAGCCAAGCTCCGCAGCGGCGAGTCCTTCGACGTCTTCTTCCCGACGGTGGACCAGCTGGGCCCGCTCGTCGAGGCCAAGCTCATCCGGCCGATCAACCACAGCTACGTCCCGAACATCACCCAGGCCTGGACGGACTTCGAGAACCCCTGGTACGACCAGAAGTGGCAGTACACGGTGCCGTACACGATCTACACGACCGGCATGGCCTGGCGGAAGGACCACGTCCACGAGAACCCGTACACGATGTCGAACCCTTGGGCGATGCCGTGGCAGTCGAAGTACAAGGGCAAGGTCGCGATCCTCGACGACTACCGCGAGAGCATCTCGCTCGGGCTGATGAAGAACGGGATCTTCAACCTGAACACGACGGAGACGAAGCAGATCCAGCTGTCGGCGAACTCGCTGCACCAGCTGGCGCAGCTCACCAACGTCCACATCGACAACAACGACTACTCCAACGTGCCGAGCGGGCAGATCTGGATCCACCACGCCTGGTCGGGCGACATCGCCGCCGCGGCGGCGTACATGCCGAAGGGCGTCTCGGTCGACGTGGTCGGCTACTGGTTCCCCCCCGACGGCAAGGGACCCGTGGGGAACGACACCATCACGATCCTCGGTGCGGGGAAGAACCCGGTCCTGTCCCACCTCTTCCTCAACTACATGCTCGACCTGCCGAACGTGCTGGAGAACATCAGCTACAACGGCTACATGCAGCCGCTCACCGCGGTCACCCCGCAGCTGCTCGTGAAGGAGAAGATCCTGCCGCCGACCCTCACCTCGACGGCCGTCCTGCCCTCGTACTTCAGGAAGGGCGTCGGCGAGTACCAGCTCCCGCCGGCGGCGGACACCGCCTGGCAGCAGGCCTGGCTCCAGGTCAGCCAGGGGATCTGAGCACCCAGGCGCCATGGCAAGGCTCGGCGGTGGGCGCGAGGACGGACGGGACGACGCCCGCACCCGCCTCGTCTGGGCCGCTTTCACGGCGCCGGGGATCGTCTGGCTCCTGCTGCTCTTCGTCGTCCCCTTCTACGCCGTGCTGTCGATCGCCGGAGGGCAGCTGAACCCGATCTTCCAGTCGGCGGTCCCCGTGTGGAACCCGCTCCACTGGACGGGCGCCAACTTCGCCAAGTCGTGGAGCGACCTCGTCGGCACCGGCGCCTTCATCGGCCCGATTTTCGTGCGCACGGTCGTCTTCGTGGCGATCGCCTCGGGGCTCTCCCTGCTGATCGCCTTCCCGGTCGCCTACTTCGTCACGCGCTTCGGCGGCCGGCGCAAGGGCATCTTCCTCGCCCTGCTGATCGCGCCGTTCTGGATCAGCTACATGATGCGGATGCTCGCCTGGATCGACCTGCTCCAGAACGACGGCTACGTCAACAAGGCGCTGACGTTCCTGCACCTCGTGAACCACCCGGTGGACTGGCTCGGCGGGCAGTCGGCGACCGTCATCCTCGGTCTGGTGTACGGGTACATCCCCTACCTCATCCTCGTCCTGTACTCCGGGCTCGACCGGATCGACTCCCGCCTCATCGAGGCCGGGCGCGATCTCGGGCTGAGCGGCTGGCGGACGTTCCTCAGGGTGACGCTGCCGCTCTCGCGCCAGTCCGTCCTCACCGGGATGCTGATCACGGTGCTCCCGATGTGCGGCGACTACTACACGAACCAGATGCTGTCGGGCTCCTCGGGCACCTCCATGGTCGGCAACGTCATCGACGGCCAGCTCAACGCGACGGGCCTGCAGGGCGAGGGCGCGGCGCTCTCGGTCCTGCTCCTCGCCGTGCTCCTGGTGCCGATGCTCTACTACGTCATCTCGACGAACCGCGCCTCGGCGGAGCTCGCCTGATGCAGCTGCGCGCCGAGACCGGGCCGGCCGTCGACGTCGCCGGCGCGGCCGCGCCGCTCGCCGTCGCCAGGCGGGCGCGATCGCTGCTCCCGCGCAACCCCTGGCGCCACGCCTGGTTCCTGGAGAGCTTCACCTGGTGCTACCTCGCCTGGTCGATCCTGCCGATCGCGCTCGCCGTGCTGTTCTCGTTCAACAACGGCAAGTCCCAGAGCGTGTGGCAGGGCTTCTCGCTGCGCTGGTACACGTCGGACCCGCTGAACTCGGTGCTGCACAACCCCCAGCTGCACCAGGCGGTGCTCCAGACGCTCTGGCTGTCGCTCTACACGACGCTGATCACGGTGCCCCTCGGCGTCGCCTTCGGCATCGGGATCGACCGCTGGCACACGCGCACCTCGTCGGCGTTCAACTTCGTCATGATCTTCTCCTTCGTCGTGCCCGAGCTGATCTTCGGCGTGGCGCTCTTCTTCGTGTTCACGGCGCTGTTCACCTCGATCCACCTCGGGACGCTCGCCGAGGTGCTCGGGCTCGTCACCTGGAACCTCAGCTGGCCGGCGATCATCGTCCGGGCCCGGCTCGTCTCGATCGGCAGGCAGTACGAGGAGGCCGCGGCCGACCTCGGCGCCTCGCGCCTCGAGGCGGTGCGCCGGGTCCTGCTGCCGATGCTCATGCCGGCGATCTTCGCCAGCGCGGTGCTCGTGTTCGCCACCGTCGTCGACGACTTCGTCATCGTCGACCTGCTCTCCTCGACCGGGAACACCCAGCCGATGTCGGTGATCATCTACTCGAACACCCACGGCGGCAACGGCGGCCCGGCGCTCAACGCCCTGGCGACGCTGATGCTCCTCTTCTCCTTCGTTGTGGCCGCGCTCGGCTACGCCGGCTACCGCTGGATGACGCGCGGCGAGCGGGTCGGCCGCCAGGAGACGCTGACCTCGATCGCCGGCATGTGAGCCCCGGCGCCGCGGCGGAGCTCCTGGTGCCGGCGACGCGGGACCGGCTCCCGCTCAGCTCCTGCTGACGGTGGCGACCGGGCGGGCGGGTGGCGCCGTGGCGATGACGGAGAGTGGCTCCTCGGCGGGGACCTCGGTGCCCGAGCCGGCCAGGACGCGCAGCGCGTCCGCCGGGAGGTGCGCCTGGACGGGCGTGCCCTGGCTGAAGGCGACCGGCGCGCCGTCGTTCTGGACAAGCGCCTGGAGCGTCGCGCCGGGCGCGAGACGGAGAATGATCTGGGTCGCCGAGCCGAGGAAGACCAGCCGCTCCACCATCGCCGGCACCCGGTTCGGCCCTGACGAGTCGAATGGCTCCACCCGAACGCGCTCGGGGCGGATCGCCAGCATCACCGGTCCTGACGACCTGGTGGCGCCGCGCTCGGCCTCCAGGTCGAACTCGCCGAGGCGCAGCCGGCACCTCCCGGCACCCCCCGAGCTCACGGCGCGAGCCTCCATNAGGTTCGACACGCCGAGGAAGTCGGCGACNTAAGCGTTCGCCGGCTCCTCGTAGACCTCGGTCGGCGTGCCGACCTGGGCGATGCGCCCGCTGTCCATCACCGCCAGGCGGTCAGACATCGTCAGGGCCTCCTCCTGGTCGTGGGTGACGTAGAGGAAGGTGATCCCGACGACCTCCTGGAGCGCCTTGAGCTCGACCTGCAGCGTCCGGCGGAGCTTGGCGTCGAGCGCGCCGAGGGGCTCGTCGAGCAGGAGCACCGCCGGGTTGAGCACCAGCGCCCGCGCCAGGGCGACCCGCTGCTGCTGGCCGCCCGACAGCTGCCCGGGGCGCCGCTTCTCGAACTTGCGCAGCTGGACGAGGTCGAGCGCCTCGTAGACGCGCCGGACCCGCTCGGCTTTGCTGACCTTCTTGTACTTCAGGCCGAAGGCGACGTTGTCGAACACGGAGAGGAAGGGGAAGAGCGCGTAGCTCTGGAAGACGGTGTTGACGTTGCGCTCGTGCGCCGGCATGCGGGCGACGTCGACGCCGTCGAGCAGGATGCGCCCGCTGGTCGGCTGCTCGAAGCCGGCGACGAGCCGGAGCGTCGTCGTCTTGCCGCACCCAGAAGGACCGAGGAGCGAGAAGAACTCGCCGCGCCCGACGTGCAGGTCGATCCCGTCGACGGCACGGACGTCGGAGAAGCACTTCGTCAACGAGACGAGCTCGACCTCGCCACCCGCCATTGCCCACCCCCGCTACTCGTCCGCGCCTGCCGATGGTGTAGCACCTTGCTGGCGCCGATGCGCGGGCAGCCCCTCACCGGTGATCCGTTCCACGCGAGCCGCGAGTCCGGGAGCTCGGAGACTGATTGAACGATCAGTCTAGATAGGGCCGATCGGCGCGACAAGGGTGGGCCGGCGCGCCGGCGCTGCAAAGAGTTCACCGGCCGGTCGCGGCGTGGCGCGCGCCGTCGCGGCGAGGCGTCACCGGACGTTCACGGGCCCATGGGACGCTGCCGCCATGGGAACCGACATGATCGAAACCTCGGTATCGCGCCGCAGCTTCTTGAAGGGCGCCGGCCTGCTCGCCGCGGCGGGGCCGATCCTGCTGCGCGCCCCGTCGGCAGCCGGGTCCGGCCCTCCGTCGGACGACGGGACGCCCGAGCAGGTCCACCTCACCTGGGGCGCCGACCCGACGACCTCCGTCGTGGTCTCCTGGGCCTCCGGCGCGGCGGCGACCGAGCCGCGCGTGCTCCTCGGGACGGGTGCTGGTTGGCGCCGCAGGATCCCGGCGGTGCAGCGCATCTACACCGACGGCATCAACGGCGAGACGGTCTGGACGTACCACGCCGCCGTCGAGGGCCTGCGGCCCGACACCGAGTACACCTACGTCGTCACGGCCGACAACGACTCGAACGCCGCGTCGCCGTTCTCCGCCAGCTTCCGCACCGCGCCGTCCGGCCGTTCCCCGTTCCGTTTCACCAGCTTCGGCGACCTGGCGACGCCGAACACCGCGTGGACGCTCTCCTACGGCCAGAGCGTCTATGCCGTCGCCGCGGTGGAGTCCTTCTCGCCGCTGTTCCACCTCCTGAACGGCGACCTCTGCTACGCCAACCTGAACCCGACGACCCAGCCGGAGGTCTGGCGGGACTTCGGCAACAACAACCAGACCTCGGCAGCGAACCGCCCCTGGATGCCCTGCCCGGGCAACCACGAGCTCGAGTTCAACAACGGCGTGGAGGGGCTCGACTCCTACCTCACGCGCTACGAGCTGCCGGACAACGGCGTCGCCGGCTTCTCCGGCCACTGGTACTCGTTCCGGGTCGGCTCCGTGCTGTTCGTCTCGCTCGACGCCGACGACGTCATCTACCAGGACGGGGCGGCCTTCGTGGCCGGGCCGAGCCCGCTCACCCCCGTGGCGAGCACCGGCAACCCCCCGATCGCCCCCGGGACGTCGCTCTACGTCCGCGGCTACAGCGGCGGCGCCCAGACGTTGTGGCTGGAGCGGACGCTGGCGGCGGGGCGCGCCGACGACTCGATCGACTGGATCGTCGTCCAGATGCACCAGGACGCGCTCTCGTCCTCGGCGACCGGCAACGGCTCGGACCTCGGCATCCGCCAGGCCTGGCTGCCGCTCTTCGACGAGTACGAGGTCGATCTCGTGCTCTGTGGCCACGACCACGACTACGAGCGGTCCTTCCCGGTGCGCGGTTACGACTCTATGGTCGGGCGGGACGCGTCGACGGGCGCGACCGTCGAGACCATGCGCCCCCGCCCGGCGACGACCGTCGACGCCGGGGTGTTCGACACGACGGAGGGGACCGTGCACCTGATCCTCGGTGGTGGCGGGACGAACGCGCCGCTCGACGAGTACGGCGTCGACCCCGCCGACGGCCTCCAGCAGGCGAAGGTGTTCACCAAGGCGAACCGCCCGGCGCTCAGCACGACGCCGAACGTCTACGCCCGCGCCGGGGCCAACGCGCTCGAGGACGCGACGTGGTCGGCGATGCGCGACCCGGCGACTGGCTACGGCATCGCCGTGTTCGACGTGGACCCCGGGAGCGACGACGACGGCCAGACGAGCATCACCGTGACGTACTTCCACGCCGTCGGCGCGGACCCGACCAACCCGACCAGCGGGGCGCACGGAGCGCCCAACCCGAACTACACGGAGTTCGAGACCTTCACGCTGGTGCGGCCGCGCTCGGACGCCGACGGCGACCGCTACGGCTCCCACCGCCACGGTCGGGCGCGCTCGTCGAGGACCGTCGCGCCAGCCAGCTGAGCCCGGCGATCGGCCGCAGCCCCCCGGACCCTGCATCGGTCCCGCTGCGCAACAGCGTCTCAGCCCCGACGTCGCCAACGCCTTCGGCGATGCCGGACAGCCGGTCAGCCGCACGACCGACATCGCCCCCGGCGTCGTGCTCGACGACCTCGCATGGTGGTCCGCCACGCCCGGGAGCGCGCGCCGGAGGCGAGCTGCCTCCCGGGGCGATGCGGGCGCGGGCGGCGGCGGCGACCAGCCGAGCGCGCCCTGCGGCGCCCGGCACGAGGAACGAGCTGATCCGCTCCGGCTAGGTGCGTGGCGGCCGGCGCCTGCGGCGTGGCGCGCCGGAGCGGCGACCCGGCTCCCAGGCGAAGCCGAGGTGCTGGGCGGCGACGCGCATGCTGAGCTCGAAGGCGCGCCGGGCGTCGACGAACGGGTCGTGCAGTGCGATCTGGATCGCGAAGCCGTCGAGCATCGCCGAGAAGGCGACGGCGAAGTCCTCGGCGTCGGTGTCGCGGAATTCGTTGTGCGCCTGGCCCTCGCAGACGACCGTCCGGATCGTCTCGCGCCAGTGCACGTCGAACTCCTGGCGCACCTTCGCCACCTCCGGGTGGCGGACCGCCTGGGCCCACAGGTCGAGCCAGAGCGCCCAGGAGTCCGGCAGCTCTGCGTTGTCCTCCGGGAGGCACGTCATCGCGACGATCTCCTCGAGACGCGCCGCCGCGGTGTCGGCCGTCTTCATCCGTCGCGCGACGACGTCGTACCAGGTGTCCTCACCGAGGCGCATCGCCTCGGTGAGGAGGCCGTCCTTCGTCTTGAAGTAGTAGATGACGAGGGCGGGGCTCACCCCGGCGCGCTCGGCCACGTCGGCGATGCGCGTCTCAGGGAAGCCACGTTCGGCGATGATCTCGAGCGCGGCCCGCAACATCTGCTCGCGTCGCTGGTCCGCCGCACCGCCGAGCTCGCCTTCCCGCTCGCTCATCTGCGCGACTCCGTCCTCTGCTCTCGGCGGCGCGGGCCGCCTGCCCGCGTCACGACCCGACCCGTCGCCTCGTCCTTGTCCGTGGCCGGCCCGGGACATAGACTGAACGGTCAGTCAACGCCGGCCCGGTGGGCGGAAGAAGGTGGCGAGATGACCTCGACCTATGACGCGATCGTAGTTGGCGGAGGTCACAACGGCCTGGTGGCCGCGGCCTACCTCGCACGAGCCGGCTCTCGCACGCTCGTGCTGGAGGCGCGGCACAAGACGGGCGGGGCGGCGACGACCGAGTCGCCGTGGCCCGACGCCCCGGAGTTCAAGGTGACGCGTCTGTCCTACGTGATGAGCCTGATGCCGCCGACGATCATCCGGGAGCTCGACCTCGAGCGCCACGGCTACAAGATCTTCCCGATGGGCCCCTACTACCAGGCCTTCCCGGAGGGGGGATCGATCAAGATCTTCGCCGACGACGCCAAGCGCAACTACGACGAGATCGCCAAGTGGTCGAAGAGGGACGCCGACGCGATGCCCCGCTGGGACGCCTGGCTCTCGGGGCTCGCCGAGGTCCTCGGGCCGCTGCTCCTGACCGTCCCGCCGCGCCTCGGCTCCCGCCGGCCCGCCGACCTGGTGGAGACGCTCCGGCTCGCCTGGCGCAACCGGGGGCTCGACGTGCGCACGATCGCCGACGTGACCCGCCTGATGACGATGAGCATCGCCGACCTGCTCGACGACTGGTTCGAGTCCCCCCAGGTGAAGGGCGCCATGGCGGTCAACGGGGTCATCGGCACCTGGGCCGGGCCGTGCGAGCCCGGCACCGCGTACGTGATGGCACACCACTCGATCGGCGACGTCGGTGACGGCCACCTCGGCAACTGGGGCTTCCAGGAAGGCGGCATGGGCGGGGTGTCGGCCGCGATCGAGCGCGCCGCGCGCGGCCACGGCGTCGAGATCCGGCTGAACGCGCGGGTCGCAAGGACGCTCCTCGCCAACGGCCGGGTCCGGGGCGTTGTGCTCGAGGACGGGGAGGAGATCGTCGCGCCAGTCGTCGTGACGAGCCTGCACCCGCGCACCGCGTTCCTCGACCACGTCGGCGCGCGCGACCTGCCGGACGAGTTCGTCGCCGACATCGAGCACTGGAAGACGCGAAGCGGCGTCGTGAAGATCAACCTCGCCCTCTCCGAGCTCCCCGACTTCACCGCCGATCCGGGAACCAACCAGCAGGAGCACCACACCGGCTCGGTGGAGATGGCGCCCTCGGTGGAGTACATAGAGCGCTCGTTCCAGGACGCACGGGAGGGGCGCCCGGCGCTGCGACCCTTCAGCGACGGCGTGATCCCGACGGCCTTCGACAAGACGCTCTGCCCCGAGGGGTGCCACATCATGTCGCTGTTCACCCAGTGGGTGCCGGCCGACTGGTCCGAGGAGCCGCACCGCGAGGAGCTGGAGGCCTACGCGGACCGGATGATCGACTGCTACGACGAGGTCGCCCCGAACTTCAAGGCGTCGATCCTGCACCGCGACGTCGTCGGCCCGTACGACATGGAGCACGAGTACGGGCTCATCGGCGGGAACATCTTCCACGGCGAGCTCTCGCTGGAGCAGCTCTTCCACATGCGGCCGGCCCCCGGCTACGCCAACTACCGGACACCGGTGCCCGGTCTCTACTACGCCAGCTCCGCGACCCACGGCGGCGGTGGCGTCTGCGGCATCCCCGGGTGGCAGGCCGCGAAGGCGGCCATCGCCGACCGCAAGCGTGGCGCACTGGCCGCCTCGCTCCACCGCCGCTGACGCGCTCCGGACACGCGCCGCGGCGACACCGATGAGCGGGCGCGACCTGGACGATCCCGCCGGGCCGGCCGCGCCCGGACCCCTCGGGCACGAGCGCGACGCCCTGCGGGCGATGCTCGAGGCGCGAAGCGTCGCGCTGGTCGGCGCGAGCGGGCGCCCCGGCAGCTTCGGCGAGCGGCTCGTGACCGAGACGGCGAAGAGCCGGGCGCCGGTCGAGCTCCATCTCGTCAACCCCCGCTACGACGAGGTGCTCGGGCGGCGCTGCGTCGCCTCCCTTGACGAGCTCGCCGGGCCGGTCGACCTGGTCCTGCTCGGCGTGCCCGACGCGGCCCTCGAGGACGAGCTGCGGCGCGCCGCGAAGCGCGGCGACCGCTCGGCCGTCGTGTTCGGCACCGCCTACGAGGCCCCGGTGCCGGGACGACCGGCGCTTCGCGAGCGTCTCGCGGCGGTGGCACGCGACGCCGGCATGGCCCTGTGCGGAGCCGGATGCATGGGCTTCGTCAATATCGCCCACGGGCTCAGGGCGATCGGCTACGTCGAGCCCGACGAGCTCCCCCGCGGCCCGATCGCCCTCGTCACGCACTCCGGATCCGTCTTCTCGGCGATGCTGCGCACCCGCCGGCGGCTCGGCTTCACCCTCGCCGTCTCCTCCGGCCAAGAGCTCGTCACCACGGCGGCGTCGTACCTCGACTACGCGCTGGACCTTCCCGAGACGCGCGTCGTGGCGCTCGTGCTCGAGACGATGCGCGAGCCGGCGGCGCTGCGACGGGCACTCGAGCGGGCGGCCTCCGGCGAGGTCCGCGTCGTCGCCCTCACCGTCGGCGCCTCGGCCACGGGCCGCTCGATGGTCGCCGCGCACTCGGGGGCGCTCGCGGGCGAGGACGGGGCGTGGGAGGCGCTCTTCGACGCCCACGGCGTGACCCGGGTGCAGGACCTCGAGGAGATGGCGGACACGCTCGAGCTCTTCTCCGGCGGGCGGAGGGCGGGGGCGACGTCGGCCACCGGAGGCATCGCCACCGTCCACGACTCCGGCGCCGAGCGCGCCCTCGTGGCCGACGTCGCCGAGCGCGTCGGGCTCCGCTTCGCCGAGATCTCCGGCACGACACGCCACCGCCTCGCCGGGCTGCTCGACGCCGGCCTCGAGCCGGAGAACCCCCTCGACGTCTGGGGCACGGGCGCCGACACGGCCGGGCTCGTGGCGAGCTGCCTGGAGGTCCTCGCCGAGGATGCCGAGGTCGCGGCCGTGGCCCTCTCGGTCGACCTCGTCACCGAGCTCGACGGCGACGACTCCTACCCCCGGGCGGCGCTGCGCGCGCACCGGGCCACCGCCAAGCCCTTCGCCGTGCTCGCCAACATGGCGAGCGCCCTCGACGCGGCCGCGGCCGACGAGCTGCGCCGGAGCGGCGTGCCGGTGCTCGAAGGCACGCGCAGCGGGCTGCTGGCGCTGCGCCACCTGCTGGACGAGCGCGAGGCGCGACGCCTTCCTCCCGCGCACCGCGGCGCGCGGCACGACCCCGGCCGCCGGTCGCGCTGGCTCGGCCGCCTCGCCGAGGGCCCGCTCGACGCGGCCGCGTCGCTCGGCCTGCTCGCCGAGTACGGGATCGCGACCGTGGCCGCCCGGCCCGCGCGCTCGGCCGGCGAGGCCGTCGCGGCGGCCGGTGCGCTCGGCTTCCCGGTGGTGCTGAAGACCGACGAGCCCGGGATCGCCCACAAGTCCGACGTCGGCGGCGTCGTGCTCGACCTCGATGGCGCCGGCGAGGTGATCACCGCCTACGAGGAGCTGGCGGCCCGCCTCGGGCCCCGAGTCCTCGTCTCCTCGACCGCCCCGGCGGGTGTCGAGATCGCCCTCGGGCTCGTGCGCGACCCGCACCTCGGGCCCCTCGTCGTGGTCGGCGCCGGCGGCGTCCTCGTCGAGCTGCTCGGCGACCGAGCCGTCGGCCTGCCGCCGATCGACGAGCCCAGGGCCCGCCGGATGCTCGATCGCCTCCGCGTGCGCCCGCTGCTCGACGGCGCGCGCGGCGCCCCGCCGGCCGACCTCCCGGCGCTCGCCGCCGCGGTCGTCGCCCTCTCGGCGCTCGCCGAGGAGCTCGGCGACGCCCTCGACGCGCTCGACGTCAACCCACTGCTGTGCGGGCCGGCCGACGCGATCGCCGTCGACGCCCTCGTCGTCGGCCGCGCCCGGGCTGAGCAGGCGCAACACCTCCTCCCGCCGGCTACCCCCGGCGCGCCGTGCACGTAGCATCGGGCGGGTGATCGTGGCGGGGCTGTGGCGCTACCCGGTGAAGTCGATGCAGGGCGAGCCCGTCGAGCGGCTCGGGCTCGGCGGGCGCGGCGTCGTCGGCGACCGTCGCTACGGCGTACTCGATCTCGCCTCGGGCACGGTGATCTCCGCCAAACGCGACGGCCGTCTCCTCGGCGCCAACGCGACGCTCGACGGCGGGGAGGTCGGAATCGTCCTGCCGACGGGCGAGCGCACGAGCGGAACCGGGCCGGCCGTCGACGCGGCGCTGAGCGACTGGCTCGACCGTCCGGTGCGCCTCGTCGAGGCGACGCCCGACCGGCGCGCCACCTTCGAGAGCCCGAGCGACTTCGAGGAGGACGACTCCGAGCTGGAGCGCTGGGAAGGTCCACCCGGCTCGTTCGTCGATTCGAGCCCCGTCCACGTCCTCACCACGGCCAGCCTGCGAGCGCTCGCCCGTGAGCGGCCCGAGCTGCAGTGGGAGCCCCGCCGCTTCCGGCCGAACGTCCTGGTCGAGGCGGAGGGCGACGAGCTCGTCGAGGAGGCCTGGGTGGGCCGGCGACTCTCCTTCGCGGCCGTGGCAATCGACGTCGTGAAGCCGTGCTCGCGCTGTGTCATGACGACGCGCGAGCAGCCGGGAGGGATCACCCGCCAGCTCGACGTGCTCCGCCACGTGAACGGCGCGCACGCGACCAACCTCGGCGTGCTGGCGGCGGTCGCCCGTGACGGCACCATCGCCGTCGCCGAGGCCGTCGCAGTGGACGGCCGCTGACGCGATCGTCGGGCGGCCGAGCATCCGGCACGCGACCAGCAAGTCAGCAAGGGGGTCCGGCGGTGGTCGAAGGGGTCGAGACGGGTCCTGCAGGGGCCAGGCGGACGAACGGGATCCTCCACAAGGCGAGCCCCCATCGGGTCGCCGGCACCGTCGAACGGCTCACGGCGGTCATCGACGCGGCGGGGGCCACGCTCTTCGCCGTCGTCGACCACAGCGGCGAGGCGGCACGCGCCGGCCTGGCGCTTCGCGACACCAAGCTCGTGATCTTCGGGAACCCGACGGGGGGCACGCCGGCCATGGCGGCCGCACCGCTCGCGGCGATCGACCTCCCGCTGAAGGTGCTCGTCTGGGAGGACGACGCCGGAGCGGTCTGGATGAGCTACCTCAGCCCGGCGTGGCTCGCCGAGCGGGACGGCCTGTCACCGGAGCTCGTCGCGCCGCTCGCCGCCGTCGAGCTCCTGACGGACAAGGTCGTGACTGGCTGAGGCCGGCGCTGCGCCGGCCGGTGGGCCGGCGGCCGGACTCAGTAGATGGCGTAGACCTTGCGGAGCGTCTCGTGGATCTCCCACGTGCCGCTCCAGCCCTTCGGGAACACGGCGGTGTCCCCCGGTCCGAGGTCGACCGGCTCGCCGCCGTCGACGGTGACGGTCATCCGCCCCCTCACGACGTGGACGAGCTCGTTCGTCTCGAGCAGCCAGCGCGAGGGCCCCGGCGTGCACTCCCAGATGCCGGCCTCGTCGTCGCCGTCCTGCCAGATCGTGATGCCGGCGGTGTGCATCTCCGGGCCGGTCGCCTCGGCGAGGGGACCCCAGTCCTCCAGGTCGCCCGCCTCAGCGGCGGCGGGGAGGAACGGCGTGCTCGGTGCGTGCGTGTCGGTCATGTGAGGCGAGCCCTTTCTGGGAACGGCAGAGCGATCGGGTCGGGGGCGAGGCGGCTGTTGCCCTCCTCGTCGAATCGGTCGAGACCGAGGGGCGCCGTGTCGACGACGTCGGTGCTCCCCTCGAGCGCGAGGTCGGCGGCGGCACGGGCGACGCCCGGTCCCCACATCATCCCGTGACCGCCCGCCGAGGCGACCGTGGTCCCGGCGACGGGTCCGTCGGGTCGGATCGCCGGGCCGAGGATCGGGAGGTGGTCGGGCGTGTAGTCGATCGTGGCGGCCCACGCCCTGCGCAGGCCGAGCCCCCGGGTGACGGGGACCAGCCCGGCGAGGCGGCCCGCCATGCGCTCCAGGTACGGCCAGTCGACCTCGCGGGCGACGCCCGGGGGCTCGTCGGGGTTGCTCATGCCGAAGAGCAGCCCACCGTCCTCGGGCCGCCAGTAGAGGCCGGCAACGACGTCGAAGACCATCGGGAGCCGGGACGGGTCGAGATCCGGGTGCGGCTCGGTCACAGCCACCTGATGGCGCACGCCCCCGGCGGGGATCCGGGCGCCGACGAGGCGCCCGACGGCGGCGAGCTCGGGACCACCGGTGAGGACGACGGTCCCCGTCGCGATGCGTCCCGCGCTCGTCTCGACGGCGGTGACCCGCCCGCCCTCGGTGACGAGGCCGCGGAAGGCGGTGTGCTCGCGTACGTCGACGCCCGCCGAGGACATCGCGACGGCGTAGGCGAGGACGTTGCGCGGCGGGTCGATGTAGCCGTCCTCGGCGAAGAAGGTGCCACCGAGCGTCGAGCGGGGCGTCATCGTCGGGTTCAGCGCGTCGGCCTCGTCGGGCTCGAGCCAGCGCACGTCGAGGCCGAGCGAGCGCTGCATCTCCAGCCGGACCCTCCCTTCGAGCACGTCACGGTCGGTGAAGGCCGGCAGGAAGTAGGACTGGCGCACGAACCCGGAGTCGAAGCCGAGCTCATCGCGCTGGCTGAGGTAGAAGCGGCGGGACCACTCGGCGAGATGGACGGCTGTCGGCGTTCCGCCCTGGCTCCGCACGATGCCCGCCGCCCGGCTGCTCGCGCCCTGCCCGAGGCGGGCCTTCTCGAGCAGCACCACGTGCCCGGCGCCGCTCCGGCGCAGGAACCAGGCGCACCAGGCGCCGACCGTCCCGCCACCCACGACGACGGCGTCGGCGGTCGCGCCCCGCCCGCTCCCTCCCCTGTCCACCGCAGCGATGCTGGCATAGACTGAACGATCAGTCAATCCGCCGTCGACCCGAGGACGGGAGCGCACATGTACCAGTTGTCGGCCGAGGACCTGGAGATCCAAGCCCGGGCACGCCGCCTGGCCGACGAGCTCGTGCCCTTCGAGGTCGACGCGGAGCTGCACGACGGCGAGCTGCCGCCGGAGGTGCTCGAGCGCCAGCACCAGCGCGTCCGCGAGCTCGGGCTCTTCGCGACGAACATGCCGGCGGAGCTCGGCGGCGGCGGGTTCACGATGCTCCAGCAGGTCCTCGTGCAGGAGCAGATGGGGCGGGTGACAAACGCCCTCGGGTGGATCGCGGCCACCCCGCCGGCGTGGCTGCCCAAGGTGGCGACCGGCGACCAGGTCGAGCGTTACGTCCTGCCGGCGATCCGCGGCGAGAAGGAGGAGTGCTACGCCATCACCGAGGAGGGCCCGGGCTCCGACGTCGACGCCCTCCAGGCGACGGCCCGCCGGGAGGGCGAGGAGTACGTCCTCGACGGGGTGAAGTGGCACGTCACGTCCTTCAACACCGCCTCGTACGCCTTCTTCCAGGCCAAGCTCGCCGACGGTGCCCATGCGGGCGAGCACGCGATGTTCATCGTCGACCTCCCCTCCCCCGGCGTGTCGGTCGTGCGCACGCCCCGTTACTCGCACACGATCAGCCACCACCACCCGATCGTCGCCTTCGAGGGCGTCCGGGTCCCCGCCGCCAACCTCGTCGGAAGCGAGGGCGGCGCGATGAGCTTCGCCTACGAGTGGTTCCGCTACGAGCGGGTGATGGTGGCGGCGCGCTGCCTCGGTGCCGCCGGGCGCCTCGTCGAGGAGGCCACCGCCTTCGCCGCGGGCCGGACGGTGCGCGGGCGGCCGATCAGCGAGCTCGGCGCCGTGCAGGCGCTGCTCGCCGACAGCGTCACCGAGCTCTTCGCCGCCAAGGCCCTCGTCTACGAGACGGCACGGGGCATCGACGCCGGCACCGACCTCAAGATCCAGCACAGCCAGTGCTCGATGGCGAAGCTCTTCGCCTCGGAGATGGCCGGGCGCGTCGCCGACCGCGCCGTCGAGATCTTCGGCGGGCGGGGCTACATGCGCGAGAACGTCGCCGAGCGCTTCTTCCGCGAGCTTCGCGTCGAGCGCATCTGGGAGGGGACGAGCGAGGTGCAGCGGGGCATCATCGCCGACCAGCTCGTCAAGCGGGGCGCCGCCAGCCTCGCCTGAACTGGGCCCCGCCGGCTCGCTGGACCGGCCGAACCTCGAGACCGACGAGGTGGTCGGGCGATCCCTGCGCCCGTCCGGCGCGGCCCCGCCGACGGGCTGCTCGGCTTCGCCCCGGTGCCGTTTGCGCCGCGCGCGGGCGGGGCAGGCACCGAGCTTCGCACCACGAGGGGAGGGTCACGTGCTCGTGATCACCGACAGCGCTGCGATCGTGCTGCGAGCGTTGCTCGACGCCGAGGACGCACCGAACCGCGCGGTGCGCATCTCCGAACATCTCGGTCCGGCCCTGGACAGCGGGAACGCCCACACGATCCGGGTCGAGGTCGTCGCCGAGGCTCCTGACGAGGACGAGGTCCTGAACGCCCCCGGCGGTCTGCACGTGTGCGTCGAACCGCACACCGCCCGGCTGCTCGACGACAAGGTCCTCGATGGATCGTCGGACGAGCCTGGAAGACCGAGCCTCGTCCTCATCGCGGCATCGTCACGCTCGACCCGGGGAAAGACGTGCAAGCAGGCGAGCGCCTGCGACGTGGGTGGGTCTGGAGGACCGGTGCCGGAGCTCATCTCGATACCGCTGCCACACCTCACCGCGGCGATCCTTGAGGTGAACGCGCAGCTCGACGCTGGCAAGCGCTGCGAGATCGCCGAGGTGAAGGCGCGGGTGGTCGACGGGTCGTTGTTCGAGTGGCTGCGGACGAGCGGGATCGAGACGCTCCAGTTCACCTCGAACGAGCGGACCGGCCTCCTGCTGCTCTTCGGGAGCCTCGACGAGGTCGCCAACGAGCGCCGCAAGTTCGGCGTGGAGCGCAATGGCTACGCGCTGGTCCTCGCCTGGCTCGTTGAGGCGTTGCAGCAGCGGCTCGCCTCCGAGGGGCTCTACCCCGTCTAGTGCCGGCGCTCGCCGGCGGAGCGCTCGCCGAGGGCGCGGTGCCGGTCGCTCGAGCAGTCACGTCCGCCACCGGTCGCTCCGAGCGGGCGCAGGCCCGACTCAGCGCGAGTGCGCCGGCGTCGGCGTCGGCGTCGGCGTCGGCGTCGGCGTCGGCGTCGGCGTCGGCGTCGGCGTCGGCGTCGGCGTCGGCGTCGGCGAGTTGCGTACAGGCTGGCCGAGGTAGCCGCGGGCGATCATCGTCACGTACTGGTAGACAGCGTCCTCCTCGGCCGAGAGCGGGCCGGGGACGGCGTGCTCGGAGCTCAGTCCGCGCTGCACCGACTCGCAGGCGTGCCAGTCCTGCTGGTTCGTCAGGTCCCAGAAGTCGACGGCGAACGACGGGTCGAAGCCGGGCGCCTCGACGGACTCCGGCGCGAACGCCCACGTGCACTCGATCCGGGTGCGATCTGCCGCGAGCGGGGTCAGCCGGTGGGTCATCACGTAGTCGGGGTGCAGGCTCACGAGGACGTTCGGGAAGATGTTGACGTATGCGACCTGGCGCAGCGCCTCGCCCGCGAGGCCGCGCAGCGGTGCGGCGCCGCTCCGGCCGTCGAGCGACATCGTCTCCATGCCGCCGCGCAGCTCCATCCAGCCACCGACCCATGCGCCGTCGTCGGGGAGGTAGTTCTCACCGCTGCGCGGTGGGCTCACGTCGCAGAGCTGGGGATGGATCATCGTGCAGTGGTAGCACTCGTGGTAGTTCTCGGTGAGGATCTTCCAGTTCGAGGCGACCTCGTACTCGTGCCGGCCCGCCACGCGCAGGCGCTCGGGCTCGTAGGGGGCGAACAGCTCGTCGAGCGTGGCGAGCTGCGCCACGAGCGGCTCGGCGCGCCCGGAGGCGTCGACGAAGACCAGGCCGTGCCACTCCTGTGCCGGGAGCTCGACGAGACCGTGCGCATCGGGGTCGAAGCCGTCGCGTCCCTTGAAGCCCGTCGCGGCCCGAAGCGCCCCGCGCAGGTCGTAGGTCCAGGCGTGGTAGGGGCAGATGATCCGGACGTGGTTCGCCGACGCGCCGCAGGCCAACAGCTCGTGGCCCCGGTGGCGGCAGGCGTTGGCGAAGGCGCGCACGGCGCCGTCTTCGGCCCTGGTGAGCAGGACCCCGGCATCGCCCACCGACTCGGCCCGCTGGTCGCCGGGCTCGGCGATGTCCCCGCCGCGCCCGACGCAGGTCCAGCCGCCGGCGAAGAAGTGGCGCTGCTCCCAGGCGAAGACCGCCGGGTCGACGTACGCCGCCCGGGGCAGCATCCGGCTCTCGCCGAAGGGACGGAGCGACTGCTCGAGTGCCGCCCGATCGAGCGGTGCCAGCTCGGCACCCTCTTGACTAAACATACAGTCAAGCCTACGATGCCGGTCCCGGCGCGTCCAGGGATCGCGGCGCGGCCTCGTCAGCGGCACCCGCGGCCGCAGCGGCGCCTTCCTCGGCGGCGGCCAGGAGCTCGCGGAGCCGGCGGAGCCGGCCGTCGCCCGGCGTCGCCGACAGATCGATCTCGACGAGCGAGCCGGCGGCCCTCGCCCCGGCCTCGGCGAGCACCGCTGCGACGAGGGCGTCGCCCCGCAGGCCCGGGTTCCCCCCGACGGCGAGGGTCGCCGCCAGCGCGGTCACCTCCACCGCGACCTCGACGATGTCGAGCGGCACGTCGGCCGCCGCCGACAGCGCGACCTGGATGCGCCGGCGGCGGTTCTCGGCGTCAGCTGCCGCCGGGCTGCGCACGGCCTCCAGCACGGGCGCGTACGCCTCGGCGTCTGCCGGGGCGAGCAGGGCGGCCCTCGATCGCAGCTCGTCCGCCCGCGCCACCAGCGCGGGCGCGTCGGCGAGGCGGCCGCCGGAACGGCGCGCCACCATGGCGCAGAGCGCCGCGGCCATCGCGACCGTGACGGCCGCGACCGCGCCGCCGCTCGGGGCGGGTTCGTCGGAGGCCGTCAGCTCCAGGAAGCGGGCGAGCGTCTCGTCGAGCACGGCAGCGCCCCCCGGCACGGCGCCTAGGAGAGCCCGACGATCTCGCCGTTCTCGTCGATGTCGATGCGCTCGGCGGCCGGGTGCGAGGAGAGCCCGGGCATCGTGCGCATGTCGCCGCTGATCGCGTAGATGAAGCCCGCGCCGACCGAGGCACGGACCTCACGGACGGGAAGCCGCCACCCGGTCGGGGCACCCTTTAGCGAGGGGTCCGAGGACATCGACAGGTGGGTCTTCGCGATGCAGACGGGAAGGTTCCCGAAGCCGTTCTTCTCGTAGGTGTCGAGCTGTCGGTTCGCCTGGGGCAGGTAGTCGACGCCGTCCGCTCCGTAGATCGTCGTGGCGATCGCCTCGATCTTCTCCTTGAGCGAGGCCTCCGAGGGGTAGAGCAGGTGGAACTCGCTCGGCTCCTCGGCCGCCTCGGCGACCGCCTCCGCGAGCTCGGTCGCGCCCCGCCCGCCGTCGGCGAAGTGCGTGCAGATCGCGGCACGTACCCCGAGCTCGGCGGCGATCTCCCGGATCGCCTGGTGCTCGGAGGCGAAGTCGTCGGGGAAGGCGTTGATGGCGACGACGGGGGTCACGCCGTGCGCCTTGATGTTCTCGAGCTGCTTGCGCAGGTTCGCCCCGCCGATGTGCACCTCGTCGGGGTTCTCCTCGAGCAGCGCCGGCGGGAGCGGCCGGCCCGCGACGACGCGGTGGCGCCCGGAGTGGACCTTGAGCGCCCGCACCGTCGTGACGACGACCCCTGCGTCGGGCGTGAGGCCCGAGGTCCGGCACTTGATGTTGAAGAAGCGCTCGGCACCCATGTCGGCGCCGAAGCCCGCCTCGGTGATGAGGAACTCGCCGCCGTGGATGCCGATCAGGTCGGCCACGACCGAGGAGTTGCCGTGGGCGATGTTGCCGAAGGGACCTGCGTGGACGAGCACCGGCGTGTTCTCGAGCGTCTGGAGCAGGTTCGGCTTGATCGCCTCGCGCATGATCACCGTCATGGCGCCCGCCGCCTTCAGCTCCTCGGCCGTCACGGGGTCGCCGGCGGCCGTGTAGCCGACGACGATGCGGCCGAGGCGCGCACGGAGGTCCTGGAGCGAGGTCGACAGGGCGAGCACGGCCATGACCTCAGACGCCGCCGTGATGTCGAAGCCGGTCTGGCGCGGGATGCCGTCCTCTTTGGTCCCGAGGCCGACGACGAGGTTGCGCAGCACCCGGTCGTTCACGTCGAGGACCCGGCGCCACGTGATGTTGTAGGGGTCGATGCCGAGGCCGTTCCCCTGGTGGAGGTGGTTGTCGAGCATCGCCGAGAGCAGGTTGTGCGCCGCCGTGACCGCGTGCATGTCCCCGGTCAGGTGAAGGTTGAGCGCCTCGAACGGGATGGCCTGGCTGTAGCCACCGCCCGCCGCGCCGCCCTTGATCCCGAACGTCGGGCCCATGGAGGCCTGGCGGATCGCGACCGTGGCACGCCTGCCGATGTGGCGCATCGCCTGGCCGAGCCCGATGGTCGTGGTGGTCTTTCCCTCCCCGAGGGGCGTCGGCGTGACCGCCGACACGACGACGTAGCGTGCCTTCGGCCGGTCCGCCAGGTGCTCGATCGCCTCAAGCTTGATCTTCGCCACGTGCTCGCCGTAGGGCTCGAGCAGGAAGTCGGGGATGCCCATCTCCGCCGCGATGTCAGCGGCGGGCTTCAGCTCGGCGCTGCGGGCGATCTCGAGGGCGGTGGGCATTGCCATTGGTCAGGTCTCCTTGTCACGGCCGTTGCGCCGGGCACCGAGCCCGGCCGAGGCCTCGAAGCGGATGTCGCATGCGACCGGACCGGACGACAGCGGGGGGTTCAAGCCTCCGCCGGCCGCCGGCCGGCGGTACCGGCGGCGCGACCCGGCGCCCCCCAC
>JGI12269J14319_10001981_pt1 | contig 20105 bp, 18 predicted proteins | sample PeaSoiSIISIP2007_FD_14319 | JGI IMG/M metagenome (IMG submission 14319)
CCGCGGCGGCTCCGAGTTGCGTCGCCGAAGCGCCGCTGAGCGCGCCCTGAAAAGCACCGATCGGCGTGCGCCGAGCGGCGACGATGAAAATGTCTTCAGTCATGATGATGATGCCCCTGAGATGGATTTAGCGCGAGATGGATTTAGAAGGTGGGCTCTCGGCGCCCGGGTTTCAAGGTGGAGCGCGCAAAGCCGACCGGTACCGTGCCGTGGTCCTGGCGTGCACATCTGCCTCGGTCACACCCGGGGCGAGCTCGATCAGATCAAATTCCGCATGGCGGTGAGGCCGGCTGAACACGGCGAGGTCGGTGATCAGCATATCCACGACCCCGGCGCCGGTGAGCGGCAGCTCGCATTTCGGCCTGAACTTGGGCGAGCCGTCGCGGGCGACGACGTGCTCCATCAGCACGACCACGCGCCTGACGCCCGCAACCAGGTCCATGGCCCCACCCATGCCCTTGACCATCTTGCCGGGTACCATCCAGTTGGCGAGGTCCCCGCGCTCGGACACCTCCATGCCGCCGAGCACCGAGAGATTGATGTGACCGCCGCGGATCATCCCGAAGCTGTCGGCGGACGAGAAATATGACGAGATCGGCAGCTCGGTGATGGTCTGTTTGCCGGCATTGATCAGGTCCGCGTCTTCATCGCCTTCGTAAGGGAACGGCCCCATGCCGAGCATGCCGTTCTCCGACTGCAGCACCACCTTCATGCCCGCGGGAATGTAGTTGGCCACCAGCGTCGGGATGCCGATGCCGAGATTGACGTAGAAGCCGTCACGCAACTCGCGCGCCGCGCGCTCGGCCAGTTGTTCACGCGACCACGGCATGGCTGCCCCGCTTGCGCACCGTGCGCCGCTCGATCGGTTTGCGGTAGTTCAGGCCCTGCACGATCCGCTGCACGAAGATACCCGGAGTATGGATGTGATCCGGATCGAGTGTGCCGACCTCCACCAGTTGCTCGACTTCAGCCACCGTGATGCGCCCTGCGGTGGCCATCACCGGATTGAAATTGCGTGCCGTCTTGCGATACATCAGATTGCCCTCGAAATCGCCCTTCCAGGCTTTGATGATCGCGAGATCCGCAGTCAAGCCGGTCTCGAGCACGTAGGTCTCGCCGTCAACGACGCGCGTCTCCTTGCCCTGTGCCACCTGCGTGCCGGCGCCGGTGCGGGTATAGAACCCGTAGATGCCTGCGCCCCCGGCGCGGATGCGTTCGGCCAGCGTACCCTGCGGATTGAATTCGATCTCGAGCTCGCCTTGCAGATACTGCCGCTCGAATTCCTTGTTCTCCCCGACGTAGGAGGAGATCATCTTGCGGATCTGCCGTGTCCTGAGCAACAGGCCCAGGCCGAGCTCATCGATGCCGGCATTGTTCGAGATCACGGTCATTGCCTTCACGCCCAGGTCGCGCAGGGCAGCGATCAGATGCTCCGGGACGCCGCACAGGCCGAAGCCGCCCGACATGACCGTCATGCCGTCGCGCGCGATATCGGCCAGAGCCGCCACCGCGCTCGGAAACACCTTGCCGCCACCGGCCGCCGACGCCGTAGCCATATGGTAACCCCTGCTTGAATACCGCGACCTGGGAATAAAAATGATACTAAAACCTGGCGGGCCCTTGCACCGCCAGCGATCCGCTGCGGCCCGGCACCGAGCCCGACTGCACGCGCCCCGCCGGCAGGCTCGCTACGTTCAGTCCCGCAAACAGCGTTCGCATCGACACCAGTTCGTAGCCCTGCCCATGCCAGCCGTGTATCAGCCGCCGGAAAACCGGCAGCAGCTTCATCCCTTCGAGCTCGGCATGCAACGTGAACACGTGGCCCGAACGCGGGCCGCGAGTGCGCTCGAGCAACGCCAGGTGCACATTGTCCACGGTAATGCCGTCCATGCCGATCAGCTCATCGAGAGTGGGTAACGTCGTCGGCAGCTGCGGGCAGGCGCTGCGACGCTGTGGCAGCGGGGGCGGCGGGGACAGTAGCGGCACAAACGGCGCCTCGCCGCGCGTGTCGGAGGCGTAGATAAAACCCATCTCCTCTTCCAGCTCGAGCGCGGCTTCGTTCATCTGCCAGCCGGCGGCACCATGCACCTGCGGCGGGACGCCGAACACCTCGCGAAACCGGTGGACCGCACGCAGCATCTGATCGCGGGTCCAGGCCTCGTCGCGCCGGCTCACGAAGTCCTGCCAGGTGGTGTGGTCGAAGCAGTGCACGCCGACCTCGTAGCCGGCGTCGCGCACGCGCCGCATGAAATCGCCGGCGCGGCGTCCGATATCCGGGCCCGGCAGCAACGTGCCGTACAGCAGCGTGCGCAGCCCATAGTGTTCCAGCACCGAAGTGCGCGAGACCTTCTGTGCAAAGCCGAAGAATCCGCGCCGGAAAACGCGGCGCAGAGCGCGGCCGGTGTGATCGGGCCCCAGGCTGAAGAGAAAGGTGGCGTCCGCCGCCGCGCGTTTGAGGGCATCGACGAGCGCCGGCACGCCTTCGCGGGTCCCGCGTAGCGTATCGACATCAATTTTCAGCGCAAGCTGCAAGGCGCTCACCTGCATTAACTACCACACGGAGGGATCGCACTATAAGAGANTTTTTCATTACGAAAAATTCTCTTATAGTGCGATCCCTCCGTGCGANGGTTACTCNAGCAAGTTTGCAGCTTGCGCAATTTGGTTGCGATACGCATCGAAGATCTGCCGCAGCGCCTGCTGCATCGTCACCCGCGGGGTCCAGTCCAGATCGGCGCTGGTGTTGTCGATCTTCGGTACGCGATTCTCGACGTCCTGGTAACCCTTGCCGTAGTACTCGGCCGCGGTGATATGCACGAGCCGCACCTTGGCGGCATTGGTCTTGTATTCGGCATAGGTGGCCGCGACGCGCAGCATCTCCTGCGCCAGCTCGCGCACCGAGAGAGAATTGGCGGGATTGCCGACGTTGAAGATCTTGCGGCTGGCGCGCCCGTCGGCGTTGGCGATCATCTTCATCAGCGCATCGATGCCGTCGCTGATGCCGGTGAAACAACGGCGCTGCTTGCCGCCATCGACCAGACGCACATCCTCGCCGCGCATGATATGCCCAAGAAACTGGGTGATGACGCGCGAGCTGCCCTCCTTGGCCGCGTGCATGTTGTCCAGACCCGGTCCGATCCAGTTGAAGGGCCGGAACAGCGTGTAGTCGAGCTCATCGCGCATGCCGTAGGCGTGGATCACGCGGTCCAGCAGCTGCTTCGAGCAGGCGTAGATCCAGCGCGGCTTGTCGATCGGCCCATAGATCAGTTCGGAGGCATAGGGGTCGAATTCGCTGTCGTGACACATGCCGTAAACCTCCGAAGTCGAAGGGAACAGCACACGCTTACCGTGCTTCACGCACAGCCGCACTACCCACAGATTGGCCTCGAAGTCGAGCTCGAACACGCGCAGCGGCTCGCGCACGTAGGTCGCCGGGGTGGCGATCGCCACCAGCGGCAGCACCACGTCGCATTTCTTGACGTGGTATTCGATCCACTCGCGGTTGATGGTGATGTCGCCTTCGAAGTAATGCAGGCGCGGATTCTCGAGCAACGGCGCGATGCGATCGCTGTACATGTCCATGCCGTACACGCGCCAGTCGGTGGTTTCGAGGATGCGCGTCGACAGGTGATGGCCGATGAAGCCATTGACGCCAAGTATCAAAATGTTCTTCATCCGCTTCACTCCATGACCGACTTGAGCGTCAGCGAGCGCTCGCCAAAACGGCGATGGAAGCCCTCGGCGCTGCCGATATTGTCACCGAGCTCGAATTGCAGCAGTTTCAATGCGCCGTCGTGGCACAGCGCGTAGACATTGCCGTCGCGCCAGCGCAGCACCGGCGGTTCGGCGCGCAGCTCGGGCGCCGCGGGCAGCGAGCGCAGAATGCGCAGCGGGATGCCCTGGGCCTCGCTGTACGCTGCCGGGTAAGGCGGCGCGACGGCGCGGATCAGGTTATGAACTGCGAGCGCGCCGCGGCGCCAATCGATGGCGCCGTCGCGCGCGGTGCGGCGGCCGAAATAGCTGCCGGCCGCAAGGTTCTGCGGCGTGTGGCGCGCGGTGCCGGCGATCAACGCCGGCAGACAGCGATGCAGCGCCACTTCCGCCGCCACCGTGACCTTGCGAAACACCTCCACCGCGGTGTCATCCGGCAGGATCGGTACCGCCTCGCGGTCGACGATGTCGCCGGCGTCGGGTTGGGCGAGCATCGCATGCAAGGTGGCGCCGGTTTCATGCTCGCCGTGCAGCACCGCCCAATTCACCGGTACCCGGCCGCGATACTTGGGCAGCAGTGAGCCATGCATGTTGTAGGCACCGCGCGTGGGCAGCGACAGCAGCTCGCTGCCGAGCAGCGACCGGTAATAGAACGAGAACAGGAATTCGGGCCGCGGCGCGCGCAGCCGTTCGATGATTTCGGGGAGATTGGGATTTTCCGGCGTAAGCACCTCGATGCCGTGCCAGCGCGCATGGCGCGCGACGCTGTCGAACCAGATGTTCTCGCCGGGCGAGTCGCGGTGCGTGAGCACCAGCGGCACCTCGACGCCGTGCGCGAGCAGCGTGCGCAGGCAGCGCACGCCGACGTCGTGATAGGCGAACACCACCGCCCGCGGTGGGCTCATTTCTGGTCCTCGCGCCGCTCCAGCACGGTGCCGACGATATAGCGCGGCCGCCGCCGCACCTCGTCGTAGATGCGACCGACGTATTCGCCGAGCAGGCCGACGCCGAACAGGGCGACGCCGAGCAGGAAGAACGCGATCGCGAACAGCGTGAATACGCCTTCGGCCTCGGGACCGACCACGAAACGGCGCACGACCAGGAACAGCACGAACAGCACCGACAACAGCGCGATCACGATGCCGATGCCCGAAAACAGCCGCATCGGCGCGGTCGAGAAGCCGGTCATCAGATCGAAGTTCAGCCGCATCAGGGCGAACAGCGAATACTTCGATTTGCCGGCGCCGCGGTCCTCGTGCGCCACACGGATCTCGGTCGGGTTCATCGAAAACGTATAGGCCAGCGCCGGCACGAAAGTGTTGTATTCCGAGCATTGATTGACCGCATCGACGACCGCGCGGGCGTAGCCGCGGAACATGCAGCCCTGGTCGGTGATCTTCACCAGCGTCGTGCGCTCGCGGATCACGTTGACCAGGCGCGAGGCATATCGGCGCCAGGCCGCATCCTGGCGCTCTATACGAATGGTACCGACATAGTCATGACCGGCGTCGAGCTCGGCGAGCAATCGGCCGATTTCCTCCGGCGGGTTCTGCAGGTCGGCGTCGAGCGTGATGACGTAGCGGCCGCGGCTGTGGGCGAAGCCTGCGAGGATGGCGCGGTGCTGGCCGAAATTGCTCGAGAACAGCACCACTCGCGTGACATCCGGCCGCAGTTCGAACTGATTCTTGAGCAAGGCGGCGGAGCGGTCGCGGCTGCCGTCGTTGACGAACACGATCTCGTAGCTGCGGCTGAGCGCGTCCAGGGCCGGGTACAGGCGCGCAAACAAGGCCGGCAGCACCTCCTCCTCGTTGTAAACGGGAATGACGACGGTCAGATCGGCTGCGGCGTGGCCCATGTTGCGCGCCGCTAGCGACCGGACACGATCGCAGCGCTCGCGGCGCCAAGCCGCTCCGATAGCGCATTCACCGCCCGCGCCGTCTGCGCGCAAACCCGCTCGACGTCCTGGTCGCGCATCGCCGGAAACAGCGGCAGCGTGGCGATACCACGGCCGATGTGCTCGGCGATCGGGAAATCGCCGGGCTTGAAGCCCATCTGCCGATACAGCGTCAGCAAATGAATCGCCGGATAGTGCACGCCGACGCCGATGCCGGCGGCGTGCATCTGTTCGATGAAGGCGCCGCGCTCGATCCGCTCTGGCAGCACGATCTGAAACATGTGCCAGTTGCTGTTGCTGAAATCCTCGACCGGCAGCTCGCAGCCGAGCGAGCGGTCGAAGCACTCGAAATAGCGGCGCGCCAGCACGTGGCGCCGCGCAGTGAATTCCTCGAGGCGCACGAGCTGGCCGAGGCCGATGCGCGCCGCGATGTCGGTCAGATTGTGCTTGCCGCCGGCCAGCGTCGCATCGAGATCGCCGTTCGCAAACCGCTCCACTCCCTGCAGCCGCCACAGCTCGCAGCGCCTCGCTTCGTGCGCGTCGTTCAGCACCAGGCAGCCACCTTCGGCCGTAGTGAGGTTTTTGTTAGCGTGGAAACTGATCGAAACCAGATCCCCACCGGCGCCGATGCGCTCGCCCTGCCAGGTTGCGCCCATCGACTGCGCTGCGTCTTCCAGTACGCGCAGCTGGTGCCGGCGCGCGATCGCATTCAGGCGGCCGCGATCGACCGGCAGGCCGGCCAGATCCACCGGCAGCAAGGCGCGGGTCAGCGGTGTGATGGCCGCCTCGATGCGGGACAGATCGATATTGCGGGTGCGCGGGTCGACATCGACGAATACCGGCCGCGCGCCGGCGCGCACGATGACGTTCGCCGTGGCGACCCAGGACAACGGTGTGGTGATGACCTCATCGCCGGGGCCGACGCCGGCGAGCGCCAGGCCGATCTCGAGTCCAGCGGTGCCGGAACTCAGCGCACGGACCGGCCGACCGCCAAAATAATCCGACAGCCGTGCCTCGAACTCGCGCACTTGCGGGCCACTGGTGATCCAGCCCGAGCGCAGCACGTCGGCGACTCCGGCGATGGTGTCCTCATCGATCGAAGGTCGCGTAAACGGCAGGAATTCCTTGCTCACGATAGCACCGTAAGTGCGCCGCAGCTTCAGCTGCGTGCAACCAACCAGACGCCGAGGATGATGACGCCGATGCCGGTCACACGCGCGGCATTGAGCTGTTCCGAAAACAGCAGCCAGGCGGCCAGTGCGTTCACGACGTAGCCGATCGACAGCATCGGGTAGGCGATGCTGACATCGACGCGTGACAGCGCCAGGATCCAGAACACGACACTGACCGCATAACACACCAGGCCGGCGAGGATCGGCGGGTTCAGCGCGATGCGCTCGACCAGCGTCCAGCCGTTGGCGAAGCTGAAGGCGACGTCCGAAATTGCGCGGGCGCCCGCCTTCAGCAGCAGCTGTGCTGCGGCGTTGAGCATCACCCCTGTCAAAATCAGCGCCAGATCCGCGCTTCTCATCGTCTGACCACCGCGACAAAAGACGGCGCAGTGTATATCACGCGCATCGGGGCGCCCAATGCTTCAAGTTCCTGATAATCCTCAGGTCGCAGAATAGCCAGCGCGTCGCTTTGCTGCTGCCAGGCCGGCACGAACTGCTTGAGATCGGCGATGGCGCGCCAGGGTTCCTGCTTCAGGCCAAAATCGAGCTCGCCGCGATAACCAACCAGGGTGCAGGTCCGTTGCAGATAGAACGGAATCGGCTGCAGGTAGCTGTTGACGCAATACAGCGGGGTTGCCCGGGTCAGCCACGGGCGCAGGTGCTGCGTGAGTTCCACCACCGCGCGCATTCGCGGCAGATAGTCGGCCGCGAGCAGTGCGGACTCGGCCAACAGCAGACCGCCCACGGCGGCGGCGGCGGCGGCGCCGATCACCGCGCCGCGGCGGCACAGGCGCGCGCCGATGCCGGCGCCGAGCGCCAGCAGCACAAAGGCGACGGCGAAGCCGAGAATGCTCATCGTCGAGGCGCGCGCGACCAGTGGCGCTGCCGGCGGGGCCCACCACAGCAGCAGCACGACGGCGCCGATGCCGGCCGCCGATGCGGCCACGGCGCGCAGGTGCGCCGCGAATCGCGGCGCCGGCAGGCCGGCGATCGCGCGACCGAGCAGCAGGCTCAAAGCCGGGAGCATCGGCACGATGTACGGCGTCAGCTTGGACTGCGACATGCTGAAGAACACCAGCACGAACGCCGCCCATAGCAGCAGCAGTGAGGTCGCGCGTTCACCGGAGCGTGCCGCGCTTAAGGCCCGGCGCAGCGCGCCCGGGAGCAGCGTCGTCCAGGGCAGCAAGCCGAGCGCCAGCACCGGCAGGAAGAACCAGACCGGCTGGTAGCGATCGAACTCGGCGCGACTCAGGTAGCGCTGAAAATGCTCGAAGATGAAGAAGAAATGCGCGAACTCCGGATTGCGCGCCGACACCAGCACAAACCAGGGCGCGGCCAGCACGAGCAGCGCCGCCAGCGTCAGCATGAACAGCACGGCGACCGCACCGGGTATGAGGATACCCACCAGGCCCTTGGACATCACCGCCAGCGCCACACCCACGCCCAGCAGCAGCGGCAAGCGCCAGGTGCGAGTCTGGGGCTCGTCGGGCCGCTGCACCAGCAACGCCAGCGCCGTCATCGCGATCTGCAGGCCGAAGCTCAGGCTCATATCGAGCGTGGCAATGCGCGCCATCGCGACATAAAGCAGCGCGCTCGCCTGCACCAGCACGGCGAGCAATGCGGCGCGCCGATCGTACAGACGGCGCCCCAGCGCCCAGGTCAGCATCAGGCCCAGCATGCCGGTGAGCGCCGGCCACAGGCGCACGGTCCAGGCACGCTGCCCGAACACCTCGAAGGCAACCGCCGTGGCCCAATAGCCGAGCGGCGGCTTCTCGAAGTACTTGATCGCATCGAGCCGCGGCGTTACCCAGTCGCCGCTGGCGACCATCTCCCGCGGAATTTCCGCATAGCGGCCTTCATCCGGGTCGAACAGGTGCGGGGAATCGAGCGGCAGAAACCACAACAGCGCCAGGCCCAGCCAGAACAAGGCTGCAGTGCGGCGGCTATGGGCACGTGGGACCGAGCCTGGGGAGGAGGACATTTGTCAGATCAACCGATACTAAGGTTGGGACGCGCGGTCGCGGGCTTGCCAGAGCATCAGGCTGCGCCGCGGCCCGAACGAGCGGTTGGCCACGAGCAGGTAATCCGGCGGCAGCGCCACCGTGCTGCCCTCATGATTATCCTGCACCAGCACCCATTGCGGCAGACTGGCACGCTGTAATGGTGATCGCAGCGATTGTGCCTCCACCGGGACCACCGGGCGTCCGGTGTAGAACGGAATCTCCGCTGCAAGCGTCTCGTCCATATTCACGGCGTATACCGGCTGCCCGGGTGGCAGGCAGGCGCTGGCCGAGCGCCTGCACGAACGGCCCCATATCCTTGACGTCATTGAGCAGCGGCGGCGCCAACGCCAGGATGATGGCATTGCCGGCAAATGCCGTGATCAGCGCCCAAAGCCCGGCGCGGCTGCGCTGGCCGGTGGCGCTGACGTAGAGCAGCCCGGCGACCGGCACCAGCGCGAGCAGCATCGCGATGATGATCGGCACGCTCGCAATCCCGTTCCAGACCCAGGCCGCGAACGGCGGCAGCAGGCAATACAGGCACAGCAACGCCACCTGCAGCCACCAGGCTAGGCTCAGGCGACCCTGGCTCGAGAGCTGCCACCGCTGCCACCATTCGTAACCGCGAATCCCGAGACAGAGAAACAGCAGAGGCAATAGCGGCAGCAGGTAGGTTTCGCGCTTGGTGGCCGAAATCGACAGCAGCAGCAGCATGCCGGCACTCATGAGTGCGCCGTAGCGCGCCGGGTCGGGCGCGGCGGTCACTCCCATGATGGCCGCGCGACGCCAGCGACTGGGCCGGAGCGCCTCGATTAACGGCGGCAACCACGGCAGCAACGCGTACGGCAGGGTCCAGGCATAGTAGAAGAGCGGCTGCCGATGACCCGTGCTGCCGAGGGGATTGATGAGGCGCTGCACGTGATTGACGTAGGCCCATTCCCATAATGCCGCCCGGCCGCCCTGACTGAAGATGGCGAGCGCCAGCAGCGCCGCCGCCGCGGTCAACAGCATGACGCCGAGCAGCGGCCGCAGCCGCCGCCACTGCGCCGGGCGGTCGATGCCGATATAGACCAGCAGTCCCACACCGATCAGCACCGGTCCGATCAGCCCCTTGATCCACAGGGCCAGCATCAGCGCGAGATACAGCGCCAGATGCAACCGTGCGCTGTCGCCGCGCGCCAGCAGTTCCCAGGCCGCCCACGCCGCCACGGTCGTAGATAGCATCAGCAACGGATCGATCAGCACCCAGTGCGTCGATACCACGAACTGAAGACTGGTCGCGAGCATGCATGTCGATATCAAACCGGCGCTGCGCGAGTGCGCCCTGGAACCCCAGTGCAGCAGCAACGTCAGCGTCGCCAGGCCGGCGACCACGCTGACGCTGCGGGCCGCCAGCACCGAGGGACCGCCGGTGAGGCGATAGACCGCCGCGACCAGCCAGTAATACAGCGGCGGCTTCTCGATGAAGCGCTGGCCATTGAGAGTTGGAATGACTGCCGGCGACAGCGCCATTTCGCGGCTGATCTCAGCCTCACGCGGCTCATCCGGCGTCCAAAGACCTCGGTTGCAGCCCAGCAGGCCGAGCAGCAGCAGGCCGAACAACGCCGACAGATACGCCACGCGTTGCGTGGCCGGAACAGCGGCAGACATAGGCAGTGGAAACAGCTATGGCGACACGCACTGTAGCCGCTGGCCGCGGCAGCAGCCACAGAAAAGTGGACCGCGCGCAGGCCTCAGGTGAACAATGCCGGCAGTGTTGACAGTGCCGTGCCCGAGTGGCGATGCTGCTGCGCATGGCGGCCGTGACACTATGGATCGCTACGCGCAAGGGGGCGTTCGCGCTGCGCGCCGACGCGCAGCGGCGCCGCTGGACGCTCAAAGGGCCGCAGTTTCTGGGCCACACGATCCACCATATCCTCCAGGATCCGCGCCAACCGAAGACGCTGCTGATGGCGGCGAAGACCGGGCACCTCGGGCCGACGGTGTATCGGTCGGACGACCGCGGCCGGGGCTGGCAGGAAGTGGCCGCGCCGCCGGCGTTTCGCCGCGCGGCAGCCGGCGAACCTGCGCGCGCGGTCGAGCGGGTATTCTGGCTGACGCCTGGCCACGCCCAGGAGCCCGGCGTGTGGTATGCGGGCACTTCACCGGCTGGCTTGTTCCGTTCCGAGGATGGTGGCGCCCGTTGGGCACCGGTGGCCGGGTTCAACGATCACGCGATGTTCCCTCGATGGGCGTCCGGCGCCAGGACGCCGGACGGGGAGTTGCTGCACTCCATCCTGGTCGATCCGCGCGATCCCAAGCATCTTTATCTGGCGATCTCGATCGGTGGCGTGTTTGAATCAACCGACGGCGGTCTGGATTGGGCACCGCTCAACGACGGGGTCGCTGCTGATTTTCTGCCCGATCCCAACGTGGCCTTCGGCCATGATCCGCATTGCGTGGTGATGCATCCACTTCGGCCCGACCGGCTGTATCAACAGAACCACTGCGGCATCTACCGGCTCGATCGCCCTTCGCGGCGCTGGCAACGGATCGGCAGCGCGATGCCGGCGAGGATCGGGGATATCGGTTTCCCGATCGTGCTGCACCCGCGCGATCCCGACGTCGCCTGGGTGTTGCCGATGGATGGCACCACGGTGTGGCCGCGCACCTCGGTGGGTGGCAGGCCGGCGATATACCAGACCCGCAATGGCGGCAAGTCCTGGCAGCGGCGCGATCGGGGGTTGCCGCGCGCGCGCGCCTGGTTCACGGTGCTGCGGCAGGCCATGTGCAGCGACGGGCAGCCGCGGCCCGGGCTGTATTTCGGAACCACCGGCGGCGAGGTCTGGGCCAGCACCAACGCCGGTGAAAGCTGGCGCTGTCTGGCGGCGCGCCTGCCGGAAATATATGCAATCAGCGCGGCGCTGCATTGAGGCGTAGCATGGCTTGCACCGTACATGTAGCCAGTCCCCTGCGCCAGTACACGGGCGGCGCGGCGATCGTCAGCGCCGAAGGAGCNACCTTGGAAGAGATACTGACCGATCTCGATCGCCGCTTTCCCGGCATGCGCTTTCGCATGATCGACGAACAACAACGCGTCCGCAGCCATATCCGGATCTTCATCGACACGCATGAAGCGCCAGACCTGAAGCAGACTGTACAGCCGCAGCAGCCGGTGCATCTGCTGTGCGCTCTGAGCGGCGGCTAGGCGCTCCCGTGCCACTCTCAGCCGGTGAGCTCAGGCGCTACAGCCGGCATTTGTCGCTGGCCGAAATCGGCGTGGCCGGTCAGGAAAAACTGCAGGCGGCGCGAGTGCTGGTGATCGGCGCCGGCGGACTGGGCTCGCCGGCAGCGTTGTATCTGGCCGCCGGCGGCATCGGCAGTCTCGGAGTGCTCGACTTCGATCGGGTCGATGAGTCGAACCTGCAGCGGCAAGTGCTGTACGACACGGCCGGCATCGGCATGCCCAAAGCCGAACTGGCGCGCATGCGGCTCGCGGCGCTCAACCCGGAGCTGCAGTTCCAGGCGCATCAGACCGAGCTGTGTGCCGCCAACGTGCAGGGAATATTCGAGAATTACGATGTCGTCATCGATGGCAGCGATCGCATCGCGACGCGCTATCTGGTCAACGACGCCTGCGTTATCTACGGCAAGGCATTGGTCTCAGCGGCGATCCACCGCTTCGAGGGCCACGCCATGACCTACGTGCCGGGCCGCGGCCCCTGCTATCGCTGTCTGTTTCCGGAAATGGCCGAGGGCGTGGCCCCGAACTGTGCCGAGGCCGGTGTACTTGGCGTACTGCCCGGCGTATTGGGCTTGATCCAGGCGACCGAGGCGATCAAGCTCGTCGTGGGCATTGGCCTGCCGCTGATCGGACGGCTGCTGACCTACGATGCGCTCGAAATGCGCTTCCAGGAATTGCGCTTCACGCGCCGGGTGGATTGCGCCGTTTGCGGCGAGCATCCGACCATCACCGCGCCGCGGGATCCTGCGGGCTTCTGCACTGCCGACGAGCTGCGACGCGTGCGCTCCATCTCTGCGGCGGAGCTGGCGCAGCGGATCCATGAGACCGGGCAGCCGATCAGCCTGATCGATGTGCGCGAGCCGGCGGAGTTCGCCGCCTCGCATCTGCCGCGCGCGATCAACATCCCGCTCAACACCATCGAGCAGCACCATCGGCAGCTGCAGCACGCAGGGACCGTCATTTTCCTTTGCCGCAGCGGCGTGCGCAGCCGGCAGGCTTGCGCGCTGGCCGACCGCATGGGTGTGAGCGAGGCATGGCAGCTCCAAGGCGGCCTGCTCGCCTGGAAGGCCGAGATCGATCCGTCGCTGCGGTTGTAGCAGCTGCTGCTAGGCGANGACGCGCTGCAGGTCGCGTACGAAAGCCTCGATGTCGGCATCAGTCGTCGCCCACGAGCACATCAACCGATAGCCGGCGCCCGANAGCGTGTAGAAATGCCAGCCCATGGCGANCATGGCCTCGGCCACCGTCGCGCTCATGTCGACAAACACCGCGTTGACCTCGACCGCGCGTGCCAGCCGCAGCCCCGGAACCGCGCTGATCGCGGCGCCCAGGCGTCGCGCCATTGCATTGGCGTGCGCTGCGTGGCGCAACCAGGCCCCGGATTCGAGCACGCCCTGCCACTGGCTGCTCTGAAACCGCATCTTGGAAGCGAGCTGCCCCGCCTGCTTACCACGGTAGTCGAACTCCGCCGCCAGCGCCGGATTGAAGAACACCACCGCCTCGGTCGTGTTGAGCCCGTTCTTGGTGCCGCCCAGCGATAGCACGTCGACTCCGACGCGCCAACTCAAGTCCGCCGCCGTCACCCCAGGCAAGGCCGCGAGCGCATTGGCAAAGCGCGCACCATCCATTTGTACCGCTACCCCGTGCGCGTGCGCGACTGCGCNGAGCGCCGCGATCTCGCCGGGCTGGTAGAGCGTGCCCCATTCGGTGGGCTGACTCAGCGACAGTGCCCGCGGCTTTGGAAAATGCAGGTCGTCGCGCCGCGTGATCAGCTGCAGCACGGCCGACGCCGACAGCTTCGCGCCCGCGCCGGACAGCGGCAGCAATTTAGCGCCGTTACTGAAGAATTCCGGTGCACCGCATTCATCCGTCTGCACATGGGCGGCCTCGTGGCAGACGATCCCGTGGTAACTGCGCGCCAAGGCCGCGAGCGACAGCGAATTGGCCGCGGTGCCGTTGAATACAAAGAACACCTCGGCGGCATCGTGCTCGAACAGCGCGCGAATGAGGGCACAGGCGCGCTCGGTCCAGGCGTCGGCGCCGTAACCTGGCGCATAGCCGGCATTGGCGGCGTGCAACGCGGCCCAGGCTTCCGAGCAGATGCCGGCGGTGTTGTCGCTGGCAAACTGCCAGCCCGGAGCAGCGCGCGTGNCGTCGTCATTCATAGGTCGCACAGGCTAACGCACTTCGCGTAGGCTAGAGACTAATGTACGCCCTGGCCATTCACGGCGGCGCCGGCGCCCTGCCGCGCGTGCAATTCACTGCTGCGCGCGAAGACGCCTATCGGCACGGCCTGATGCAGGCCCTGGCCGCCGGCCAACGCCTGCTCGAGCGCGGCGGCTGCGCGCTGGACGCCGTGGAAGCGGCGGTCACCGTGTTGGAAGACAATCCTTTGTTCAACGCCGGGCGAGGAGCGGTGCTGGGCGCCGATGGCGCGGCCGAGCTGGATGCCGCGATCATGGATGGCACCGATCTGCGCGCCGGTGCGGTCGCCCAGATTCGTCACATACAGAACCCCGTGCAGCTCGCGCGGCGGGTGCTCGAGGACTCATCGCATGTCTTTCTGGTGGGCGCCGGCGCCGAGAGCTACGCCGAGGAGGTCGGATTCAGATTGGTTGACAATGATTATTTCATTACGCCCGATCGCCAGCACGAGCTCGAAGCGCTGAAGCGGCGGCCGGCGCGGGCGGGTGGAGCTTGGGCCACGCAGGCCGTCGCGCTCGACGAGCCACCGCTGGGCACGGTCGGCGCAGTGGCCTGCGATGCCGGCGGGCGACTGGCGGCCGCCACCTCGACCGGCGGCATAGCGGGCAAGCGAGCCGGCCGCGTCGGTGATTCGCCGGTGATCGGCGCCGGCACCTACGCCGATAACCAGACCTGCGCCGTATCGACCACCGGTCATGGGGAATGGTTCCTGCGCACGGTACAGGCTTATGACATCGCGGCCAGGCTGCGCTATGGAGGCTATTCTCTGGCGAGCGCGGTCAGTGAGGCGATCACGCGGCGGCTCTCGGGCCTGGGCGCGGCCGGCGGCCTCATCGCCGTCGATCAGCGCGGCGAGATCGTCATGCGCTACAACACCCCGGCGATGTTCCGCGCCAGCGTGCGCGATGGCGAAGCCGCCAGGCTCCACATCTACTGACCGGTCATGGCGCCGCCGAACCGCTGATCCCGCTGCTGCGATTGTGTGTCGGGTATGGCTCTTAAGTCGCCGGCGCAAAACGGTTGGCGGTGCCCCCGCAGGGGCCGCGCTGTGGCGCAAGGAGAGCCGGGGGGGCACGGTCCGCAGCGCGGGTTATGTCACACTGAAAGCGGCAATCATCGCGGCCGCGAATTATCGAAGTGGCCGCAGCGTCAAGATCCTAGAATGGACAGGTGTGTCGCCTGCCTTAAGTCGACGGAAAACCCCTTTGCCGATCCTTCGCGTTGCCGTTGCTCAATTGATTGCCATCCTCGCCGCCTCGCTGCTGCCGGGCGCCGTGGCGCCGTCGGCGCAGGCATCGGAGAAAACCTCGGTACGGGGATTGATCGACCAGGCGGCGATTTCCGCCAGGATCGACCCCGAAATCAGCAAACGCCAGGCCGAATCGGCGCTCGAGCTGCTGCGCCGTGATCCAAATCCGGAGCTTGAAATCCGCGCGCATTTATTGCTGTGCGACTACTACTCGGAGCGCGATCGAGCCGCTGCCGAGGAGCAGATCGCGGCGGCGACGGCGTTGCTGCCGCAGGCGACACGCCAGGGATTGCGCGCCGGGGTGCTCAATTGCCAGGGCGAAACGCTGCAAACGGTCGGCGAGAACGCTCAGGCGCGTGTCCTGTACGACCAAGCGGCTGCCATTGCCACGCAGGCGGGCGATGATCAGATGCTCGCCGAAGTGCTGCTCTCGAGCGGTTACTTGCGCGGTCTGCGCGGCGAGTACGCCGCGGGCCTGAGCGAGCTCAGGCGCGCTCAGACTCTGTTCGAGCAGCAGCAGATGCCGCAACACGCGCTGGCCGCGCTCGATAGTATCGCCATCATCTACAACCGCATGGGCGACTACACCGAGGCGGCGCACCTGTACGAGCACGCGCTCGAGGCTCAGCACAAGGCCGGCCTGAAGCGGGAAGAGATCGTCACACTGCACAATCTAGGCCGCGCGCACGAGAACATGCAGGAATGGGATGCGGCGCGCAGCGCGTTCGCCGCCTCGCTCGAGCTCAGTAAACAGCTGGCCTACGTTCGCGGTCAGGCCTATGCGTTGCGCGGGCTCGCCACCATCGCCAATGCCCAGGGCAATCCCAACGCCGCACTGACGCTGCTGGAGCGCGCCACTGAATTGCAGCATCGCACCCCGGATGTACGTCTGCTGGCGCAGATCGAGCTGGCCCGCGGCATCGCGCTGCATCAGCTCAAGCGCCTGAAGGAGAGCGCCGTGATGCTCGAACAGGCGCTGGCGGTATTCCGGCAGGCTGACTCGCTCGGAGAGCTCAGCCCGACCTATGATGAACTCGCGGCGGTAGACGCCGAGCTGGGCGACTGGCGCGACGCCTTCGATTACCGCACGCTCGCGCAGACCACGGCGACGCGGCTGTTGCGCAATCAGCTCGATCAGCGCTTTGCGACGCTGAAGGTGGAATTCGACACCGCGGCAAAGGAACAGGAAAACGAGCTGCTGATGCGCGAAAACGCGGCCAATCAACAGGCACTATCGCAACAGCTCAAAGCGAGCAAGCTGCGCACCGCGGTCGTCCTGCTCACGGCGATGCTGCTCGCCGTTCTGGTGTGGCTGGCCGTACACCAGCGGCGCAGCACACTGCGCCTGCGCGCGCTGGCGATGACCGATGAGCTCACCGGCGTGCCCAATCGCCGCGCGGTGCTGGCGCTGCTGGCGCAACTGCTACGGCGCAGCGACACGCCGACATCGATCCTCATCATGGACATCGATCATTTCAAATCCATCAATGATCGGCACGGTCACCTGATCGGCGACGAGACGCTGCGGTCGATGACCGCCAATCTGCGCGAGGCGGTGGCCGAGCCGGCCTTGTTCGGCCGCCTCGGCGGCGAGGAATTCGCGGTGGTATTGCCGGCTACCGACCTCGACCAGGCGATCACGATTGCCGAGAGGCTGCGTGAGCGCGTGATGCGGGTCGATCTGTCGCGCTGGCTGGGCGAGCGGCGTATCACCGTCAGCATCGGTGTTGCCACATCGGTCCCGACCCTCGACACCATCAGCATCATGCTGCGCCGGGCCGACGCCGCGCTCTACGCCGCCAAGGACGCGGGCCGAAACTGCGTGCGTACCCACGCCGCCGCCGAAGAGCAGATCACGCCCCGCGTCGCCTGAGCGTTCCTCTCTCCCGCGCGTCACCGGGGCTTGCGCCCCTACCAGGGCAGCTCATCCAGGTCGACATTGCCGCCGGTGAGAATGATGCCGACGCGCGCACCGCTCACATCGAGCTGATGCTCGAACACCGCGGCGTAAGACACCGCCGCTGAGGCCTCGACGATAATCTTGAGGTGCTGCCATAGCGTGCGCATCGCCCGCACGATCGCCTCGTCGCTGACCGTGACGATATCGTCCAAGTGGCGCCGGATCAGCTCGAAGGTGCGTGCACTCAATGCGCCGCGCAAACCGTCGGCGATCGTGCTCGGCTGCTGCGGGCGCGACAGCGTCCCCGATGCAAACGAGCGCTGTGCGTCATCCGCGCCGATCGGCTCGATGCCGACCAGTCGCATCGCGGGACGCATGGCTTTCGCGGCCACCGCGACCCCGCTCGCGAGGCCGCCGCCCCCCACGGGCAGCAGCAGCCAGTCGAGATCAGGCACATCCTCAAGCAACTCGAGCGCGATCGTGCCCTGTCCCGCGATCACGCGCGGATCGTCGTAGGGATGAATAAACGCCGCGCCACTATCACGCACGAGCTGTGCCGCCAGCGCTTCACGCGCGGCCAGGGTGGGTTCACACAGCAGCACTTCGCCGCCATAGCGGCGTACCGCCTCGAGCTTGGCGCGCGAGGAATTCTCCGGCATCACGATGCGGGCGCGCACGCCCCGCAGCCGTGCTGCACGCGCGACCGCTGCGCCGTGATTGCCCGAGGAATGCGTGACGACACCGGCGCGCAGCTCGGCCGCGGACAGTGCAAACACCGCATTGGTCGCACCGCGCGCCTTGAATGCACCACCCTCCTGAAAATTCTCGCACTTGAAGTACAGCTGCGCACCCGCGAGCGCGTTCAGCGTCTCATTTTCGAGCACCGGCGTGCGCCGGGTCCAGCCCACGATACGCTCGCGCGCCGATTGGATGGTCTCCAGGGTGACGTCCGGTTGCTGCATTGACCGCTCGCTGAGGACCCGAAGCATACCGAATTGGCAATTCGCTCACACACTGGTGTTCGGGCTGACGCTGAGCTTGCTGGCGGCGCTGGTGGCCGTCGCTCGCTCTGGTTCAGACACGAGCGCCCTGTCAAGAGCCGGCGACTCAATGCTGCGTCGCTGCGGCCGCGCCTAAGTATTGATACCAATGGCTGCGGGCCCATGGTAGCGCTAGCTTGCGCAGCAATGAGGCAGACTGAATCGCTATAGATGCTGCATGGCCATCAATCCAATCCGCCGGATTCTGGTTGCGATCAAGGACCCGGCTGCGAAAGCGTCGCCGACGCTGGCCAAATCCGCCCAGCTGGCCCGCGCCTTCAACGCCGAACTCGAGCTGTTCCACGCCATCGATATGCCGATGTATCGGGACGTCTACGCCTCCGGGGACCGGCAAATCGGTGATGACGAGCAGAGCATACGCGCGAACTACCTGCAGGCGCTCGATACCATGGCGGCGCCACTGCGCCGCAGCGGCCTGCGCGCATCGGTCGCCGCGGAATGGGATTTTCCCCCATACGAGGCGATCCTGCGGCAGGCCAAGCGCTCGCGGACTGATCTGATCGTGACCGCGGTTCATCCTTCGGCGCGTCACGCGCTGTGGCCATTGCATCCGACGGATTGGGAGCTGCTGCGTCTGAGTCCGATGCCGGTGCTGCTGCTGAAGAGCTGGCGCGCCTATCGCGAGCCCGTGGTGCTGGCGGCGTTGGATCCGACGCATGCGCGGGCAAAACCTGCCGATCTGGATCACCTGGTGCTGCAACTTGGTGCCGATTTCAGTCGGGCCCTGGGCGGCAGCCTGCACGCGGTACATGCCTATGGCGCGAGCCCCGCGGCAATGTTGTCCGCGCTGGCGCGGGGGCTCGGTACCGCGCAACGCCTCAAGGCCCGCGCCGGCAGCGCTCGCGCCGCCGCGACTGAAACGCTGCGGTTACTGCCCGGGCTGGCGTTGCCGCAGAGCCGCCTGCATGTCATCGACCGGCTACCGGTCGACGCGATCGCCGACACGGCGCGCGAACTTGGCGCCGCGATCGTCGTCATGGGCGCGGTATCGCGCTCCGGCCTCAAGCGCCTGATCATCGGCAATACCGCCGAACGGGTGATCGACGATCTGGGCTGCGACATTCTGGTGGTCAAGCCGCAGGACTTTGGGATCCGTTTCCCTCGGCACACGCGCGGTGCCCACCTGCGGGTCATTACGCCGCCGATCCTCTATTAAGGACCCTGAGACTGCAGATAGGTCCCGACCGCCTCCATGTCATCGCGCTGCAGACCGCGTGCCACGCCGTGCGCCTATGACCCCTAAGGGTGACTACGTATAGAACCAAACGTGATTACGTATGGAACCAAATCTGTCAGGGCCGTACCTTAAGTGAGCGATTAGGTTGCTCGCGAGACTGAGTGATCAACCAGACCTCTGCAGTAGAGGCAGTGGGGAAAGTTATGATTCTAAATTACGCCATTCAGCGGCCTTCGATCGACACCGCTCTGCGCCAAGGACTGACACCGCTCTGCGCCAAGGACGGGACCAGCCGGGCCATTCTCAGAAATCACCGCAGTATTGACGATAATGCCTAAACACATCGCGCGACTCCTCCTGCTGTTCGTCGGATTCATCGCCGTCGCGATCACGGTGCGATATTTCGTCACCGACAAGTCCTTCTATAGGTACGGGCACTATCGCGGCGACTCGGTGGCGGAAATCGCCCGGGACAAACCCAAGTACCAGGGCACGGCATATTGCGAATCCTGC